>OKNF01000010.1_pt1 | contig 106308 bp, 83 predicted proteins | sample 1613121 | NCBI WGS metagenome assembly OKNF01 (sample SAMN04436838, study PRJEB24849) | human gut metagenome | biome: human gut; feature: NICU; material: stool | host: Homo sapiens | place: USA: Saint Louis, MO | collected 2011-09-08
TCGCGACCCCGACCTTGGCAAGGTCGTGCTCTACCAACTGAGCTATTCCCGCAATGACGTAGGCAAATCGAAGAATTTGGAGCGGGAAACGAGACTCGAACTCGCGACCCCGACCTTGGCAAGGTCGTGCTCTACCAACTGAGCTATTCCCGCAATCGTAGCCGATTAAAATTCTTCATCGGTACGGGGAGCGCATTATACGAGAAAACTTTTGCCCTGCAAGCCCTTGAGGGCAAAAATTTGCGCTTTCGATGCGTTTGCTGATTTAAGCGGCGGAATGGCGTTTTTTTAGCCGATCCGCCCGTCTGCTACAGCTGCAAAAAATGGGTACGGTAGTAAGCCAGCTCCGCTACCGACTCGCGGATATCATCCAGCGCCTGGTGCGTGCCCGCTTTTTTAAAGCCTGCCAGGATATCCGGCTTCCAGCGACGCGCCAGCTCTTTCAGCGTGCTGACGTCCAGATAGCGATAGTGGAAATAGCTCTCCAGCTCCGGCATATATTTAAACAGGAAGCGGCGGTCCTGGCCGATGCTGTTGCCGCAAATCGGCGACGCGTTAGCGGGCACCCACTGTTTTAAGAATTCCAGCGTCGCCAGCTCGGCGGCGCGATCGTCATACTGACTTGCCTTCACCCGCTCCACCAGGCCGCTGTTGGTATGGGTACGCACGTTCCATTCATCCATCAGCGCCAGCTGTTCAGCGGATTGATGCACCGCCAGCACCGGGCCTTCCGCCAGAATATTCAGGTTAGCGTCCGTTACCAGCGTCGCAATTTCAATAATGCGATCGCGTTCTGGATCGAGGCCGGTCATTTCCAGATCGATCCAGATAAGATTGTTTTCATTTCCCATGTTTTATCCCGCCGTTGGCTCGGTTGTGTTTCCGGCTGAATCGCCAGGACGCGTCGCATAATGCCTGGTTGCGTCGCTCGCCGTAATTCAGCCCAGGGTGTATCATAGACGTTTTGCCCAACGAGGCGAAACCGTCCGAGTGCATGTGAGGAAGAGTGAGTAAAAATAAACTGTCTAAAGGCCAGCAGCGTCGCGTTAACGCTAACCACGAACGCCGTCTCAAACAGCGTGCGGATAAGCCTGAACCGGATGACAGCCTGTTTGGCGAAGCGCAGGACGGCATCGTCATCAGCCGCTTCGGCATGCATGCGGACGTAGAAGACAGCGCAGGTCAGGTTCACCGCTGCAATATTCGCCGCACTATTCGCTCGCTGGTGACCGGCGATCGCGTGCTCTGGCGTCCCGGCGTTGAAGGCGGCGCCACGGTAAAAGGCATCGTCGAAGCGGTGCATGAGCGCCATTCGGTGCTGACGCGCCCCGACTTCTACGACGGCGTGAAGCCGGTCGCGGCGAACATCGACCAGATCATCATCGTCTCCGCCATCGTGCCGGAGCTGTCGTTGAATATTATCGACCGCTATCTGGTCGCGAGCGAAACGCTCGGCATCGAGCCGCTGCTGGTGCTGAATAAAACCGACCTGCTGGATGACGCAGGCCGCGCCTTTGTTGATAAGCAGATGGATATCTATCGCCATATCGGCTATCGCGTGCTGATGGTCTCCAGCTACGAAAAAGCGGGCCTGGCCGATTTGGAAGCGGCATTGACCGGCCGCATCAGCATTTTCGCCGGGCAATCGGGCGTCGGAAAATCGAGCCTGCTCAACGCGCTGCTGGGCCTGGATCTGAGCGATAAAACCATCCTCACCAACGACGTTTCCGACGTCTCCGGGCTGGGCCAGCACACCACCACCGCCGCGCGCCTCTATCACTTCCCGCATGGCGGCGACGTGATAGATTCGCCCGGCGTGCGCGAGTTTGGCCTCTGGCACCTGGAGCCGGAACAAATCACCCGGGGATTTGTCGAATTTCGTGCGTTTTTAGGCGGCTGCAAGTTCCGCGACTGCAAACATGACAACGATCCCGGCTGCGCGATCCGCGAGGCGGTGGAAAATGGGCTTATCGACGAAACGCGCTTCGAAAACTACCACCGCATACTGGAGAGCATGGCGCAGGTAAAAACGCGTAAAAACTTCGGTAATGACGAAGATTAATACAGCAAATATGGCATTATCGGCGCGTTAGCCTAAACAGGCTGTCGCTGCTACAATTCGCCCCCTTTTTCTTCAACGTCGTGTGATTAAGCCAGGAGGCTAACGTGTTGGATTCTATTAAACTCGGCCTGAATCATCTGCTCCCTAAAAAGTGGCTCACCGAGCTGGCTGGCTGGGCCGCCAGCAAACGCGCCGGCTGGCTGACCAAAGCAGTGATCGATATTTTCGTCTGGTTCTATCGCGTCGATATGTCCGAAGCGCAGAAGTCAGACACCGCCAGCTACCGCACCTTTAACGATTTCTTCGTGCGTCCGCTGCGCGACGAAGCGCGTCCGATCGACGCCGATCCGAACCTGCTGGTGCTGCCGGCGGATGGCGCCATCAGCCAGCTGGGCCATATCGAGGGCGACACGATTTTTCAGGCGAAAGGCCACTACTATTCACTGGAAGCGCTGCTGGCGGGCGATCGTCAGATGGCGGCGCAGTTCCGCGACGGCGAATTCGCCACGACCTATCTGGCGCCGCGCGACTATCACCGCGTGCATATGCCGTGCAACGGCATCCTGCGCGAAATGATTTACGTGCCGGGCGATCTCTACTCCGTTAACCCGCTGACCGCGCGCAATATCCCGAACCTGTTTGCCCGTAATGAACGCGTTATCTGCTATTTCGATACCGAATTCGGCCCAATGGCGCAGATCCTGGTGGGCGCGACCATCGTCGGCAGCATCGAAACCGCCTGGTCCGGCACCGTTACGCCGCCGCGCGAAGGGGTCATCAAACGCTGGAGCTTTCCGGGCGCCGACGCCGAAGGCGCCGTGGTGCTGCTGAAAGGTCAGGAGATGGGCCGCTTCAAGCTGGGCTCGACCGTCATTAACCTGTTCGCGCCGGGACGCATTAAGCTGGCGGAAAGCCTGGAAGCGGAAAGCAAAACCCGTCTCGGTCAGCCAATGGCTATGGCGCTGCAACGCACCGATGCGGAAACCGTTTTACACCACGATTAAGATATCACCGTGCGCCTGATCCTCTCTTTTATTCTCGCCTGCGTATTCACCCTGCCCGCCTTCGCCGCCAGCGCGCCTGACGCGGCGCAGGTTCGTCAGGAGCTGGAGCAGGCGAAATCCGCCAAAGCGTCGCCGGCTCAGGCTGAGCTGGTGCAAACGCTGGAATCCGCGCTGGGCTTTATCAACGCCCGCAACGAGTCGCTGGAGCGGGCGAAACAGTATCAGCAGGTGATCGATGATTTTCCTAAGCTGGCGCGCGAGCTGCGCCAGCAGATCGCCAGCCTCAACGACAGCCAGCGGACATTGCGCAGCGGCATGACCAGCGCCGAGCTGGATCAGGAGATCCTGCAGGTCAGCAGTCAGCTGCTGGAAGAGGGACGCCAGGCGCAGCAGGAGCAGGATCGCGCCCGCGAGATCAGCGATTCGCTGGGTCAACTGCCACAGCAGCAGAGCGAGGCGCGTCGCGCGCTGAGCGAAAGCGAACGCACGTTACATGGGCAAGCCGTCGCCTCCGGCGCGCTGACCCATGCGCAGAACTACGCGCGTCAGGCGGAGTCGGCGGCGCTGAAGGCGCGCGTTGACGAGCTGGAACTGGCGCAGCTTTCTGCCAACAACCGTCAGGAACTGGCGCGGATGCGCGCCGAAGTGCATCAGAAAAAAGCGGAGCAGCTGGATGACTATCTGCAGGCGCTGCGCAACCAGCTTAACAGCCTGCGTCAGCGCGAAGCGGAGCAGGCGCTGGCGCGCACCGAGCAGCTGGCGGAAAACAGCGGCGATCTGCCCGCGGCGATCGCCGAACAGTTTCACGTCAACCGGGAGCTGTCCGCCGCGCTGAACCAACAGGCGCAGCGTCTCGATCTTATCGCCTCGCAGCAGCGTCAGGCCACCAATCAAACCATTCAGGTTCGTCAGGCGCTCAGCACCATTCGTGAACAGTCGCAGTGGCTCGGCGCCTCCAATTTGCTGGGCGAGGCGCTGCGTGCGCAGGTGGCGCGCCTGCCGGAAATGCCTAAGTCGCAGCAGCTGGACAGCGAAATGGGCCAGCTGCGCGTGCAGCGTCTGCACTATGAAGATCTGCTTAATCAGCAGCAGCACCTGCGTCAGCTGAAGCAGGAAAACGGCGCGCCGCTGACCAGCGAACAGAACCGCATTCTCGACGCACAGATAAAAACCCAGCGGGAGCTGCTCGGTTCGCTGATTTCCGGCTGCGATACCCTGATTCTGGAGGTCACTAAGCTGAAAGTGGCCAACAGCCAGCTGGAAGACGCGCTGGGCGAAATCAAAGAGGCCACGCACCGCTACCTTTTCTGGACCGCCGACGTCAATCCGCTGAGCCTGAGCTATCCGCTGGAGGTGGCGCGCGATCTGAACCGGCTGCTGTCGCTCGATACGCTGGGCCAGCTCGGCGGCGCGCTGATGATGATGGTCACCAGCCGCGACACGGTGCTGCCGATTCTGGGCGCACTTCTGCTGGTCGGCTTCAGCGTTAGTTCGCGCCGTCACTACAATGCGTTTCTGGCGCGCGCCGCCGGACGCGTCGGTAAGGTGACGCAGGACCATTTCACTCTGACGTTGCGCACCGTTTTCTGGTCGATTCTGGTCGCCCTGCCCTTGCCGGTGTTGTGGGGGGCGCTCGGCTTTGGGTTGCAGCACGCCTGGCCTTACCCGGTCGCGGTGGCGATCGGCGACGGCGTGACCGCCACGCTGCCGCTGCTCTGGGTGTTTATGATCAGCGCCGCCTTCGCCCGACCCAACGGGCTGTTTGTGATTCACTTCCGCTGGCCGCAGCTGCGAGTGGCGCGCGCCATGCGCTACTACTCGCTCTCCATCGGCTTTATCGTGCCGCTGATTATGCTACTCATCACCTTCGCCAACCTGGAGGATCGACAGTTTTCCGCTACCCTGGGACGGCTCTGCTTTATTCTGATCTGCGGCGCGCTGAGCCTGGTGACCGTCAGCCTGAAGCGCGCCGGCATCCCGCTTTATCTCGATAATGAAGGCAGCGGCGACAACGTGATCAACCGCATCCTGTGGAATGTGATGATCTGTATTCCTCTGGCGGCGGCGCTCGCCTCCTGCACCGGCTACCTGGCGACCGCGCAGGCGCTGCTGGCGCGTCTGGAGACCTCGGTCGCCATCTGGTTCCTGCTGCTGGTGATTTATCACATTATTCGCCGCTGGATGCTGATCCAGCGCCGCCGCATCGCCTTCGATCGCGCACGTCAGCGTCGCGCCGATATGCTGGCGCATCGCGCGCGCGGCGAAGAAGAATCGGCCGCGCAGACGGCGGACGGCGTGGATGTCGAGGAGCCGGTGATCGATCTTGACGCCATCAGCGCGCAGTCGCTGCGCCTGGTGCGCTCGATTCTGACGCTGATCGCCCTGCTCTCGGTGATTGTGCTGTGGTCGGAAATTCATTCCGCCTTCGCCTTTCTGGAGAATATCAAGCTGTGGAATGCCAGCAGTACGGTGCAGGGCGTGGAAAGCCTGCATCCGATTACCCTTGGCTCGGTGCTGATCGCTATCCTGATCTTCTTTATCACCACCCAGCTGGTGCGCAATATGCCCGCCCTGCTGGAGCTGGCGCTGTTGCAGCATCTCAGCCTGACGCCCGGCACCGGCTACGCCATTACGACCCTGACCAAATATCTGCTGCTGCTGATTGGCGGCCTGATGGGTTTCTCGATGATCGGCATCGAATGGTCGAAACTGCAATGGCTGGTGGCGGCGCTCGGCGTGGGGCTGGGATTTGGTCTCCAGGAGATTTTCGCCAACTTTATCTCTGGCCTGATCATTCTGTTTGAGAAGCCGATCCGTATCGGCGATACGGTCACCATTCGCGATCTGACCGGCAGCATTACGCGCATCAATACGCGCGCCACCACCATCACCGACTGGGATCGCAAAGAAATCATCGTGCCGAACAAGGCGTTTATCACCGAGCAGTTCGTGAACTGGTCGCTCTCCGACTCCGTGACGCGCGTGGTGCTGACCGTGCCTGCGCCGGCTGGCATCGACAGCGAGCAGGTGACCGCGCTGCTGCGCCACGCCTGCGAACGCTGTAGCTATGTGCTGGATACTCCGCCGCCGGAAGTGTTCCTGGTCGATTTGCAGCAGGGCATTCAGCTGTTCGAGCTGCGCATTCACGCTGCGGAGATGGGTCATCGTATGCCGCTGCGTCACGAGCTGCACCAGCTCATTCTGCAAGGCTTCCGCGAACATAATATTGAAATGCCGTTCCCGCCGTTCCAGGTGCGTATGGAGACCGCGGCGAAACGGACGCCCGCCAGCAACGGCGCGCCGACCACGCGCACCTTTAAGTCAGGCGGACTTTAGGGAGATAAAACGACAACGCGCGCCGACGGCACAGCGCGACGGGGCGCCTCAGACAGAGCGCGGCGATCGCCTGCAAAGGCGATCGCATCGCGTTAGCAGCGATCGACCGGAAAGGCGATTACCTCGCTAAGAGACTCCGCCTTTAACGCCAGCATAATCAGACGATCCACGCCCAGCGCGACGCCGGAGCAGGCAGGCATGCCGTGTTCCAGCGCGGCGAGCAGGTTGGTGTCGATCGGCTGCTGCGGCAGCCCGCGCGCGGCGCGGCGGCGGTTATCCTGCTCAAAGCGCTGACGCTGTTCGCGCGCGTCGGTCAGCTCGCGGAAGCCGTTCGCCAGTTCAATGCCTTTAAAGTAAACTTCAAAGCGCTCCGCCACGCGGTGATCTTCGGTGCTGATCTCAGCCAGCGCCGCCTGCGTCGCCGGGAAGTGGTAAATAAAGGCCGGTTTCTCCTGGCCGATCTTCGGCTCCACGCCCAGCATAAACAGCAGCTGCAACAGCGTATCACGATCTTCTTCCGCGTTGGCCAGATCGCCCACGCCCAGCTTCTCCGCCACGTCGCGCAGCTGCGCTTTGTCAGCGGAAAGCGGGTCCACTTCCAGGTGGCGAATAAACGCCTGCTGATAAGAGAGGGATTCCGCTGGCTGGCACTCCAGTACCTGCTGCAACAGATCGTCCACCTCATTCATCAGGCGATACATATCGTAGTGCGGACGATACCACTCCAGCATGGTGAATTCCGGGTTATGGTGACGCCCCGCCTCTTCATTGCGGAAGCTGCGACCCATCTGATAGATCGGTCCGCTGCCCGCCGCCAGCAGGCGTTTCATATGATATTCCGGGCTGGTCATCAGCCATAAATCCAAACCCTGCGAAGCGCCGGGGCCGACAAAGCGCGTCTGGAAGGTCACCAGATGAACATCGGTTACCGTAGCCTGACTCATCGCCGGGGTTTCCACCTCCAGTACGCCGCGATCGGCGAAGAAACGACGAATCTCCGCCAGAATCTTCGCGCGTTTCAACAGGTTAGAGATGGGTGCGCTCGGCTGCCAGCTTGCCGTTTCGCTCATTGGGTTTACTCCTCAGTCAAACAGGGGGATGCAGTCTACTCGTAACCTCGCCGGCAGACAAATCTCCGCTGATAAAACCGCCGATTTTGCCGTAGCGAGACCCCGGCTTCGCTGATGCCTCCTCTTATCCATCGCAGGTAGCACAGGGATTTTTAATGAATGTTTTATTAAGTTTTCCCGGTCGCTGCCGATGGTGCAAAACGCGTTGCGCGAAAACTGGCCTGGTTTCTCATGCCAGCGAAAGCGGCGTCGTAAGCCGTTCTGTTGCTAAGAAAATAGCATCAGCCGCTAACGAAAAAGTAAAGCCCCGACATTCCCAGGATATTGCGCTGGGATGAATAATATTTATAGACAATTGTATTGTTCTGGTTCAGGCAAAGGGATACGGATAATGTTATCAGTGAAGAATATGAAAGTTGGCTTTCGACTCGGTGCAGCTTTTAGTTTAGTTATACTGCTGCTTATTATTGTGAGCGTCACAGCAGTCATTAAGATAAGTAATATCAACACTGCGGTAGGAAATATCGTTAACGATCGCTACATCAAAGTCAGGCTGGCGTTTGACGTGCGCGACGGCGTTAACGATCAGATTAAATATCTGCGCGGCATGGTGATTGATACGCCTCGTCCCGAAATGAATCAAAAGCGCTTTGGTCAGCTTGAGCAGGCAACGCAGCAAACCAATGAAGCGATTGAAAAAATCGCCCGACTGCAAACGACCGCTGTCGGCCAGAAAAAAATTAAGGCGGTAAAAGCGGCGGCGCAGGATTTTGCCGCAGCCAGCCAGCAGCTGCTTGCGCTGATTCGTGAGGGCAACATCGACGCCGCAGCCGACTATGCGCTGCGCAAAATGACCCCGGCGCAAAACGCCTTCCTGAATATCGTGGAGAAGTTCGCGGATTCCCAATCCCAGCAGCTACAGGGAGAAGGCGCGCATGCGGTGGCGGATGCGACGACGGCCATCAACATCACGCTGATTTTCTCCGCGCTGGCGATTGCCGCTGCGGTAATCCTTGGCTATTTCCTGACCCGTTCGATTGTGCAGCCGCTGCGCGCCGCCGTCAGCATTGCGGAAAACGTGGCATCCGGCGATCTGCGTACGGTTATCAAGGTCAGTTCATCGGATGAAACGGGCCAGCTGATGCAGGCGCTGAAAACGATGAATGACAATCTGCTGAAAATCGTCACCGAAGTGCGCGCCGGCACCGATATGATCGCTCACGCCTCCAGCGAAATCTCCGCCGGCAATATGGATCTCTCCTCGCGTACCGAGCAGCAGGCCAGCTCACTGGAAGAGACCGCCTCTGCGATGGAGCAAATGACCTCTACCGTTAAGCAAAACGCCGATAACGCTCGTCAGGCTAACCAGCTGGCAGAGCTGGCGTCAAAAGTCGCGGTGCAGAGCGGCAATGCGGTGAAACAGGTGGTCAATACGATGGAGACCATCAGCAGCTCGTCGCGCAAAATCGTCGATATTATCAGCGTGATCGACGGCATCGCCTTCCAGACCAATATTCTGGCGTTGAACGCGGCGGTCGAGGCGGCGCGCGCTGGCGAACAGGGACGCGGCTTCGCGGTGGTCGCATCGGAAGTGCGCAGCCTGGCCCAGCGTTCCGCTTCTGCGGCCAAAGAGATCGCGCAGCTGATCGAAGATTCCGTCAATAAAGTCGATGAAGGCGGCAAACAGGTGGCGAACGCAGGCAGCACCATGAATGAAGTGCTGACCAGCGTGAAAAGCGTGACGGAAATCATGGGTGAGATCTCCATCGCCAGTACCGAGCAAAGCACGGGTATTGATGAGATTAACGCCGCCATCACCCAGATGGATCAGGTGACTCAACAGAACGCCGCGCTGGTTAATCAGTCGGCGGCGGCGGCGCAGGCGATGCAGGAGCAGGCCGCTCAGCTGGCACAGGCGATGCGGGTATTTAAAGTCAACGAGGCCGCCTGAGGCATGTTCGCCTTCTGCCCGCTTGTACGGCGGCAGAAGGCGCCTTATCGGTGTCGTTTAATGACATCGCTTTTATCGGTTTAAAACATCGAACATATCAAAATCGGCTGATGCGCCCTGCCCTACACTGGCTAACTCTAAAGAGTTACTTCGCGTTCGCAGGGAGGTTTAAGTGCAAAGCATACAGGCCGATTTAGTGATTGTCGGCGCAGGCGGCGCCGGTCTGCGGGCGGCTATCGCCGCCGCTGAAGCCCATCCAGCGTTATCCATCGCCCTTGTGTCAAAAGTCTATCCCATGCGCAGCCACACCGTAGCTGCCGAAGGCGGTTCCGCCGCCGTTACCCAACAACATGACAGTTTCGACGCTCACTTTCACGACACCGTCGCTGGCGGCGACTGGCTGTGCGAGCAAGATGTGGTGGACTACTTTGTGCGCCACTGCCCGGAAGAAATGATTCAGCTGGAACAGTGGGGCTGCCCGTGGAGTCGTAAGGCGGACGGCAGCATCAACGTGCGCCGCTTCGGCGGCATGAAGATTGAGCGCACCTGGTTCGCCGCTGATAAAACCGGCTTCCATATGCTGCACACGCTGTTTCAAACCTCGTTGAAGTACCCGCAAATACGCCGCTTTGACGAGCATTTTGTACTGGATCTGCTGGTAGACGACGGCCGCGTCGGCGGACTGGTGGCGCTGAATATGATGGAGGGCACGCTGGTGACGCTGCGCGCGGGCGCCGTGGTGCTGGCGACCGGCGGCGCCGGTCGCGTCTACCGCTATAATACCAACGGCAGCATCGTCACCGGCGACGGCATGGGCATGGCGCTGCGCCACGGCGTTCCGCTGCGCGATATGGAATTCGTGCAGTACCACCCGACCGGTCTGCCCGGCTCCGGCATTCTGATGACGGAAGGCTGTCGGGGCGAAGGAGGCATTCTGGTGAATAAGGATGGCTATCGCTATCTGCAAGATTACGGGCTTGGCCCGGAAACGCCGCCCGGATCGCCGAAAAACAAATATATGGAACTGGGCCCGCGCGACAAAGTTTCGCAGGCGTTCTGGCACGAATGGCGCGCCGGACGCACCATCGCCACGCCGCGCGGCGACGTGGTTCATCTCGATTTGCGGCATCTCGGCGCGAAAAAGCTGCATGAACGGCTGCCTTTTATCTGCGAGCTGAGCAAGGCCTATGTCGGCGTCGATCCGGTTACCGATCCCATTCCGGTGCGCCCTACCGCGCACTACACGATGGGCGGCATCGAAACCGACGCGCGCGGCGAAACGCGCATTCAGGGGCTGTTCGCCGCCGGCGAGTGCGCCTCTATCGGTCTGCACGGCGCCAATCGTCTGGGATCGAACTCGCTGGCGGAGCTGGTGGTGTTCGGCCGTCTCGCTGGCGAACAGGCGGCGGAGCGGGCGCTGGCAAGCCGCCCCGGCAACGAGCGCGCGCTGCAGGCGCAGGCGCAGGCGCAGGCGCAGGATATCGAACAACGTCTGCTGGCGCGCATCAACCAACCGGGGGACGAGCGCTGGTCAACGCTGCGTGACGAGATGGGCCGCAGCATGGAAGAAGGCTGCGGGATTTATCGCACCCCGGAACTGATGCAGCAAACCATCGATACGCTGGCGTCGCTGAAGCAACGTTTTCAGCGACTGCACATCAGCGACAGCAGCAGCGTTTTCAATACCGAGCTGCTCTACAGCCTGGAACTGGAACACAGCCTGAACGTGGCCGAATGCATGGCGCACGCCGCCCTGCACCGCAAAGAGTCGCGCGGCGCGCATCAGCGGCTGGATGAAGGCTGTCGACAGCGCGACGATACGCATTATCTTCATCACACCCTGACGTTCTTCACTCCCGACGGCGCGCCGCGCATCGAAACTTCGCCGGTGAAGATCACTCGTCTGCCGCCGGCGCAGCGGCTCTATGGCGCAGAGGCGGAGGCTGCGTCAGCTCAGGAGGCGTTCCATGAATAAATCTTCGACCCTTATCCTTACGCTGCAACGCTATAACCCGGAGAGAGACAGCGCCCCGCATGATGAACTGTTCCCGGTGCCATGGGATGAACAGACGTCGCTGCTGGATGCGCTGGGTTATATCAAAGATAACCTCGCCCACGATCTTGCCTGGCGCTGGTCGTGTCGCATGGCGATTTGCGGCTCCTGCGGCGTGATGGTTAACGGCATCCCCAAACTCGCCTGTAAAACCTTCCTGCGCGATTATCCCGACGGCCTGCGCATCGCGCCGCTGGCGAACTTTCCGGTGGAGCGCGATCTGGTGGTGGATATGAGCCGCTTTATTGAAAGCCTGGAGGCGATCAAGCCTTATATTATCGGCAATCCGCGCGTGCCGGCGCAGGGCGCGAATCCGCAAACCCCGACGCAGATGGCGCGCTATCACCAGTTCGCTGGCTGCATTAACTGCGGCCTCTGCTATGCCGCCTGCCCGCAGTTTGGCCTGAACCCGGCGTTTATCGGTCCGGCCGCCATCGCCCTGGCCCATCGCTACAACCTCGACAGCCGCGATCGCGGCAAAGCGGAACGCATGCCGCTGTTAAACGGCGACAACGGCGTCTGGCCCTGCACCTTCGTCGGCTTCTGTTCAGAGGTCTGCCCGAAGCATGTCGATCCGGCCGCGGCAATCCAACAGGGCAAAGTGGCGAGCGCGAAGGATTACCTTCTCGCCCGGCTGAAACCGCACTAAGGAGCTTTTGATGATAAGTAAACGCAAACCCTGGTCGCCACCGGTTAACGCAGGCTGGTGGCGTCATCTGGCTTTTTACCGCTTTTATATGCTGCGTGAAGGCACGGCGCTGCCGGCGCTGTGGTTCAGCCTGGAGCTGATTTTTGCGCTTTATGCGCTCAAAGGCGGCGCGGATCAGTGGGACGCCTTTATCAGCTTCCTGCGCCATCCGATAGTGCTGTTATTAAACCTGGTCACGCTGGCGGCGGCGCTGCTGCACAGTAAAACCTGGTTTGAACTGGCGCCGAAGGCCGCCATCGTGATGGTGAAAGGGGAAAAGCTGAAGCCGCAGCCCATCATTATCGCTCTGTGGATCGTGATGCTGCTGGCGACGTTCGGTTCGCTGTGGCTGGCGCTACAAGCCTGAGGAGGAAAGAATGCAACAACCACAACGATCGGATGAACCGCTGTTTTGGGGGCTGTTTGGCGCAGGCGGCATGTGGGCGGCGCTGTTTTCGCCGGTGGCGGTGCTGTTGGTCGGCGTGCTGCTGCCGCTGAGCTGGTGGCCCGCCGACGCGTTCAGCTACGAACGTATTCTGGCTTTTGCCTCGACGTTAATCGGGCGTGGGGTGATTTTGCTGACGATTGTTCTGCCGGTGTGGTGCGCGCTGCATCGTCTGCATCATGGCGCGCACGATCTTAAGTTGGCGATTCCCGCCAGCAAATGGTGGTTTTACGGCGCCGCCGTTATTCTGACGGTCATCGCGGCCATAGGCGTCGTCACGCTCTAGCTTAGCCTTTCAGCAAAGAGAGCATCAACTGCGGCTGCTGGTTCGCCTGCACCAGCACCGCATTACTGGCCTGCTGCAGAATCTGCTGCTTCGTCAGGTTAGAGGCTTCCAGCGCATAATCCGCGTCCATAATGCGGCTGCGCGCCGCCGTAGTGGCGACAGTCTGCTGCGACAGCGACGCTTTTGTCGATTCCAGGCTGTTAATGGTGCTGCCATACTCGCCACGGTAGCCGCTGACGGTTTGCAGCGCCTTATCCAGCGCGCCCAGCGCTTTTTCCGCTTCCTCTTTTGGGTTGAGGCGGCTCGCCGCCAGCCCTAATGAGGCGCTGTCGGAAGGCGTCGGCTCAATCGTTTTCACCTGCAGCGTATCGCCAAAGTTAGCGCTGGTTACCACCTGCATCGGGCTACTCGCCTTCGCGTCATCAGGCGTATAGGTTGGCGTTGGCATATTCCCCCAGGTCATACGCGCGCCGAATGAACCATTGCCTACCACGATCACCACCAGATCCTCGGTGACGTTATTGATCGTCACACGCTCCTGCGTATTGGCGCTGGCGACGCTGCCGTCGTTAAACCCGCCGGTGCTGGCGTCTTCATAACGGTCGCCGTCGCCGCTGTAGGTGATGGACATGCCGTTATAGTTTTGCGTCGCGCTGCCGTTCACGTCATAGGTGCTGCCGCCCTGCACCAGCTGCGAATCATCATAGCTGGCGCCCGGCAGAAAGCCGTTCGCCTCGGTCAGGACGCTGCTGTTGGCCTGCGCGGCGCTCGTTATGCCTTTACTTACCCAGGTCGAATCGGGATCGCTGCCCTGCAGCGGCGTGCCGACCAGATGTTTACCGTCACGGGTAAAGATCTGAATATCGTCGTCATAAGAATAGGAATCGATGCGCATGACCACGTTAGTGGCGCCCGCCGGAATATAGGCCATCGAGACAACGCCGGAACTAAAACCGTAATTGTTGCCCGGCACCGGAAATTTGCTGGTGGCCGGCGAGACGTTTCCCAGCTTTACCGGCAGTTCCGGCACGGCAGACGCCAGCGGATATTTACCGAAAATTTCGGTCGTGCCGGCAATCTGATCGATAGTCTCGCTAATCTGCTGGAATTCATCCTGGAGGCTTTGGCGGTCACTGTCCGATAAGGCGTCGTTCACCGAACGGATCGCCAGCTCCTTACCACGGATCAGCAGATTTGAAATGGTATCCAGCCCGCCGTCAGCGGTTTCCGACAGGCTGATGCCGTCATCCAGGCCACGGGCAATCACCGTGTCGGCGCCGATATTAGCGGTCATACGGTTGGAAATCGCCTGACCGGCGGCGTCATCTTTCGCGCTGTTAATGCGCAAACCGGATGAGAGACGTGCAATGGTCTGGCTCAGCGATGGGGCGTCCTTTGCCTGATTTTTCAGCACGTTGGCTGATAACAGATTGGTATAAATGGTCGCCATGATAAGTATTTCTTCATTGACTGGAGTCTGAGTAGGAAGGTTATCGGCGCAGCGCTAACCAGCTTTAGCGCCTTTACAATCACTGACGTCAGGCCCGGCAAGGCTTTGCGCGGCTAAGCAGGTTTCTGCCTCCCGCCAACACAGGCCGGTTTTCTCGTCCTATACTTAAGCTGTTAAAACTTATCAGGAAAGCATTATGTCACTATGGAAAACCTTTATCGCCAGCGTGGGCGCCCTGCTCTCGGTGGCCTGCAGCACGACGCCGCCGAAAAATGTCACGGTGGTGGAAAACTTTGACGCCGATCGCTATCTCGGCCAGTGGTACGAAATTGCCCGACTGAACCACCGCTTTGAGCGCGGTCTCGATCATGTCACCGCAACCTACAGCAAGCGCGATGACGGCGGGCTGAAAGTGGTTAACCGCGGCTACGACGCGCAGAAGCAGCGCTGGAAAGAGAGCATCGGCAAAGCTTACTTTACCGGCTCGCCGCAGCGCGCAGCGCTGAAAGTTTCATTCTTTGGGCCTTTCTACGGCGGCTATAACGTGATCGCGCTCGACAGCGATTATCGCTACGCGCTGATCTGCGGGCCGAACCACGATTACCTTTGGATTCTGTCGCGCACGCCGCAGCTGGATGAATCGGTCAAACAAAAGCTGACGGAACAGGCGCGTCAGGCCGGTTTCCCGGTTAATAAATTGATTTGGGTGAAACAGGACGGCGCAACGCCGCAGCAGGCTGGGAACTAATGCGGAAAGGTAAAAATGTCGGTACGGAACGCAGGTTCCGCACCGTACATATTATTGCGCGCCGCGTTGAATCGCCTGACCGCCCGCTTCAACGTCCTCGCCTACGCCGCGCGTGGTGTTGCAGGCAGACAGCAGAGTAGAAAGAATCAAAGCGGAAAAAATTGCGACAATACTTTTCTTTGACATAGCCATTTCCTTTTTGGTTGCAGTTGAAAGTACAGCAACTAAAGCATAGCCCTAAATTAACAGCTTGCTCGTCGTAACATCAGGAAATGGCGTTCTTTCAGAAAGGAAGATAAATCAGTTTGCTGCGCGGGAGATGGCGCCGCCCAGGTGTGAAACATCTTCACCAAAGCCGCGAAAAGTGTTGCAGGCGCTGAGCGCCATGGTCGTCAGCAACGCGACAGCGATGAATTTTACGATGCGCTTCATTATTTCAATGTTCTCAGTAAAAAAGCGCACCCAGAAGATGCGCCTGATTGCTGCTTATTTTACGCGAGAGACATATTCGCCAGAGCGGGTGTCAACTTTGATCACTTCGCCGATCTGCACGAACAACGGCACTTTAACCACTGCGCCGGTAGACAGCGTCGCCGGTTTGCCGCCGGTGCCCGCCGTATCGCCTTTCAGACCCGGATCGGTATCAACGATTTCCAGCTCAACGAAGTTCGGCGGCGTGACGGCGATCGGGCTGCCGTTCCACAGCGTGACGATGCACTCAGCCTGATCCAGCAGCCATTTCGCGTTGTCGCCAACGGCTTTCGAATCAGCGGCCAGCTGCTCGAAGGTTTCATTATTCATGAAGTGCCAGAACTCACCGTCGTTGTAGAGGTAAGTCAGGTTCATATCCACAACGTCTGCGCCTTCGGCGGAATCGGTGGATTTAAAGGTTTTTTCGATCAGTTTGCCGGTCAGCAGACGACGCATCTTAACGCGTGCGAACGCCTGTCCTTTGCCCGGTTTTACAAACTCGCTGGCTTCGATGGCGTAAGGTTCGCCTTCGAACATGATTTTGAGACCGTTGCGAAAATCGTTGCTAGAATAAGTCGCCATAAAGGCCCTCTACAATTTAATACTGGTACTTAGCCAAAAAAATGGCACACATTGTAACCCTAAATACCCCATCCAGAGAAGATTGGTTGCAACAACTTGCAGACGTCATCACTGAACCCCATGAATTACTGCGGTTTTTAGCGCTGGAACAGCATCCTGAGCTGGCCGCTGGCGAGCCTGCGCGCAAGCTTTTCGCCCTGCGCGTGCCGCGCGCGTTCGCCCAGCGCATGAAAAAAGGCGATCCGCGCGATCCGCTGCTGCTGCAGGTGATCACCGATCGTCAGGAGTTTATCGACGCGCCGGGTTACAGCGCCGATCCGCTGGATGAGCAAAACAGCGTCGTGCCAGGCCTGCTGCATAAATATAAAAACCGCGCGCTGCTGCTGGTCAAAGGCGGCTGTGCGGTCAACTGCCGCTACTGTTTCCGCCGTCATTTCCCCTATCAGGATAACCAGGGCAACAAGCGCAACTGGCAGCGAGCGCTGGACTATATTCGCGAACACCGCGAGCTGGATGAGATCATTTTTTCCGGCGGCGATCCGCTGATGGCGAAAGATCATGAGCTCGACTGGCTGATCGGCGAGCTGGAGGCGATCCCGCACCTGAAGCGCCTGCGTATCCACAGCCGCCTGCCGGTGGTGATCCCGGCGCGCATCACCGAAACGCTCTGCCAGCGCCTCGGCAATTCGCGGTTACAGGTGCTGATGGTGACCCATATCAATCATGCGCAGGAGATCGACCTGGCGCTGCGTCACGGCGTAGCGATGCTGAAGCGCGCAGGCGTCACGATGCTGAACCAGAGCGTGCTGCTGCGCGGCGTGAATGATAATGCGCCTGCGCTGGCCGAGCTCAGCAACGCGCTGTTTGACGCCGGTATTCTCCCCTACTACCTGCACGTGCTGGATAAGGTGCAAGGGGCCGCGCACTTTTACGTCTCCGATGAAGAGGCGCGAGCGATTATGCGCCAGCTGCTGCCGCTGGTTTCCGGTTATCTGGTGCCGAAGCTGGCGCGTGAAATCGGCGGCGAGCCAAGCAAAACGCCGCTCGATTTGCAGCTACGGCAGTCCTGAGGCGCCGTCCGGCAAGGGAAAGCTTGCCGGACGGTTGGCTGACGTTAAATATCCTGTAACGACGTTAACCCCGGCCTGTTACACCGACTCTCTGAGTTGGAGAGGGATGATATTCGGCTTCGACCATTGTCCGCAGTGGTGCATGGATTTCTCTGGGCTGAAACAGTGCCCGCCCTTGTCTCCCGCCGTAGTCAAACAGGTAAAACCTAAGCCGCTAAAACTGAATTCAGCTTTAATGGTTTCGGTTTTACCCGCTAAACCGTTTTCATTTCTTTAAAATAGTAATCAATCTATTACGCATCGCCCATTCATCGACGGAAAATATAGTTAATTTGATGCGTTGTTATTGCGTGAGCACTATTTTCCCAGAGGATAATTAACAAGGTAACGGAAAATTCATAACTATACAGAAAAGAAAATTTAATCTTTTTAGCCGCCCATCTTGTTGAAAATCACGTTACCATTGCCATTAAAATAACTCGCATTCGACCCGGTGTAATAATAATGGATGTTTATGCCCGCTATTCTTATTGTTGACGACCATCCTGCTATTTGTTTCGCGCTTAAATCCTCGCTGGAAGCGGAGGACGATCTTAGCGTAACCACGACCACCGATGGCGGAAAAGTCATGTCGCTTATTCGTGAACATCAGCCGGACTTAATTATTCTTGATATTGCCTTATTAAAACTGGATGGCCTTGATTTGCTGGCGCGCATCAAACATTACTGTCCCACCATCCGGGTATTAATCCTGTCCGGGCTGCCAGCGGAAATTTACGCTTCGCGCAGCCGCAAAGCTGGCGCAGACGGTTTTCTTAGCAAGCAGCATTTGTTAACCGCCATCAGCGCGGTGGTGCGGCTATTACTGGATGGCTACAACTGCTTCCCCGGCGGCAGCTTTATTGACGAAAACGCCCACTCGACGACGGAAATTGACAGCACCCAGCTGTTAGCGCGGATGTCCGATCGGGAAATTACCGTGCTGCGTTATCTGGCGGAAGGGAAATCGAATAAAGAAATTGGCGAGCTGCTGCAACTCAGTAATAAAACCATCAGCACTTATAAAGCGCGGCTGCTGGAAAAGAGCGGCGCCGATTCATTGACGGATCTCCTCAACCAATTTAAAAACATCCCATCATGACGCCATTTTTACGTATTGCCCTCCTGCTGTGGTTAATGGTCTTTACCGCAACCGGCGCGCCAGCGATGGAAAAGCCGGTTCATGCGCTACAGCTGCTGGCGCACAGCCAGGCGATATTATCGGATCTGACCTTAAGCAGCACGCAATGGCGCTGGTTACGTAAACATCATCACCTGACTATCGCAACCTGGACGCCGAACGTGCCGCCCTACTTTATGAACGCCGGGCGTCACGATTACACAGGCATAACCGCTGATTATCTTGGCCTGCTGGCGGCCAATTTAAATATTACGCTGGAAATCCAGCAGTATGCCGATCGGGAAGCGGCTTTTCAGGCGGTAGAAAGCGGCGAAGCCGATCTTATCGCCTGGGCTGGCGACGAAGCGCACCATGCCGGTTTCCTGTTAAGCAAGCCCTACACCATGAATACGCCTGCCGAAGTGGTGAACTTTAGCGCCCATCCAGTTCCTCAGGAGGCGGTGCGCCTGGCGATCGACCCGGCTTACAGCGGGTCGCAGGCGATTATGCGCCGCTGGCCGCAGACGCAGTTGATACCCTTTATTTCCGCGCGTCATGCGCTGGAGGCGCTCGCCTTTCACCAAATTGATATTTTTATTGGCGACGCAACAGCCACGCAATATTTAATTAATGAATCTAACCTGAGCGATTTAAATATCCGGCGGCTGCGTCATAACGAATCGATGGGTTTTTCCTTCGCCGCCCGTCCTGATAATGAGCAGCTTATTGCGATTATTAATCAGGTGCTGGCGGCAATCCCGGCGAATATCAATGAGGATATTATACGCCGCTGGAACGGCGGCTTTATGCCGATACTGCACGATCGCCATCTTTACTTCACCTCGCTTGAGCAGAAATGGATTGAAGATAATCCCGAAATCCGCGTTTCCGTGCTGCGCGACAGCGCGCCGCTGAGCATTTATGACAGTAAAAAAAATTTGCATGGCGTTACGGCGGATATTTTAAAGGCGATCGGTCTGCGCACCGGCCTCAGGTTTGTTATTCAGCCGTATGACAATATTGAGGAGATGGTCGCCGCCGTTAAGAACGGCCACAGCGATATAGTGGCCAGCCTGAATCTGGATAGCGCCAGCCAGGCTAATCTGTTAACCACCCGCAGCTGGCTGTTCAACTCATGGGTTATGGTGGAACGCCATCCTTCTCTTTCGCTGCCCGCCACGCAGCGGGTGATGATGTTAAAGGGCGACAACGTCGATTTCAGCGCCGAGCCCAGTCTGCAAAAAATGCGTCTCCTCTATGCCGATACGTTGCCGGAAGGGCTGGAGGCGGTCGCAAAAGGCAAGGCAGACGTCATGATCCTGCCGTTGATCAACGCGAATTTTTACGTCTCGCGTTTATATGCTGACAAATTGCGCATTATTAAAAGTCTGGAGAGCGATCCAGCGCGTTTTACGCTGGCGGTTTCCGCCAGTAACTATCCGCTGGCCACGATTCTTGATAAAGCCCTGCTGAATATCGCCCCGGAAGATTTGCAGCTAACGGTGCGAAAATGGCACAGCAACACCAATCTGCCTGCCGGCAGCCAGGAGGCGCTTAAAACAACGCCTAACCAAACCGTTTTCTGGTCTGCGATTGCTGCTGCTGGCGCGCTGCTTGTGCTGCTGATGGTGCTGCTGTGGCGTTACCGACAGCGGCGCCTGCCCATTCAGCAGCACCTGTTGGATGCGATTCCCGTCCCGCTGTTTATGACCGATCTCAACGGCCTTCTTACCTGCGCGAACAGCGCCTTTGCCGAGGCGCTGGATATCGATATTAACGCGCATCGTGGCGACGCGGTGCAGGCATTAATGGCGCGCGGCGGGCTGTATGAGGAAGGCGCCCTGAAAGAAGGCGTAACCCTCTGGCAAACCCTGCTGCAAAACAATGCGCTGGGCTATGGCTACGTCGGCGGCTGGCAGGATATGCGAGAACATCAGCAAATTTTAAAGCAGCTGCGGCAGGCCAAGCATTCCGCAGAGAAAGCCAGCCGGGTAAAAACCACGTTTCTCGCGTCGATCAGCCATGAACTGCGTACGCCGCTCAGCGCGATTATCGGCATCCTTGAACTACTGCTGCGGCGTAAACAGCTTAACGCCAGCGATCGTGACTCATTACATATCGCCTATGACACAGCCGAATCCTTGTTGATGCTGGTCGGCGACATTATCGATGTGGCGCGCATCGAGACGGAAAGGCTGGTATTACGGCCTGAACGCGCGTCGATCCGTCCGCTGCTGGAATCGATCGTGACGATGATGGATGGTCTGGCGCGGCAAAAATCGCTGTGTTTTTCCTGTGAAATCGACGCCGACATCAATGGCGATGTGCTGGTCGATCCGGTGCGGTTTAAGCAAATCCTGATCAATATTCTTGGCAATGCGGTCAAATTCACTACGCAGGGCCGTGTGGTTTTTCAGGCGCTGCTGGAGAAAGAGGAAGCGTCCGCGCTAAATCTCCTGCTGATTGTTCAGGACAGCGGACCGGGCATTGATACCGAGACGCAGGCGCGGCTGTTTAAGCCCTTCGAGCAGGGAGAGCATTCGCACATCCAGCAGGGCAGCGGCCTTGGTCTTTATATCTGTCGCACGCTGATCATCATGATGGCTGGCGAGCTGACGCTGGACAGCCAGCCGGGCATGGGCACCGAGGTGACGGTTCGCCTGCGTCTGCCGCGCATGTCGCCTCAGCCGATGCCGACCATGTCGCCTGCGCCGCAGGCGTCGCCCGCCGCCGCGCGACGCATTCTGGTGGTGGACGATCACGGCGCCAGCCGCCATGTGTTGATCCAGCAGCTGCACTATCTGGGTCATGAGGCGATCGGGGCGGCGAACGGTCAACAGGCGCTCTCTCTGCTGGCCGTACAGCAGCCGGATGTGGTCATTACCGACTGCAACATGCCGGGAATGGATGGCTTTACGCTGGCCCGCGCCATCCGACGTGACTATCCAGAACTTATTATTTGGGGAGCGACGGCCAATAAGCAACAGTCGGTACGCGAAGCTTGCTTAAATGCCGGCATGAACGACTGTTTGTTTAAGCCGATGCCCCTGCAAACGCTGGAAAAATTACTTAGCGCCCTGCCGCCGAACAGCGACGCAGCGTGTCGACCAGCATGGAAATTCCCGCCGGGCCTCAATACGTCGCAGAAACGACGCTATTTTCTTGAGCTGCAGCTGGAGATGTTTGACGAAGCGCTGGCTGATATCCGCGAGGGTCAGCAAACCGGGCGCGATTTATCAGATGTCCTGCATAAGTTACGCGGCGGCCTGCTTCTGCTGGGCGCGGATGAATTGATCGATGCCTGTCAGCGGCTGGAAAAGCATCCCGATGCCGGGCAGCTGCAACAGTTTACTCAACAGCTGACGCAGCTTTCCCGCCATCTCGCGTTGGTTTACGCCGGGACTACAGACCTGTCGTCCCATCCTACAACAGGGTGAGGAAGCCTGCGTATTGCTATGAACGGACCAGACCTTTAACCTGACGCCACTTACGGATAAGTCCGCAAGCATTAAAAAATTTTTCTATACAAGGAGTTACCATGAAAAAGTTAACAGTTCTCGCCGCCGTATTAATGACTGGCATGATCAACATGGCTCATGCGCGAGTCGAAGATTGCGCCACCAAACGTGCCGCACTGGAAAAAGAAATCAGCATCGCTCAGCATTACGGCAACACGGCGAAGGTCAACAGTCTGAAGCATGCGCTGGCAGAAGTTAAAGCACACTGCACCGACGCGACCGTATTGGCCAAAGCACAAAAAGAAGTCACCAAGCTGGAGAAAAAACTGGCTGAAAAACAGAGTGATATCCGTGAGGTTCAGGCTGACCTGCGTGAAGCCCAGGCGCGTGGTAAAAAAGACAAAATCGCAAAATATCAGCGTAAGCTGAGCGAGAAAAAGGCTGATTTACAGGAAATTCAGCAGAAGCTGAACCAGGCGCGCGCTGACCTGGCTGCGCTGCAAAAATAACTTTTTCTTTGCAACAAACGGAAGCGAAACGCTTCCGTTTTTTATGGCTTCGTTTTCTGTCCCTGATGAAATTTTGGTTACTGAACTTTTTACTCTTAAGCTTTGCTTGCTGCTATTCCGCCAGCGCTGCTCAACCGCTCTGGGTGATAGTCAATAACAACTATAAAGGGCAGATATCTCTGGAAACAGATAATGACTGGCCCTGTCTGCAACAGGATTTGCTGGAAGAATGGGGCGTCAAATTAAAGGCACTGCCTGTAAACGGTTGGACCGCGCATGGCTGCCTTTCCAGGGCCAGCTTCGAACTGTTGCATATCCAATCCTGGTATCAACCCTCTGCGGCGCTCCTGACCCTTCTTATCCCGAAAGCCCTCATCAATCCACGACAAAGCGGCGTCAGTACCAGCCGCTGGGATGAAGGCATCAATGCATTTTTTACCAACTATCGCGCCAGCTATGCCAACAACCAAAGCGATAGCCCCTATGCGGATACCGGCGATAGCTTTAACCTCGAACTGGATAACGGCATTAACTACGGCCCATGGCGCCTGCGCTATCAGAATACCTTCTGGCGCGACGTGGAAGGCAAACATGGCGTTTACAGCCGTAAAGCCAGCCTCTATCGCAGCATCAATAGCTGGCGATCGCAGTTTCTGGCAGGCGACAGCGATACAACGGATACCTTATTCGACGCCCTTCCGTTCCGCGGCATCACGCTGGTAACGGACGAGTCGATGTTCCCCGATAGCTGGCGACCTTTCTCGCCCTGGATCAACGGCTATGCCAGAAGCCATGCGGAAGTCACCATCAGTCAGAACGGTATGACGGTATATCGACTCCACGTGCCGCCTGGCCCCTTCGTTATCCGGGACTTTTATCCGCCGGACAACAACGGCACCCTACAGTTAACGGTAAAAGAGAGCGACGGAAGCGAATCAAGCCGCTATCTCCCCTGGTCGGCCATGCCCGCACTGGTGCATAAAGACAATTACAGCTATGAGCTGGTCGCCGGACGCTATCGTCCCCAGTACAACGGCGATACGGATAAGCCCGCTTTTTTACAGGCCAGCCTGGCGCAGGGCGTCTCCTCTACCCTGACGCTTTACAGCGGAATGCAGTACGCCGATCGCTATGTCAGCTATATAGCTGGCGCAGGCTTAAACTTTCATGAGCTGGGATCGTTTTCCACCGATGCGACCTGGGCGCGCTATACCTCTTACGCGGAGAATTATCGGGGAAGCGTCTGGCGACTGCGTTACACCCGAACCTTTTTCAGCAGCGGAACTCACTTTAGCGCCCTGTTACGCTATTATCCTCAGGGCCAACATTATCGCTCACTGGAGGAGAAAATCACCCAACCTTCCAGCAACGATGACTGGCTGTTTGATGACAGCAAAAACCGTCTTCTGACCCAGCAGTACTGGCTTAACCACTATATTGCCGAAGATAAAAGCCTGAGCCTGCAGTACACGCAGCAAACCTGGCGACGCCTGTCCGGGCACCGCCGCGATATGTCACTGAGCTATCAGGCCAACGTCGGAGATTGGGATATCAGCCTGTGGCTGGGACGCTCGCGCCAACCGGACAGCCGCAGCGAAACCACGCTGGGCCTCACGCTCAGCCTGGCGCTGCCGAGCATACCCGGCTTCGGCTCGCCCAGTCTGGACTATAGCCATAATCTTGCCAGCCATTCTCCGCCCAGCCAGGAGATCGGCCTGAGCGGCTTCGCGTTATCGGATTACAGCCTGAGTTACGATCTGTCAACGACGCACAATCCCCATGCCGACGAGCAATATAATGCCTCACTTGGCTATCACTATAACGCTGGCGAGAGTACCGTCAGCGTTTATCGGGAAGGCGGTTCACGCGAACGGCGTATTGACGTTCACGGCGCGGTGCTGGTACACAGCAACGGCATTACGCTCGGACAGGAGATGAGCGATACCATGGCATTGATCGTGGTGCCCGATTCGCCCGGTATCGGCAATTATCAACAGTTTGGCGTGACCACCAACGCGAAGGGCGAAGCGCTGGTGGGTTATCTGGTTCCCTGGCGCGTTAACCGTCTGACGTTGGATAGCGGCAATATGCCGGAAGGTTTGACGCTGCCAATGACGGAACGCGGCGTCGTGCCCACGAAAGGCGCCATTGTGAAAGCGATATTCTTGCCTGCGGAGAAAAGCCAGGCGACGGAAAAAGCGGATACAGAGGAAAAGGCACCGGAATAACGTCGTCGATTATTGGACCTATTCCGGGCGCTGCGCGTCAGGGGCACTTATAAACCTGGCCGGTCATCTTGCTGTCGAGCGGCGCGAAGCTTGACCAGATATTCTGCGTCGGGCTGGTGGCGCCGTAAATCACGTTGCCGCCCATTTCTGCCGCACGGTTGCGCAGATCGTTGGCCGCGCCGCGCAGGGAGCTGTTTTCGCCGCCGGCGCCGCTCAGCCAGTTGCTTTGGCTGCCGGTGATCTCGCCCAGTAACTGACACGTCTGAGCCGGTTGCTGATCGGTAAAGGTGACGCGCTGCCCGGCCGCACTCAGATCTTTAGAGGTGCTACACCCCGCCAGCAGCAGCGCTGCCGCAGAAAGCCCCAGCAAGACATTAATCCGCATATTATTCCTCATTTATTATCGTCAGTATCCGGCAGAAGCGTATCAGAAAAGGCTGCGTTTTCTTAAACATCCCTTGCCACAAAACGTTCAGTTTATACCTGCGCGTTTACTTATACCTTTTTCAGCGCCAAAAGAAAAACCCCCCGCCATTTCTGACGAGGGGTTTTCAGACTTAGCAGGTCAGGGGGCGATTACATCATGCCGCCCATACCGCCCATGCCGCCCATACCACCAGCAGCGCCTAAGTCGCCTTTGTCGTCTTTCGGCAGGTCGGTCACCATACATTCGGTGGTGATCATCAGGCCGGCAACGGACGCAGCGTACTGCAGAGCAGAACGGGTCACTTTGGTCGGGTCCAGGATACCGAAGTCGATCATGTTGCCGTACTCTTCGGTCGCCGCGTTGTAACCATAGTTACCGTCGCCCGCTTTCACCATGTTAGCGACAACGGACGGCTCTTCACCGGCGTTAGCCACGATCTGACGCAGCGGCGCTTCCATTGCGCGCAGCGCAACTTTAATACCGACGTTCTGATCTTCGTTCTGGCCTTTCAGCTCGGCGATTTTCGCCGCTACGCGCACCAGCGCCACGCCGCCGCCGGCAACCACGCCTTCTTCCACCGCAGCACGGGTTGCGTGCAGGGCGTCTTCAACGCGCGCTTTTTTCTCTTTCATTTCAACTTCAGTCGCCGCGCCCACTTTCAGAACGGCTACGCCGCCTGCCAGTTTAGCCACGCGCTCCTGCAGTTTTTCTTTGTCGTAGTCGGAAGTCGCTTCTTCGATCTGCTGACGGATCTGAGCAACGCGGCCCTGGATAGCGTTTTCTTCGCCCACGCCATCGATGATGGTGGTGGTGTCTTTGTTGATGACAACGCGTTTTGCCTGACCCAGATCTTCCAGGGTGGCTTTTTCCAGTTCCATACCGATCTCTTCAGAGATCACGGTACCGCCGGTCAGGATAGCGATATCCTGCAGCATGGCTTTACGACGGTCGCCGAAGCCCGGCGCTTTCACCGCAGCCACTTTCACGATGCCGCGCATGGTGTTGACCACCAGGGTCGCCAGCGCTTCGCCTTCCACGTCTTCAGCGACGATCAGCAGCGGCTTGCTCGCTTTCGCGACGGCTTCCAGAACCGGCAGCAGCTCGCGGATGTTGGAGACTTTTTTATCAACCAGCAGGATGAACGGGCTGTCCAGCTCTACTGCGCCGGTTTCCGGCTTGTTGATGAAGTAAGGGGAGAGGTAGCCGCGGTCGAACTGCATACCTTCAACTACGTCCAGTTCGTCCTGCAGGCCAGTGCCTTCTTCAACGGTGATAACGCCTTCTTTGCCCACTTTCTCCATCGCCTGAGCGATCAGGGTGCCAACAGATTCGTCGGAGTTCGCGGAGATGGTGCCGACCTGAGCGATAGCTTTAGAGTCAGAGCACGGTACGGACAGGTTTTTCAGCTCTTCAACGGCGGCGATCACTGCTTTATCGATACCGCGTTTCAGATCCATCGGGTTCATACCGGCGGCAACGGCTTTCAGGCCTTCGTTGACGATAGACTGCGCCAGTACGGTCGCGGTGGTGGTGCCGTCGCCTGCTGCGTCGTTCGCTTTAGAGGCCACTTCTTTCACCATCTGCGCACCCATGTTTTCGAACTTGTCATCCAGTTCGATTTCACGTGCAACGGAGACGCCATCTTTAGTGATGGTCGGCGCACCGAAAGATTTATCCAGAACCACGTTACGACCTTTCGGGCCCAGGGTAACTTTAACTGCGTCTGCCAGGATGTTCACGCCGCGCAGCATTTTTACGCGAGCGTCATTACCGAATTTTACGTCTTTAGCTGCCATTTGAAATTTCCCTTAAATTCGTATGTTCGATGGATTTCGCGTAATCAGGCTTCAACGATTGCCAGAATGTCGCTTTCAGAGATAATCAGAACTTCTTCGTTGTCGATCTTCTCGGTTTTAGCGCCGTAACCTTCGCTGAAAATCACAACGTCGCCCACTTTCACATCCAGCGGCTTCACGCTGCCGTTTTCCAGGATGCGACCATTGCCCACAGCCAACACTTCACCGCGCGTAGATTTACCTGCTGCGGAGCCGGTCAGAACGATGCCGCCAGCAGATTTGGATTCAACTTCTTTACGCTTGACGATAACGCGATCGTGCAATGGACGAATTTTCATTTGATAGCTCTCCTTTGAGAAGTCCAATCAGTCATTTTGGGATGAATGCCGGGCTTATGCGGCTTCCGGCCTCGTGGCTCAAGAGATAGGGACAGCGGCAAGCGCTTTCAAGGGGCAAAAATAAAAAAATTTTTTTGTCCGGGATCGATGGCGCCGATTCGCTTAACAGATTGAAGAAAAAAGGGTGACGGCGCCAGGCCCTCACCCTTAGGTAGAAAAGATTAACGATCGTGGCGATCGTCGTCATGGCCGAGACGATCGTTTTCTTTACGCTCGTACTCGCCTTCCATGGTGTAGCCGCTGTCTGGCCCGGCGCCGGGACCGCGCCAGACGCGCAGGTGCGGCATCAGCTTCAGCGTCAGGTGCTTCTGCACTGGCGGCAACAGCAGCAGCAGGCCAAGCAGGTCGGTAAAGAAGCCCGGCAACAGCAGCAGGAAGCCGGCGATAATCAGCGACACGCTTTTGATCATCTCCGCCGCCGGGCTTTCGCCCTGCGCCAGCTTCTGCTGCATCAGCATAAAGTTCTTCACGCCCTGGTTTTTCACCAGCGACACGCCGATGCAGGAGGTGAAAATCACCAGCACCATCGTCAACAGCACGCCCAGCACGTGCGCCACCTGAATAAACAGCGTGATCTCAATCCAGGCGAGTAAAAACAGTATTAATAACGGTAACCAGCGCACCGTATTCTCCTTTAGTCGGGCCGCCGCGCCTGCTGCGCAGCGGCGGTATGCTGTACGGGATGCTACCCGAACGCGTCCTGGCTCGCGGCGCGTTTTACGCCGCGTAACGCCCGGCGGCGCGGATAAGTTACAGAGATGGGTGCCCGCGCGCTATTTTTCAACCATCGCGGCGGATTTTCCCCCTTTTCGATCCTTTTGGGATTATGATCACATCATGGAGCGAGTAATGCGCCGTTATCTGTCCGAATTGCGATCTTTGGTCAGAAATTTCCACCGCTTCAGCCTATGATCGGGCAGCCGGACTGACGGTAGTCAACATTTCGGCACTGGCTTTATACGACACTATAAACACATCAGCTGTAACGATGTCACCGGTAGCTCTAACAAGAAGGTTCCCATGGTAAATAACATTCGTATCGAAGAAGACCTGTTAGGCATGCGCGAAGTTCCGGCGGATGCTTATTACGGCGTTCATACTCTGCGTGCGATTGAAAATTTCTGTATCAGCAGCCACAAGATCAGCGATATTCCTGAGTTTGTGCGCGGCATGGTAATGGTGAAGAAAGCGGCAGCGTTAGCCAACAAAGAGCTGCAAACGATCCCGCGCAACGTCGCCAACGCCATTATTCAGGCGTGCGACGAGGTGCTGAACAACGGCCGATGCATGGATCAGTTTCCGGTTGACGTCTATCAGGGCGGCGCAGGCACCTCGGTGAATATGAACACCAACGAAGTGCTGGCCAATATCGGCCTTGAGCTGATGGGGCATCAGAAAGGGGAATATCAGTACCTGAACCCCAACGATCATGTCAATAAATGCCAGTCCACCAACGATGCTTATCCCACCGGCTTCCGCATCGCGGTCTACGCCTCGATCCTGAAGCTGCTGGATGCCATCGCACAGCTGGGCGACGGCTTCGAGCGTAAAGCGGTGGAGTTCGGCACTATCCTGAAAATGGGCCGCACCCAGTTGCAGGACGCGGTGCCGATGACGCTCGGCCAGGAGTTCCACGCCTTTAATGTGCTGCTGAGCGAAGAGATTAAAAACATTACCCGCACCGCCGAGCTGCTGCTGGAGGTGAACCTGGGCGCGACGGCGATCGGCACGCGGCTGAATACGCCGGACGGCTATCAGCAACTGGCGGTGCAGAAGCTGGCAGAAGTCAGCAACCTGCCGGTGACGCCAGCGGAAGATCTGATCGAAGCGACCTCCGACTGCGGCGCCTATGTGATGGTGCACTCCGCGCTGAAGCGTCTGGCGGTGAAGCTGTCGAAGATCTGCAACGACCTGCGCCTGCTCTCCTCCGGCCCGCGCGCCGGTCTGAACGAAATCAACCTGCCGGAACTGCAGGCAGGCTCCTCGATTATGCCCGCTAAGGTCAACCCAGTGGTGCCGGAAGTGGTCAATCAGGTCTGCTTTAAAGTGATCGGCAATGACACCACCGTCACGATGGCTTCCGAAGCGGGCCAGCTGCAACTGAACGTGATGGAGCCGGTTATCGGCCAGGCGATGTTCGAATCGATCCAGATTCTGACCAACGCCTGCTATAACCTGCTGGAAAAATGCGTCAACGGCATTACCGCCAATAAAGCGGTGTGCGAAGCCTACGTCTTTAACTCTATCGGCATCGTGACCTATCTTAATCCTTACATCGGGCACCATAACGGCGATATCGTCGGCAAAATCTGCGCGGAGACCGGTAAGAGCGTGCGGGAGGTGGTGCTGGAGCGCGGCCTGCTTACCGAAGCGGAGCTGGATGATATCTTCTCCGTGCCGAACCTGATGCGCCCGGTTTACAAAGCAAAACGTTACACCGATGAAAGCGAAAACTAAGCCAGAGCATTAATTCATTCAAGGCACGTCTGTTCTTCCGAACGACGTGCCTTTTTCATTATGGCGAATTACAAATTATTAACTGCTTTTTAGCATTCTTTTAAGGAGTCAAATTATGGTGGGGATAGAGCTGATTATCGTCCTGCTGGCGATCTATTTGGGCGCCAGACTGGGCGGCATCGGCATCGGCTTTGCGGGCGGACTGGGCGTGCTGGTGCTGACGCTGGTGTGCCAGATGAAACCGGGCGCCATTCCTTTCGACGTGATTGAAATCATTATGGCGGTCATCGCCGCCATCGCCGCGATGCAGGTAGCGGGCGGCATGGATTACCTGGTCAGCCTGGCTGAGCGTCTGCTGCGCAAACATCCCCGCTACGTCACCTTTCTTGCGCCGCTGGTCACCTACTGCATGACTATCTTCGCCGGCACCGGCCATACTGCGTTTTCCACGCTGCCGGTGATTGCGGAAGTGGCGAAAGAGCAAGGCGTCCGTCCGTCGCGCCCGCTCTCCATCGCCGTGGTCGCGTCGCAGATCGCCATCACCGCCTCGCCCATCTCCGCCGCGGTGGTTTTCTTCGCTGGCATTCTGGAGCCGCGCGGCATTAGCTATCTGGCGCTGCTGGCGGTAGCGATCCCGTCCACCATGGCGGCGATTTTCGTCGCGGCGCTGGTCACTAACTTTCTGGGCAAAGAGCTGAAGGATGATCCGGTTTACCAGGCGCGCCTGGCGAAAGGCGAAGTGACGCTACGCGGCTCCAGCGTGTTTGAAGAAAAGCCCGGCGCGAAACGTGCGGTGCTGCTGTTTCTGATCGGCATTGTAGCGGTGATGCTCTACGCGACGGCGATCAGCGATAATGTTGGCCTGATCCAGAACCCGGTGCTGCCGCGCAACGAAGCGATCGTGGTGTTTATGTTGACTATCGCCACGCTGATCTGCCTGACCTGCAAAGTGAATACCGGCGAGATCCTGAGCGCCAGCACCTTTAAATCGGGGATGAGCGCCTGTATCTGCGTGATGGGCGTCGCCTGGCTGGGCGATACCTTTGTGAAAGGGCACATCAACGACATTCAGACGCTGGCTGGCGAGCTGTTGAACCACTATCCGTGGATGCTGGCGCTGGTGCTGTTTTTCGCCTCCACCCTGCTCTATTCGCAGGCGGCGACCGCTAAGGCGCTGTTGCCGGCGGCGCTGATGCTGGGCGTCTCGCCGGTAACCGCCGTCGCCTCGTTCGCAGCGGTCTCCGCGCTGTTCGTGCTGCCAACCTATCCCACCCTGCTGGCGGCGGTGGAGATGGACGACACCGGCTCGACGCGCATCGGCAAATTCGTGTTTAACCACTCCTTTCTGATCCCCGGCACGCTGGCCATTGTGCTGTCGGTGGCGTTTGGCTTCCTGTTCGGCAGTTTAGTGCTGTAACGGAGGCGGCTAACCCGGCTCAAGCCGGGTTACGCCTGCTTACCACCCGTTAAATCCATCTATACCGCCTCGTGCTATGATTGCCCTTTTCAATACAAGGAGCAGGCCATGACTTTATCTACCGCCGTCATCGTTCTTTGCACCGCGCCCGATGAGCAACAGGCTGAACAGCTGGCCGACAAGGCGCTCAGCGCGCGCCTGGCCGCCTGCGTTACCGTGCTGCCCGGCGCCACCTCTTATTATGTCTGGCAGGGCCAGCGCGAAACGGCCAGTGAAGTGCAAATGCTGTTGAAAAGCGACGTTACCCACCAGCAGGCGTTGATCGATCTGCTGAAAGCGGAACACCCTTACGATACGCCCGAACTGCTGGTGCTGCCGGTACAACATGGAGAGAGTGATTACCTGTCATGGCTCAGCGCATCGCTTCGATAATTTTTCTGCTGTTCAGTGCGCTTTTTTGCGCCTCTCCTCAGGCGGGCCTGTTTGACGCCAACCCGCAAGCGCAGTTTGTGCCGGTCGATCAGGCGTTCGCCTTCGATTTCCATCAGCAAGGCAATCAGCTGACGCTGCGCTGGCAGGTCAAGCCGGGCTATTACCTTTATCGTCAGCAAATCAGCCTGACCGCGCAGCAGGCGACTATCGCGCCGCTCCAGCTGCCGACAGGCAAGCCGCACGAGGATGAGTTTTACGGCAAAAGCGAGATCTATTCCCAGGATCTGACGGTGCCGGTCACCATCCAGCAGGCGAGCGGCCAGGCGAATCTGACGCTGCGCTATCAGGGCTGCGCGGCGGCGGGCTTTTGCTATCCGCCGGAAACGCGGGTCATCCCGCTGAGCCCGGTCGCGGCGACAAACGCACCCGCTGCATCGAAGAGTTCTTCCCCTGCGACAGAGCGTGCCGCGGCTGACCCGAAGGGCCCTTCCGCCGCTGAGCCGGAGACGTCGTCCATCGCGGCGAAACCCGCGTCTCCGTCCGCCGCGCCGCTGCCCTTCTCGCCGCTCTGGGCGCTGCTGATCGGCATCGGCGTCGCGTTTACTCCCTGCGTGCTGCCCATGTACCCGCTGATTTCCGGCATTATCCTCGGCGGCAACCGCACGCTGTCGATGGGACGACTGTTGATGCTCTCAATGGTCTACGTACAGGGCATGGCGCTCACCTATACATTGCTGGGCGTGGTGGTGGCCGCAGCAGGTCTGCGCTTTCAGGCGGCGTTGCAGCATCCGTATGTGTTGATCGCGCTTTCCGCCGTCTTTGCGCTGTTGGCGCTATCGATGTTCGGCCTGTTCACCCTGCAATTACCCGCCAGCCTGCAAACGCGCCTGACGCTCTGGAGTAATCGACAACAGGGCGGATCGCTGCCGGGCGTATTTCTGATGGGCGCGCTGGCGGGACTGATCTGCTCGCCCTGCACCACCGCGCCGCTGAGCGCCATTCTGCTCTACATCGCGCAAAGCGGCAATCTGCTGGCGGGCGCCGGCACGCTCTGGCTCTACGCCTTTGGTATGGGACTGCCGCTGATCGCCGTGACGCTGTTCGGTAATAAACTGCTGCCAAAAAGCGGCCCGTGGATGCAGAGCGTTAAAGAGGGCTTCGGCTTTGTGATTCTGGCGCTGCCGGTGTTTCTGCTGGAGCGCGTCGTCGGCGATAGCTGGGGGCTGCGCCTCTGGAGCCTGCTGGCGGTCAGCTTTTTCGCCTGGGCGTTTATCCTCAGCCTGCGTTCGCAGCGTGGCTGGGCGCGCGTGGCGCAGGTGCTGCTGTTGGCGGCGGCGCTGGTGGGCGCGCGCCCCTTACAGGAGTGGGCCTTCGGCGCGGAAACCGTCAGCCCTCTGCATGCCGGGCTAAACTTCACGCAGGTCGAGGATATCGCGCAGTTGGATGCGCAGCTGAAACAGGCGCAGGGCAATATCACCATGCTGGATCTCTATGCCGACTGGTGCGTCGCCTGTAAAGAGTTCAGCAAATATACCTTCAGCGACGCCGGGGTACAGCAGGCGCTGTCTCAGGTCGCGCTGCTACAGGCGGACGTCACGGCGAACAGCCCGCGACAGAGCGCGCTGTTGCAGCATTTACAGGTGCTGGGGCTGCCCACCATTCTGTTTTTCGACGCGCAAGGCAAGGAGATCCCCGGCTCGCGCGTGACCGGCTATCTGGATGCCGCCGCTTTCCGCGCGCATTTGCAGAAACTGGCGCGGTAAACGACACTGGAGTCAGGTTCAATGAACGTGACTCTCGACTTACCGGTAGAGGAACGCTTACAGGAGGAGTCTCACGTGCAACGTGAACAGGTACTCGACCACGCACTTAACGTGCTGGAACATAATGGCCTGGCGGGCACCGTCTCGCTGGAAGAGCTGGCCGCTGAGGTCGCCGTCCCCTATGCGCAGCTGCAACGTTTCTGGCCCACCCGCGACGCCCTGCTTTACGACGCGCTGCGCTATCACGGTCAGCAAATCGATAACTGGCGTCGCCAGCTGCTGCTGGATGATAAGATGAACGCCGAGGAAAAACTGCTGGCGCGCTATCAGGTGCTGGAAGAGTCGGTAGGCAACGGGCGTTTTCCCGGCTGTTTGTTTATCGCCGCCTGCAGTTTTTATCCGCAGCCGGATCATCCGGTGCATCAGCTGGCCGAGCAGCAGAAGCGCGCCTCCTGGCAATATACCCATGAGCTGTTAACGCTGCTGGATACCGATAACCCCACGCTGGTGGCCGATCAGATGGAGCTGATTCTGGAAGGATGCCTGAGCAAGCTGCTGGTAAAACGCAATAAGCAGGACATTGCTACCGCGCGTCGTCTGGCCGAAGATGTGCTGCGTATCGCTCTGTGTCGTCGAAATGGCGCATTAACATAACAAATTTTCATCACCCTGCACGAAAAGCAGGCGGTCAGCCGCAATCTGATAACTTTTTCACAGAAAGCCGTTGACGCCTTGCGGCCTTTACGGTTTAATGCGCCCCGTTGCCCGGATAGCTCAGTCGGTAGAGCAGGGGATTGAAAATCCCCGTGTCCTTGGTTCGATTCCGAGTCCGGGCACCACTTATTCAGAGAACCCGCCCAAAAGGCGGGTTTTTGCTTTTCCGGGGCCGGACTCTCCATCGAACTGCGTTCGATTATTCGCCGCCAGCGGCTCACCCCTTCGGGGCCAGCGCGCCAGGCGCGCTGTTCAACGCCTGCGGCGTGAGTCCGAGTCCGGGCACCACTTATTCAGAGAACCCGCCCAAAAGGCGGGTTTTTGCTTTTTCGGGGCCGGACCCTGGGTTTTCTTACTTATTATGGTCTCTTAGAAAAACGGTCAGCACGTCCTTTGGTGGGGTGCCGCCGCATTCTCCAATCAGCCAGCCTACCGCGCCGCGATGGTATGTCCCATGAAAGAGCATATGATTCAGCATATCCATCGCCGTCATCTCTCCCTCGCCACCGTCTACAAAACTGAATTTAATGGTTTCATCAAGATCGGCGGGCGTCATTGAATTAACATGCTGAATATACCAGTCCGTGCACTCGGCCATGCTGACTTCAAGTTCCTCCACGGATGGCGTTTCTGGCGTATTCAGGGCTGTATAGCTATGTTGCCGACCGATGATGTTAGCGCTGAAAATCACGTCGACGACATGAATGTGATTCATAAGCCTTAGCATCAGGTGACGCTTTTCCGCGTAAGAGGAGGTGTCGATGCGTTTTATTGACTGAAGTGTTTCTGAATCAATCCAGCGTTTATATTTCAGCAGCGTAACGAGTGTGTCCTTGTTCATGATCTGCTCCAGATTTGCCTGTATCCGTATCCTATCAATCAGGCGCTTTTTATTGGAGCGTCATCGCAATATTTATTAAAAATACTTAATGGTAATAAACGGCTTCGCGCTGGACTATCAGGTCCGCCTCTCGCTCGTAGCCGACTGCCTGCCCGTACCGGGTTGCTTTGCAGCGGAAGCGGACGTTTTTGAAATCATTTCTTCTTATTGATCATCGACTTTAAATCAGCGAAGGGATTATAAGTGGCTGCGGCGATATCTTTTTGCGCATCCTCTCCCGCTACAACAGTGGTGCCGTACTGGTCAGCTTCTGTGTACTTAGAATGTTCGTGATCATGGCAATACAGGCATAGTAACTCCCAGTTACTGCCATCTTCGGGGTTATTGGTATGATCGTGATCGATATGGTGGACAGTTAATTCTCGCAGGTTTGAATACACAAACTCGCGGGCGCAGCGCCCACATACCCACGGATAGATTTTTAATGCTTTTTCGCGATAGCCGCTTTCCAGCCGCGCGTAGTTTTTTGGAATCAGAGCCATTATCACTATTACCTGTTATAAAAAGTTCGTTTTACACCGAATTTGAGCAGGCTAGCCTACTTAACAAGGCGCATCAAGTTACACACCACATGCCCTTTTCGCTCCCGGCTGATAATAAAAGGCTATCGCGTTAAACTCAGTCCCGGCAGGCGTTTTAAACTTCTCGTTGCCCTTTTACCACTCGCCTCCTGTCCCGCCGAGGAGCGCCAGCTTTACATTCCCTTTCCGCGTCTGAAATTCCCGTCAGGATTTCAGATCCGCGTCATAAAATAACAATTTCCTCTGGCTGAACGCGAAATTCCCATTGCGCGCCGACACGCGCTGGATGAGGATGAATAGAACGTTCTACTAAAACGTTCTACCTACCATAAAAAAGCATTTTCACTGTAACGCGAATTATTTCATCGGGGGCGCTATGCGGCTGTTTACCGGGCTATTCACTTCTGTATCTAAATTATCAATGATTGGCCGCGCGTTAATGCTGCCGATCTCGCTGTTGCCAGCGGCTGGCCTGCTGCTGGCGTTCGGCGATAAGTTTCACCTGCCGCTGATGATGAACGCTGGTGGGGTAATTTTCGATAACCTGCCGATGCTGTTCGCTATCGGTTCGGCCGTCGGCCTTGCTTCGGAATCGGGGATTGCCGCGCTGTCAGCGGCGGTGTCGGTGTTGATCACTAACGTCACCATCGGCACGGTGATGCATATTACGCCGGAGATGGCGGCCAGCGGCGGCAAATACGCGATGGTGATCGGCATTCCGACGCTGCAGATGGGCGTGTTCGGCGGCCTAATCTGCGGCGTGCTCGCCGCCTGGTGCTTTAACCGTTTTCATACCCTCCAGCTGCCGGAATTCCTTGGCTTTTTCTCCGGCAAACGCTTCGTCGCGATCGTTACCGCCTTTCTCTCATTCCTGCTCGGTCTGGTGCTGCCCTACATCTGGCAACATATTCAGGCAGGCATCGACGCGCTGTCGGTGCTGGTAAACGGCGATAACCAGGCGGCCTCAACGTTTATCTTCGGGCTGGTGGAACGCGCGCTGATCCCGCTTGGCCTCCATCACATCTGGTATCCCTCTTTCTGGTACTCTTTCGGCGATTACACCACTCAGGGCGGCCAGCTGATTCACGGCGATCAAACCATCTGGTTCAAAATGCTGGAAGAGGGCGTGAAATCCTTCAGCAGCGACAGCTACCAGAACGCCGGCAAGTTTATGCAGGGTGAATTCCCGCTAATGCTGTTTGCGCTGCCCGCCGCCTGTCTGGCGATGTACCATGAGGCGAACAGCAAAAATAAGAAAATCGCGTCCGGCATTCTGTTTTCCGCCGCCCTGACCTGCTTCCTGACCGGTATTACCGAGCCGGTAGAGTTCACTTTTATCTTCGTCGCGCCGCTGCTCTATGTTTTTAACGCGGTAATGGCTGGCCTGGCCTATATGTGCATGTATTTACTGCATGCGCATATTGCGAAATCCTTTTCTGCGGGCCTGATCGATTATATCTCCTTTGGCATTCTACCCTCGCTTAACGGCTTCCAGACCCACTATCTTAATGCCGTTATCGTCGGCGTGCCGATGGCGCTGATCTACTACTTCACTTTCCGCTTCGTAATTCGCCGCTTCGACGTTAAAACGCCGGGCCGCACCGACGTTACCGCGAACGTAAGCGATAAAAGCGACGAGGCGCTGGCGCAGGAAATCGTGCAGTTGCTGGGCGGCGAGAAAAATATCACCAGCGTCGGCGCCTGCATTACGCGCCTGCGTCTGGAAGTCGAGCAAAGCCAGCCGGTTGATAAAGATGGCCTGCACAACCTCGGTGCGCGCGGCGTGGTTTTCGTTGGCGAACGCGGAATTCAGATTATCTTCGGCGCGCGAGCACAGTTTATTGCCCAGCAAATGAGTAAGCTAACAGGTCGTTAAACGTTGGCCATCGCCCTTTCCCGGCGCTATGGGAAAGGGCGTAAAACAGGGATCGTCATGAAAAAGGTGAGTATTATTGATGTGGCGAAAGCAGCGGGCGTCTCCGTCTCCACCGTCTCGCTGGTGCTGCGTCAAAAAGGGAAAATTTCTGCGCAAACAATCGAAAAAGTGCAGGCTGCTATCGCCGGACTTGGCTATGTTCACAACGTCGCCGCAGCGAACCTGCGCGCCAGCACCTCTAACCTGATTGGCCTGGTGGTTTGCGATCTCAGCGATACCTTTACCCTTAAGGTAATGACGCGCATTGTGCAGGCGCTGGAGCAACAGGGCTATATGGCGCTGCTCGCCTATCCGCAGGATGAGGAGGCGCGGCTGACGCAGTGTCTGCTGGCATTCAGCCGTCAGGGCGTAGCGGGCGTCATCTTTCTTAACGCCAATCCGCGCCGCCAGAGCCTGCCTGAAGCGATGCGCGACTGCCCGCTGCCGCAGGTGATTGTCTCGCAGACGCCTATAGATAACGCCGACGATCTGGTGGTGCGCGATAACCGTCAGGCGGCGGCGCTGGCGACGCGCTATCTGATCGGCCGTGGACACCGCAACATCGGCTATATCGGCGGCGAAGCCGAATCGCTACTGCGCGCGCAGCGGCTGGAAGGCTATCGTCAGGCGTTGCAGCAGCATGGCCTGCCGTTTCGCGCGGAGTGGGCGCCGGTTTGCCTGGAGGAGACCGAGGCCGCGCGGCTGGCCAGCCGCCGCCTGCTGGAGAGCAATAATAAGATCACCGCCCTGCTCTGCCATTCGGCCCACGCGATTATCGGCTGTCTGAGCGGCATTCAGCAAACCGGGCGCACCGTGGGTAAAGATGTGTTCCTTACCCAGCAGATTTCGCTGGTGGGTTTTGAGGATATGCTACAAATCAATCTCAGCTCCCCCTCCTTCACCTATGTCTCCTCCGCCAGCGATGAGGCGGGGCAGCAGGCGGCGACGATGATGCTGGCGAAAATCCAGCGGCCCGATCTGGCGCCGCAGCGTATCACTCTGTCAGGGGAACTGGTAGTGCGGGAATCAGGCTAGGCACTGGGGCCAGACGGCGCGTTTTGGTCAGCGTATCGCGCCCTTACACGATCGGCCGTAGTAGATTTCATTACTTCCCGCGGGCTGACGCTCCGCCCTAAGCACTGACCGTAATAGAAGGCTGTCCATACCCGCACGATTCGCGGATCACTAACGCAGGCGGCAGGATGATGCGTTTCGGCGGTTCGTCGTTGCCCTGAATGCGGCTGTACAGCAGCTCGCCCGCTTTACGGCCAATCTCTTTCGCCGCAGCCGAGACTGTCGTTAACGCAGGCTGCACCCGCGCCGCTTCAGTAATATCGTCAAAGCCCACCAGCGCAAAATCCCATCCCGGTTCACGCCCTGTTTTGCGCAGCGCCTGCATCACGCCCAGCGCCACAATATCCTGGGCCATAAAAGCAGGCAGAATCAGCCATGCTGTGCCTCCTTCGGCTGAATAGCCCGTTTTTCTCAAACATGGGTGAGGCGGCGTTTTTCGCCGAAAGGCGCGCCAGCTGGCCGTTAAAGAACGACTCATCGGTCTATGCCACCGTAGGTGACTGGATAAAGGAAGGATTCATCTTATTCTCCGGCTCAGGGAGAACAGCTGTTTAACCATAGTAAGTTAATCGATTAGCCTGAATAGCGGTTTTACCGCTTTTGTTGTCCGCCGATGCGGTTAAAATCGTCTTCCTTGTTTATTAACAAGGTACTGGCGAAGCTTTACCAGCCGCCTCGCCAGTTTCACTATTTCCGTCCGCTTGCGGTCCTATTTCTCGCGGAACGCCTCCTGAACCCGAAGCAGCGGCCGCAGCAGATATTGCAGCAGACTCTTCTCGCCGGTACGAATATCCACCGTCGCGGTCATGCCAGGGATCACACGCAGCTGGCGGCTGCCCGCTTTGGTCAGCGTATTGCTCTCCGTCAGCACCATCACGCGGTAGTAAGTTTCATCGGCGCCCTGACGCTTCGGCATCTTTGCCTCCTCATTTTTCAGCGCGCCGGGGCTGATGCTTTGTACATGCCCTTTCAGCCCGCCGTAGATGGAGTAGTCGTAGGCGGAAATTTTCACCACCGCTTCCTGGCCGGGCGCCAGAAACGCCACGTCTGACGGCTTGATCTTGGTTTCCACCAGCAACTGATCGTCCAGCGGCGTAATCTCCATGATCTCCGCGCCCGGCTGGATGACCCCGCCGATGGTATTAATGCGGATGGTGTTGACCACGCCGTGCACCGACGAACGCAGCTCAGTGCGTTCCAGCGTATCCTGCCTGCCGAGCGCCGTTTCTTGCAGGCTCGCCATCTCCACGTCGACTTTAGACAGCTCATCATTGGCTTCTTTACGATAGCGATTCTGACGGTCGATAATCTGCAACTCCGCATCGTTGGCCTGGCGCTCCAGCTTCAGCACCTCGGTATTGGAAAGCAACGACTCCGCGGCGAGCTTTTTCGCCATGACCAGCTCCTTTTCAATCAGATCGCGGGTTCTCACGTAGCCCGCCACCGATTCATCCAGCGCGCGTTTGCGCAGCTGGTAAGCCCCCGTCTCGCGCTGCACCAGCTCCGGCGACTTCTGTACCTCCGGCGGAAAAACGAGTTCCGTGCCCGTCGCCTCCGCCGCCAGCCGCGCCGCCTGCGCCTTCAACGCCAGCAGCCGGTTAGCGCTTTCACGGAACGACGCCTTGGCGCGGGTCGGGTCGATGCGCGCGACCACCTGCCCTTTTTCCACCGTATCGCCTTCATGCACCAGCAACTGCTGCAAAATCCCGCCTTCCAGGCTCTGCAACACCTGTTCGCGTGAGCTGGGAACAATCTGCGCGGAACCGGTGGTTACCTCTTCGATATTGCAGTTTGCCGCCCAGAGAAGCGCCGCACCAAACATGGCGATGATGCCGCCGTTGATATAGAGCCAGCCTTCCCAGCGATCCTCGCTTGCCGCACGCACAATCTCGCTGGCGGTTATATCGTGAAACTGAAAGGCGGTATCGGTGCGGGCGATGCCGGTCACGGCAGCCTGTTTTTTACCAAAAAGCTTACGCATATCTTCCTCCTATGCCGTCACCGGTTTGCCGGCCACGACGTTCGGTTTTGCGGCCGAGCGCAGCACCGAAGCCGCCGGAATTTTGCCTTCGTTCAGCAGTTTTACGATCTCCTCTTTCGGACCGTCGGCGACTTTCATCCCTTCATCCATAACGATAATACGATCGACATATTTCAGCACCGCCGGTCGGTGCGTGACGATGACCACCGTTCGGCCCTCCATCGCCGGCACCAGTGCCTGTAGCACCATGCGCTCCGATCCCATATCCATCCCGGAGGTCGGTTCATCCAGCAGCAGCACATCCGGCTCGGTCAACAGCGCGCGCGCCAGTGCGATCGCCTGCTTCTGTCCGCCCGACAGCGTATCCCCGCGCTCGCCGACCGGCATGCCGAAGCCCATCGGATGACGCGCCACGATATCGCTGACGCCGGTCATCTGCGCCACCCGCATCATCTCTTCATCGCTGGCCCAGGGCGCGCCCATCAGCAGGTTGTCGCGCAGCGTGCCGAACATCAGACGCGGCTCCTGGTTCACCAGCGCGATGCGCGAGCGCAGCTCCCCTTTCTCTATCTGATTAATATCGACGCCGCTGATGTGAATATTGCCGCCGGTGGGCTGGTAAAGCCCGACCAACAGGCGCAACAGCGAAGATTTGCCGCAGCCCATCTTGCCGAGTATGGCGACGCGTTCGCCGTGGTGCAGCGTCAGATCGATGCGGTCGACGGCAGGCGGCAGCTCTTTACGGTAGCTGAAGCTCAGGTTCTGGCAGACGATCTCACTGGGGCTGCCCTGCGGCAGCTGTACATAGACTTTCCCATGCTCGCGCTCAATGGGCGTCTCCATCACCTTATTCAGAATGCTCAGCGAGGTTTTCGCCTGCTGAATGCGCAGACCCAGCGCTGCCAGCGTGGCGATAGGCATGACAGCGCGGCCCATCAGCGTCATGGTGGCGATAATGCCGCCCATGGAAATTTCGCCGTCACCCACCAGGTAAGATCCCCACAGCAGCAGCAGCACCGTGCCGAACTGCTGGGTGGTCTGGATCATGCTGGAGCCCATCGTCGACAAAAAACGCGACTTCATCGAAACGGTAGAGAGTTTTACGCTGGCGATATCGTGCTTGCCGGAGACCAGATTTTCCGCCCGCAGCGCCTTGATCGTTTCCAGGTTATCCAGCGTTTCGATTACCAGCCCGTAGCGGTTGCTGCCGATCTTCATCGACTCTTCGGCATGACGCTTTAGCGGGATCTGCATCAGCAGCACCATGGTGACGATAGCGACGAGGATCAGCACCACGCACCAAACCAGCGGCCCGGCGACCATATGGATCACCAGCAGAAACAGCAGCACGAACGGCAGATCGGCCACTGTCGTCAGCGCGGCGGAGGTGGTCAGCTCGCGCACGGTTTCGAAACTCTGCATCACGTTGCCGAACGCGCCGCTGGACTGGGCGCGGTTTTCCATCTTGCCCTGTAAAACATGACGGAAGATCTGCGCGCCCAGCAGCAGGTCGATTTTTTTACCGGCGCGATCGGTCACCCAGGCGCGGGCAAGCCGCGCGCAGAGTTCAAAAAATAGCGCCAGCGTTACGCCGATCGCCATGGTCCATAAGGTCACGTAGGTCTGGTTCGGCAGCACGCGGTTGTAGACCGTCATGGTGAAAATAGCCATCGCCAGCACCAGAACGTTGATCACCACCGACAGCACCGCCGCCTCGAAGATATAGCGCTTAAAGCGCCAGATGGTGTGCCAGAACCAGTGTTCGCCGGACAACTGCACCAGATCCTCGGCGCGATGATCCATATGCGCTTTTGGCCGCAGCAGCAGCAGCTCGCCCTCATAATGGCGCAGCAGCTCCTGCGTATCGATCGCGACCGGCTGACTGCCCAGCAGCGGCAGAATCAGGCGGCACTGCTGTTCGTCATAATGGGTCAGCACCGCGTAGCTTTCCTGAAAACGGATCACGGCGGGCAGCAGAAAGGATTTCACATCCGTTAACGCCAGGCTGCGCCAGACGGCGGTCATGCTGCGCCGCTGCAATACCTGCGTCGCCCAGCGCTTTTGTTTCTCCGGCTGGCCGCTGTCCGGGCAACGCGGCATGCCATCGCAGATTTCGCTGAGCGTTAAGCGCACGTCAAACAGCCGCAGCGCATTTTGCAACGCCATCGGCAGGCTCTCGTCCGATGTCTCTGGCGCCGCCGCGTTTTCCAGCTCTGGCTCAGGACGCGGCGGAGTAAGGGTTTGCGGTATCTCTGAAATTGTCATCAACTGCTTCTCTGTTTACTGTCCATTCCATGGCCATGCGCGTAGATCCTGCCGCGCCACGTCCGCCTTGCTGTTGCGCAGTCCGCTTTTTTCGCCTGCGGCGTTCGCCACGGGCGCGCTGCCTCCCGCCAGGAGGCCAGGCGCTTCTGCCTTAGGGATAAAAGCGGCGTGACGGCTGCTTTCCGCCGCCGCTTTAAAAGTATCGATCGCCTGATTGTGCGCCTGCGCATCACGTCCGCCTGCTCCGATGGCATGCTGATTAAGCTGGTTAATGGCGCTTTTCGCCTTCAGTTTCTGCGGCATGGCCCCAGGCGTCAGCGGCGTGCCGGGCAGAACAGGCACGTTTTTCGCCAGATCGCTCAGCTTTCCGAGCGCGGCGACAATCTGCCACTGGATGGCGGCATATTGCACCTTTTGCTCCTCCAGGCTCGCCAGACTGGCGTAATAGTCGGTGGCGAAAGAGATCAGATCGGTCAGCGGACGCTGGCCGGCGAAGAATTGAATCTCACCCGCTTTCCACGTTTTCAGCGCAGATTCGGACTGCTTTTGCAGCGCGTCGATCTGCTGCTGACGCAGCGGCAGCGAAATCCACAGCTGTTCCAGTTGCTGTCGCAGCGTGCGCAGTGTGGCATCCATATCCTGCTCCGCCGAGGCGAGGCGCTGCGTCTGCCCTTTCATCGCCGCGCTGCCCGAACCGCCGTCCCACAGATTGATGTCGCTGCTTACCTGAAGCATCGCCGCTTTAAACGGCTCCAGTTCGCCGTGGTTGCGCGGGCTGTCGAGGCTGAGCTGCACGCTCCACTGCGGACGATTCCATTTCGACGCCAGCTGCAACGCGGCGCGCGCCTCGTCGCGCTTGTAGCGCGCCACCGTAAAGGAAGGGTTATCCGTCAGCGCCCGCAGCGCGGTATCCAGCGAATCGGGCAGCAGTCCGGCGCGCTTCAGCTCCGGCAGGCTGCTGGTCAGAGTGATGTTGCTATTCAACAGCGTAGAGAGCTGCCGCCACGCCTGCTGTTGGTTGGCGTTGCTCATCTCACGGCTGGCGGTCACCGAACTTAAGCGTGTAGCAACCTGGTTGATCTCTGAGGCGCGCCCGGAATCGATACTGGCAATGGTTTTCACTCGTCGCAGCAGATCGCTCAGGGCGGCGATCTCCTGATCGAGGACCGCAACCACTCTGGCATTGGTAACGGCAGTAGTGAACAGCGACAGCGCCTGCTGATTCAGGGCTTCCTGCGTCACTTTCACCTGCGCGCGCTGCATGGAAAACGCGGCTTCTTTGCCCTGCACGGCGTCGTCGGTACGCCCGTGGTCGTAAAGCACCTTACTGATTCTGATATGCGGCGCGATGGGATTATTTTCATAACCCGGCTGGCCGGAATAGGTTTTTGAGCTCAATCCGGCGCTGAGCTGAAGATTATTTGCCGCCTTTGCCTGTTCAATATCAAAATAGGCGGCGTTGGTGGATAAGAGCGCAGACTGAATAGAAGGATGCTCTGCCGTCATCCTTAAAATATCAATAAACTCGGTCGCATTTGTTTTAAATGCGGGAAGAAGAAACAGGACAGCGGTAACAGATGTCCGACGATTTTTCTGTATGAACTGCGTTATTACGGACCGTTTCATAATTCCCTTACAGTGTAAAATCGCATCAGCTGCGAAAAAAGCATTACATCCCTGAGGCGGTGGCAAACGCCACCGCCTGGGTCCTGCTTTACACGACGTTCAGCCCGTGCTGAATCATCAACTTAACGGTGGCATCATCGTTATGGACATACACGTCATAGGTCACACCGTTCTCTGTTTCACTGGAAGAAGCCGTCCAGACAGATTTATTAATGCTAACCGTATCGCGTGCGCCATTGGTATTTGAGTCACCGTCGTCGCCGGTAATTTTCAGTACGTGTTCACTCTCCCCATTATCTTTTGTCATCTCCAGAATATCGCTGGCACTGATAACCAACGTCTGCGCCGCGTTATTTCCCATATGAATGGTTTCAATACCGGAAATTTTCGACGAGACGCTGCCCAGCTCGAAATTGTTATTCGAGTCCCATACCAGCGTATCGTTGCCGTCGCCGCCGTTAATGCTGCTAAAGGCGGTGCTGTTAATAAAGATGGTGTCATCACCGCCTTTGCCATCTATAGCGATCGCGCCACGTCCATCGAGCGAATCGTTGCCGTCAGTACCGTTGAGGTAGTGCTGCGCGGGCCGATAGTCGATATGGGTTACGCCGGTGCCGTCGTCAGGGAGGCCCAGGGTCTCGACCAGATCGACCAGGCGGCCTTTGATCGCCGAACCGCTACCGTCGCCGACGCCAGAATCAGTCCAGGTGACGTAGAGCTGGCCGCCTTCGGTAAAGGTGGCGTCAACTTCAGTCTGATCGCCGAAGTTAAGCTGGTTGATCTGTATCTGTTGCCCAACCTTATGGCCCGCTGCGTCAAAGTACTGCGCGTAGATGCCGTAGGTGCCCGGACCGGCATCGCCGTCGGTCGCCGAAACAAACAGCGCCACGAAGCTGCCGTCGGCGCGGCTCACTACTTTAGGCAGATGCTGATTGCCAGCCGTGTCGGTATTGATGATGAACTCATTCGACAACGCCTTACCGCTTCCGTCATAGAGACGTCCCCAGACGCTGTAGCCGCTCTGATCCGGCCCGCTGTTGTCATTGGAGTCCCAGGTGACCACAAAGTTACCGTTATCCAACGCCGATACGGTCGCAGAAGCCTGATCGCCGCTGGTCGTCTGGTTCACAATAGAGCTGGAACTCACCACATGCGTTGCAGGATCGTACATCACTACGCTGGTGTCATAGCCTGTTCCCTTCACAGCATAGGTGACCGCAATCTGACCATTGCTGAGCTGCGCAATGGAAGGCAGAGCGCTCCAGCTGTTACTGTTGCCCAGGATGCCCGTGGTTAAACCGGTTGACGCCAGAACGATTTCCCCGGTCGCCGGGGAGTTATCGGCGTCGTACTGACGGGCGAATATCTTATACTCGCCACCGACGAGGGCCTCCCAGACAACGATATAACCGCCGTCATCCAGGCTGGTCACATCTGGGTGCTGCTGGCCGGTTGCCCCTGCGCCAGAACTAATATTAAATTCGCCGCCCACCGGGGTCAGCCCATTAATATTTCCTTCCTTATCATAGGAATAGCTATATTGCTGGCCCTTAATGTAGTTAGCGCCATTCGTTCCCGGACTGGTCCAGACCACTTCGATATTGCCGTTCTCCAGCACCACCGGCGTCAACTGGTTGCCCGTTGTCGTGGAGTTCACGGTAAATTCGCTGCCCACCGGCTGCCCTTTGGCATCCAGCATCTGGCCTTTGATGGCCGTACCGGAACCGTCGCCGCTGGCAGAGACCCAAACTTCAAACAGCCCGCCCGTTGGCAGTGAGACAACCTTAGAAGCGGTTTGGTCACCTGTTGTCGTGGTATTAACCGCAAACTCAGAATAGTAGGCCGCGTCCGGGTTAATCACGATCCCTTCCACCCCGTTGCCGCTGCCATCCACATTATCGGACTGCCAGGTGACGTAGACGTTGCCGTCCGCGGTCAGCGTGGCGTCCAGGATATGCGTTGCGTCGGTCGAGTCGCCGCCGGTACCCTGGTTGCCTTTGGTGGTGGTGTTGACGATAAACTCGCGGCCCACCTTATGATCGTCTGCGTCATAGCGCTGAGCGTAAACCGCCGAGCCGCTGCCGTCGCCGCCGTCCGAACCCCAGATAATCAGGTAGCCGCCATCCTCCAGCGCCACGCCCACCGGCTTGTACTGCTTGCCCGCCGTGTAGCTGTTGACGATAAAGTCGCCGGTGCCAACCACCGAAACGCTGCCGGTCTCCGCGTCCACCCTGTAATGCACCGCACGGATATCCGAGCCGTTGGCTCCGCTGTCATCGGTGTCCCAGTAAACCACGAAGCTGCCGTCCGTGAGGGTGATCACATCCGGGTAGTTCTGACTGGCGTCCATGGTGGTGTTCACCTGGAAGGCGTTGCCCAGCGGCTGGCCGTCCGCCCCGAAGATCTGCCCCACCACGCCGGTGGAGTTGCTGTCTGACGGGCCGCCCGCCGCGCTCCAGACCGTGATGTACATGCCCTGATGCGCCGCATCCGTAAAGGCCGCCATCTCCGGTCCGCCCGATGTGCCTACCGAAGTCCCGGTCAGCACCGCCACTTCGTCTCCCGGCTGGTTATCCGCGTCATAACGGCGCTGATAAATCACCTTGCTTTCGCTTTCCCAGGTGATGATATAGCCGCCGTCCGCCGTCGCCACGGCGCTCGGCATACGCTGACTGCCAACGGTGGTGGCGTTCACCAGAAACTCGTCGGTCATCGCCCCGCCGTCCGCGCCGTAACGCCGTGCGATGACGCCGTCCCCGCTATTATCCAGGCCGCCGCCGTAGGACTCGTAAACGATCAGGAAGCCGCCGTCCGCCAGCGCCACCACCTGTGGACTGTCCTGATTACCGCCGGTGCGCTGGTTGACCAGCTGCTCGGTGCCGATTTTATGCACCCCGTCCGCCTCGTAGAGCTGCATAAAGACATCGGAACCCGAGCCGGCGCCCTGCCAGGTCACCACGATGCGGCCGTCCGCCAGGCGCGTGGTGGAGGGGTTCAACTGATCACCTGCGGTGGTGGTGTTAACCTGCGCGCTTTCATTCAGCAGATCGTAGCTGTCCAGCGCTGAGCCGCTAATCAGGATCGGTACGCTCGTGTTGCCTGCCAGATCCGACACCGAAATATAACCGTTATCCCCTACGTTAAGCGGGTTAGGCTCGATGCTCCATGCCCCCTTATCATCGGCAATCACAGTATGCTCAACGCCTTTGGCATCGGTAACGGTAACCGTGACGCCTGGCTCGGTTTGCCCACCCAGTTTTTCCGCCGTATTGGTGGAAATTCCTACGTTCGGCGGAATGTTGTCCTCGCCGGTCTGGGTCGAGACAGTAGACGGCTGATAGTCGATAAGCGTCGGATCGTCATTCTGCGGCGTCTGTTCCTCCAGTCCCAGCGTTTCCACCAGGTCAACAATACGTCCTTTAATCGCTGAGCCGCTGCCGTCGCCCACGCCCGCATCGGTCCAGGTGACATAAAGCTGCCCGCCTTCCAGGAAGGTGACATCCACTTCCGTCTGATCGCCGTAGGTCAACTGATTGATGCGCATCTGTTGGCCCACTCTGGCGCCGCTGGCATCAAAATACTGGGCATAGATGCCATAAGTACCGGCCCCCGCATCCGCATCTGTCGCCGAGACAAATACGATGACAAAGCTGCCGTCAGGGCGACTGGCTACCTTCGCCAGATGCTGATCGCCTGCAGTCACGGTATTGATGATGAACTCATTCGATACCGCCTTGCCTTCAGCGTCGTAGATACGCCCCCAGACGCTGTAGCCATTCTGATCGGGTCCGCTCTTATCGTTCGAGTCCCAGGTGACCACAAAGTTACCGTTATCCAGCGCGCTCACGCTCGGTGACGCCTGATTGTTGGTCACCGTTTGGTTGGCGATAAACTCTGTCCCCACGGTATGTGTCGTCGGATCATAAATTTTCACCGCCGTGTCATAGCCGTTGCCTTTCTTGGTATAGGTGATGGCAACCTTGCCGTTGCTCAGCGTGGTAACCGACGGCAGGGGCTCCCAGTCAGCCCCCACGCCCAGGATGCCTGAGACGCTAAGCGAGGTTGAGGACAGTATCTGCTGGTCAGCCACCGGCGAACCGTCGGCATCATATTGACGTCCATAGATCTGCCAGACGTTATCTACAGCTGCCTGCCAGACCACCATATAACCGCCGTCGCTCAGCGGCGTGATGACCGGATGGCCCTGGCTCGATGCACCCGTACCGCTGTTGACGTTAAATTCAGCACCAGAGGTAGTAACGCCATTGATCGCTCCGTCGCTGTCATGGCTGTAAGTGAACTTCTGGCCTTTTATATAACCGCCGGACACCCAAACGACTTCAAAGCTGCCGTCGGTGAGTACCGCTACCTGCGGAACAGTTTGATCCCCGGTGGTGGTGGTATTCACGATAAACTCCCTGCCCACCGGCTGCCCTTTGGCATCCAGCATCTGGCCCATTACGCAACTACCTGAGCCGTCGCCGCTGGCGGACTGCCAGACCACCACCGATCCGCCGCCCGGCAGGGACGACACTGACGACACCGTCTGCGCCCCGGTGGTGGTGCTGTTCACCGTGAACTCAGAATAGTAGGCCGCGTCCGGGTTAATCACGATCCCTTCCACCCCGTTGCCGCTGCCATCCACATTATCGGACTGCCAGGTGACGTAGACGTTGCCGTCCGCGGTCAGCGTGGCGTCCAGGATATGCGTTGCGTCGGTCGAGTCGCCGCCGGTACCCTGGTTGCCTTTGGTGGTGGTGTTGACGATAAACTCGCGGCCCACCTTATGATCGTCTGCGTCATAGCGCTGAGCGTAAACCGCCGAGCCGCTGCCGTCGCCGCCGTCCGAACCCCAGATAATCAGGTAGCCGCCATCCTCCAGCGCCACGCCCACCGGCTTGTACTGCTTGCCCGCCGTGTAGCTGTTGACGATAAAGTCGCCGGTGCCAACCACCGAAACGCTGCCGGTCTCCGCGTCCACCCTGTAATGCACCGCACGGATATCCGAGCCGTTGGCTCCGCTGTCATCGGTGTCCCAGTAAACCACGAAGCTGCCGTCCGTGAGGGTGATCACATCCGGGTAGTTCTGACTGGCGTCCATGGTGGTGTTCACCTGGAAGGCGTTGCCCAGCGGCTGGCCGTCCGCCCCGAAGATCTGCCCCACCACGCCGGTGGAGTTGCTGTCTGACGGGCCGCCCGCCGCGCTCCAGACCGTGATGTACATGCCCTGATGCGCCGCATCCGTAAAGGCCGCCATCTCCGGTCCGCCCGATGTGCCTACCGAAGTCCCGGTCAGCACCGCCACTTCGTCTCCCGGCTGGTTATCCGCGTCATAACGGCGCTGATAAATCACCTTGCTTTCGCTTTCCCAGGTGATGATATAGCCGCCGTCCGCCGTCGCCACGGCGCTCGGCATACGCTGACTGCCAACGGTGGTGGCGTTCACCAGAAACTCGTCGGTCATCGCCCCGCCGTCCGCGCCGTAACGCCGTGCGATGACGCCGTCCCCGCTATTATCCAGGCCGCCGCCGTAGGACTCGTAAACGATCAGGAAGCCGCCGTCCGCCAGCGCCACCACCTGTGGACTGTCCTGATTACCGCCGGTGCGCTGGTTGACCAGCTGCTCGGTGCCGATTTTATGCACCCCGTCCGCCTCGTAGAGCTGCATAAAGACATCGGAACCCGAGCCGGCGCCCTGCCAGGTCACCACGATGCGGCCGTCCGCCAGGCGCGTGGTGGAGGGGTTCAACTGATCACCTGCGGTGGTGGTGTTGACCTGCTCGCTTTCATTCAGCAGATCGTAGCTGGCCAGCGCCGATCCCTGAAAACTCAGCGGATCGCCCACGTTGCCCGCCGGATCGGTGGCGTAGATCTTGCCCGACTCGCCTGCGGCAACCGGGTTCGGCGTCATGATCCAGCGGCCATTTTGATCCGCCACGGCAGTGAATTTCTCGCCGTTGGCGGTTTCAACGGTAATTAACACGCCCGGTTCTGACTGACCGCTCAGCGACTCCGTCGAGTTGCCGGAGATGCCGACGTTCGGCGCGGTAATATCCAGAACGAAATTCCAGCTGGCCGAAGGCGCGCTGACGTTGCCCGCAGCATCGGTCGCCGTCGCGGTAATGCTGTGCGTGCCTTCCGTCAGGTTGGTAGTCGGCGTATAGCTCCAGCATCCTTCAGCGTTCGCCGTTACGACGCCAAGCACGTTACTGCCGTCATACAGCGTCACTATCGCACCAGCTTCCGCCGTGCCGGTTAAGGTCGGCGCCGGATCGTCCGTGACGTTGCCCTGCACGTTAGAGGTGAACTGTACCGTGCCGACATCATCTTCCAGTGAAGTAATGACCGGCGGCGCGGGCGGCGTGCTGTCGATCGTCAACGTAATGGTCGCCTGCGCGGTATTTTGCGCCGCGTTGGTAGTTTCCGCAGTCCAGGTATGGACGCCATCGGGCACGTTTTCCAGCTGGAAGCGCCATACACCCATGGCGTCGGCCTCGACTGTGCCCAGCACTGAGCCATCTTCATCTTTAATGGTGACCGTCGCACCCGGCGTGGCGCTGCCCTGCAGCTCCGGCGAGCTGTCGTCGGTGAGGCCGTTATTCAACACCGCGCCGGTAATGCTGCCCACATCATCGTTCGCCTGATCGATAGTCAACGCCACGGCGCTGCTGTCCACCGTGAAGGTGACCGCCTCACCGCGCGTCTCGTTGCCAGCCGCATCGGTGATTTTGGTCTGATAGCTGTGTTCGCCATCCGTCAGCGTGCCCAGCGGCAGCGTCCAGTTTCCTTGCGCGTTGACCACGACGCTGCCGACCGGCGCGTCAGCGCCGTCCAGATAGACGCTGACCGTGGCGCCCGCTTCGCCGGTGCCGGTTAAGACAGGCGAGCGATCGTCGGTGACGCCGCCTGGGGAGATAGCGCCCTGCTTATCGCCTTCGTCATCCATCAGCGTGGCGACCGCCGCGTCCGGCGCGGCCGTATCGAGAACAATCGGGAAGCCGCCCGTTTCCGCCGAGGAAACGCCCGCCGCGTTGACGGCGGTCGCCGTCAGGGTGTAGCTGCCGTCGGCGCCCAACTCGCTGATGGTGATGCTCCAGCGGCCATCTTTATCCACTTTACCTTCGCCAACCTGCACACGGTTATTGCTGCTGTCGGTTGCCCAGACCTGCACCGTCATGCCGGGTCCGGCGGTGCCGTTAACCGTCAGCGTGGCGTCGTTGGTGACCTGCCCTTTTTGCAGATAACCGGTATCGTCATCTTCGCCCTGGGTAAAGTCATCTCTGATGTTTTCAATGGACGGCTGTGCTGGTGCGCTGGTCAACAAGGTGAAGTCCCAGGCTTCGTCCTCCGTGCCACTGATCTGCGGGCCAACGTTGCCCGCTGCGTCTACGGCGGCCACGGTCAGGCTATGATCGCCGCTCGCCAGCGATTTGCCCGGCGTGAAGCTCCAGGTACCGGTTTCCTGATCTACCGGCACGTTGCCGATCAGTTCACCGTGGTCATAGATATTGACGCTGGCCACCCCTTCCGCTAACGCGTCTGCGGTAATGCGTCCGGCGTAGGTAGGCTGAGCGTCATCCGTGGTGTCGCCATCGTTGATGTTGCCCTGCACCGGCCCGACATTGTCCGTCAGGGTGACAGAGTCGTTTTCAAAGGCTTCAGCGTCTGGCGCGGTGATATCGACAGTGAAATCCCAGCTGTCATCTGCGCCGCCGGTCTGCGGACCTTCGTTGCCTGCCTTATCCACCGCTGCGGCGGTAAAGGCGTGATCCCCTTCCGCCAGATCGGTTTCCGGCGTAAAGCTCCAGTTGCCATTCTCATCCACCGGCGCGCTGCCGATCAGTTCGCCATTATCATAGATATTGACGTGATCGATATCATCGGTGGCTTTGCCAGAGAAGGTCGGGCGGGTATCGTCGGTGACGCCGCCGTCCAGGATCGGGCCGGTCACCGGTCCGACGTCGTCAGTCAGGCTCAGCGAGCCGTCAACGATGCCGGAGGTGTTGTTATCGGGCGCTATGCTGTCAATGGTAAATGACCAGCCGTCATCCGCGGTGCCGCTGATGTGCGCGCCTTCTTTACCGGCCGCCTCCACCGCCGCCACGGTATAATTATGCGATGACCCTTCCGCCAGGCTTTTTGCCGGCGTAAAGCGCCAGTTGCCATCCTTATCCACCGGCGCGCTGCCAATCAGTTCGCCGTTGTCATAAATATTAACGTGATCGGTGCCCGGCGTCGCTTTACCGGAATAGGTCGGTCGGGTATCGTTCGTCACGCCGCCGTCAGCAATCACGCCGGTAACAGGCGCGACATCATCCGTCAGCGAAATAGAGCCGGAGACGATATCCGCTACCGGTCTGTTGACTATAAGCGGGGGCGAAACGTTACCGGCAGGATCTTCCGCCACAACCGTTGCAGTATTATCCCCTTTGTTAATCGGGTTGGGCTGGATGCTCCAGTCGCCGTTTTCATCCGCCGTGACGGTGGTTGTCTCGCCACTATCCTTGTCGGTAATGGTGACCTTTGCGCCCGGCTCCGCCTTACCCGCCAGCCCGTTATCATCGTTCTGCGTTATGCTCGGCGTTTCGGGTGCGGTTTCATCCCGGTAGTCGATGTTCGCGGTGCCGGTGTTGCCGCTGGAATCGGTCACCGTAACGGTGATCGCGCCGTTGGGCTGAGAAGCAGGCGCTTCGATGGCCCAGTTGCCGTCTTTATCGGTCTTCGTGGTCAGCGTGCTGCCGTCGGGTAAGGTAATAGTGACGTCGGCATTCGGGCTGGATGACGTGCCGGACAGCTCCGGGCGGCCATCTTTATCCTCGTCAGTAGGTGGATTAATGGTGACGTTCAGTTTCGGGCTGGCCGAGTGTGATCCACCATTATGATTATTCGACGCCGCCCAGGCGACGCCAGCGACGCCGGCGGTAGCCGCGCCGAGCAGTAAAAAAGGCAGCCAGGCAAAGTTATCGCCGTCCGCCACCGGGTCGGCAATCGTTGAACCTTCGCCGCCTAAAACGACCTGGCTATTCTGCCCATCCAGCATGGCTGGCGGATAATCCGCCACCTCGCCTGAGGTGGGAATATATTCATAATATTGTCCGTTTTCCGCCTGACCAATTAGATGGACGCTGTCGTTATCATAATAATCTTCGAGAATAACGTCCGGGGCGTCTGCATCTCCGCCCTCAAATGCCAGGACAAGGTTATTTCCAACGCGCTTAGTGGTCACAAGCTGCGGCGCGTGTCCGGTAGTTTCATCAATCAGTTCAATATTATATTTGCCGCGATGCGGCACCGCTATTACGACAGGAGCATCTTTTCCTGCCGCGACTTCATGAGACGAAACGATCCCTTTAGTCCCACGTAAATTTATTTTTACCATGGCAGCCATTTTTTTATCCTTGTGTAATCAAAGAAACACATTAATGTTCAGAACGCTTCCTGGGCCTTTATAAATTTTTCAGCCCATAGACTTCCACTTCGACTCTTCTGTTTGGCTGATTACAATCAGCAACTTGCTGTCGATTTAAATGACGCTGGTGGCAATCCGCCACAATAAGGTTTGATGCGCCCATTCCTTGCGCAGTAATAATATCGATGGGTAGCCCTGACTCGCTCAGCAATAATGCGACAGTCTGCGCACGCTGCTGCGACAGTAGCTGGTTTTTATCGTTATTTCCTGTAGGATCGGCATAGCCATTCACGATAATTTTATCCAGGGAGGAATAATCCTTTTGCATCTGCTCAGCCAGGCGCTGAATAGACTGCATAGCGCCGGGCAGCATGCCGCTGCGCTCATACTGGTTCAGCTTAAAAAGTGCTGAAGCATTGATGCTGTAAACGCTGCTGGGGCAGCTCTGACTATCCGCTACGCGCGAAAGCGTATGAGTCTGCACCTTCACATGCGCCAACACCTCTTTCGCCTGATCGCGATCGACCCAGCGGGCAAATATTTTCCCGTTATTATCAACGGCGACCTGATAGAAATAGAGCGTCTCTGGTTCTAACCGCGGCGTTTTTTGCGTCGAGCGGGCGAGATCGTCGCTATCGGCATCTATTTTTCCCAGCGTGACGCCCAGTTCTTTCGTTCCGGGACAAAGCGACAGGGCAATAGCCTGATGTTCCGGCAACAGACTGGCATGATAACTGCCGTTAAGAAATATATTAAGGGGCTTATTGGCCAGAGCTTCTTTGTCGCGCGCCAGGCGGAAAACAATGACGCGCGCGCGCGATTTTTCCGTAATCCACTGATTTTCTCCCGGCGGAGCATCCAATACCCATGGTGTTTTTTTCTGCGGCTCCTGTGCGTGAGCACCGGTATTCCAGGCAGCGCTGATAAATAACAGACACATCAGCCATGATAATATTTTCCTGTTCACAAGCATTCTCTTTTCCATGTTTATTATTTATGAAAATCCATCTCCAAAGCGTCTGCATCCACTTAGCGATCAATAAGCCTCTGGCTTAAGGATACACGCTGGAAACCTCTTTTTTTCTTGCAATAAAACGCTTAATACAGACCAACGATCGGCTGCTTATCCTCCTGATGCCCAGTTTATTGAACGCGCTGAGCTTAGATGTGGAAAAGGTTTTACTGAAATATTTAATTTATGTGATATCTCCTTAGGCTTTTCGCCATTAATATAGTGAGCTAAAACCGTGCTTTCTCTGTCAGAAAGTATGACGGAAAAACCTTATTGAACAGCGGCATCGTTGACGCGCTATTGCGCAGGACAAAAATCACGCGCCGCGCCAACAATTTCTTTTATCGATCATGGCATCTCACGGGTGTTATCAGACCTACCTGCCATTTAACGCGCCCTGGATAAAAGCGCGAGCATACCGATTTTAAAAAAGTTATCATTCGAAATGGCGTATGCTTTCATAGCGAAAGTGTCCATGCGACTAATTTTAATTACGCATCCTCTGTAAGAAGGTATAAAGGCCTTACCATATTTTTCTTAATTGAATAACCTTTCACCTCACTCGTTTTAATACGCATAATAAAGTCGTGAGGTACGCCTAACATGGCTAATCTGAAGCGTAAGGTCTGCATCACCTGGCAGAGCCGCTGGCTGGAAGACTTCAGTCCATGTAAATCCCATACGTGATAAAGTATTTCCTCATTCGTCACTATGCGATCGCAGGCGTTTTGCAGCAGATAGAGAAACAAACGCATCATGGTGTCCCGCAGAATAAAAAAATTCTGTGGCCTGCCAAAGGGATCATATTTTGCTACTTTCCTGTAAGCGATATCGAGTTGAATATTCTCTCCGATATAGTATCCAACGAGTTCTTTTTCCATAAAAGAATTGCTCCATTATTGGGATAGCTAAACAATCCGAATATCTCATACCGCGATATGTCGTCCTTACATGATATTTTTTATTCCAAAAAAAGAAAGACACTTTAAAAAATTGAAATCACTCAAAATATTTATCGTATCAAAAATGTAAAATCAGAGTTTACTGCTAGTTGAGAACCAAAATGGCAACAAAAATTAACATTTAAATAACATTTTTTAAAGAGTAGTTATCTAACGGACCAAAAAAAAACATAAAAACAAAGTATCGAATTTTTCACAATAATGGCATAACCTTTCAACTGAGACTCAGTCCCCCGCCTCACTACCCACTATTAGTCAACGCCTCATCTTCGTCAACTCTATATATATTATTTTATTTATATAAGACAAAAAAAATCACTCACAGGAAAATAAGAAAATAAAACGATAAATTTCATTAACTTACATAATACTTAAACACTCAATTAAGATTTCAAGAACGAAAGTCAATTGTTACATTAGAAATAAAGGGGCCTGTAAGAAGGCTCAAAATCAGGGTTATGCTGGTTAAAGTGAATACTGTCGCAGTCTAAGGCCAACAGCCGGGCGGGCGGCTGCTGTCAAAGCCATAATAGCTATCCGCCACTATAAAGCTTATTTATTGTGCACTTTTTAATAGTTTCACCGAACGCTTTCGTAAATTTACGACGATGTTTTTTATGCAAAAATGTAATTTTTAACAAAAATTCCAATTTCATCCATATAATAATTCACACATTCGGCACAGCAGACCCGGCTATATCATCATGTTGCCCTTGCAGCTTTTGGCTGCTCTATGCTGCTTCTGGAAAAACGGGATATCGTGACGCATAAAGCGTTTTATAGCTACGTTTGAAGACAACTGGCAGAGGAGATAACGTCTGGAATGTTTATCAGAACCTTTCCTTACGGCGCAAAGCGCTACGGACTATCTCACAAGATGGTCATAGCAGGATTATTACCGTCACCCGCAAAGGATTAAAAATTTCATCAGCGCCAGAGCTTGGTGTCAGTATAAATGAAGAATACCGCTTAATGGTGAATATGAAAAATTCACTGCCTCCCTGCGCCAGCGTCGCTCTTCCAGGAAAAGAGCAGACCCATGCGCTTTCGCTTAAATAGCCCGCTCTTCGTTATTATAATGGTAATTTGCACTGTTCTGCGGCTCTTCCTTTTTGATTGATTGCTCCTCAGAGAGGCGAAAGTTATCGAAGAGAATTTTTTTCAAGAGGTGGAACTGTGCAATATCTATATTAATAAAAAGGCCCACCCCAGATGTTCATGATAAATTCGTCCTTCTAACGGCGCGCAAGGGTAAGCGTCCGCCCTATATACATAACTGCTTACAGAATACGACGACGTCAACAGAGGAGAAATACAGGCGTCGGCAAATGCAGCATGACTTTAATAGCGTCATTTTGCTGCGCGCGTTCGAAAGCCTTTGCCGCTTCGCTGACCGGAAAAAAATATCAGTAACCAGATCGCGGGTGTCGAAACGGTCATCGGCCAGCCACGGAATCACCACATAGAAATCTTCCGGAATATAGATAGCGACATTCAGCAGATCGCGTTCAAAAATCCTGCCCGCCCGCTTAAGCCAGATAGCGATGGAACCAGGCAATAGTGCGATCCCACGCCAGCTCCGCCGCCTTACGATCATAGCGCGGCGTGGAATCGTTGTGAAAACCGTGATTCACGCCGGGATAGATCCAGGCTTCATAATGCTTGCCCGCCGCCTTTAGCGCCGCTTCATATTCCGGCCAGCCTTCATTGATGCGCGTATCCAGCTCCGCATAGTGCAACAGCAGCGGCGCCTGAATGCGCTCCACCTCTTTCGCTGGCGGCTGACGACCGTAAAACGGCACCGCAGCCGCCAGTTCGGGATAAGCGACCGCCGCCGCATTCGCCACGCCGCCGCCGTAGCAGAAACCGGTAATGCCGACCTTGCCGGTAGAGTGCGGATGCTGCATCAAAAACGCGATCGCGGCGAAAAAGTCATTCATCAGTTTGGTCTGATCGACCTGCTGTTGCAGCTCGCGTCCCTTATCATCATTGCCTGGGTAGCCGCCGACTGAGCTGAGCCCATCCGGCGCCAGCGCGATAAAGCCCGCTTTCGCCACGCGGCGCGCCACATCTTCGATATAGGGATTCAGCCCGCGATTTTCATGCACCACTACCACCGCCGGCATTTTCTCCCGGCTCGCCGTCGGACGCACAAAATACCCGCGCACCGACTGATGGCCGTTCGGCGACGGATAACGCAGGTATTCGGCATGGATATCAGGATCGGTAAACGCCACCTGCTCCGCTAAGGCATAGTTGGGGCTGAGCAGGGAAAGCAGGCTGGCCGCCGTCAGGCCGCCAATGGCATATTTCGCCGCCTGCGAAAGAAATTCGCGTTTGCTCAACATGCCGTGAGCGTAATAATCGTAAAGCTCCAGCAGCTCTTGCGGAAAGTCTTCTGCGGTCAAATGTGCCATATCTCGCTCCTTCTGTCGGGGTTGCTCACAATGTAAACAGCGCCCCGCCAAAAAAGAAGCATTATCTTGGGCGCTGCCTGTCTCTCCGTTACCAACGAGCCGCGCCCGTATCGCTCACGTTTATTACATACCTTTAACAAAAAGGGTATTTATCACGGCCTTTTCATCACACTTATTTACAGTGAGTGCCATTTTGTTACGGCGAATTTTGCTAAATTAGTCACCCTAAAAATTGTATCCATTAAAATTATAACTATCGTTACTGTCTGGGTGGAGAAATGGGCGAAACGCAGAAAACGCAGTACATTCAGGATCTCATCGCGTGGATTGAAGACAATCTTACAGAGGAGCTGAATATCGATACCATCGCGCAAAAATCAGGCTATTCAAAATGGCATATGCAGCGGCTGTTTAAGGAGATGACCGGCCAGACCGTCGCCGCCTACGCCCGAAAACGCCGCCTGACCAAATCCGCCATGGCGCTGCGTCTGACACGCCTGTCGCTAATCGATATCGCCGTGCGCTACGGTTTTGACACGCAGCAGAATTTCACCCGCGCGTTTCGCAAACATTTTTCTTTAACGCCGCATGCCTGGCGTTACGCCAGCGAGCTGAATACCGCGGCGTTTCATAGCCGCTTCGACCCGTCGCGTCATCATCACAGCGAGCCGGAACTGTTAACGTTGCCGGATCGCGTTGTTTATGGCGAACGACAGACCTGGCCCTGTTTATATGGTGAGTTCGTTGAGGATAAGCAGGAAATCCTGACGCAATATTTGACCGAGTTTGTGCGGGAAAATAAGGGCAGCCGGGCGCAGGGATTTATTACACTGGAATTCGCTCCCTGCGCGGAACGCAAAGAGTACCATCTGGTGACCTTAATGCGCGGTCTGGAGCAGCGCGAGGGAGAATATTCCTTACAGGCGCAGCGCGACATTTTACCGGGCGGTTTATGGCTAAAGCTGCCTTTTCAAGGCCACCCACGTCATTTCAGCGCCTTTATTAGTGAAGTTTATTATCACCACCTGGCGCAGCCGGGTTTGGCGCGTCGTCCGGGCGCCGAGCTACAGACGTTCGATCTCGCCCGCTGCCGTCCCGACTGGCTGGAGGGCCATTTTTATATTCCGGTCAGCTTCCATCTGCCGGCTGGCGTTCCACTCGCCTCGTGAACAATAACGCATTTTCTTTGCCGCCGCGCTTTATTCCGGCGCGGCCTGTCGCTGTGCGGTTAATCGTTGTCCGATGGTGAAAAATAAGGCGGTTTTTCCGCCATAAGACGATTCTTAGGGTTATTTTTTGCCCACAAATCAGCCACAGCTGCTATATAAAAAGCAATGAATAATGTTTCCTGCCAAAAAAGTCAGAACTTGTAACGCATATTCATATAAAATTTAACGCATCAGGAACATTGCGCTTACAGGAAGAGCGATATCAGGAACACTGAATACCCGTACTTTATTTATCTGCTGGTATACAGCCAGGCTGGTTGTTTACTTAAGTTTATGGCAACACTCAAGAGGACTAAATTATGGGGAAAGACTCCTCATCTTCGCGCTTCATACGGTTTTTAACCGTCCTGTTCGCAGCACTTTGCGGCGCGTATCTGTTGGTTGGCGGCCTTTGGCTCTCAACCATAGGTGGTAGCTGGTACTACATCATCAGCGGCATCGCGATGCTGGTGACGGCATTTCTGCTGTACCGTCGCCACAGCGCCGCGCTGGTAGTTTATGCGCTGCTGCTGCTCGGCACCCTGGCCTGGGCAGTATGGGAAGTCGGCTTCGACTTCTGGGCGCTGGCGCCGCGTACCGACGTCTGGGTTATCTTTGGCATCTGGCTGCTTCTGCCGTTCGTCTACCGCGGCATTACCCACGGTCCTCGCGGCGGCAAAGCGGGCGCGTCCCTGATGGGCTTAAGCCTGGTGGTCAGCGTCATCGTGCTGGCCTGGGCGGTGTTCAACGATCCGCAGGAGATCAACGGCACGCTGCCGACCGCCGATCAGGCTGCGCCGGCTGCGGCTGACAGCGCGATTCCGCCGGGCGACTGGCCAGCCTATGGCCGCGATCAGGCGGGTACCCGTTACTCTCCGCTGAATCAGATCAATGAGAAAAACGTGAAGGACCTGCAAGTCGCATGGACCTTCCGCACTGGCGATCTGAAAACGCCGAACGATCCGGGTGAAATCACTAACGAAGTGACGCCGATTAAAGTCCGCGACACGCTTTATCTCTGCACCGCGCATCAGATTCTGTTCGCGCTGGATGCGGTAACCGGTAAAGAGAAATGGAAGTTCGACCCGGAGCTGAAGCCTAATCCAACCTTCCAGCACGTTACCTGCCGCGGCGTTTCTTATCATGAAACGCCTGCTGCCGCCGACGCGGGCAACGCGGCTCCGGCGCTCTGCGCACGCCGTATCATCCTACCGGTGAATGATGGTCGTCTGTTCGCGCTGGACGCGGAAACCGGCAAACGTTGCCCGGACTTCGCCAACAACGGCGAGCTGGATCTGCAGCACAAACAGCCGGTCACCACGCCGGGTGCCTATGAGCCAACGTCTCCGCCGATCATCACTGATAAAGTCATTGTGATTGCGGGCGCGGTAACCGATAACTACTCCACGCACGAACCGTCAGGCGTGATTCGCGGCTTTGACGTGAATACCGGCGCGCTGCTGTGGGTATTCGATCCGGGCGCGAAAGATCCAAACGCCATTCCGGCCGACGGTCAAAGCTTCGTGCCGAACTCGCCGAACTCCTGGGCGCCTGCGGTCTATGACGCCAAACTGGATATGGTTTATCTGCCGATGGGCGTCTCCACCCCGGATATCTGGGGCGGCAACCGTACGCCTGAGCAGGAGCGTTACGCCAGCAGCGTGCTGGCGCTGAACGCCACCACCGGTAAGCTGGTGTGGTCTTATCAGACCGTCCATCATGACCTGTGGGATATGGACCTGCCCTCTCAGCCGACGCTGGCTGACATTACCGATAAAGATGGCAATACCGTACCGGTGATCTACGCGCCGGCGAAAACCGGCAATATCTTCGTGCTGGATCGCCGTAACGGTAAGCTGGTAGTGCCTGCGCCGGAAACACCTGTGCCGCAGGGCCCGGCGGAAGGCGACCGCCTTTCTCCGACCCAGCCTTACTCTGAGCTGACCTTCCGTCCGAAGCAGAATCTTTCTGGCAAGGATATGTGGGGCGCCACCATGTTCGACCAGCTGGTGTGCCGCGTGATCTTCCATCGTCTGCGCTATGAAGGTCCGTTTACCCCGCCGTCTGAGCAGGGCACGCTGGTCTTCCCTGGCAACCTGGGTATGTTCGAGTGGGGCGGCATCGCCGTTGACACCAACCGTCAGATCGCTATCGCTAACCCTATGGCGCTGCCGTTTGTTTCCAAACTGGTGCCACGCGGTCCGGGCAACCCCATCCAGCCGGCGGAAGGCGCTTCTGGCGGCTCAGGCACTGAAACCGGCATTCAGCCGCAGTACGGCGTGCCGTTCGGCGTGGAGTTGAATCCGTTCCTGTCGCCGTTTGGCCTGCCGTGTAAACAGCCTGCCTGGGGTTATATCTCCGCGCTGGATCTGAAAACCAACGAAGTGGTCTGGAAGAAACGTATCGGCACCGTTCGCGACAGCGCGCCGGTTCCGCTGCCGTTCAAAATGGGCATGCCGATGCTGGGCGGCCCGGTAACGACGGCAGGTCACGTCTTCTTTATCGCCGCGACCGCTGACAACTACCTGCGCGCTTTCAGCACCAACACCGGTGAGAAGCTGTGGGAAGGTCGTCTGCCGGCCGGTGGTCAGGCAACGCCGATGACCTATGAAGCCAACGGTAAACAGTACGTGGTGATCGCCGCTGGCGGCCACGGTTCCTTCGGCACCAAGCTGGGCGATTACATCATCGCCTACGCCCTGCCGGATCAGAAATAAGCTGTTCCGCTGTAAACCAACCCCGGCCTGCGCCGGGGTTTTTTTATGCCTTTCGCCCTGCCCGCCGCATCTGATAATGGTTATAGAACGCGCCTGCCGCCATCACCGCGCAGGTGGCGAGAAACACCGATCGCATCCCAAACGCGCCGCCGACAAACCCGCCGAACAGCGGCCCGCTCACCTGCCCCACATATTGCGCGGAAGTGGAGAAGCCTAGCGCTTTGCCCGTCTGTCCGGCAGGCGCATGATGCCGGATCAGGCTGGCGATGCAGGGCAACAGTCCGCCTAACGCGACGCCCATACAGAAGCGCAGCGCCACCAGCTGCCAGGCGGAGGTGATAAACGCCTGCGGGATCAGCAACAGCGCGGCGACAGCCTGCCCCGCGATCAGCACGCGCCAGTGGCCGATGCGATCCGCCAGCCTTCCCAGCCAGGCGGCTGACAAAATACTCCCCAGCGCCGCCGCCGACATCGTGACGCCAGCCATCAGCGTCACCTGATGCGGTTGATGAACAAACTGCGCCACGTAGAGGGTAATAATCGGCTCCACGGACATATTGGCGAAGATCAGCAGCATGCCGGAAAGCAGCATAACCGGCAGCATTCCCTGGCGCAGGCTGAGCGCGGCGGTTTCTCTCTGTCGCTGCTGCGGCGCAGGACGCGGCGCCTCTTTCAGTAGCAGGCTGGTGGCGAGAAAGGCGAGAAAGATGACGCCGCCCGCCAGCCAGAAGGTAGCGCGAATGCCGATCAGCGGCGGCAGCAGGCCACCGATCAACGGCCCGACCACATTGCCCGCCATCACCCCAGACGAGAGCATTCCCAGCGCCCAGCCGGTATGAGCTTTCGGCGTCTGGGCGGCGATGAAAATGGTCGCGCCCGAAGCGTAGCCGCCGAGCAAGCCCGCCAGCAGCCGCAGCGCCACCAGCTGCCACGGCGCGCTGGCCATGCCGATTAACGACATGGCGATCGCCATGCCGAGGCTGGCGCGGATTAGCATCAGTTTGCGTCCGTAACGGTCCCCCAGGCGTCCCCATAATGGCGCGGTGAGCGCGGCAGTGAAAAAGGTGGCGCCGTAGGCGACGCCTGACCAGCGGGCGACAGCGGCAGGCTCGCTCACGCCCAGCTCCGCCACATAGAGCGGTAAAAAAGGCAACAGCAGCGTCATCGCGATAAGCGTCGTGAACGATCCCGCCATGCAGACCCATAAATTACGTCGCCAGTAGCGTTCCGGCTCCGCTTCCCCGTCCGATTGTTGCGTCATGGTTTTTTCTCCCGTCATTATCCGACCACCATGCTAACAAGCTATCGGCGTTAAGCGGCGCAGCGCGCCAGAAGTTCTCCAGCCGCACGCTTTTGTTTACGCCAGGAAACAATCGCCGTTATTCAGACTTCCGCTGCGGCCAGCGCCGTCCGTAACTTTTCACAGAACAGCGCCGTCAGCGCGCTGGCGGGTTCAGTGACGCCCGACACCAGGTAGCTGTGATAGCAGTCCATCCGCCAGCCGGACAGCAGACGCACCAGATGCCCCGCACGCTGTGCCGAACGGGTGATGTAGCAGGGAAGATAAGCGATGCCCGCGCCCGCGATAGCGGCGCTCAGCAACGCCTCACTGTTGTTGATGCGAAAACGGCTGTGCACGTCGATATGCAGCTTCTGTTTTCCCTGGCGAAACGGCAGGGAGAGCGTATGCGCCGGGCCGCGAAACAGCAGAAAGTCGTGACGCGGCAGCTGGTGCGGATGAATAAGCGGCTCGCGTGCGACCGGATAGTCCGGTGCCGCAAACAGTCCCCACTCCACCTGCGACAGCGCGTGACAGGCGGCGACCGGCGGAGGCGCCGGCCCGACCGTCACCGCCAGATCGTAGCGATCGCACTGCCAGTCAATTGATCGATCGGTCAGATCGAGATCGACCTGCACATGAATATGCCGCGCTACAAAAGCATTCAGCACCGGCAGGACAAACTGGCGACCAAAATTGACCGGCGCGATCAGCCGTAGATTGCCCGCGGGTTCCTGATGGTAGTCGCGGATAAAGGCGTCGGCGTTGTTCGCCTCCTGCAATGCCTTCGCGCAGAACTGATACCAGGCGCGCCCAACCTCGGTTACGGCAATGCGTCGGGTGGTGCGCTCCAGCAGTTTGACGCCAAGGCGGATCTCCAGCTGCGCAATCTCTTTACTGACGAAGGATTTTGACAGACCGAGGCTGTTCGCCGCTTCGGTAAAACTGTGGGTTTCCACCACGCGCGCGAATACCATCATCGCGGTGATATTTTCAATCGAATGCATGTAACGATCCCGTCAGAGCGTGACGGACAGAGTGGCAAAAAGAGGGGGTAAAAGCCAGCGTTCGGAGAGGGTGAAAAAGCGGGGCCGCCAGTCAGCGGCCCAGCGGATTATTTTTTCTTCTCTTTCTGCAACTCAGCAGGTACAGCCTGAGAGCCCAGCTCAGCGCCGGTCATCGGATTGACATCGGGGTTGGAGCTGGTGCGCAGCGCCATGCTTTCCAGATCGGCTTTTTCGCCTTTAGAGAGCATGACCGACGCCAGGCCGTCGCCGCCGTCAACCGCCGGCTGCGGATCTGCGACGTAATCGAAATTCTCGTCGGAGTTCCAGCTGCCGCGCACTTCACCGCCTTCAGACATATTGAAGTAGGTGTTGGCATACTGCTCGATCGGGGGCAATTTGCCCGGCGGGAAGTTATTGCGAATTGAATACAGGGCTTTTTCAAACGAAATCTGGTGCGCGACTTCACGCGTCATCAGGAAGCCCAGCGCATCTTTGACGCCCGGATCGTCCGTCAGGTTGATCAGACGCTCATAGATGATTTTCGCACGCGCTTCTGCGGCGATGTTAGAGCGCAGATCCGCCGTCACTTCACCAATGGTGTCGATGTAGGCTGCGGTCCACGGCACACCGGCAGAGTTCGTCAGCGGCGGCCCACCACCGTACAGCAGCGAGGTGATGTGGCTGTCGTTGCCGTTGCCGGTTAGGGAACGGTAAAGCTCAGCTTCCTTCTCGGTGCCTTCCGCCAGCGCGCCCTTAGCGCCTTTGTTCAGCATCCCTACCAGGGAACCGATGATTTCAAGATGGCTCAGCTCTTCCGTTGCGATATCCAGCAGCATATCTTTGCGGCCCGCATCATCTTCGCCAAGACCCTGGGTAAAATAACGGCAGGCGGCAGCCAATTCCCCTTGCGGTCCACCAAACTGCTCAAGCAGCAGGTTCGCCAGCCCAGGGTTAGGCTCAGCCACACGTACCGTGTACTGCAACTGTTTGACGTGTCTAAACATTGCTCACTCCTCTGTTAGGGTTGCCAACCGTGGCAACCCCGATAACAGTGAAACGCCATTGCTGGCTTTGGTTTTATTTTTTTGCTTCTGTGTCCGGCTGCGCCGAACGCACCATAAACTGTTCAGTAACGTCTGGCAGGTGGGTCAGCGCCCAGTCAGCCATCGCTTTTTCCTGTTCGCGGATCTGCTCAAATACGCGTGCGCCTTCGTGGTCGCCCGCCAGTTCAGCGGCAGCGATCAGGGAGGTATAACAGGCGATTTCAAACTGTTCGAAGACATAGCCGCTAATGGCGCCTTTCACCACTTCGTCAGAAGCGAACATGCCGCCGACAGCCTGGCCCATCGCCGCCACTTTACCCATCATGTCTTTCATGGTGGAGTTAGAGGTGTCCTGACGATCGATAACCTGTTGCAGCATCTGCTGCTGTTGACGCGTTTCTTCGATATGTTGTTGCAGACGAGATTTCAGATCCGGGTAATGTTCCAGACGTGCGGACATTTTTTCCAGCATCTCTTCCGCTTGTTTTTCCATTGCATGCGCGTCGCGCAGCCAGCTGAGATAGTTTTCCTGATAAGTCATATTTTCACCTCGTGATAAGTGACCCAGAAAATAAGCCTGACGTAATAAATAGACGCAACGCCAGAATTATCTCTTTTGCATTATTCATCGATAATTAGCAGATAAAGTTTATAATCAAAACTTAAAAAGCGTAGGCAGCGAAACAGTAAATAACAACCCCAACGGCAAAAAAATTTGAGTTATCATTTTGTTAACAAAGATTAAAATAAGAATAAACTGAATAGCGTTAGAGAAAGGAAACCTGGATCAAAAATAATAAACCCCCGGCACGCTTAGAAAAACATGCCAGGGGTTAATAAACAGAATTAGCAAGCAAACTAATTATTAGCTGCCTGACGGACGACCGCCGCCGTGGCTGTTCTGCCCACCTTTTTTACCTGCTTCGGATGCTTTTTCGCGGTCGTTTTTAAAGTTACCGCCACTGTTCTGGCCGCCTTTTTTACCGGCTTCAGAAGCTTTTTCACGGTCTTCAGCGAAATTACCAGGATTGCCACGATGTTGTTCAGCCATCTATTCCTCCTCGTTATTCCAAAATAATATCCTTATCCAGTACGCTTGTAATGGAGAAGAATATTTGCGACTTCGGGTATAAATTTAGTCGACGGACAGGAGAAAGCAAATTGCTAACGCAGCGGCAATAAGCTTTTGATATGACAGCAAACATCATGAAATAACAGGTTTTTTGAAAGATTTAATTACAATCAGACGTAAAAAACCAATAAAACCGCCACCGGTAAATAAGCGAAGCGGCAAATGCGTTTTTTTGCCAGTATGGCTATTCAGGACGTATGCGGAAGACACAATAGCGGCAGCGCTTTACCGTGAAAGTAAAAAGCTATTGCCGACATTTCTGGCGGAATTCGCCTGGCGTCATGCCGTAGTGGCGAACGAAGGTTTTGTGGAAGGTGTCATGTGAAGAAAAACCGTGCTGTACCGCAACGTATTCGATAGTGACGTTATCTTCCACCAGCATTCGCGCTGAAGCGACCAGACGCTTTTCCCGGCAAAAAGCGGCCAGCGTTTTGCCGGTTACCGCATGAAAATAGCGCTGTAAATACCATTTGGAGTAGCCGGTTTTTTCCGCGCAATCGTCCACCGTAATACGCCGATGCGGATTGCTTTCAATCCAGCGCATCAGCTCACGGATAACGCCATAGGTAAAGACTTTTTCACTTGCTGCGCTTACGTTCATGTTAACTCCCTTTGCGATACGCCCATCACCGGTTGCAGCTCCAGCCGGATGATATGAAGCAGGTTGTTGCGCAGCACATCTTCCCGATCGTTAAGCACGCCGTGCATATCCAGCGCATCCTGTCCCAGCGTCAGGCCGATCAGCCGCCATGCCGTGGCTGACGGCGTATCGTGACAGCGCAGCAGGTTTTGCTGGATGCCGCGCGTAATCGCGTCGCTGACGGTGTTGTGCCAAAGATTAAGCGCGTAGACGAAGATGTCATGCAGCGCTTTATCCTGCTGGGAAACGACGGAGACTTCGCGCCACAGTTCCGTTTCATGCTGTGCTTTATCCGGCTCGTATAGCAGCGCCAGCACCGCGTCAATACCGCTCAACGCTTCGCTGGCGGCCTGATGCACAGCCACGGTTTCATTAACAATGACAAGAAAAGCTTCGCATTTTAGCTGGTTGAGCGAGGCGAAATGGCGGTTGATATGCCCAATGGCCGCGCCGCTCTCTTTGGCGATTTTGCGGGCGGTAACGGCGGTATAACCTTCTTTCCTGATTAACTTTTTTGCGGCGGCAATCAGAAGATCCGCGCGTGCGTCCGCTTTTAAATAGCCCATCCTTTTGCCTCGCCTGATTTAACCGGCCCACATTCTGCCTTTTTTTGAACATCCGTTCAATATTATTCTGAACAGATGTTCAAAACTTTCCGTCAAGCGGCTGATAAGCATTATGTCGAGTTGTAATCTGAAACTATCTGCTGCTCTTGATGACAGTCAAAACCGAAGTTGTAGCTAATCGTTTGCGCAGCATGCGAAACCGATTGCCTATCGTTCTAAACCATCTTTGTGACGTTAATTTTACCCTTTGTGTCATTGTTCGTGATCTGAGTCACAAAATGATTGAATCGAAATGAAACAAACTTTGACAAACGTGAGCAATATCTATTTTCTATCGGCAGGATAGAGGCACCCTATGCGGGCTGCCCCGGCGTACCTGTACGCCTCCCCCGGAGCGGCATACAACAATACCTTCCCGTCCAGCAGTGGACACTGATTCGCGGCCCTTCTCTGGCTCAGCAGAGAGGCCTTTAAGCATGTGGTAAACCATGAAAAATAAAATGTTGGTGGCTGGCGCGCTGTTGGCTGCGTCATATAGCATCTCTTCTCAGGCGGAAACTGGCGCGCCTACCTATGTGTCAGACTGGTGGCATCAGAGCGTTAACGTGGTGGGAAGCAACCACACCCGTTTCGGGCCGCACCTGAACAACGATGTTTATCTGGAATATGAAGCCTTCGCCCATAAAGACTGGTTCGATTTCTACGGCTACGTGGATATTCCGAACTTCTTCGGCGCGGCGAACAGCTATCAGCAGGGTATCTGGGACAACGGCTCGCCGCTGTTTATGGAGATTGAACCGCGCTTTTCTATCGACAAGCTGACCGGCACCGACCTGAGTTTCGGCCCGTTTAAAGAGTGGTACTTCGCCAACAACTATGTCTATGACATGGGCCGCGACCATAACAACCGCCAGAACACCTGGTATATGGGCCTGGGCACCGATATCGATACCCACACCAAAATGTCGCTGGCGCTGAACATTTATGCCAAATACCAGTGGGAAAACTACGGCGCGGCGAACGAAAACAGCTGGGACGGCTATCGCTTCAAGGTAAAATATTTCCTGCCGTTGACTACCTTGTGGGGCGGCAACCTGAGCTATATCGGCTTCACCAACTTTGACTGGGGTTCCGATCTGGCGGATAAAACGCCAGGTTCTTTCCGTTCCAGCAACTCTATCGCCTCCAGCCATATCCTGGCGCTGGGCTACGATCACTGGCACTACTCGGTGGTGGCGCGTTATTTCCATAACGGCGGCCAGTGGGCCGACGGCGCCAACCTGAACTTCGGCGACGGCCCGTTTGAAGTGAAATCTACCGGCTGGGGTTACTATCTGGTAGTGGGTTATAATTTCTGACGTATTTTCTGGCGGGGCGGAAATAATGCCCCGTTTTCCTTCCTGAATGAATTGGCTTATTAACGATTCCCTTTCCATTAAAGCGTTACTTTTTACTATTATTTATCCTTATATTTATTCCGACAGGCTTACGGTAAAGCGATAATCACGATTTACTTTCATTCCGTCTGTCTTATGAGGGAAATCACAAATTCAATAAATAACCGGCGCTGGCTATTTATTTTTTTAACAGCCGTGCTAGCGTAGCAGCTCAAAGGATTGCTACTGTATTTACAGGCAAAACCTGCGTTTCTGAACAAGCACGGCGACAGTGATTCTCGCTGCGTGGTCATTCAGTTACGCAGGTTTTTTTTTGCCTCATGAATGGCATAAAAGTTTGCTCTTTTTTTATTGCCGTTTTTCTTATTGCTAACTGTGCAGCAGAGGAATTATTCATTATAAGGAGGATGACAAGCCGGCCAAATAATTCACGAGTTCTGTTTATGTTTAACAAGACCTTCCTGGCGTAATTATTCTGCGGCTGATGACTGTTATTTACAGGAAAAAAACCGCGGTCCTGATTAATTGCGCCAGCGGAATGCACTCTTTTAATGCTTTTAGGGACGCGGTGCTTTTTATCCCTCTCGCCTGCCGCTTACTACGCGTCGGCGATAAAAACATAAGGAATATCACATGAAAAAATGGCTTGTTACGCTAACTCTGCTTCTGGCGTGTGGCTCAGCATGGAGTATCGAAAAACCGGTTAATGCGGGTGCGAAACAGGATAAGCCTGTTACGCTCTGGTTTGTACGTCATGGTAAAACGCTGCTGAACACGCTGGATCGCGTTCAGGGTTGGGCCGACTCCCCATTAACCGACGAGGGAAAACAGGTGGCGCGCTATCTTGGCGCAGGATTAAAGTCTGTCCCCTTTGGGGGTTTTTATACCAGCGATGCCGGACGTCAGCGTGAAACCATGCAGATTATTTTGCAGCAGACAGGAAGAGAAGCGGTTCGTCCAACTGAATTAACCGGCCTGCGTGAAGTTTTCTTCGGTAGCTTTGAGGGTAGCTTTAATAAAGAGATGGCCGCCGCCGCTGCCGCTCAACTGGGCCTGCCGAATGCACAGGCGCTGTTTGCCGGAATGAAAGCAGGCACGTTGTCCGTTGAGCGCAGTATCAACGCGATAGCTGCCGCCGATCCCGCCGGGCAGGCAGAAAACTATCAGCAGGTGAAGGCGCGTACCCAGGCTGCGCTGCGGACAATCATCGATAATGCGTTGCGCGAAAAACAAAGCAATGTGCTGATCATTTCTTCCGGCTCAGCCATCCAGATTATGATTTCTGATCTGACTACCGATCCGGAAAAAAATAAACCGCTGGCAAACTCCGCCGTTGTAAAAATCGTTTATCAGAATGGGAAATTAACCGTTACCGAGCTCGGTAATATGTCCTATATCGATGCAGGAAAAAAGCTGCTGGCACAACAGCCGCAAGCCTGATTCGCAGCCGCAGGCTGGTTACGCAGGCTCATTTTAAATCATTAGGTTATTGCGGCATTAATAAATTCATCCGTTAGTTAAATCACTAAACGTTTTAATGACCCTGCGCGCCCGCTTTTATTTTCCGGGCGGCGGCCTGCCGCCTTATTACAGGGGATATCAAAATTACAGGAAATACCCCAATCACAGGGAATATACCTACTACAAGAAACGCCAACATTACAGGGAATAGCAATGAAAAAGAAAATAGCCATTATTATAACTGCCGGATTATTACCTTGCCTGTCGTGGGCAGAAGGCCGCACCGATAATATTGCGGCAATACCTTTAATTAGCGACAGCTCACTTGATGTTTCATTACGTAATTACTGGAAATACCTGAAAGAAGATGCTGCTAATCCCAAAACCGTCCACGCCGCCTGGGGGCAAGGAGTGGCGCTGGATTATACGTCAGGCTATTTTGCCGATTTGATAGGTTTCAACCTCTCTTACTATGGCGCGATAAAACTGGGCGCCAGCGATCGCTTTGATTCACGCGGCATTCTGTATAATGCAGGCCACGGCAATACTAAAGGCGACGCGCAGGGCTTCAGCAAACTGGGACAGCGCTACGTTAAACTGAAGCTGGGTAACGAGACGCTGAAAGGCGAACTGCATGGCGGCTGGGAGATGCTGCCAAATTTCGGCATTATCGGCACGTCGTGGCGCCTCTCACCGATCACCTATCTTGGCTGGAACGGTGTCGCCGCGTTCAATGATACACAGCTACGCATTGCCTGGATCAGTCGCTCTCTTGACCGCAGCTCGCCGGAACAGACCCATTTCAAAACTAACGACAACCGGAATATCGATCATATCGTCACTGGCGATATCACCTACCAACACGACAGTCTGAAGCTGCAATACGGTGCAGGCGAAAGCGATGGCTACCTGCGTCGGCAACATCTCTTCTTTAGCGACGCCGTCACGCCACGCCTTTCCATCGGCAGCCAGATTTACCTTACCCAGGCGCTGGACGCTTATCGCGCTATGCCTGCACAGCGACGCGATTTCGATCGCTACGCCCGTCACTACGCGCTGGAAATGACCTGGCAAGAAAACGGTTTCCGCTCTCGCTGGGGGCTGGGCTATACCCGCGCGGCGAAAGAAAACAGCGTTGGTTTTTATCCCCGCCATATGAGCCGCCTCTCCTTCGGTAATTTTATCTCTCTGGCTTCTGCCGGTGATGATTACCTGCGCGATAAAGAGTTGATGCTGGCGACCATGACTGATTACCAGTTCACGCCTGAACTGCTGGCTGGCGTAGCGGCCAACGCCGGTACGTTCCGCTATCGCGGCCTGAATGTGAAGACCGGCGAAGTCAATCTTTATGGCCGCTGGACGCCCTCCTCTCCAGATCTGAAAAATCTTAGCGTCTGGGTGATGTTCGGTCCGGGTTGGTCTTATAAAAATGTTAAACGCACACCGATATTGCACCACGGAGACTACAACCACTCCCACTTTCTGGCAGGCGAAATCATTATCGATTATCGCTTTAAGCTGCTGTGATGCTTTATCGGTTTAACGGGAGTAAAACGATGAAAAGATGGATTGGGATTATCGCGCTATGTTTAACCTGTAGCGTCAGCGCAGCAGCGCCAGCGGTGGACGACACCGTTACCGTCTGGTTCGCCCGCCACGGCAAAACCTGGCTCAATATGCTGGATCGCGTGCAGGGCTGGGCGGATACGCCACTGACGAAAGAGGGCGTAGAGACGGCACGCTACCTGGCGGAAGGCTTAAAGCCTGTTCCCTTTGACAGCTACTATTGTGGCGATGCGGGCCGTCAGCGGGAAACGATGCAAATTATTCGAGCCGTCCGCGCTGATTCATCAGTGCCGACCATTGAGATGCAGGCGCTGCGCGAGGTCTTTTTCGGTGGTTTCGAAGGGCTGCCAAATCATGAAATGATCGGGGCGGTGGCGAAAAAAAAGGGGTTGTCCGCGCCCGATGAGGTATTTAACGAAATAAAACAGGGCAGGCTGACGCTCGTGGGTTATCTGGATGAGATTGCAGACGTTGACTCGTATCATCTGGCTGAGCGTGCCGGTCATGTAAAAACACGAATGCAGTCTGCGCTGCATGCCATAATCGACAAAGCGCACGCGCGTGGTGACAAGAATGTGCTGGTAGTCTCATCAGGAGCGGCGATTCTAATGATGATTGCCGATCTGACCGATGACGCACGTAAAAATCAGCCGTTGGAAAATGCCGCCGTGGTGAAGCTGGTTTACCAAAAAGGTGCGCTGAAGGTCACGGAAATCAACGATATGCACTACGTCAACGACGGTAAGGCCCGGCTGGCGCCGTAAAGCGAAGCCAGCGCCCGCTGTCGGCAAGCTCCGAAAGCGGGCGGCATGGCCCGGCAGGTAAAACACCCCGCGCTACAGACGGCGCAGGCTGGCATAAAGCCGTTTTTGCAGCCCGACGATCTCGCCGCCGGGCTGCGTCAGGCCAGGACGGGCTGGCCTGAAACATGCGTTACTAGCCCAGCACCTCACGCACAAAGGCTTCGATCTCTTTATCCTGACAGTTTTCAAAGAAGCACTGCTGGAAACGCTGGCCGCTGACGGCGGTTTTTACCAGCTCAGGATCGATGGCGCGCAGCGTATCCAGATAGTTATCTTTCACGACCGCCGCTTTGACCTGGTTAAGAATGCCAGCGTTGCGCACCTGAGGCTCTTTACGCTCCGGCGGATAGCCCTGACCTTTCTCGCCGCTGAACGCTTTTTCAAAGATAAAGCGCAGATTCAGCTCGGCGCCCCAGCCAAAACCTTTTGCAAACGGCAGCGCCAGCGCATTGCCGTTATTGATCTGGGCGAACAGATAGGCGTCCGCCGGATCGATGCAGTAGCCGCAGGCCACGCCGGGATGAATATTCAGTGACATCAGCGCACCCTGGCCGGTGCCGCAGCCGGCGATAACGAAATCCACCGCTTTCGAATTCAGCAAAATGCTGGCCATGATCCCCAGATGAATATAGGTCAGATGGTGATCCTGCTCATCGCTCATGCCCACGTTAAACACCGGATAGTCCAGCCCGTTCGCTACCTGTTGCAGCTCTTTCAGCACAATGGCGTTTTTCGCCGCCTGGCTGTTTTCCATCATTAACGCGATTTTCATCGTTTATCCTCTTATTACATGGCGTTTATCAGGCGTGTAATGTCGGCTTCCGCTTTCCGGCCGCGTTTCCGCAGCCCGTTTGTTTGCAGCTCACCGCACCGTTCCGCCGCCTCGCCTGCGGTTGTTGTTCAAAGGAGGTTTAACGCGCCGCCAGGGCATACGTCAATACAATTATGAAACACTGTTTCATATTTTAGAATCTGACGTTCCTTATAGATACCGCGCGGACATATTACTGTGACAGTTTTCACATTTTCCCGGCAGAACGCCTTTTTAAACTGCATTTTGCGAGGCGCATTCCATTTGCGGCACAGGGAAAAAATTGTGTGATCCTTCCTGCATTTTCACTCTGCGCCGCTCGGCAAGCCCCTCGAACGGGGTATGATTTTGTAATCTGAAACACCGTTTCAATTTAAATCAAACTCTGGCGTGAGGAAAACGTTATGGCGAAAGGAAACCGTGTACATTTGCCTTTTCATCATTTTACCGATGAAAAGACCGGTGCCGAAATGGTGCGATTAACGCCGCCTGAGGTGTTATGTCATCGCAACTATTTTTATCAGAAGTGCTTTTTCAACGATGGCAGCAAGCTGCTGTTCGCGGGCGAGTTTGACGGCAACCGTAACTATTACCTGCTCGATTTACAAGAACAGCAGGCAACGCAGTTGACGGAAGGCGCGGGCGATAATACGTTTGGCGGCTTCCTCTCGCCGGACGATCGATTTCTGTTCTATGTGAAAAACGAACGCCAGTTGCGCTGCGTCGATTTGCAGACTCTGGAAGAACGCGTCGTCTATACCGTGCCGGAAGCATGGGTCGGCTACGGCACATGGGTCGCCAACAGCGACTGCACCAGGCTGGTCGGCATCGAAATTGACCGCCAGGGCTGGGAGCCGCTCAGCGACTGGCAGGTATTTAAGACCTTCTTTGAAAAGAAACCGCACTGCCGTCTGCTGCGGGTCGATCTGCAAACCGGCGAGGCGCAGACCATCCTTGAACAGCGTCTGTGGCTGGGACATCCCATCTACCGTCCGTTTGACGACCATACCGTCGCCTTCTGCCACGAAGGTCCGCACGATCGCGTCGACGCGCGCATGTGGCTGATCGATGAAGACGGCGCCAATATGCGCAAAGTCAAAGATCATGCCGAGGGTGAAAGCTGCACCCATGAATTCTGGGTGCCGGACGGATCGGCGCTGATCTATGTCTCCTACCACAAGGCGCGAGCCGATCGCGAGATCTGCCGCTTCGATCCGGTCACCGGCCATAATGAGGTGCTGATGACCATGCCAGCCTGTTCTCACCTGATGAGCAACCAGAACGGCACGCTGCTGGTAGGCGACGGCTCCGGCACGCCGGTGGATGTGCAGGATACCAAAGGCTATACCATCGACAACGATCCGATGCTGTGGCTGTTTGACGTGGCGACGCGCCAGCATCGCCCGCTGGCGGCGCATAACAGCTCCTGGCGCGTGCTGGACGGCGACCGTCAGGTCACGCATCCGCATCCGTCATTTACGCCGGACGAAAAACAGGTGCTGTTCACCACAGACTATGAAGGCCAGCCAGCGCTCTATCTGGCAACCATCAAAGATAACTTTTTCAGCTAACAGCAGGACGAATAAGCGCATGTTTACTTTCAGAGAACAAACCCAGGTCGAGCTGGCAGGCGAAGGCGTTACGCGGCGCATTCTGGCGCACGGCGGCGGTATGATGGCGGTCGAAGTGACCTTTGAGAAAGACGCGGTCGGCCCGCTGCACCATCATCCGCACGAGCAGCTGACCTACGTGTTGTCGGGGCGCTTCGCCTTTACCATCGATGGCGAAACCCATGAGGTCGGCCCTGGCGACACGCTGTATAAGAAACCCAACGTGGTGCACGGCTGCGTCTGCCTGGAGGCGGGTGTGCTGCTGGATACCTTTACGCCGCAGCGCGAAGATTTTCTTTCCTGAAAATAACGCGGCGGCGGACGCCCTCTCAGACGCCCGCCGCCGTTTTTTATTGCCGCCTCACACGTCAGGCGGCGCGTCTACCGCGTCGATTAATGTTCGGCCTGCGGCAGTTTTTCGATATCCACGTCGCCCTGCTGCTGCGCCACGAAGGTCTCTTTGCGCACGTCGGCGACATCGGCCGCCGTGACCGGCTTCTCGCCTTTATTGCCCCAGCTGGTGCGGATAAAGTTCACGACGTCCGCTACCTGATGGTCGTCCAGACGCCAGCCGAAGCCCGGCATCACCACGGTAGTCGGCGCGTTCTTCACGCCCGGCAGCGTACTGCCGGTCAGCACGATATGGATCAGCGAGGTCGGATCGTCCGCCAGCACCACCGGGTTGCCGCGCAGCGCCGGGAAGAAGCGCTTGTAGCCGCGTCCGTCGGTGCGGTGACAGGCGGCGCAGCTGTCAACATACTGCGCCGCGCCCGCTTTGCTGTCGTCGCCTTTCCACAGCGCCTGCGCCACGGCGTCGTCAGGCTGGAAGCCCGTCTGCGACGGGTCCTTCGCGCCCAGCGATTTCAGGTAGCGCGCGATCGCCCGGATATCCTTATCGTCGAGATATTGCAGGCTATGCTCCACCACCTCCGTCATGCCGCCAAAGGCCGCCGTATCGTCGTTGCGGCCGGTGCTGAGGAATTGCGCCAGATCGTCTTCGCTCCAGCGCCCCAGCCCGTCGCGGTTATCGCCGCGCAGGTTGCTGGCTGTCCAACCGTCGATGGGCGCGTTGCTGCCGGAGAGATAATCGCCGCCCTTCTCATCGCTCAGCGCTTTCTCCTGCATAGTGAAGCTGCGCGGCGTATGGCAGGCGCCGCAGTGCCCTAAGCCTTCCACCAGGTAGCGTCCGCGCGCCAGGTCCGCGTCTTCGCCGCTTTTCGGCTGGAACGCCTTCACGTCCGGCGCGAAAATGCCGCGCCAGATCGCCAGCGGCCAGCGCATGGAGAGCGGCCAGGGAATGTCGCTCTCTTTATTCTGCTGCGCCACCGGCGCCACGCCGTGCATAAAGTAAGCGTAAAGCGCCTGCATATCCTCGTCGCTGACCACGGCGTAAGAGGGATAAGGCATCGCCGGATAGAGCGTATCGCCGTTTTTCGCTACGCCATGACGCACTGCCTTCTGGAAGTCGTCATAGCTGTAGCTGCCGATGCCGGTCTCTTTATCCGGGGTGATATTAGTGGAATAGATGGTGCCGATCGGGGTTGCCATCGCCAGCCCGCCGGCAAAGGGTTTACCCTCTTTGCTGGTGTGGCAGGCGACGCAGTCCCCCGCGCGCGCCAGATATTCGCCGCGTTTGATCAGATCGCCGGCCTGGTCGTCGGCCGCCATCGCGCCAGAGGCTGTAGCCAGCAGGCACAGCGCCAGTAATGCGTTTTTCATCGCCATCATCCTTATGCCTGCACCAGCGGTCCTGGGTTTTTCAGATACTGTTCGCGGATCGCCTTCGCCGACCAGTAGGTCAACGCGGCAACCATGCCGGTCGGGTTGTAGCCCAGCCCCTGAGGGAACGCCGAGGCGCCCGGCACAAAGACGTTCGGCACGTCCCAGCTTTGCAAATAGCGGTTAACCGCGCTGGTCTTCGGATCTTCGCCCATAATCGCGCCGCCGTTCATATGCGTGGTTTGATAAACAGTGGTGTCGAAGTGGGTGCCCTGCACTTTCGGCGCGCCGATGATCTCTTTCGGGTTCATCGCGACGGCGATTTTACGCATGCGGTCATGCATAAACTGCGACATCTTGATGTCGTTATCCTGCCAGTCGAAGGTCATGCGCAGCAGCGGCTGACCAAAGGCGTCCTTGTAGTTCGGGTCGAGATCGAGGTAGTTGGCGCGGTAAGACTGATGCGCGCCGTGGGCGTCCATCGAAACGTGGTGCGTATAGTGATCGGCCACCGCCGCTTTCCACTTGCTGCCCCAGCCCGGCGTGCCCTGCGGCACCGGCAGGCCGGAGATCGGCTTCACGCCCGCCTGGTTGACCCAGAAAGGCGAGCCGCCGACAAAGCCATATTTGCCGTGGTCGAAGTTATCGGCGTTGAAGTCGTCGACGCCGACGCCCGCGCCGCCCGCGCCGATAAAGTTATTGGTATGCACATCTTTGCCGAAGAACGCCTTGATAGTAGAGATGTTCTGATAGGCAAAGTTGCGGCCCACCACCCCTTCGTTGGTGATGGGGTTATAAGGCTGGCCGATGCCGGAAAGCAGCATCAGATGCACGTTGTGGAACTGGAACGCGGAGAGGATCACCAGATCCGCTGGCTGTTCGATCTGGCGGCCCTGCGCATCGACATAGGTCACGCCGGTGGCGCGTTTTTTATCGTCGGTGAGATTGACGCGCAGCACGTGCGAGTTGTCGCGCAGCTCGAATTTCGGCTCCTGACGCAGCGCAGGCCAGATATTGACGTTCGGCGACGCTTTGGAATACATGTAGCAGGCGTAGCCGCTGCAATAGCCGCAGAAGTTGCATGGGCCCATCTGCGCGCCATAGGTGTTGGTGTAGGGGCCAGAGGTGTTGGCCGACGGCAGATCGTAGGGATGATAGCCCACCGACTCGGCCGCCTTCGCGAACAGCTGCGCGGAATAAGTGCGCTTCTGCGGCGGCAGCGGGAAATCGTCAGAGCGATCCGGCGCAAACGGGTTGCCCCGGCCCTGGCCGACGATTTTGCCTTTAACGCTCCAGGCGGAGCCGGAGGTGCCGAACACCTTTTCAGCCTTGTCGAAGAACGGCTCCAGCTCGTCGTAAGTGACGCCGAAATCCTGAATGGTCATGCCTTCCGGGATAAAGTCTTTGCCGTAGCGCTCCTCATAGTGGCTGCGCATCCGCAGCTCTGTCGGATCGACGCGAAAATGGACGCCGGACCAGTGCAGGCCTGCGCCGCCGGTGCCGGTACCCGGCAGAAACGCCGCCAGCTGACGATAGGGCTGCGCGGTCTGCGAGACGTTGTGACGAATGGTGACGGTGCTTTTCGACAGATCCTGGAACAGCTTTTTGCGGACGTTATAGGTCAGCTCATCGATCACCTGCGGATAAGAGCCGTCCGGGTAGGTATCGCGATGCGGACCGCGCTCCAGCGCCACCACGTGCAGGCCCGCTTCCGTCAACTCTTTCGCCATAATGGAACCGGCCCAGCCGAAGCCGACAATCACCGCGTCCACTTTTTTCATTACGTTTGCCATGCTTATGCTCTTTCTCCACGAATCGATACCGCCGGGAAGGGATAGCGCTCGCCGCGCTCCACCCAGTCCATAAAATCAGCGCGCGCGCCGGGGAAGCCGATCAGCTTCCAGCCCACCATGTGCTGATTGCCGCCATGCAGCGGATCGCAGAAAAAGCCCTCGCGGGTGTTTTGCAGCAGGTAAGCGAAGAAGACTTTCGCTGGCAGCTGCTTAAAGCTCGCCTTGTTGCTTTCAAACTCGCCGAGCAGCGCATCCTGCTGTTCGGCGCTCAGCGCGGCAAAAGCTTTGCCATGCTGCTGTTTCGCCCAGGCGTCCGCTTCGGCGATGCCCAGACGATAGATCTGCTGCGGCACCAGCGGGAGTTGATAGCCCAGCTCTTTCGGCGCGTCAGGATCGAACGGCCCCTGCATATACCAGTTGTTGCCGGTCGCGTAAGGGGTATTCATTTGGCGATCGATAAATTCCGGCACGCCCGCTTCCAGCGCGCCCGGACCGCGCTCGTCCGCCGGGATCAGGCGCGCCACGGCGGCCTTAATAAAGGCGAACTCTTCGGCGGAAAACCAGACGGGCTGATAGTCGCGTGCGGTTTGCGGGCCGGCAGGCGCCGCGTTTTCGTTGGCCTGGGCGCTGCCGCTGAGGCCCAGTGACGCAATCCCGGTGGTGCCCATCGCGACGGCGGGCGCCAGCGTGATGGTTTTCAGAAGAAAGTCTCTTCTGGAAGTACTCGTTTTTTCTTTCGACATAACATTGCCTTAGCGCACGTTGCGTAACAGCGCAACAGTTGATCGTCTCTGTTTTATTATTGTAGTTATGGTTTTATGCAGGGATTCCCGGATGGAAAACAGGCTCATTGTTACCGGTAACAGCGGCGCGCATTGTAACAGCTATTTTGTAAAATCTTTAGCAGCACAAAACAAAATCACACAAATTCCTTAACATTAAACTGACATCGCTCCGTTTCGTTCGTTATCAATGGGGCGCGCCGTAACGACTGGACACAACCCACCACAGACTGTTAATCACTGCGCAGGCTATAAAGAAGCGAATCTTTTTTGCGGAGTCGCTATGTTCAGTTCCTTTTTCCCCCGGCCCGCGCTGTTTTTCAGCACGGCAGCCCTGTTCAGTCTGGCGGCGGTTTTTCTCTGGTTCGACGGCGCCAGCCAGCTGGTCTTTCATCTGCCGACGTTTGCGCGGTACGCTGGCAAAGCGCTGCCTGACAGCGCATGGCGCTTTCTCCAGCCTGACGATCTCTGGTTTTACTGTTACTTCGCCGCGTTGACGGCGCTGTTCGCTACGGTCTGGTCGTTCGCTAGTCCGCATCCCTGGCAACGCTGGTCGGTGCTGGGAACGGCGCTAATCCTGTTTATTACCTGGTTCGATGTGCATGTCGGCGTCACCATCAACGCCTGGTACGGCCCTTTTTACGATCTTATTCAGCGCGCGCTGACTAAAGCGGGATCGGTATCTATAGCCGATTTCTACCAGCAGATCGGCGATTTTCTTAGCATCGCGCTGATTGCGGTAGTGATCGGCGTGCTGAACGCCTTTTTTATCAGCCACTGGATATTTCGTTGGCGCACCGCGATGAACGACTGGTATATGGCGCACTGGCAGAAGCTACGACATGTAGAAGGTGCTGCGCAGCGCGTACAGAAAGATACGATGCGTTTTTCCAGCACGCTGGAAGACTGGGGCGTGAGCCTTATTCAGGCGGTAATGACGCTGGTGGCGTTTCTGCCGGTGCTGGTGGGGCTGTCGCAGCATGTAAAAAGCGTGCCGATCCTCGGCCACACGCCTTATGGCCTGGTGCTGGCGGCGCTGTTCTGGTCGCTGTTCGGCACTCTGCTGCTGGGTCTGGTGGGCGTTAAGCTGCCGGGGCTGGAGTTCCGTAATCAGCGGGTGGAAGCCGCTTACCGTAAGGAACTGGTCTACGGTGAAGATGATGCTCGCCGGGCGGCCCCCGCCACGGTGCGCGAGCTGTTTAGCCGGGTGCGCTACAACTATTTCCGCCTCTGGTTTCACTATCTTTATTTCAACGTGACGCGCATCCTCTATTTGCAGGTGGATAGCATGTTTGGCCTGTTTATTCTGCTGCCAACCATTATCGCCGGCGGCCTGACGCTGGGGCTGCTGCAACAGATCACCAACGTGTTCGACCAGGTGCGTCAGGCGTTCCAGTACCTGATCACCTCGTGGTCGACGCTGGTGTCGCTGATGTCGATATACAAGCGTCTGCGCAGCTTTGAGCGCGTTATCGAGGGTGAAAACCGACAGGAGGCGTTGCAGCAGAATTAAGGGATAACGCGGAAAAATAACAAATAACAGGCAGTTATTCCGCTCTTCGCTTTTACTCCGCCTGCGGCTGGTGAAAGATAATGGCAGGAACAAAAAAATGTTGACAGTTGTCAACACCGCCTGTAATTTCGCCACTGTCCAGGATGGATAATGAAAAAGCATCCCAATAAACATATTCAGGCCGCGATCGAGTACGCCCTGCTGTGCGGCTGGCAATTTCGCCCTTCCAACGGGCACGCCTTCGGCAGGCTGATATGCGCGGTGCCCGAACACAGCGAGCATCAGATGAGCGTCTGGTCCACGCCGCGCGCGCCTGAACGCCATGCGCAGCAGATTCGCCGTAAAGTTAACAGCTGCGCGCTGGATGTTACGCCCCACATCAGGAGGAACTGATGATTTATCACTTCACGCTCATCCTTACCGGCGTTGAGGCCCATACGCCAGGGCTGGAAAACACCCTGTTCGAATGCGGCTGCGACGACGCCCTGCTCTGCTTTTACGGCGACAGCGTTTATCTGGAATTCGATCGTGACGGCGACAGCTTTGAGCAGGCGGTGCTGAGCGCCATTGCGGATATCGAAGGCGGCGCGCTGCCCGCGCGCGTTGTCGCCGTGGACGCCACGCTGCTTGGTCTGAGCGATATCGCCCAGCGCAGCCAACTCTCCCGTCAGGCGGTCGCCATGCTGAAAGACGGCACGCGCGGGCCGGGCCGCTTTCCGGCGCCGGTTCAGCGCCTTGCCGGACACTCGCCGCTCTGGCGCTGGGCAAGCGTGGCGCGCTGGCTGCACGAAAACGGCAAGCTGAGCGACGAGCTGGCGGAAAATGCGCAGGTGATGGAGAACATTAATCTGGCGCTGGCGCTGCGGGAAACGCCGCAGCGCCAGTATGTCACCCAGCTGGCGGCGCGTCTGGATCGGGCCGCCGGAAAAGAAGAGGCTATTTAAGCGCGGCGAACACGCGCTCTACCGCGTAAGCGCCCGGATCTTTCACCCCGTTGAGGCTCTCCTGATTCAGGTAGGAGGAGCGTCCCGCTTTAGCCGCGCCCATGCTGGCGGTGGCATCCGCGCCCTGCTGCGCGGCGGCGGCGGCGGCGCTCAGCCCTTTGCCGTCGATCAGCGTCTGCAACGCAGGCTCCAGCGCATCAATCAGCGTGCGATCGCCGACGCGTGCGCCGCCGTAGTGCTTCATGCGATCCAGTCCGGCCATCAGCGCCTGCGGCAGCGGTTTACCCTCTTCCAGCTGCTGTCCGGCGGCGGTAAACATAATTGACATCAGCACGCCGCTGGAGCCGCCCATCACTACCGCCAGCTGCTCGCCGACCAACGTCAGCAGGCGGGACGGTTCATTAAACGGCAGCGCCTTCTGCTGGCTCCCCTGAAGAATTTTGCGCGCGCCAGCGGCGAAGGTGGAGCCGGTGTCGCCGTCGCCGACTTTGGCATCCAGCTTATTCAGCTCGCCTTCAAGATCGATCAGCGTCTGGCACACGATGTCCACCACGCGCTGCACCGCCGCATTGTCTGAAGGCGACATCTCCTGCTGGCGTTTGATCGCCTCGCCTTTAACCGCTGCGGGCATCTGCAACCTCTGCACCGGCTGCCAGCCGCTCGCCTCGACCGGCGCCTGGAGCGCCTTCAGCCGCTCGTCATCCAACAGCAGCGTCGTGAGAGAGAAGCCTTTCATATCCAGCGAACTGACCAGCGTGGCGGGGCCGAGCAGATGGCTGATGCGTTCGCCCAGCGGTGTCTTTACGGCCTCCCGCACCAGCACGCCCATTTCCAGCAATGAAAAGCCGCCGAGATTGTTTATCAACAGCAGCGCCTTTTTATCCTGCGGCACCTTTTCCGCCAGCTTTTCCGTCATGATTTGTACGATTTCGCGGCTGTTCTGCGTTTTTAGCGTTTTCACGCCCGGTTCGCCATGGATGCCCATGCCGAGTTCGCTTTCCCCTTCCGCCACACGGTTATCGGGCGCTTCGCCGGGAATATGGCAGGTAGAGAACGCCAGACCGATGCTGGCGGTCTCATCAATCGCCTGCTGCGCGTGCTGTGTGACTTCCTGGAGCGAGGCGCCCTGTTCCGCGTAGTAGCCTGCGAGCTTATGGATTAATACCGTGCCAGCCAGGCCGCGCGGTTGCGGATTATCCGGCAGCGCGATGTCATCTTTTACAATCGCCAGTTCTACCTTATAACCCAGCGCACGCGCCTTTTCCGCCGCCAGGCCGAAGTTAAGGCGGTCGCCGGTATAGTTTTTCACGATCAGCAGGCAGCCCGCCTCGCCGGTGACGTTGATAATGGCGCTCAGCACCGCGTCCACGCTGGGCGAGGCGAACACGTCGCCGCATACCGCCGCGGTCAGCATTCCTTTTCCCACAAAGCCGACGTGCGCCGGTTCATGGCCGGAGCCGCCGCCGGAGATCAGCGCCACCTTGCGCTTATCCCAGTCGTTGCGCACCACGACGCGAATACCTTCGCCAACCTCAAGCCGACTCAGATTATGAAAAGGCGTGCTCAGCAGCGCGCCCTCGATCGCTTCGTTCACCAGCTCGCTTTTTTCGTTCATGAAAAACTGACTCATGGTTTCCTCTCTTGTGTTGACGCGCCCAACCGCGGCGGCGCAAAAAGTTAACTGTAGTTGAAAAAGCAGGCGCTTAGTCAGCAAGAAAGGCGAGCCGGACGGGTGGATCAATGACGAAATAAGGCGGAAAGCGGGCTAACACATTTAAGATACGGAAAGATCCGAGAGATGGAATTGCCAGATATCGTCTGCATTTTTAAGGGCCCGACGCAAACCTGAGCGGCATACGACCTTACGCGGGAGGAGGGACGTAACCGCCTGGCGGCTACCCGCAGGAGCGGGCTGTCGGGCGCCTGGGCCCGACAGCCTTTGGGTTAGCGGAACACGCTGATCGCTTCGACCAGGCGCGTCGCCTGGCGCGTCATGCGTCCTGAGGCCTCGGCGCCTTCCTGCACGCGCGCTGCGTTTTGATGGGTGATCTCGTCCAGGTTTTCCACCGCCAGGCTGACTTCGCTCAGCGCGGTCGCCTGTTCGGCGGTGGCGGCGCTAATCTGACCAATCAGTTCCGATACCGTCTGCACCTGCCCGACAATCTCCTGCATGGTGCTGCCGGTATGATTCACCTGCCCGGCGCCGATCTCCACCCGCTTCACGCTCGCCTCCACCAGCGCTTTGATTTCGCTGGCCGCCTTCGCACTGCGGCTTGCCAGATTGCGCACCTCGCCTGCTACCACGGCGAAGCCTTTGCCCTGTTCGCCCGCGCGCGCCGCCTCGACCGCCGCGTTGAGCGCCAGGATATTGGTCTGAAAGGCAATGCCGTCGATAACGCTGATAATGCTGGCGATTTTCTTTGAACTGTCAGTCATATCGCCCATCATGCCGATGGTCTCCTGCATCGCCGCACCTCCCTGCCGCGCCGCCTCGCTGGTGGTGGCGGCAAGCTGGTCCACTTCCGTGGCGCGCGCTTTGTTACTGTTTACCGTCGCGGTCATCTCGTTCATGGTGGCGGCGGTCTGCTGCACGTTGGCCGCCGCCTGCTCGGTACGTTGGCTCAGCTCCTCATTGCTGCGCGCCATGGCGTCGCTGGCGCTCAGCACGTTGATCGCCTGACCGCTGACGTCATCCACCAGCCAGCGAAACATCAGCCCAAGCTGCCCGATGGCGCGCAGGGTCATGCCGATCTCATCCACCCGATCGGGGGCGTCGACCTTATGGCTGTTGCCGGTGGCGACATCCAGCGCCTGCTGGCAGACGCGCTCCAGCGGACGCGAAATCTGCTGTTCCAGCCAGAGACTCGCCAGCAGCAACAGACTAGCCATGCCGCCGCTGAACAGACCCAGCGCGCCCGCGCTAACGCCCAGCGTCCAGACGCCCGCGACGCTGAGCGGCAACAGGGCCAACAGCGTGGATCGTATGCGCCAGCGCAGCGGCAGGGTTTTAAACAGCGAACGCCAGCTTCGCCAGCCGCTGTAGACCAGCAGCCCTTTATGTAATCTACGTCCTTTATGTCGGCCCGCCCTGAAATCGCTGTAGAGCGCTTCCGCCTGCTGAATCTCCGCCGCTGTCGGCCGGGTACGTACCGACATATACCCCTGCGCCGCGCCGTTGCGGATCACAGGGATCGCATTCGCGCGCACCCAGTAGTGATCGCCATTTTTACGCCGATTTTTTACCAGCGCCGACCAGGGCTGTCCCTGCTTCAGCGTGGCCCACATATCCGCAAACGCCTCCGGCGGCATATCGGGATGGCGCACCAGATTATGCGGCTGGCCGTCAATCTCCTCCTGCGTGAAGCCGCTGACGTCAATAAAGGCGTCGTTGGCGTAGGTGATACGGCTGTTGCGGTCGGTCGTCGTCATCAGCGTTGCGTCATCGCTAAACGCGAACGCCTGTTGGGTAACGGGTTGGTTGTTACGCATGAAATAATCCTTGAAAGAGGCGCGGAGCCAGATGCGATGAATAGATTATGTTTTTTATAATTTCGGCAGCCGCAGGCGGGATCTTTAGCGTTAAAAACCAGGATTAGCTTGATTCGGGTCGCATTTTAAGCAGCATCTAAGGCACAGCAGTGAAAACCGGGGAAATTTGCGGATAAATAAATCGTAAGATTTATTTAGGAGAAGGTGCGAATGGGGTCTGAACAGGCTTCTTCTTCAGGCAAGGACGTGCTGAAAAAGAAGCCTTTTTTCTGTTACGGTCGTCCCGAAACCGCCTCACGCAGCGCCTGGCGGATAAAGCCGTGATGCTGTGCCAACAGGCGAGTGGCTTCCGGCGCGGAAAGATGACCCAGCACCATCAGAATGGCGGTTTTGCAGTGTCCGTTACAGGCGGCCAGCGCCGCCTGCGCCTCTTCCGCGCCGCAGTCGGTCGCCTGCATGACGATATTGATCTGGCGCTGCACCAGCTTCTGGTTAGTCGCTTCCACATCTACCATCAGATTACCGAACACCTTGCCGCTGCGAATCATCGCGCCGGTAGTCAGCATATTCAGCACCAGCTTCTGTGCCGTTCCGGCTTTCAGGCGCGAAGAACCGGTCACCACTTCCGGTCCCACCACCGGCGTCAGGGCGATATGCGCCACGCGCGCCATTTCGCTGTCGGGGTTACAGGTCAGCGCCACGGTGGTCGCGCCCTGACGCCGCGCATAGTCGAGCGCGCCCAGTACGTAAGGCGTGCGCCCGCTGGCGGCGATGCCGACCAGCACATCGCGCGCGCTGAACTCAATCGCCTGCAAATCGGCCGCGCCCCTCTCTGCATTGTCTTCCGCGTTTTCCACTGCCTGCAAAATGGCCGTATGGCCGCCAGCAATCAGCCCCACCACCTGCTCGCGCGGCGTGCCGAAGGTAGGCGGACATTCGCTGGCATCGAGAATACCCAGTCGCCCGGAAGTGCCGGCGCCGCTGTAAATCAGGCGTCCGCCCTGCTGAAACGCGGCGGTAATGGCATCTACCGCCTCAGCGATCTGCGGCACAATCGCCTCTACCGCCAGGGCGACCTTTTTATCTTCGTTGTTGATGACGCGCAGCATCGCTTCGGTAGACAGCTCATCGATGTTTTCGCTGGCCGGATTGCGGCTTTCGGTGATCATGCGTGACAGATCGAGACTCATAGCTACTCCCTTATAAGGCGGACAGAGACGGCGGCAGGCGAACTGCGCCGCGCAATATAATGAGCAACTCTTTCCCAGAATGGAACCGCTTAAGCGGAGAGGTGGGACAAAACAACGGATAAAAAACGCCGCCCGAGCGGAAGCAGGGGCGGCGTCAGGATGCATGAGGCGGCTTAGCGTGCGGTTTGTATACGCAGCTGCTGCTCATATTTCTCCGCCTGAGCGGTATCGAACTGGTCTTCCCACTTGGCGATAACCAGCACTGCCAGCGCATTGCCCACCACGTTCAGCGCGGTGCGCGCCATATCCATGATACGGTCGACGCCAGCGATAAAGGCCAGGCCTTCCAGCGGAATACCGACGCTGCCCAGCGTTGCCAGCAGCACCACAAAGGAGACGCCCGGCACGCCCGCAATCCCTTTCGAGGTGACCATCAGCGTCAGCACCAGCACGATCTCATCCGTCAGGGAGAGGTCGATGCCGTAGAGCTGCGCGATAAAGATCGCCGCGATGCTCTGATAGAGCGTAGAGCCGTCGAGATTGAACGAGTAGCCGGTCGGCACCACGAAGCTGGTGATCGCCTTCGGCGCGCCGTAGGCTTCCATCTTCTCCATAATACGCGGCAGCACCGTTTCGGAGCTGGAGGTGGAGTAAGAGAGGATCAGCTCATCTTTCAGGATGCGCATCAGCGTGGTGATTTTCAGCTTGCAGATGCGCGCCACCGCGCCCAGCACCACGAAGGCGAAGAACAGAATGGCGGCGTACACCAGCAGCACCAGCTTCGCCAGCGGCCAGAGCGAGGAGAAACCAAAGTTGGCGATGGTCACAGCGATCAGGGCGAACACGCCAATCGGCGCGTAGCGCATGATCATATGCGTCACTTTAAACATGGTTTCCGACACTGAGCGGAACACTTTCACCAGCGGATCGCGGTGTTCGGACGGCAGCGACGAGAGGCCGAGACCAAACAGCACCGAGAAGAAGATGATCGGCAGCATATCGCCCTTGGCGATGGCCGCGAAAATATTCTGCGGGATCAGCGACAGAATGGTGACCACAAGGCTATGCGCCCCGCTCTGCACTTGTTCGGTAGTCGCTTCATATTTAGAGATATCCACCGTTGCCAGCGTCGACATATCAATGCCGGTGCCAGGCTGAAAGACATTCGCCAGAGTAATCCCTACAACGATGGCAATGGTGGTAATCACTTCAAAGTAGACAATTGTCTTGACGCCGATTCGTCCAAGCTTCTTTGCGTCGCCCACGCCTGCAATACCTACCACAAGAGTAGAGATCACGATTGGCACCACAATCATCTTGATCAGATGAATAAAGATATCACCGGCAGGCGAGAGGATATTGGTGATTAACCATTCACGATCCTCAGGTTGGTTATGCAAAATCGCACCAACGATGACACCCAGCACTAATGCAATCAGTATTTGCCAGGCAAGGCTGATTTTAAAACCTTTCATAGTGTTTCATTTCCTTAACAAACCCTGGTTCCGCACAGGAGCGCGGATATTTACACACTAAGGGAAATGGACAAAGTCCGGTAAAATCGAGGGTTATTGATGGTAGCGCCCGGAAAGGGCCGTTGATAAGTACCATTATCAACGGGCGAAAAGCAACCTTTGCGGCGATCTCTTTCGTCAGTCCAGGAAGCGGCAAGATAAATGCCTTCCGGTTATCAAAACTGTAACTCTATGTTATGAAAAGTAATATAGCTTCTTCTTTTGGCATAGGTATGCATTACAAGATGTGAATCGATCGCTGTTTTTTTCAACAGCGCCGAGCGTAATTACCTACACTTAATGGAAAAGAAGTAAAGCGATTCCCTACCGCCAGGCTGGCGAAAACCTGCACATTTCATCGCGTTTGTTATTCCCGTGATCTGTCGCGCAAAAAAGAAACAAAGCGCTGCTCCTCGCTGTTATTAACCTTTGATTGACATATGATTAACATCTTCAAGGAGACCAGCCATGAGCCAAATCATTAAACATCCCGTTCCCGCCAGCATTGCGGAACATACGCTGATAAATGCGGAACAGTACCAGTCGATGTATCAACAATCGGTACAGGACCCTGACGCTTTTTGGGGCGAGCAAGGGAAAATGCTGGACTGGATCAAGCCTTACACCAGAGTGAAGAATACCTCTTTCGCGCCGGGCAATATCAGCATTCGCTGGTATGAGGACGGCACGCTCAATCTGGCGGCCAACTGTCTGGACCGCCATCTGCACGAACGCGGCGATCATCCCGCCATCATCTGGGAAGGCGACGACGCCAGCGAAAGCAAAACGCTGACCTACCGCCAGCTTCATCGTGAGGTCTGCCGTTTCGCCAATGTGCTGAAAGAGCTGGAGATCAAAAAGGGCGACGTCGTTGCAATCTATATGCCGATGGTGCCGGAAGCGGCGGTGGCGATGCTGGCCTGCGCACGCATCGGCGCGGTGCACTCGGTGATTTTCGGCGGCTTTTCGCCGGAAGCGGTGGCGGGACGCATTATCGACTCCAGCGCCAAACTGGTGGTGACCGCCGACGAGGGCATCCGCGCGGGCCGCACTATTCCGCTGAAAAAGAATGTCGACGAGGCGTTAAAAAACCCCGGCGTCACCAGCGTGGAGCATGTGGTGGTGCTGAAACGCACCGGCAATGAGATCGCCTGGCAGAACGGCCGCGACAGCTGGTGGCACGAACGCATGAACAGCGCCTGTTCGCACCACCAGCCGGAAGAGATGAATGCGGAAGATCCGCTGTTTATCCTTTATACCTCTGGATCTACCGGCAAGCCGAAGGGCGTGCTGCACACCACCGGCGGTTATTTGGTTTACGTCGCCGCCACCTTTAAATATGTCTTCGATTATCAACCCAGCGACGTCTACTGGTGCACCGCCGACGTAGGCTGGATCACCGGCCACAGCTACCTGCTTTACGGCCCGCTGGCCTGCGGCGCCACCACGCTGATGTTCGAAGGGGTGCCTAACTGGCCGCAGCCGAGCCGCATGGCGGAAGTGGTAGACAAGCATAAGGTGACGCTGCTCTATACCGCGCCGACGGCGATCCGCGCGCTGATGGCGGAAGGCGACCGGGCGATTGCCGGCACCAGCCGCGCGTCGCTGCGCATTCTGGGATCGGTGGGTGAGCCGATTAACCCGGAAGCCTGGGAGTGGTATTACAAAAAAATCGGCGACAGCCGCTGCCCGATCGTCGATACCTGGTGGCAGACCGAGACCGGCGGCTTCATGATCACCCCCCTGCCCGGCGCCACCGAGCTGAAAGCGGGTTCGGCGACCAAACCTTTCTTCGGCGTGCAGCCAGCGCTGGTGGATAATGAAGGACAAAGTCAGGAAGGCGCCTGCGAAGGCAACCTGGTCATTGTCGACTCCTGGCCGGGCCAGGCGCGCACGCTGTTCGGCGATCACGAGCGCTTTGAGCAAACCTATTTCTCCACCTTCAAAAATATGTATTTCAGCGGCGACGGCGCGCGACGCGACGAGGATGGCTACTACTGGATCACCGGCCGCGTGGATGACGTGCTGAACGTCTCCGGTCATCGTCTGGGCACTGCCGAAATCGAATCGGCGCTGGTTTCCCACGCCAAAATCGCCGAAGCAGCGGTGGTCGGCATCCCGCACAGCATTAAGGGCCAGGCAATCTACGCCTATATTACGCTGAACCATGGCGAAGAGCCGACGCCGGAGCTGTATGCGGAAGTGCGCAACTGGGTGCGCAAGGAGATTGGGCCGATCGCCACCCCGGACGTGCTGCACTGGACCGATTCGCTGCCGAAAACCCGCTCCGGCAAGATTATGCGCCGCATCCTGCGCAAAATCGCCACCGGCGACACCAGTAACCTGGGCGACACCTCAACACTGGCTGATCCTGGCGTAGTGGAAAAACTGCTGGAGGAGAAACAGAGCATCGCCATGCCATAACCCGCAGGGCGGCGAACGCCGCCCCTCTGATTAACGAGCGGCACGGCTGGCGCAGGCCAGCCGGTAAAACAGACGTCATAACACTATAAAAAGTTCCTGAAGGGATCTCCCCGATCTTTTCTTACCTCTGGAGACGCTGTAATGAACGACGCTATCTATGCCCGGATAGAGAACAGCGCGCGCTTTAAAGAGCTGGTGCAAAAGCGCCAGCGTTTCGCGCTGATTCTGTCCATCATCATGCTCATCCTGTATGTCGGCTTTATTTTACTTATCGCTTTCGCCCCCGACTGGCTGGGCGCCCCGCTGCATGAGGGCACCAACGTTACGCGCGGCATCCCCATCGGCGTCGGCCTGATTGTGATCTCTTTCCTGTTGACCGGCGTTTACGTCTGGCGCGCCAACGGCGAGTTCGATCGCCTGACTAAACAGATTATCGATGAGGTGAAATAATGATCGGGCTAAAACGCTTTGCCGCAGGCCTGACGCTGCTGCTTCCCCTGCCGCTGCTGGCCGCCGATGCGATTAGCGGCGCGGTGCAGAAACAGAGCACTAACTATCAGGCGATTGTCATGTTCCTGGTGTTCGTTGCCGGGACGCTCGGCATCACCTGGTGGGCTTCAAAACGCACCCGCTCGCGCAGCGACTACTATACCGCGGGCGGCAATATCACCGGCTTTCAAAACGGGCTGGCGATGGCCGGCGACTTTATGTCCGCCGCCTCGTTTCTCGGCATCTCCGCGCTGGTTTACACCTCCGGCTACGACGGCCTGATCTATTCGCTGGGCTTTCTGGTCGGCTGGCCGATCATTCTGTTTCTGATCGCCGAGCGGCTGCGCAACCTGGGCCGCTACACCTTCGCTGATGTCGCCTCTTACCGCTTACAGCAGAAGCCGATCCGCACGCTTTCCGCCTGCGGCTCGCTGGTGGTGGTCGCCCTTTATCTGATTGCGCAGATGGTCGGCGCAGGCAAGCTGATTCAGCTGCTGTTTGGGCTGGATTACCATGTGGCGGTAGTGCTGGTCGGCATTCTGATGGTGCTGTACGTGCTGTTCGGCGGCATGCTGGCGACCACATGGGTGCAGATCATCAAAGCGGTGCTGCTGCTGTTCGGCGCTTCTTTTATGGCGATCATGGTGATGAAATCGGTCGGCTTCAGCTTCAACACGCTGTTTACCGAGGCGATGGCGGTGCATCCCAAAGGTCAGGCGATTATGCGCCCCGGCGGGCTGGTCAACGATCCTGTCTCCGCGCTGTCGCTGGGATTGGGTCTGATGTTCGGCACCGCCGGTCTGCCGCATATCCTGATGCGCTTCTTTACCGTCAGCGACGCGCGCGAGGCGCGCAAAAGCGTGTTCTGGGCTACGGGCTTTATGGGCTATTTCTACTTCCTGACCTTTATTATCGGCTTCGGCGCGATTTTACTGGTCGGCGCCAACCCGGCATTTAAAGACGCCACCGGCGCGCTGATTGGCGGCAACAATATGGCGGCGGTGCATCTGGCGAACGCGGTGGGCGGCAGCACCTTCCTCGGCTTTATCTCCGCCGTCGCCTTCGCCACCATTCTGGCGGTGGTCGCCGGGCTGACGCTGGCGGGCGCCTCCGCCGTATCGCACGATCTCTACGCCAGCGTGGTGCGTAAAGGTCAGGCGACCGAACGCGAGGAGCTACGCGTCTCGAAAATCACCGTGCTGGTGCTGGGCGTGGTGGCGATTGCGCTGGGCATTCTGTTTGAAAAACAGAATATCGCCTTTATGGTCGGTCTGGCCTTCTCTATCGCCGCCAGCTGTAATTTCCCGATCATTCTGCTGTCGATGTACTGGTCGCGGCTGACCACGCGCGGCGCGATGATCGGTGGCTGGCTGGGACTGCTGACGGCGGTGTTGCTGATGATCCTTGGCCCGACGGTATGGGTGCAGGTGCTCGGCCATGCGACGCCGGTTTTCCCGTATGAGTATCCGGCGCTGTTCTCGATGCTGGTCGCCTTTATCGGCACCTGGCTGTTCTCGATCACTGACCACTCCGCGCAGGGCGCGCAGGAGCGTCAGCTGTTCCGCGCCCAGTTCGTGCGTTCGCAAACCGGCATCGGCATCGATCAGGGCAAAGCCCACTAAAGCACGGGCCGCCCTCAGGTTATGGACCGGGGCGGCCCGTGCCTTAATATTGTTCAATCTTCTACGGGCCGCTTAGCGGCCCTTTTTTATCAGGCGGCGCTTAGCTCGTCGCCCACATCAGCTGGCCGATCAGCGGCGCGATCACCACCGTGACTACGCCCGACAGCATCATCACCAGGCTGGAAACCACCCCCTCCTGCTGCCCTAACTCATAGGCGCGCGCGGTGCCTGCGCCATGTGAGGCGGCGCCGAAGCCCGCGCCTTTCGCCAGCCCCTGCTTAACCGCCAGCCGCAGAAACAGCACATCGCCGACCGCCATGCCGAAGACGCCGGTGATCACCACAAACAGCGCCACCAGGTCGGGCTGTCCGCCCACCTGCTGCGCCGCGGCCAGGGCGAACGGCGTGGTGATCGAACGCACCGCCAGGCTACGCTGGATAATTTCCGGCAGCGTCAGCAGACGCGCCAGCCAGACCGAGCTGCATACCGCTACCAGCGTAGCGGTTACCACGCCCGCCGACAGCGACAGCCAGTGGCGACGGATAATCGTCATGTTTTCATAGACCGGCACCGCAAACGCCAGCGTCGCCGGGCCGAGCAGCCACAGCAGCCAGCGGCTCTCGCCGATATAATCCTGCCAGGAGATATGGGTCAACAGCAGCATCCCCACCAGCAGCAGCGGCGTCAGCACCAGCGGCATCAGCAGCAGCTTACGCCAGCGGCGATAGAGCCGTTTATTCAGAAAATAGACGCAGAGCGTGGCGATAAAACAGAGCAGGCTGATAATCAGATCATTCATGGCGCGCCTGCTTACGCTGCGCCAGCCAGATCTCCAGCCGGTAAACGCGATCGACCACCAGCGCCGTAGCGCCCAATACCATCAGCGTGCTGAGAGCGATAACGACGCAGATGCGCCAGCCTTCCACTTTCAGCAGGTCGCCGTAGTTAACTACCGCCACCACCGCCGGTACGAAAAACAGCAGCATTTCCGCCAGCAGCCAACTGCCGCCCGCCTTCACCCACTTCAGCGGCACGATGCGCAGCACAATCAGCGTCAGCAGCAGCAGCATGCCGACGATATTGGCCGGCAGCGGCAGATGCAGCCAACCCACCAGCTGCTGAGCGAAGATAAACAGACCGATATAAATGCCCACCTGCAACGGCACCTGTAAACGCCGCAGCCAGCCCGTACTTTGAGGGCTTATCGCTACCGCCATAATTGGTTTCTCCTGTTTTTCTGTGACGGCTGTCAGTATACGGCGCTGTTAAAGGGTGAAAAAAATGAATTAAAATCATCCGAACTATGCACAGAGGGAATAGTTTATGGACGTTCGGGCGCTACGTTATTTTGTCGAGGTGGTGCGTCAGCAAAGCTTTACCCGTGCGGCGGAGACGCTGTTCGTCACGCAGCCGACCATCAGTAAAATGCTGCGCCATCTTGAAGAAGAATTAGGCTGCACGCTGCTGCTGCGCGAAGGCCGCAAGCTGCATCTGACCGACAGCGGCCAGGTGGTATATCAGCGCGGCCTGACGATTTTGCAGGCGTTCAAGCAGCTGGAGATGGAGATCGGCGATATCAATCAGTTGAAGACCGGCGAGCTGCGCCTGGGCGTGCCGCCGATGGTGGGCATGCAGATCGCCGGGTCCGTCTCCGCCTTTCGTCAACGCTATCCCGGCATTGCGCTAAATATTGTCGAATCAGGCGGCCTGGCGGTACAGGAAGCCGTGCTGTCAGGCGGTCTCGATCTGGCGCTGACCGCACTGCCGGTAGATGAGCAGCTGCCGCTGAATACCCTGACGCTGATGCAGCATCCGCTCTGTGTGCTGGTGCCGCACGCGGCGCCCTGGCGCGATCGCCTGAGCCTCTCGCTGACGGAAGTGGCGCAGCATCCGCTACTGATTTTCAATGAGGAGTTTTCGCTAAACCGCCAGCTGAAAAAGGCGTTTCAGCGCGCGGGCCTGACGCCGCAGATCGCGGTGCGCAGCGGGCAATGGGATTTTCTGGCCGCAATGGTACAGGCGGGCATGGGCGTGGCGATTCTGCCGGAGCCGATTTGTCAAAGGCTCGATCGAAAATCGCTGCTGTGGCTGCCGCTGGAATCGGATTTAACGTGGACGCTGGGATTAATTTGGCGCGAAGGAAGCTATCTGTCCCGCAGCGCGCAGGCGTGGATTGACTGCTGTCGCGCCTTCTGGCCGGGCGAAGCGCCGAAGATTTCGGTATAAGGCGGACAGGTAGCCCTGCCCGCCTTCGCGATTAATGCTCCTCTTTCTCGACCAGCAGCGCTTCCAGCAGGTCGAGATCGCGCAGCAGCTTCTGCATCGTCTCGTTGCTGATCTGCTGCGTGGCGCGCAGATGATAAAGCTCAGCGCGTTCGGCGCGCAGCGCGGTGAGGCGGAAGCGGCGCTCCAGATCCTCCGCCACGTGCGCATTCTCCAGGTCGCTCTGTCCGTCGGCGCGGCGGCGCAGGTTGCCTATCACCCGTGAGCTCACCTCTTTCAACAGCTCGTTATCGATATTCTCTTCGGCATCCTGCGTCAGGCGCTCTTCCATCTTATAGAGGCTTTCAACCGCCGCACCCGCCATTACCGCACGCGCCTGCTGCAGTTCGCGGCGATGCACGCTCTTATCAATGCCGTCGATGCCGCGCAGCAAGACTGGCAACAGAATGACGCCGACAAACAGCGAGAAGAGAATGACGCCGGTCGCAAGGAATACCAGCTCGTAACGGCCAGGGAAAGCGTCGCCGTTCGGCAGGAACAGCGGTATCGACAGCACACCGGCCAGCGTAATCGCGCCGCGCACCCCGGCAAAAGAAGCAATCAGCAACTCGCGCGTGCTGTAGCTGCTGAACTCCATGGGCTTTTTGGTCAGCAGGCGCTTGCTGAGGCGCTGCATAGTCCAGAGCCAGCCGAAACGCACCAGCATCAGGGCGGCGTACACCAGCAGAATGTCGGTAAACAGCATCCACAGCTCGACGTTTGGATCGGCGTTCGCCTCGGTAATCGAGGTTTCCAGAATGCCAGGCAGTTGCAGGCCGAGCATCAGGAACACCATGCCGTTAAACACGAATTCCAGCATCTGCCAGACGCTGTTGGCGCGCAGGCGCATCGCCAGCGGCGCGCGGCGCATAATGCCGGAGCGGGTGATCATCATACCGGCCGCCACCGCCGCCAGGATGCCTGATACGCCAAGATGCTCGGCGATCAGATAGGAGGCGAACGGCAGCAGCAGCAGCAGTACCGTCTGGGTAGTGGGATCGTCGCCGCTCAGACGGCTGAAAAGACGCAGTGATTTGCCGAACAGCCAGCAGACCGCAGCGCCCGCCAGCAGGCCGCCGATCGCCACTTTCAGAAACTCTACGGTCGCGCCGGAAACGGTAAAGACCATCGTTCCCATCGCCACCGCAACGGCGAACTTGAGCGACACCAGGCCCGACGCGTCGTTCATCAGCGCCTCGCCCTGCAAAATTGACATGATCTTCTTGGGAATGCGCCCTTCGCCGACGATGCCCGACAGCGCCACGGCATCCGTCGGCGACAGCACCGCCGCCAGCGCGAAGGCGGGCACCAGTGGAATGCCCGGCACCATCCAGTAGATCAGATAGCCGATGCCCACGACGGTGATCAGCACCAGCACTAAGGCCAGGCCCATGATTTCACGGCCATGATGAAGAAACTCGTTAACCGGCGTTTTCCAGCCGTCGGCGAACAGCAGCGGCGGAATAAACAACACCAGAAACAGCTCCGGGTCAAAATCGACATGCAGGCCGAAAGTCGGCCAGGCAAGCAGCGCGCCCGCGGCGATCTGCACCAGCGGCAGCGGGATTTGAAACGGGATAATACGGGCGGCGACGCCGGAGAGCGACACCACTAACGTCATAATGAGAATAGTAAAAAAGATTTCCATGCTTTCCTTATAGCCTCTTCCGGCAGGCATATGTGAATCGATTACCCTGGGGGTGCCCCGTTAGCAGTGTAAAACAAAACGTTAAACCTGTTAAAAACAAGGCGTGCGATTCGCAACGCTTCAGGACGATTCTCTGTTTATCAGGCGGAAGGCAGGAAATGCGGCGGAAGGAAGGAACATGGCGCGGCATCGCTGCCGCGCCAGACAGGATTAAAGCGCCCAGCCGCCCGCGTAAAAAGCGACCAGCGCCACCGCGATAATCACGGTGCCGATATTCAGCTTGCGCCATTCGCCAGCGAACAGACGACCAATCACCAGCCCGCCGAAGCCGAGCATAATGCCGGTGACGATATTGCAGGTCAGGACGATAAACACCGCCGTCACCAGCCCGGACATCGCGTCGACGAAATCGTTGAAATCGATTTTCGCTACGTTGCTCAACATCAGCAGGCCGACATACATCAGCGCGGGCGCCGTAGCATAGGCCGGTACTAAATAAGCCAGCGGCGACATAAACAGGATCAGCAGGAACAGCAGGCCGACCACGATCGCCGTCAGGCCAGTTTTACCGCCCGCCGCCGTGCCGGCCGCCGATTCGATATAGACCGCCGCGGGCGAGGCGCCTACCAGCCCAGCGAAAATACTGCTGATGGAGTCAGTGGTCAGCGCCTTGCCGCCGTTGATGATCTGCCCCTCTTTATCCAGCAGATTAGCCTGCCCCGCCACCGCGCGAATGGTGCCGGTGGCGTCGAAAACTGCCGTCATCACCAGCGCCAGCACGCTGGGCAGCACCGCCGCCTGTAGCGCGCCGCCGATATCCAGGCTGAACAGCAGCGAATGGCCGTTAGCGTCACTCAGGCTCGGCATGGCAAACAGCCCTTTAAAACTCACCGCGGGATCGAACGCGAGGCCAATCAGCGAGATGGCGATAATGGTCAACAGGATGCCGCCTGGCACGCGACGCTTCTCCAGGCCAAAAATCACGGCCAGGCCCAGCAGCGACATAATGACCGGAAACGAGGTGAAATGCCCCAGCGCCACCGGCAGGCCCGGCGCCGGATTTTTCACTACCAGCCCGACGCCGTCAGCGGCGATCAGCAGCAGAAACAGCCCGATGCCGATGCCGGTGCCGTGCGCCACGCCCATCGGCAGGTTGCGCAGAATCCAGGCGCGAATGCCGGTGGCGGAGATCAGCGTAAACAGCACGCCCATCAGGAATACTGCGCCCAGCGCGACCGGAATGCTGATCTGCTGCCCCAGCACCAGGCTAAAGGCGGTAAAGGCGGTCAGCGAGATCGCACAGCCAATCGCCATCGGCAGGTTCGCCCACAGGCCCATAATGATCGAGCCGAAGCTGGCGACCAGGCAGGTAGAGACGAAGACCGCCGCCGGAGGAAAACCGGCTTTGCCCAGCATGCCCGGCACGACGATAACCGAATAGACCATCGCCAGAAAGGTCGTTAAACCGGCGATAATCTCCTGACGCACGCTGCTGCCGCGCGCTGAGATCTGGAACCAGGCGTCAAGCGAACGGCGCGCAGGTTGTGAAGGAGTGGACATGTAAAACCTCGTTATTTTGGATGACAGCCTGCGCGACGCTGGATAACGCATCGTCGTCTTTATTCCCTGGATGAAGACCGGCGTGCAACTCGTTGCCCGACGCCTGCTAAAAAAGCAAACGTTTACCTCGCCGCGCGAAAAGGGGCCGAAAAGCGACCTGTAAAAAGGCAAACGATTATCCTGCCTTTTCCGGCATATTTTCAACTGCTGTTTGTAGTCAATTCAGCACAATTAACAAGCAGCGCGCCGGAAGGCGTGAGGTAAGACAGGAAGGTTCAAAGAAAAAAAAGGGATAACTGTCGGACGGCTAAGATTTTTTTACTCCTTGCCGTCCATGAGCCTGAGGCGGCTTAGTCCGGCAAATTCAGTTCGCCACCCTGCTGAATCGCCCGCTGCCAGGCGGGACGGCGGCTGATTTTATCCAGCCAGGCCTGTGTAGCGGGCATGCCATCCAGCCCGCCGCGCGCCGCCAGCCCCTGAATGGGGAAGCTCATCTGAATATCGGCCAGCGTCAGATGCTGTCCAGCGAACCACGGCAGCCGGGTCAGATGCTGTTCGATAAATTGACGGTGCGTGGTCAGCTGTTTATCGAGAAAGCCTTTACGGACGCCGTTGCCGAACGCCGCGCCGATCGGGCGTAGCAGCCACGGCACCGGCGGCTTGCCCATGCGGCTGAAGATCAAGCGCATCACCACCAGCGGCATCAGCGATCCTTCCGCATAGTGTAACCAGTAGCGGCATTCAAGCGCTTCTTCCTCATCCAGCGGCGTCAGCAGCCGGTTGCGATCGTAACGCCCGACCAGATATTCCAGAATCGCGCCTGATTCCGCTACGACGCGGTCGCCATCGGTGATTACCGGCGCTTTGCCCAGCGGATGCACTTTTTTCAATTCCGGTGGGGCGAGCATCGACGCCTGACGCTGATAGCGCTTGATTTCATACGGCAGCTCCAGCTCTTCCAGCAGCCAGAGAATACGCTGCGAACGGGAGTTATTCAGATGATGAACCACGATCATGGCAGGCTCCAGAAGTCATGCGTCAGCCTCCAGTATAGCGGCTACTCCTCTTCGCGCTGCGGATCGAGCAGGATGGCGCCGGTGCCCTCTTCAGCCAGTCGATCGTTGGGGTTGCGCAGCGGACAATCGCGCATCGATAAGCAGCCGCAGCCGATGCAGCCGTCCAGGTCGTCACGCAGGTGCGTCAGAGTTTCGATGCGCTTGTTCAACTCGGCGCGCCACTGCTCGGTCAACGCCTCCCAGGCTTTCGCCGAAATGCGCTTATCGACCGGCATATGCGCCAGGCTTTCGCTGACCGTCGCCAGCGGAATGCCGATGCGCTGAGCGATTTTAATGATCGCCACGCGGCGCAGCACGTCGCGGCTGTATCGCCGCTGGTTGCCACCGTTGCGCGTGCTGGCGATCAGCCCTTTCGACTCATAAAAATGCAGCGCCGACACCGCTACCCCGCTGCGCTTCGCCACTTCTCCTGGCGTCAGCACCGGTTTTGGATAATTGCTTTTTTTCATTTTTACGCTTTACCTCAAGTTAACTTGAGGAATTATACTTGCCCACCATCAAACCCGCAAAGCGCAAAATCTAATCAGAAGGACGTCGTCATGATGCATAAAGATATTATTCATTCTCTGACTGACTGGATTGATCGGAACTTAGATAAAAATCTTTCCATTGATGAAGTCGCAGCCAAAGCTGGCTACTCCAAGTGGCATCTGCAGCGGATGTTTCGCGCCGTCACCAGGCAGACGCTGGGCAGCTATATCCGTGAACGTCGGCTGACGCTGGCCGCGGAAGCGCTGACCCTGACGCAGCGTCCGGTATTTGATATCGCCATGCAGTACGGCTTTGATTCGCAACAGACTTTTTCCCGCGTTTTCCGCCGCCAGTTTTCGCAGACGCCGACCGCCTATCGTCACAGCATGCGTCGCCAGAACGCGCTGCGTCAGCGTCCGGCCGCCTTTCCGCGCGGCGATGCGATGAGCAGCTTCGCCCAACGCACCACCGGCGTCTGCTGCCCGGTCAGCGGTTAAAACACGGCGTCCGGCCCGGCCTGAAGGATTTCAGACTGCGGCTGGCTCTGCCAGAGCGGCGACAGGTACCAGCCGCCGCCCAACGCTTTTATGTGGTACATGGCGGCATCCGCCTGCGCCAGCAGCCCTTCCGCCGAGCGTGACGATTTGCCCAGCGCCGCGCCGATGCTCAGCGACCAGACGATCGGGTTGCCGTCGGGCAGGATCAGCGGCGCTTCCATCGCGTTCATAATATGCTGCACTACGCGCGCGACCTGCGACGGCTCGCTGATATCGCGCAGCAGGATGGCGAACTCATCGCCGCCGAGCCGCGCCACCATATCTGTCTTCCGCACCTGCCCGCGCAGCCGCTGCGCGGTGGCGGTAATAATGGCGTCACCGGCGGCATGGCCCCAGGTATCATTGATCTGCTTAAAACGGTCGCCGTCGATAAACAGCAGCGCCAGCTTGTGACGCTGGTCGTCATCGGCAAAGGCGCGGCCCAGCGTCCGTTCAAAGGCGATGCGGTTAGGCAGTCCGGTCAGGCCGTCATGACTCGCCTGATGCACCAGGCTGTCATGTTCCTGCTTCATATTTTTCTGCCATTCATCCAGCTCCTCCAGCAATATATTGAAATCATGGCTCAGCGCATGCAGCTCGGCGATCTCTGCTTCCGGCACCCGGCGCGCGAAGGCGCGACGTTCGCGCACGTCGCGCGTGACCGAAGTGATGCTTTGCAGCGCCTGCAGAATGCCGGCGTGCATACGGCGGGAGAGCAGCGAAGCGAGCGTAGCGGTGGTCATCAGGCTCGCCGCAAGCCAGGCGAACGTCTTATAGAGATACTGAATGACCTCGTAGGCGTTGCCGACCAGCCAGATACGCCCCACCTCCTCGCCTGACTGCATCACCGGCGTGCTGACCGGCTGAGGAAACAGCCAGCGCGCAATCAGCCGTTCGATGGTGTTTTGATGCTGATGCGGAGAAGCGTGCCAGCCAGCCAGCAGCTGCCCCTGGCGATCGTAAACGCGCGCCCAGGCAAAGCTGCCGCGCTTGCCGATTTCCGCCAGCGCCTCGCGCACGATCTCACCGTCGCCCTTCACGACCGACGACTGCACCGTAAAGCTGAGGGTGGAGGCGAGCAGTTCCAGATTGTTTTCCGCATAGTTGCGCAATGCGATCAGCGAGAGCGTAGAGAGCGAAATACCGGAGATGGTCATCGAGACGACGATGATGATCAGATGAATACGCTGCAACGATTTACGCAGCGTAGGACGCGGAAGCGGCTTCATGCTGGCAACATCGTTCCGATCTGCGCTGCGGTTAGACATTGCTTACCCCGCATGCGAAACCGCTCAACGAAGCATCGTTCGGCAACGGACGACACCCCAGATATACGTCAGAGGCAAAAAGCACCCTTGTCATAATTTCATCCTGAATAAGATTGGCACAAACAGGGCGTGGCAGAGATGGCAAAAAGCACGCCGAATCTGGTAACGCTGAGTGGTTAAACCTGTACGAGAGAGCCTATCCGGCCCATCACGCAGGTACAACGACCCAGACTGTCAGATTCATCCCAAAGCCCTGCGGCTGTTATGGGTTTGCTGAAAAAACATCTTATTAGCCGTACCGCTACGCCAGGTCCGCAAGCGAAATCAGAGTCGTCCTGGCGCGCGGATACGTGCGATCCCAACGTATCAAACCGTTACCGTTCGGTGTAAATTTTGTTCAACTTTTAAAAGCCAGTGATATAATGTGATTCAGGTCACACTTTGTGTGTTGTACATCGACGACCGGTAAAGACTCCCTGGCATCTTTATCGCGTTCTTCACTTCAGGCGTCAGGGTAGATAAAGAAACAGAGGTTGCATGTTATGGCTACGCTTACCGCCAGCCTTGTTGTAATGCGTTGGGAATTACTGAGCGCCGTATTGATGTTTTTCGCCAGCACGTTTAAAACCAAATGCCGTCAGACGAGCCATCCGGTTATGGCCTTTCTGTTTAGCGGCATTGGCGTGGGCGTGACCTGTTGGTTTGTCGCCGGTCTGCTGGGCATGACGTTCAGTATGGAAAATATGAATAATTTCCTGAACATCATGAAAGAGGCCTTTATTAATATCATGAGTCAGACGCCGCCTGAATGGCCGATGCCGATGCCCTGATAACCTGCACGATAAAAAAAGCGAGCTGCCCGGCTCGCTTTTTTATTCGTCCTCTATTCGCCCACGCGCCCGGACGCTTATACTTTTTTCAGCATCGCTGGCAGCGTAACATCGGTGACGTCCGCCACCCCGACTGGCGCCTGCGGCGTAACAATGCGATCCTGCAACCACATTTCGCCCATCATTTTATTCAGGCCGCGATCGAGTCCGGTGACCAGCCCGGCGCCAGGCGTAAAGGTTAATTCGCCGAACCAGATCTGCTCTTCATGGATATACCAGTCAACGCGCACATAATCGAAATCTTTCGCCAGCGTCTTACTCAGGGCTAATGCGTGCTCCAGCTTCGGCATCATCGGGTTAATATCCAACCCGGTATCACGAATTTTGTACCAGGCTTCCTGAAGATTATTAACGTAGAAATTCATCGACAGCGCCGGATTGCTGCGGTTATAGATCACCTGCAACACATATTCAAAATTGCCGTCTTTTTTATTGAACATGTGAAATTTATAATCGATCGGCGCGCTTTTCCCGTCGCCTATATACTGCTCCACCAAAATACGTGGCTTGATATAGCGATAGTGAATCTCACGGGCTTCTTCAGAAAAGTCTTTGCGCAGCCATTCATGGCAGCGATTCACAATCAGCTGCTTTTGCAGGCTGTCCGGCTCTTCCAGCAGAATTTCCACCATGTTGGAGCCGTGGTTCGGCTTAACGACCGTGTTCTTCAGGCTCGGCAGACTCAGCAACGTCGTGGGGTCGCTGGTCTCATGCACCAGCGGAATCAGGTACTCTTCGCCAATCACATCAGCGATATAGTCGCGTACCGTAAATTTATCGGAAAGCTTGCTGTAGCGTACGTAGTCGCCGTTGACGAACTTGCGGTACAGCACCTTTTCGTTGAACAGCTTGGGTTCACGAATATTGGGTAGTCTTTTAAACTTACGAAAATAGTGAATGCGATCCTGGTATGCCCACGGCATTTTTTTTACAAAATAAAGAACGCTTCTTCTTAATTCATCTTTAAACTTAGACATCTTAACCTCATTTGTAAGTTTTGTAGTTGAGTGAGGAAACGTGGATCTTGCGAATGACGCCATTTTTGAAGAAGTAGTTCATTACGGTCAGGGACAGGATCTCTGTGATTAAAACACTCCACGCCGCGCCTTTTAGCCCCAGGCTGGTAATGCATACCCAGCTCAGCGGAACGCTAATTAGCATCAGGCAAAGAATTTTCTTCAACAGATAATTAAAACCTCCTTCTTTGACCATATAACGATACGCGACCGTCCCCATTGACGAAAAGCAGGTTGCTAACGACAATAATGTAATGATACTTCCAGACTGTGTGTAATCTTGCCCATAAAGGGTAATAATGATCTTCTCACCGTACAGGGACACGATAAGCAGCATCAAGAGTGAAACAACCATGACATAGCCATTTAAACGGGCAGTCAGTTTTAAAGCTCTTTCCGACTGCTCCCTGAATATTTCAGTAAAACTTGAGGTAATGATCGCCGCTGGAATAAATATCCATGAAGCCGATATCATATTCGCCGCAGTGAACAGCCCTACATCCTTTGCCGTCCCCACACTGACAAGGAAGAATTGCGCCAGTTTTATCTGAATCGAAATAAATATGCTCGAAATTGCCAATGGCAGTCCGGCATAAATTAAATAACGCAGATAATTGCCGCTTTTTCCGCGTGGCGGCGCTTCATCGCTAAAACGCTGATAAAACGTGCGCCTTTTGATCATATAAGGCACCAGCGTGAGTGCGACGATGGACAGCGTCAACCAGAGCGGATTCAGTTTCAGCCAGGCGACACTGAAACTGATCGCGAAGCTCAACAACATGCCTGCCGTGTTGGCGAGGGTATTCAACCGGGACGCCAGCCGAGCGTTGTTAAAGACGCTAAACGTATCCTGCGTGACAAACAGCGCCGACAGGAACGAAGCCATCGCAAAGGCGAGATAGTTCTCGCGCATGTGATAGTACATCCACACCAGCAAAGGCAAAGAGATCAGCAACAGCAGAGACAGGCGCAGCTTTTTGGCGATGGTCATCAGACGCACCCCTTTCTGCGCGCTTTTGCTGATGCGCTTGAACAGAATCGTCTCAGTGCCAAAGATGGCGATAGTTTGCACCACGGAAAAGAGTGATGCTGAAAAAGACATCTGGCCAAATACCGTGGGTCCAAATGATTTCGCCACATAAGACGTGACAAAAATGACGCCAAATATGGAGACAAATTTTTCGGATATCATCCAGGCGGCATTGGACATTACACTGTATTTCATCGACGCATCCTTTGTATTTCCACTACTCACATATGAAAACGACATCCATGTTTAAAACGTACAATTACGCACAGTGTACTCTGGGCTAAAGCATTAAAAAACACGTCTGCCTGACGGATATTTTAATAACAATGACTTGCCATTTCATGAGATTAATCTCAGAGACTGCCTGATAAAAACTGGTCTTTTCAATTCCCTGTAAACGATTTCATAAAAATTATTTTAAATGACAACCCTGGCACAACTTTGCCGTTCCGCAAGCCATAAAATCGCGCCGTGGTTGTCGAAATCGTTTCATCTGTTCGGAAGAGAATTTATAACAAAACTTAGTTTTGAGGAAGGTATGGGGAGGAGGCAAAGTTAAAATAAGAGAAATCCCATGATGATATTTCTACAGGATAACTTAACTTATTGCTTGCCATTCAAATCGCGCACTTTAATACGCTGCTCTAATATTCCAGGGGATTAGATCCATTTATTATTGCAGCCGTTCTCATCCATTAATTGATTAGAAAGGTAACAGCATTTATGAGAAAGTCACGATACACCGAAGAGCAAATCACCAATGCGATTAAAGCTTCCGAGTGTGGCGTTAAGGTCAAGGATATCTGTGAAGATTTGGGTATTTCAGAAGCGACCTTCTATAGCTGGAAGAAAAAATACGCAGGGCTCTCCTCAGAGGAGGGAAGGAAAATCAAGGAGTTAGAGGAGAAAGTACAGGCCCTTAACCGCGAATTGCAGATGCTCAGTTCTGACAAAGCCATGCTGCAAAGCGTCGTAAAAAACTTCTTTACTACCAATGATAAGCGTCAGGCGGTTAATTATTTGCAGGATACGTTTGAGATTGGCACGCGTCGCAGCTGTCGCTTGCTTGATATCAGCCGCAGCGTTTATCACTATCCATCCAGCCAGTGTGATAATCGCTGATTAACAGTTTATTGAAAATGACAGGATGACACTCTTAAGCAAAGACATGTGAAATTAATAAAAAAGTTAAGAAATAGCCTTTCGTACCATTTTTTCCTGAACTGTTTCAGTCCGGGCGTAATTGTTTTGCAGGCTTTCTTTTAACACAGTTACATTAAAACCCTTTATTTCAGGCATTTCCCGGCTTACTTTTCTTTACGTATTCAGGAAAAGGGGCCGGGAAGTACTTTATCTCTACTAATGCCCTTCCCTTTTTACCCCCTTTCTTGTTAAATTCTGCTTATGATTTTATGATGGACATCACAGTTTGCTGTCGCATTTTGCCGCGCTTACAGGGCGGAGAATCCTGCTTAAAAATAGGGTTATTATGCCATGCCGCCCAAATATTAGTTAAGACATCGTAATATATGTACGGCAAATCGTCTTATTCATGCGTTCAGAGCACATTTACTTTCACAATATTTAATGTTTTATCGGCTAATTCACGCGCTAGCGCTTCGTTTGTTTTGACAAACTCAAGTAATGAATGGAGCACAAACTGTCAATGATTGAGATCTACGTCACATTAGCAATACAGTAGCATTCCTGGAGTTTGACCCCTTATGGCTGAAACCTTTTAGCGAAAAATCCGATAGCGCTGTAACAGGCACTTA
>OKNF01000012.1_pt1 | contig 91002 bp, 87 predicted proteins | sample 1613121 | NCBI WGS metagenome assembly OKNF01 (sample SAMN04436838, study PRJEB24849) | human gut metagenome | biome: human gut; feature: NICU; material: stool | host: Homo sapiens | place: USA: Saint Louis, MO | collected 2011-09-08
GAACAGGATTTGCGCAAAATTATCACTACGGTGCAGGCCGCCAACGCCGAACCGCTGCTGATGCAGATTCGTCTGCCGGCGAACTATGGCCGCCGCTATACCGAAGCTTTCAGCAATATCTATCCCAAACTGGCTCAGCAGTACAATGTGCCGCTGGTGCCCTTTTTTATGGAACAGGTCTATCTTCAGCCCCAATGGATGCAGCAGGACGGCATTCATCCGGCGCCCGATGCGCAGGACTTTATTACCGAGCTGATGGATAAGGCGCTGACGCCACTAGTTAAACACGAGTCCTGAACGGCAACGAAGCCAGAGACGTAAAGTTATGCAAAAAAACGTGTTAATCACCGGCTGCTCCAGCGGCATCGGCCTGGCGGCAGCCAACGATTTATTGATGCGCGGCTATCGCGTGCTGGCCGCCTGCCGCAAAGAAGCGGACGTGGCGCGCATGGAGGCGCTGGGCTTTTGCGGCATCCAGCTCGACTTAGACGATGAAGCGAGCGTTGCCCGCGCCGCTGAACAGGTCATTGCGTTGACCGGCAACCGGCTCTACGGGTTATTCAATAACGCCGGCTACGGCGTTTACGGCCCGCTGGAAAGCCTGTCGCGCCGTCAGTTGGAACAGCAGTTCGCCAGCAACCTGTTCGGCACGCATCAGCTGACGATGCTGCTGCTGCCAGCGCTGCGCGCCAGCGGCGAGGCGCGCATTATCAATACCAGTTCAGTGATGGGGCTGATTTCTACACCCGGACGCGGCGCCTATGCCGCCAGCAAATATGCGCTGGAAGCCTGGTCTGACGCTCTGCGCATGGAGCTGCACGGCAGCGGCGTGCGCGTCAGCCTGATCGAGCCCGGCCCTGTCCATACCCGTTTTACGGACAATGTGAATCAGACGCAGCGCGATAAACCGGTGCGGAATCCCGGCATTGCGGCGCGTTTTACCCTGCCGCCGGAAGCGATCCTGCCTAAGCTGCGCCATGCGCTGGAGAGCCGTCGCCCGCGCCTGCGCTATCCTGTGACGCTGGTCGCGCATGCCATGAGCTGGCTGCGACGCTTGCTGCCAGGCTGGATGCTGGATCGCATTTTACGCGGCAACGCGCGCGATAATGCAAATTCTGCTTGAAGCCGGGCGTAGCGCCCCAATATCGTAACAAAGTCATCAGACAAAGAGACGCATACATGTCACTACACGCTTCGATTATCGATATCAACGAATCCAACCTGCAGCAGACGCTGGAGCAGTCCATGACGGTGCCGGTGCTGTTCTATTTCTGGTCCGATCGCAGTCAGCACTGCCAGCAGCTTACGCCGGTGCTGGAACGGCTGGCGCAGGAGTATGCGGGACAATTCCTGCTGGCGAAGCTCGACTGTGATAATGAGCCGATGGTGGCGTCGCAGTTCGGTCTGCGCGCCATCCCTACCGTTTATCTGTTCCAGAACGGCCAGCCGGTAGACGGCTTCCAGGGGCCGCAGCCGGAAGAGGCGATCCGCGCGCTGCTGCAAAAAGTGCTGCCGCGCGAGGAAGAGTTAAAGGCGCAGCAGGCTATGGCGCTGGTGCAGCAGGGGAAAACGCTGGACGCGCTGCCGCTGTTGAAAGAAGCCTGGCAGCTGAGCAACCAGTCGAGCGAAATCGGCTTCCTGCTGGCCGAGGTGTTGATCAGCCTTAACCGCAGCGATGAAGCGGAAGCGGTGTTGAAAGTGGTGCCTTTGCAGGATCAGGATACCCGCTATCAGGGGCTGATGGCGCAAATCGATCTGTTGAAGCAGGCGGCAGACACGCCGGAAATCCAGCAGTTGCAGCAGCAGCTGGAAAGCGACCCGGATAACGCCGATCTGGCCAGCAAGCTGGCGCTGCAACTGCATCAGGTAGGCCGCAACGAAGAAGCGCTGGCGTTGCTGTACGGCCATCTGAGAAAGGATCTGAACGCAGCGGACGGCCAGGCGCGCAAGATGCTCCAGGAAATTTTGGCGGCGCTGGGCACCGGCGACGCGCTGGCGGCCAAATATCGTCGCCTGTTATACTCCCTGCTCTACTAATCCGCTAATACGGGCCAGGGAAACGGCCCGTCTTACGACAGTCTGGAGGTTATATGTTCGCCGTTATTCCCGTTCTTATTGTTGTCGCGCTGATTGTCGTCTGGGCAGGCGTGAAAATCGTGCCGCAGGGCTATCAGTGGACCGTTGAGCGTTTTGGCCGCTATACCAAAACGTTGCAGCCGGGCCTCAATCTCGTCGTTCCCTTTATGGATCGCATCGGCCGCAAAATCAATATGATGGAGCAGGTGTTGGATGTGCCATCGCAGGAAGTCATCTCTAAAGATAATGCCAACGTCACCATCGACGCCGTCTGCTTTATTCAGGTCGTCGATCCGGCGCGCGCCGCTTATGAAGTCAGCAATCTGGTGCAGGCGATTATTAACCTGACGATGACCAATATCCGTACGGTGCTGGGTTCGATGGAGCTGGACGAAATGCTGTCGCAGCGCGACAGCATCAATACCCGCCTGTTGCATATTGTTGATGAAGCGACCAACCCGTGGGGTGTAAAGGTAACGCGTATCGAGATTCGCGACGTGCGTCCGCCGCAGGAGCTGATCGCGGCGATGAATGCCCAAATGAAGGCGGAGCGCACCAAGCGCGCCGATATTCTGGCGGCGGAAGGCATCCCTCAGGCGGCGATTTTACGCGCCGAGGGCGAGAAGCAGTCGGAAATCCTGAAGGCGGAAGGCGAGCGTCAGGCGGCATTTTTACAGGCGGAGGCGCGCGAACGCGCCGCCGAAGCGGAAGCGCGCGCTACCACCATGGTTTCTGAGGCGATCGCCGCAGGCAATGTACAGGCGGTAAACTACTTCGTGGCGCAGAAATATACCGACGCGCTGCAAAAAATCGGCTCCGCCGACAACAGCAAAGTGGTGCTGATGCCGCTGGACGCCACCAGCATTATGGGCTCTATCGCCGGCATCAGCGAGCTGCTGAATGAAACGCGGCCCACGCGGAGCGACAGATAATGCTGGCCGCCATCGTCAATCATCCGCACTGGTTCTGGCTGACGCTGGGCGGACTGCTGCTGATTGCCGAAATGCTGGGCTCCAACGGCTACCTGCTGTGGAGCGGCATCGCCGCGCTAACGGTAGGTCTGATTCGCTGGCTGCTGCCCTTCACCTGGGAGACGCAGGGCGTACTGTTCGCCCTGCTGACGCTGATCGCCGCGTTTCTCTGGTATCGCTGGCTGGCATACCGACAGCAGCGGCAGCCTGATATGCATCTCAATCAGCGCGCGCGGCAGATGACGGGCATGTCGCTGACGCTGACGGAAGGGCTGGTGAACGGACTGGGGCATGTTCGTATCGGCGACGGCAGCTGGCGCGTGCAGGCCGATCACGATCTGCCTGCCGGCACGCGGGTCGTGGTCACCGGCGTGGAAGGCGTTACCCTGCGGATTGCGCCGCTGGAAACGACGCGTTAGCTGTCCGCGCGATGGCAGCAGCCCGCAAGGTTATTAATGATCGGGCAGTCCGCGCGCTCATCGCCGGGGCAGCTTTCCGCCAGCGCCAACAGCCGTTCACGCATCAGGTTCAGTTCAAATATATGCGCCTCGATCTCTTTTACCTTTTGCAGCGTGCGCGCTTTTACATCCGCGCTGTGGCGCGCCGGATCGTTGAACAGGTGCACCAGCTCCCGACACTCATCAAGGTTAAAACCGACCTGACGCGCCTGGCGCAGCAGCGTTAACTCCTCCAGGTGGCGCGTCGTGTAGCTGCGATAACCATTCTCGCTGCGCAGCGGCGGCGTCACCAACCCTTTCTCTTCATAGAAGCGGATCGCTTTACTGGTTAAACCGGTTTTTTTCGCTACATCGCTAATATTCATCTTATCCCCCTTCGGTTGATTACGGGCAGTCTCTCTTTCCCGCTCCGGCAGCCTGAGGCCGACGCCTCCCATTTATAACGCTATTTGTCAGCGACGGAAACTGAAACCCGCCCTTCAAGCGCTGGCCGCCGCATCGCAGCAAGTTCGATCGGCAAACAAACATTTTAAGACGCCGCCATCGCTTTTTTTATGGATTATTGACGCGGCTGTTTACGACTGTGGCCGATAATGATTTTTATTTTCCGTCCTTAACCTACCTGCCCAGGCCGTTATACTTTTTTACCTGCTGAACGTGATGTTGATCAAAAGAGGCCGAAAAACGTTGCCCGTAAATAGGGTTAGTAAAAAGCGTTAAATAAGGCTGTTAATTGTTGGTAAGGTGGCGCGATGCGGTATAAAACGCGCCATTATTATAAAAAGATAGCCGCGGCATGATCGCAGCCAACATATCCTTTTTTATTTATCACCGCAGACGAACCCCGCTTAACCACAGACCAACGGCGCTTCTGGCCTCTTGCGTTATGCCGGTTAATTCTGTGCCCCGCGTCTACGCATATGACGCTCGCTGCCGCCCCGGTAAAATCTTATCTGAGGAAACTTGACCTTCCCCTTAAAGGAAGGTTTACCCTTATTACTTCAGTCATTGATTCTGCGCAGGCAGAAAGGAGATGCTTTATGTCACATACCACTCTGTTAACGCTGGACGGCCTTTCCTGCGGCCACTGCGTTAAACGCGTTAAAGATGCGCTGGAACAGCGCGACGATGTGCAACAGGCCGAGGTGACGCTGAACGAAGCGCGCGTAACCGGCGACGCATCCGCAGAAGCGCTGATCGCCACCGTTGAACAGGCGGGATATCAGGCCAGCAGCCAGGACAGCTCGCGCCCAAAGGCTGAACCGCTGACAGTATCAGAACCGACGCCGGAAGCGCTGACAGCGGACAACTCCACGCTTCCGGCAGAGACTCAGCCAGCGAAGAACATCCTGCAACCGGCAGAAAACCGTCCAGCGGGGAACGCCCCGCTTCCGGAGGAAAGCAGGCCAGCAGAGAACGCTTCGCTTCCGGCGCAGGCCGATACGGCGGCGGAAAACTACCAGCTGCTGATTGAAGGAATGAGCTGCGCCAGCTGCGTCAGCCGGGTGGAAAAGGCGCTGGCGCAGGTCGACGGCGTGCATCAGGCGCGCGTCAACCTTGCCGAACGCAGCGCGCTGGTTATCGGCTCGCCGCAGCCGGAAGCGCTGGTATCCGCCGTGGTGAACGCTGGCTATGGCGCGGAGGTGATCGGCGACGAAAGCGAACGGCGCGAGAAACAACAGTTAAGCGCGCGCCAGGCGATGCGCCGCTTCAGCTGGCAGTCGGCGCTGGCGCTGGCGTTAGGCGTGCCGCTGATGGTTTACGGCCTGTTCGGTGACAATATGATGCTGACCGCCAGCAACCGCAGCGGCTGGCTGGTGATTGGCGTTCTGACGCTGCTGGTGATGGTGGTCGCCGGCGGTCATTTTTAGCGCATGGCGCAGCCTGCGCAATGGCTCAGCCACAATGGATACGCTGGTGGCGCTCGGCACGCTCACCGCCTGGCTCTATTCCATCAGCGTCAATCTGTGGCCCGACTTTTTTCCAGCCGCCGCGCGCCATCTCTATTATGAAGCCAGCGCCATGATCATCGGCCTGATAAACCTTGGTCATGCGCTGGAGCAGCGCGCGCGCCAGCGATCGTCGAAAGCGCTGGAGCGCCTGCTGGACTTAACCCCGGCGACGGCGCGCGTGATAACGGAGAGCGGCGAGAAAACCGTGCCGTTAAGCGACGTGCAGCTGGGCATGATCCTGCGTCTGACGGCGGGCGATCGCGTGCCGGTTGACGGCGTGATTAGCGAAGGCGAAGCCTGGATGGAAGAGTCGATGCTGACCGGCGAAGCGCTGCCGCAGCATAAGTCGCAGGGCGAGTCGATTCATGCCGGTACGCTGGTGCAGGATGGCGCGATTCTGCTTCGCGCCAGCGCGATTGGAAAAAATACCACGCTGTCGCGCATTATTCAGCTGGTGCGCCAGGCGCAAAGCAGCAAGCCTGCTATCGGGCAGCTGGCTGACCGCATCTCGGCGGTGTTCGTTCCGGCCGTGGTGCTGATCGCCCTGTTCAGCGCCGCCGTCTGGTATTTCTTCGGACCGCAGCCGTCGCTGGTCTATATGCTGGTGATCGCCACCACTGTATTAATTATAGCCTGTCCCTGCGCGCTGGGCCTCGCCACGCCGATGTCGATCATCGCTGGCGTTGGACGCGCTGCGGAGTTTGGCGTGCTGGTGCGCGACGCCGACGCCCTGCAACGCGCCAGCGAGCTGGATACGCTGGTATTTGATAAAACCGGCACCCTTACTCAGGGGGCGCCGCAGGTGACGCAGATCGTCGCCTTTGAGGGTTTCAGCGAAACGCAGGTGCTGCGATGGGCAGCGGCGCTGGAACAGGGCTCGAATCATCCGCTGGCAAAAGCGATACGCGACCGCGCCGGTGAAGGCGCGCTGCCGGAAGGCGCGCAGTTCCGCACCCTGCGCGGCATGGGCCTTAGCGCGACGCTGGAAGGTAAACCGATGCTGCTGGGCAATGCGGCGCTGCTGGCGCAGCAGCAGGTTAGCGCCGAGCGCGCCGCCGCGCTGGCCGATGAGCTGGCGGCAAAAGGCGCTACGCCGGTATTTCTTGCCGTTGAGGGCAAGCTGGCGGGCCTGCTGGCGATCCGCGATCCGCTGCGCGATGAAAGCATGCGCGCGCTGCAACGCCTGCACGGGCTGGGCTACCGGCTGATTATGCTGACTGGCGATAATGAGGTGACCGCGAGAGCCATTGCGCAGGAGGCCGGGCTGGATGAGGTGATCGCCGGCGTACTGCCGGACGGCAAGGCAGACGCCATTCGTCGCCTGCAGCAGGCGGGCCATAAGGTTGCGATGATCGGCGACGGCATCAATGACGCGCCGGCGCTGGCCCAGGCCGATGTCGGCATCGCCATGGGCGGCGGCAGCGATGTGGCGATTGAGACCGCAGCCATTACCCTGATGCGTCACGATCTGCACAGCGTAGTCGATGCGCTGGCGATTGCGAAAGCGACGCTGCGTAATATGAAGCAGAACCTGCTGGGCGCGTTTATTTATAACTCGCTGGGAATACCGATTGCCGCTGGCGTGCTGTGGCCGTTGACCGGCACACTGCTAAGCCCGGTGATTGCCGGCGCCGCCATGGCGCTTTCTTCGATTACCGTGGTCAGCAACGCCAACCGGCTGCTGCGCTATCAACCCCCGACTGAATAATACGCTTACGCTTTCACCTGTTCATCGGCAGATGAAACCGCTAGCATGGATCGTTTACGGGTGGAATCGGGTGGAAGAATGGATAACTGGCTCTACAACCTGAAGGCGCTGTATCACCGGCTGGCGCCGACGCATTACAGCTGGCCGGCAACCGACGTCTGGCTGCCGGGCAACCGGCAGCTGCATTTGGTGGGCAGCATCCATATGGGCACGCGCAATATGATGCCGCTGCCGCCCGGCCTGCTGAGCCGCCTGGAAAAGGCGGACGCGTTGATTGTTGAAGCGGATATCACCGGCAGCGCCTCTCCGTTCAGCTACAGCGAACCGCAGCCGCCGCTGGCGGAGAGGCTGGACGCGGCCACCTTGCAGCGTCTGAGCCGCCTGTGCGACGAGTTTCAACTCACTCTGACACAGTTCGATCCTCTCCCCGCCTGGCAGGTTGCGCTGATGCTGCAGGCGCAGCAGGCGCAGCGGCTCGGTCTGCGTCCTGATTACGGCATCGATTATCAGCTGTTGCAGGCGGCTCATGCGCAGGGACGTCGGGTGATTGAGCTGGAAGGAGCCGGCGAGCAGCTCGACCTGCTGAAAACGCTGCCGGAGAATGGCCGTTTGCTGCTGGCCGACACGCTGGAGCACTGGCACACCAACGCCCGTCTGTTGCAAACCATGATCGGCTGGTGGCTGGAGAAGCCGCCGCTACAGCGCCGGGCGGCGTTGCCGAACACCTTCAGCAACGAGCTAAACGATGTGCTGATGAGCCAGCGCAACCAGCGTTGGGATACGCAGCTGCGCGCGTTGCCGCCGGGACGCTATGTGGTGGCGGTCGGCGCGCTGCATCTGTACGGCGAGAATAATTTACCTGCGCTGCTGAGGCGTAAATAAAAAAAAGGCCAATATCGCTATCGGCCCGTCAAAGAGGAATTTGTTTATGATTTTGGTTATTCATCAGCAAATGCATCGCTGACGCGAGGGTAATTTTCCCTTAAAGCCTGCGATTTCACCAGCGCTATTTTTAACCCATTTGTAAGTTTTCACTGTCAGGAAAAAGCGATGACCCCGGCGATAAAACTACTGGAAAAGCAGAAAATCCCTTTCACATTGCACCCTTACGAACATGACAGCCATGAAACCCACTTCGGCGATGAGGCGGTGCGCAAGCTTAATCTGGATGCGCGGCAGGTTTTTAAAACCCTGCTGGTGGCGCTGAACGGCGACGCCAAACAGCTTGCCGTCGCGGTGACGCCCGTCGCCAGTCAGCTCGATTTGAAAAAAGTGGCGAAGGCGCTCGGCGCGAAAAAAGCGGAGATGGCCGATCCGCAGCTGGCGCAGCGCGTGACCGGCTATCTGATTGGCGGCATCAGTCCGCTGGGGCAGAAAAAGCGCCTGCCGACGGTGATCGACGCGCAGGCCGCCAGCTTTCCTACTATGTTTATCTCCGGCGGCAAGCGCGGCCTGGATATTGAGCTGGCCGCCAGCGATCTGGCTACGCTGCTGGACGCGGCGCTGGCTGACATCGCCCGTCGCGATTAGGCGCGCTGCGCGCAAAGCCGATCGATCATCCAGCGTCCCGCCGGTCCCGGCGGCGTGCGGGTCGACCATACTGCATCCACCGCGATGCTTTGCGGCCAGCCTGCCACCGGCAGCGCCTGCAGGACGCCATGACCAAACTGCTCTACCAGCCAGCGCGGCAGAATCGACCAGCCGAACCCCTGCTCCGCCATCTCCAGCAGCAGCAGATAGGAAGGCGCGGACCACACCGGCCCGCGCGCCCGATTCTCTCTGCCGATCCAGGTATTCAGCTGCAACTGCCTGACGCGATTCAACTCCGCCTGGCTGACCTCTTTCTGGGCCGCCAGCGGATGCGCGCGATGAATAAAAACCTCCATCTTTGGCTGCACCTGCAAACGCGACGCGGCGATAGTCGCAGGCAGCCGTGACTGCACGCGTATCACGCCGAGATGAATGCGCCCGCTTTGCAGCAGATCGATAACATCTTCATCTTCGGCGATCATGCATTCGAATTCGATATGGGGATAGCGCGTCGCAAACTGCTTCAGCAGCTGCTCATGATGATCGGCCTGCCAGAAATCGGAGATCGCCATGCTGAGGCGCGGTTCAACGTTGTCTGACAGCCTGATCGCCAGCTCATCCAGCCGCTGGCTGGCGGCGAGGATCTCCTCTACCTGCCGCAGGGCGCGCCCGCCCGCTTCGGTTAATACCGGTTCCCGGCTTTCGCGGTGAAACAGTTTAAACCCTAAATCCGCCTCCAGGTTGGCGATCGCGGCGCTGACGGTTGACTGGCTTTTCCCCAGCGCGCGCGCCGCCGCGGAGAAGGATCCTTTTTCGACCGCCAGCACAAAAGCCTGCAAAGATTCCGGTGAATAACGCATATTTCTATCGCTTTTATCGATGGGAGGTCATTTTATTTTATCTGAAGAAAGCCAGAAAATGCGCGTCCGTTATATTAAGGAGACGTTATGAAAACCCGTTCGCTGAAAGAACGCCTGCTTCACGCCACAGGCTTTGAGGCGTTAGCTATTATGATCGTGTCGCCGCTGGCAGCGATACTGATGAATAAACCGCTGTTTCAGATGGGCGCGGTGGCGCTGGCGCTTTCTACTATCGCCATGGTGTGGAATATCATCTACAACGCGCTATTTGACCGCCTGTTTCCACCGGCCAAAGTCAAACGCGGTGTGGGGCTGCGCATCGTGCATGCGCTCTGCTTTGAAGGCGGCTTTATTCTTATCGGCCTGCCGGTAGCGGCGGCGATGTTAGGCATCGGGCTGTGGCAGGCGTTTCTGCTGGAGATCGGTTTCTTCCTGTTCTTCCTGCCCTATACCGTGGCGTATAACTGGGATCGCGCGCGGGAAAAATGGCAGGCGCGTCACGCCTGCCATCATGGTTAAATTCGCCGCTCTGATGCGACGCGCGGATCGGCGATCGCATCAGGCCTCTCCGCTTACTCCTTGCCGGTCAGCCAGGCGAGGATCATCTGCGGATAGCTGCGGCGATGGGATTCCTGCTTCTGCCGCGCCGCCTTTTCCGCCTCGCTGAGATGTACGATTTCATCGTGCGGCGCGTAATCCGCCGCCTTCAGCGGAGAGTGCTTTTCAATATACTGCTTCAGCACTTCCGCATCGACAAAGCCGGTATTCACAAAGCCCGGCAGCGTATTGATCACGGGATAGCCGTCGCCGCCGTTGGCATTGAAGCTTAGCGTCGCCATGCGGTAGGTTTTATCCGCCTGCAACGGCTCGCCGTTGATTTTTATCTCGCTGACGCCCTCGCCGTCCGCCACCAGGCTGACGTTGGCGAACTGCGCATAGGCGCCGGAGTCGACCTGCTTATTCGCCACCACGGCGAGATATTTCTCCACCTCGCGCCCGGTCATCTCTACCTGACACAGCGTGTTGCCGAACGGCTGCACTTTCAGCACGTCTTTATAGCTGATCGGCCCCGCCGCGATGGAGTCGCGCACGCCGCCGCCGCTCATCACAGCGAAGTCCGCTTTGGTGCGCTCTATCTGCGCCGCCAGAATCAGACGCGCCAGGTTGGTCTGCACAAAGCGCACCTTGCTGCGATCGCCTTCAAGACGGGCGTCGACGCTGCCGACCTGTACATTCAGCTGCGCCTCGCCCTTTTTCTGGAACGGCGTCAGCAGCTTCATCATCGCGCTGTTCGGCGCGATTTCAGCCTGATAGTTGATCCACTCCTCTTTGCCTTCGCTGTTTTTCACCTTGTGCTTCAGGTTAACCGGGATCAGCTGATAGTTATCCAGCGTCAGCACGCCGTCTTTAAAGGTGAAATCGGCGCGGCCCACATATTTGCCCCACTCATGCGCCTGCACAATCCAGGTGCCGTTCTGTCGATCGGGCACGCAGGGCGAGCCTGGCACGTAATCCACCTGCTTCACATTCTCTTTCGCCATGCAGACCGGGTCCTGCGAGTGGCCGCCAACGATCAAATCGACATAACCCGGCGGCAGCGCGCGCGCCATTTCTACATCACCCGGCGCATTGGAGCCGTGGTTGCCGTTATCGTAATGCCCCATATGGGTGGCGGCGATAATCACGTCCGGCTTCTCATCGGCGCGCAGCGCCTCCACCACTTTTTTCGCCTCGGCGGCAGGCGGACGGAACTCAATATCGGTCAGGTATTCAGGATTGCCGATTTTCGCCGTGTCGTCAGTGGTCAGGCCGATAACTGCGATTTTCAGTCCCATGCGATTAAACAGGGCATAAGGCTGGAAAAGACGCTTGCCGCTGCTTTTTTGATAAATATTGGCGGACAGCAGCGGGAATTTGGCCCACTTCTGCTGCTGACGCAGCACTGAAAGCGGATTGTCGAACTCATGGTTGCCGATGGCCATCGCATCGTAGCCCACCAGGTTCATGCCGCGAAAATCGGGCTCCGCATCCTGCAGATCGGATTCCGGGACGCCGGTATTGATATCGCCGCCGGAGAGGATCAGCACGCCGCCGCCGTGCGCCTGCACATCATAGCGAATGCTGTCCACCAGCGTTTTTTGCGCCGCCAGACCATACTCTCCCTGTTCGTTATGCCAGAAACGCCCATGATGGTCGTTGGTATGCAAAACGGTAAATTTGTAAACGCGCCCCTTTTCCCAGGCCAGCGCCTGGGAGGAGAGCATGCTGAGGGAGAGTATCCCGCCAATAATAAAGGTATTGATAAAGCGCAACGTCATTCTCCTTGTCGACAAGCCTTCAGGCCGCCCCGCCCGCTGAGCGGGCAGTCGCCGCCATAATAATCAGCGACGGCGAACCAGGCGCCGCCGTCAGAATAACGCTAGTTATGCCTGAAGCCTGGCGCTGTCGCAATCTTCCGCATGAAAAGCGGTTAAACTTTTTTAAGCCGATGAAATATTACGTGCAAAACAGCCGCTAATTTTGCTTTTCAACGCCTTGCATCGGTTTTATTAACCTTATGTGATAAAGAAGTGCTTTTTAGCATGCTGTTTTTGCAAAAAAATGACGGTCATCAACAGCATTCATCAAGGGTGTAGGGTCATAAGTAAAAAAAATGGCCCACACCGGCTGTTTTTTAGATTTCCCGCACTTTTTTCACTTTCTCTCCCTTTATTCTCACCTGTGCGTCTCCATTTTGTTTTACACTGGTTATAACCGGACACAGTTGCACACAGAAGGAGACAGCATGCACCACAGCACCCCGCTGATTACCACTATCGTCGGAGGCCTTGTCCTCGCTTTTCTCCTGGGAATGCTCGCCAGTCGTCTACGCATTTCCCCACTGGTGGGTTATTTAGTTGCGGGCGTTCTGGCGGGTCCCTTTACTCCGGGTTTCGTCGCCGATACCAAACTGGCGCCTGAGTTGGCGGAGCTGGGCGTCATTCTGCTGATGTTCGGCGTGGGCCTGCACTTTTCTCTGAAGGATCTGATGGCGGTAAAAACCATCGCCATTCCCGGTGCTGTCGCGCAAATTACCGTCGCCACGCTGTTGGGCATCGGGCTCAGCACGGCGCTTGGCTGGGACTGGATGACCGGGCTGGTGTTCGGGCTCTGTCTCTCCACGGCCAGTACCGTAGTGCTGCTGCGCGCGCTGGAAGAACGGCAGCTGATCGACAGCCAGCGCGGGCAGATCGCCATCGGCTGGCTGATCGTCGAGGATCTGGTGATGGTGCTGACGCTGGTGCTGCTGCCCGCCATCGCCGGCATGCTGGAAAAAGGCAACGCCAGCCTGTCGCTGCTGGCGTGGGATCTGCTGTGGACCATCGGCAAAGTCGCTGCCTTTATGGTGCTGATGATGGTGGTGGGCCGCCGCGTCGTGCCGTGGATTCTGGCGCGCAGCGCCGCCACCGGCTCGCGCGAGCTGTTTACCTTGTCGGTGTTGGCGCTGGCGCTGGGCATCGCCTTTGGCGCAGTGGAGTTCTTTGACGTCTCTTTTGCACTGGGCGCCTTCTTTGCTGGCATGGTGCTGAACGAATCTGAGCTGAGCCATCGCGCCGCGCACGATACGCTGCCGCTGCGCGATGCCTTCGCGGTACTGTTCTTCGTGTCGGTCGGCATGCTGTTCGATCCGATGATCATCATCCAGCAGCCGCTGGCGGTGCTGGGCACGCTGGCGATTATCGTGCTGGGCAAATCGCTGGCGGCCTGGCTGCTGGTAACGCTGCTTGGCCACTCGCGCCGCACCGCGCTGACTATCTCCGTCAGTCTGGCGCAAATCGGCGAGTTCGCCTTTATTCTGGCGGGCCTGGGTATTTCGCTGAACCTGCTCAGCGAAGAGGGTCGCAACCTGGTGCTGGCGGGCGCGATTCTGTCGATTATGCTCAACCCGATCCTCTTTACCCTGCTGGAGCGCTATCTCGATAAGCATGAAAACTTCGAGGAGCAGAGCATGGAAGAGGCGACGGAAGAAGAGAAACAGATCCCAGTTAATATCTGCAACCATGCGGTGATTGTCGGCTATGGCCGGGTCGGCAGCCTGGTAAGCGAGCTACTGATCGACGCGGAGATCCCGATTGTGGTGGTGGAGAACGCGCGCACGCGCGTCGAGGCGCTGCGCGAACAGGGCGTTCGGGCGGTATTAGGCAATGCGGCGCGCGTCGAAACCATGGAGCTGGCGCGTCTGGACTGCGCCCGCTGGCTGCTGATGAGCATTCCTAACGGCTATGAGGCGGGCGAGATTATCGCGGCGGCGCGCGAAAAACATCCGCACCTGGAAATTATCGCCCGCGCGCACTACGACGACGAGGTGCACTACATCCTCGAACGCGGCGCGGACAATGTGATTATGGGCGAGCGGGAAATTGCCAACAGCATGCTGGCGATGTTAAAAGCGGGGCTGGACGCGACGCCGACCCTGCTGACGCCGCAGCATCCGAACTGATCTTTCTGCGCGGCGCTCTGCGCCGCGCAATCTTCGGCTTAACGTTCCCAGTACGCCTCTTCCAGGCTATCTTCACGTTCCGGCAGCCCGCGCGTCAGACGCGGCGAATGCTGATTCAGCACCTGATAACTGACGCGGTTGGCATATTTGCAGACCTGCGCCAGTGACGAGTAGGTTAAATAGCTGCGCTGGTGTTTGCTGGAGTTCGGCACGTTGTTGCGATGGTAGCTGTTAGCGGTAATATCGTGCAGCAGCGCCGCCAGCGCGCCATCCCCCGCCCCGTTGGTGTTCATGATCTTCTCCGGCCCGCCCATATAAGGGGCGATATGCGAATAGATGCGCAGCGGCTGCTGACAATCCTGATAGCGCATGGCGCGGCTGAACTCATACTGGTTAAATTCCGGGATCGCGCCCGGCAACAGCGGGTGATTGGTCTGGCGCTTCGCGCTCTCTTCGGTGTAGCCCGCCATATAGAGACCGTTGGGCCCGGCGGTGCAAAGCACTAAATCGACCCACTCCAGCGCCTTGTCAGCCGCCTGCAATGGATCGGCGTAGCCGGTCAGCTCCAGCCCTTCCTCTTCGTTCATCGCCAGGATAGAGACGTTTTCACGCAGAAAGTCGCGCCAGAACTGCGGATTCTCGGCGATCACATGCCTGGTGCCCAGCGTCAGCACTACCGGCACGTTGTACTGCTTTGCCCAGGCGACCGCCTTCATGGTCGCCTCCGGCATCGGTTCGCCCGGCTTGCAGCGCACCAGATAGGAGGTCAGCACCAGCGCGGAGGCGCCGGCGATCACCGCTTCCGGAATGCTTTCCGGCCGCAGCTGGTTCATCATGCCGGGACTGATGGCGAAGGTACGCTCGCCGTTATCGCCGATCAGTGTAAAACAGCGGCCGATAGCGCCGTCGACGCCCTGCAGATAGTTAAGATCGGTGCGGCTGGAAGTGTTGCAGAGATAGCGATAGGCGTAGCCGCCGATCTGCACATTGTTGCACATCACGCCGAGCAGCACGGAGCGATCGTCCGCCAGCACCGAGTAGTTGTGCATGGTATTGCCGATAGTGCCGCCAGCGAACTGGTGCGTAATCAGATTGTCGCGCATCAGCTCCGCATAAAGCGCGTCCGCCACATCATCCTCAATCACCAGCGAGTGACCAACGCTAAGACCGTAGCGCGCTACAAAGGCGTTATCGACTTTCGCTTCGATATCCACCAGCGTCTGATCGATGCCGACGACCCAGCTGGTGCCGGTTTCGCTTTCGGGCTGAACGGGCTGGATTAGCGGGTCGCGGGCGCTGACGGGAAAATAGTGTTTGGATTTGCGTTGACCGGGAAATTTCATGGTTGTTGGCTTCAGAATAAAACAGGCGGAGAATGATATCACACTCCCCGCCGTTACTCAGCGATGCGCGTTTACCAGCGCCAGCATCATGGCGATATGCTCTTTATCGTCATTGAGCGCCGGAATATATTCAAACTTTTCGCCACCGGCGTGCAGGAAGAATTCTCGGTTTTGCTCGTTGATCTCCTCCAGCGTCTCCAGACAGTCGGCGGAAAAGCCCGGACTCATGATCTGAATATGACGCACGCCTTTCGCCGGCAGACCGCGCAGGGTTTCATCGGTATAAGGCGTCAGCCAGGGCTCGCGGCCAAAGCGCGACTGGAAGGTCATCATCACTTCGTTTTCGCTCAGTCCCAGCGCGCGCGTCAGCGCATCGGTGGTGTCGCGGCAGCGCTGCGGATAGTCGTCGCCCTCGTTGGCGAAGCGCTGTGGAATGCCATGGAACGACAACACCAGCAGATCCGGTTTGCCGTTTTTCGCAAACGAGCGCTCAACAGATGCCTTCAGCGCGGCGATATAGGCGGGATGTTCAGCATAGTCGCGAATAAAGTGCACGTCAGGCATCGAGCGGTAGCCAGCGAAGACGCTGCTCAGCCCATCCCAGACCGCCGCCACGGTGGAGCAGGAAAACTGTGGATAAAGCGGCAGCACGATCAGACGCGTCACGCCCTGCGCCATCAGGCTGTCCATCGCGCTTTTCAGGCTGGGATTGCCGTAGCTCATCCCTAACTCAACGGGGATATCGAGCTGCGCCGCCAGCGCGTCGCGCTGTCGTTTGCTGTAAACCAGCAGCGGCGATCCCTCCTCCATCCAGACGGAGGCATAGAGCTTCGAGACGCGCGGTGAGCGGATCGGCAGAATAATGCCGTTGAGGATCGGCCACCACAGCCAGCGCGGGGTATCGACGACGCGCTTATCGCTGAGAAACTGTTTCAGGTAGCGTTTTACCGCCGGCGTGGTTGGCGCATCTGGCGTCCCCAGGTTAACCAGCAAGACGCCGGGTTTATCTTGCCTCATCGTATATCCCTGTTATCTAAATGGTTTAAGAGCCTATCCCAGTAGGGCTATTTTGCTTGCCATTTTTAACCTGGGCAGTGCTCGAAATCCTCACGTACTGCGTGTACGCTCCGGTTTCTGTGCGCTGTCCGTGTTTAAACTGCCTGCGCCAATAACGCTTACTGGGATAGGCTCTAACTTATTTTTCGCCATGTATTTTACCTTGTCTGGCGCGGATTAGCTCGCCGGTAAAACCTTTCCCTGCGAGAGAAAAAAGCGCTAAGCGGCAAAGTATAGGGGAAAGTGAGGAAAGAAGCGCTGCGGGAGCGGCTTAGTCAGGATAAGCGTGAGGAAAAACGCGCCGGGCATACAGGGAGAACGCCCGGCGGCGGATTAACGGAGATTAGCCCAGAATCTTCGCCAGCTCAGCGCTGACTTCGGTCACTTTGCGCGTGCCGTCGATTTTATGATACTGGGTGTTGCCCGCCTGCGCTTCCTGCTGATAGTAAGCGACCAGCGGCTCGGTCATTTCATGGTATTCCACCAGACGCTTGCGCACGGTCTCTTCCTGGTCGTCTTTACGCGTGGTCAGCTCTTCGCCGGTCACGTCATCTTTACCTTCCACCTTCGGTGGATTGAAGGTCACGTGATAAACGCGGCCTGACGGCGCATGTACGCGACGGCCAACGATACGCTCGACGATCAGCTCGTCAGGCACGTCGAACTCCAGCACGCAGTCAATTTTGATGCCCGCTTCTTTCATCGCATCCGCTTGCGGAATGGTGCGCGGGAAGCCGTCCAGCAGGAAACCATTGCGGCAGTCTTCCTGCGCAATACGCTCTTTGACCAGCGCGATGACCAGCTCATCGGTCACCAGTTTGCCTTCATCCATGATGGCTTTCGCCTGTTTGCCCAGCTCCGTGCCGGCTTTTACCGCCGCACGCAGCATGTCGCCCGTAGAGATTTGCGGAATACCGTATTTCTCCATAATGAACTGAGCCTGAGTGCCCTTACCTGCGCCCGGAGCGCCGAGCAGAATAATACGCATTGCGTAAATCCCCTTGCGAATTGCTTTGATCTAACTGAGAAGGCCAAGAACATACCATTAAGCCCCGGCTACCACAAGGAAACGGGGCGGGAGGCGGCTCTGGCGAGTAACAATATATGTCTGGGATCATCATCAACCGGATCGTCCATAGAATCCAGTCCGGCATCGGATAATCGCCATTTTTCAGACAGAGCGCAGCCGTAAAAAAGCCGGCGCGAGGGCCGGCTTATGGGACGGATAACGATCAGGCCAGCAGCAGCTGGTTCATCCGGCGGATGAACTGATTCGGATCTTCCAGCGTGCCGCGTTCGGCGAACAGCGCCTGATCCAGCAGCAGCTCAACCCACTCGGCGAAGCGCGCTTCGTCCTGCGTATCGGCCGCGCGTTTCACCAGCGCGTGATCCGGGTTCAGCTCGAAGATGTACTTCACGTCCGGCACCGCCTGTCCGGCCGCGGCGAACAGCTTGGCCATCTGGGTACTCATTTCGTTAGCGTCGGTGGTGACGATAGCCGGCGTGTCGGTGAGACGATGCGTCAGGCGCACCTCTTTCACGCGCTCGCCCAACAGCGTCTTGACGCGATCGACAAACGGCTCCAGCGCTTTTTCCGCTTCTTTCTGCGCTTCGTTCTCTTCGTCAGCCAGCTTATCCAGCGTTTCATCCGCTTTGCTGACCGACTGAAACGCCTTGCCGTCGAACTCGGTGAGGTAGCTCATCATCCATTCGTCGATGCGGTCGGAGAGCAGCAGCACTTCGATGCCTTTCTTACGGAACAGCTCCAGGTGCGGGCTGCTTTTCGCGGCGGCGTAGCTGTCGGCGGTGATGTAGTAAATCTTCTCCTGCCCTTCCACCATGCGGCTGACATACTCTTCCAGCGAAACGGTCTGCGCTGAGCCTTCGCTGCTGGTGGTAGCGAAACGCAGCAGTTTGGCGATCGCCTGCTGGTTGGCGTGGTCTTCCGCCGGGCCCTCTTTCAGCACCAGGCCGAACTCGCGCCAGAACTGCTGATATTTCTCCGCATCATCTTTCGCCAGTTTATCCAGCATTTGCAGAACGCGTTTCGTCAGCGCGTTGCGCAGATTCTGCGTGATACGGTTGTCCTGCAGGATTTCACGCGACACGTTCAGCGGCAGATCGTTGGAGTCGATCAGGCCGCGCACGAAACGCAGGTAGTTCGGCATAAACTGCTCGGCGTCGTCCATAATAAAGACGCGCTGCACATAGAGCTTCAGGCCATGCTTATGATCGCGGTTCCACATATCCCAGGGCGCGCGCGCCGGAATGTAAAGCAGGCTGGTGTATTCCTGCTTGCCTTCCACGCGGTTGTGGCTCCAGGTCAGCGGATCGCTGAAGTCGTGCGCGATGTGCTTATAGAATTCGTTGTACTCTTCGTCCGTGACTTCCGCTTTATTGCGGGTCCACAGCGCCTGAGCCTTGTTGATTTTTTCCCAGCTGGTGGTGTCGCTCTCTTCATCTTTGGTTTCGATCTCAACCGGCAGCGCGATATGATCGGAATATTTGCTGATGATGCTGCGCACGCGCCAGCTGTCGAGGAACTCATCCTCGCCTTCGCGCAGATGCAGAGTGATCTCTGTGCCGCGATCCGCTTTCGTCAGATCGTCGATGGTGTATTCGCCTTCGCCGGCGGATTCCCAGAATACGCCCTCTTCCGGCGCCGCGCCGGCGGCGCGGGTGCGTACGGTCACCTTATCGGCGACGATAAACGCGGAGTAGAATCCGACGCCGAACTGGCCAATCAGCTGGCTGTCTTTCGCCTGGTCGGAGCCCAGCGATTCAAGAAACGCCTTGGTGCCTGATTTGGCGATGGTGCCGAGGTTCTCAATCACCTCATCGCGACGCATGCCGATACCGTTGTCGCTCAGGGTCAGCGTGCGGTTTTCCTTATCGACAGAGACCCTTACGCGCAGTTCACCGTCGCCTTCATACAGTTCAGGCGTGGAGAGCGCGCGAAAACGTAACTTATCCGCCGCATCGGAGGCGTTGGAAATCAGTTCGCGCAGGAAGATCTCTTTATTCGAATAGAGGGAATGGATCATCAGATGCAGAAGCTGTTTAACCTCTGACTGGAAACCACGCGTCTCTTGTCCTTTCATGGTTTGGCTACCTCAACTGAAACAGGTTTATCGAACGTTGAGGGAGATGTGGGGATGGGAAAAATATTTTCAAGCTGGCACAACGGAATGTGCCAGCAAGTGGTCAGTATTTAATCTTGTGCCGTCCGGCCAGCGAGTGCGACAGCGTGGTGCCGTCCACCATTTCCAGCTCGCCGCCGACCGGCACGCCGTGTGCGATGCGGCTGGCCTCGACGCCATACTGCGCGCAGAGCCCGGCGATATAGTTGGCGGTCGCTTCGCCTTCCACCGTGGGGTTGGTGGCGAGGATCAGCTCCTGAATGGTCTCTTTCTCCAGACGCTGCTCAAGACGATCGAGCCCGATGTCCTGCGGGCCGATGCCGTCCAGCGGAGAAAGATGCCCCATCAGCACAAAATAACGCCCGGCGAACTGCCCGGTTTGCTCAATGGCGTGAATATCCGCCGGACTCTCCACCACGCAAATCTGCCCGTTCTGCTGGCGACGCGGGTTCGCGCAGATGGTGCAGATCTCCTGCTCGGTAAAGGTGCGGCAATCCGCGCAGTGACCAATTTCCGACATAGCGCGCGTAAGCGCCTGAGCCAGGCGCATGCCTCCGCTGCGATCGCGCTGCAATAGCTGAAACGCCATACGCTGCGCTGATTTCGGGCCGACGCCCGGTAAGCAGCGCAGCGCTTCCATTAGCGACTCCAGCAAAGGGCTGGTTTGCATCAGAACGGCATCTTAAAGCCCGGCGGCAGCTGCATGCCGGAGGAGACGGAGGCCATTTTCTCCTGCTGCGCTTCGGCAATGCGGCGCGCCGCATCGTTGAACGCCGCTGCAACCAGATCTTCCAGCATATCTTTGTCGTCTTCCAGCAGGCTTGGGTCCACCTCGACGCGACGGCAGTTATGCGCGCCGTTGATGGTCACTTTTACCAGGCCCGCGCCAGATTCGCCGGTCACTTCCATTTCAGCGATCTCTTGTTGCACCTGCTGCATTTTGTCCTGCATCTGCTGGGCCTGTTTCATCAGGTTACCCAAACCGCCTTTACCAAACATACTCTTCTCTCTTTGCTCGGGCCGCATAAGCCATCAGGTTTATGCGGCGATTCAAACGGGACGAATACTCTCCTCATCCAGATCGGCGTCGAAAAAGCGACGAAGAGTCTGAATGTGGCTATCCGCGATAATGGACTGACGCGCCTGCGCCAGCTTTTCTTCATAGATCTTCTGTCGCCATTCCAGCGGCGTCAACACCGCTGGATTATCATCTTCAATAATAGTCAGTTCAACCGGCTTGCCGCTGGACTGGCTTAACGCATCGGTCAGCACCTGCTGCGCCGAAGCGGAGTTAAGGTGACGCTGGCTGCTGCGCAGATGGAGACAGACGCCCTGCGCCGTTTCTTCTTTCCAGGCGTTGAGCGCCAGCTGCTGCACCAGTTTGGGCAGCGTCAGCGTAGCGATCTCCGCCGCCCACGCGTCGCGCTGCAACGACTCTTCCGCCAGCCGCGCCGCCAGTTCAGGCGTTTTTTCATGCTCCAGCGCCGAGCGCAGCGCTTTCGGCGTGGCGACCTGCGGCGCCTCCGCCTCGACGACGGTGTTCTGCGCCTTCCAGCGGTAGGCCTCTTTCTTGACCGGCGCCGTGTTTTCCGCCGCAGGTCGTTTGCTGGCCCGCTCGGTTACCTGAGCGAGACGTTCCAGCGCCGAGCCTGCCGGCCGCGCACTGTGCGCTGCCGGCTCACTCTTTTTTGGTTTGTTCGCTCCCTGCTGACGCAACAGCTGTGTACGCGCCTGCAGTAGCTGGCTGGTGGCGTCAGGCAGAGGAATATCCGGGACAGAAGTGGCCGCTGCGGGTGACGGTGCCGGTTTCGGCGCTTCCGGCGCGGCAAACGCGGCGGCGGACGCGGAAGGCGGCACCTGTACATTAGTCTGCGGCGTCATCACCGGGCGCGTAACCGGCTCGGCGATCTCGACCTGCGGATGAAACGCCAGCGCGCGCAGCAGAGTCATCTCCACGCCCATGCGGCGATCCGGCGCCAGCGGCAGCTCTTTACGGCCCATCAAAATGGTCTGGTAATAGAGCTGCACGTCGGCCGGCGGCACGATGCGCGCCAGCTCGCGCAGACGCTGTTCAACCGCGGCGTATTCGTCGCTCAGCGCAGAAGGCAGCAGCTGAATCATGGCGATGCGATGCAGCAAACGCAGCATCTCCACCAGCAGCGCTTCCCACTCTACGCCGCGGCTCGCCGCCTGTTGCAGCAAAGACATGGTCTGCTGGCCGTCGGCGGCGGCCAGCGCTTCGATCAACGCCAGCGGCTGATCGTCGTCCAGCGTGCCGAGCATCGCGGCGACGCTTTCCGTCGTTACCTGCCCCTGGCCGGTGGCGATGGCCTGATCGGTCAGGCTGAGCGCGTCGCGCATGCTGCCGTCGGCCGCGCGCGCCAGTAGTTGCAGCGCCCGCAGCTCGGCGTTGATGTTCTCCTGCTGCAATACATATTCCAGCTGCTGACGGATCTGATCGACGTCCAGCGCTTTAAGATGGAACTGCAGGCAGCGGGAAAGAATGGTGACCGGCAATTTTTGCGGATCGGTGGTCGCCAGCAAAAATTTAACGTGCGCGGGCGGCTCTTCGAGGGTTTTTAACAGCGCGTTGAAGCTGTGGCGCGACAGCATATGCACTTCATCGATCAGGTAGACCTTAAAGCGACCGCGCGCCGGGGCGTACTGCACGTTGTCCAGCAGATCGCGCGTGTCTTCGACTTTAGTGCGCGACGCGGCGTCGATTTCAATCAGATCGACAAAGCGGCCCTGTTCGATTTCACGGCAGTTGTCGCATACGCCACATGGCGTGGCGGTAATGCCGGTTTCGCAATTGAGCCCTTTGGCCAACAAACGCGCAATAGTGGTCTTTCCGACGCCGCGGGTGCCGGAAAAAAGATAAGCGTGGTGGATTCGTCCCAGCGACAGGCCGTTCGCCAGCGCAGTTAAAACATGCTCTTGACCAACGACATCGGAAAACGCTTGTGGACGCCACTTTCGGGCCAGAACCTGATAACTCATTCGTTCACGAGATGTCTTGAAAACCAGTAGGACATGCTAACACAGCCCCGCCGCGACGGCGAGGCTGAAGGCGGGAAACTCAGTGGCCGGGGAAAGAGACCAGGCTGTAGCATTCGATGCCCAGCGCATTGAGACGGGCTTCGCCGTTGAGGTCGTAAAGATTGATAACGAACGCCGCATCTTTCACTTCGCCGCCGGCGCGGCGGATCAGTTTTACCGTCGCTTCGATAGTGCCGCCGGTCGCCAGCAGATCGTCCACCACCAGCACCACGTCGCCCGGTTTGATGGCGTCGCGATGCAGCTCAAGCTGGTCGCTGCCATATTCGAGATCGTAGGTTTCGCTCCAGGTTTCGCGCGGCAGTTTGCCCGGCTTGCGCACCGGCACGAAGCCGACGCCCAAACCCAGCGCTACCGGCGCCCCGAACAGGAATCCGCGCGCTTCGGTGCCCACCACTTTGGTGATGCCACGATCGCGGAAACGCGCAATAAACAGATCGATAGTTGTTGCGAAAGCTTGCGGATCTTCCAGCAGACTGGTGACATCACGAAACAGGATACCCGGCTTCGGATAGTCCGGTACGCTTTTAATACTGTCTTTAAGATACTCAAGCTGCTGCGCAGTCGCGGTCATAATGTTATGCCTGGTGAATACTAAACTGACTCGCGCAGCTTCGCCTTACGCTGACGGGCAGCGCCGCAGGCGGAAAAGAGTGAAACAAGGGAAGCCGCGCACGAAAACGAACAAATCTAAGCAAACTGCAGGATAAATGCAATACCGATCGCCATCCTGATAGCGTAAGTGTTTGAAAAACGCTAAGGTAAATCTGAAAACGCCGGTCAGCGCTCGCCTTTTTCTTTTTCCGTCACTACCGGCATCCGCCACATAAACAGCAGCAGCGCGGCCAACATACAAAGCAGCATGACCCTTAGCCAGAACAGCTTCACCAGCCAGAGAGAAAGGGCGAAAGTCGCGACGGTCAGCAGCATGGCGCGTCCCTTTATGCCCGGCGGCAGCGCGCGATGCTGCTGCCAGTGGCGCAGATATTTGCCGAACCAGGAGCGGTAAAGCAGCCAGTGATGAAAGCGCGGCGACGAACGGGCGAAGCACCAGGCGGCGAGCAGTATAAACGGGGTCGTCGGCAACAGCGGCAGCACGACGCCCAGCGCCCCCAGTACAATAGCCAACCAGCCAATAATCAGTAATATAATGCGCTGCATGAAATATCCTGCTAAAGAGCCAACCGGATCACTTTATCACAGGCGGTAAGCTGTTCCTCAGCCGTTAAGCGGCTATTTTATCAATAGCAACATTACCGATTCGCAATCGCTTTTTAAGGACATAGATATGGGACTGTTATCCTGGCTGGTTATCGGCGTGCTGGTGGGCTTGATCGCGGGCAAATTTTTCGCCGTACGCGGCGGCTGGCTGCCGACGCTGATTCTGGCGACGATCGGCGCTCTGGTGGGCGGCTATATTAGCGTCTATTTTAACTGGGGAACGCTGGCCAGCCTGCTGGCGCTGGCCGGCGCGTTGGTACTGCCAGGCGTGGCGCGCATTATTCGTCATTAAGGAGCACATCATGTCACTGGAAAGCGCACCGGATGAGATCAAGCTGGCGGTCGATCTGATTATGCTGCTGGAACAGAGCGACGTCGCGCCCGAAACCGTGCTGGCGGCGCTGGAGATCGTGCGCCGCGATTATGAAAATAAGCAACAGTCGCCCGTCGCGTCCTGAGCGTTCAGCCTGGGCTGACCGCCGGCTGGCTCAGGCTGGGGCTGTGCTTAAGCATATCAATCAGGGTTTCCACCAGCATCGGCGCATCCTGTTCAATATCGAAGCTGTCGGGCATAAACAGCCAGTTTTCCATAATGCCGGTAATGTAGCCGCGTATGATGATCGCCGCGCGGCGCAAGTTCAGCCCCGCCGGCAGCTGCCCCGCGCTAATGCAGTTGCCGAGCACCTCTTCAATCTTCTCATAGCATTCAAGATAGAGGTTCTGCTGCATGATTTGCAGCGGCAGCATCTCGCCCACAAATTCGCACTTATGGAAGATAATTTCCAGCAAAGAGCGCCGCCGCTGGTCGCGCGCGGTCGCTTCAAAGACGTAGCGCAGCATGGCGCGCATCAGGGAAAGTGGATCGTCAGGGTATTTTGACTGATACTCTTGCTCAACATCTTCCAGGCCAGACTCAGACTGCGCCCAGATCTCATTCAGCAGATCGGTCTTGTTTTTAAAATGCCAGTAGATAGCGCCCCGCGTTACGCCAGCCGCCGTAGCGATATCGGCCAGGGAGGTTGCTGAAACGCCGAACTCAGAGAAACGCGCAATCGCGGCATCAAGAATTTGATTCCGTGTTTCAAGGGCTTGCTGTTTGGTTTTTCGTGCCATAGTGAGTGCTTTTACCAGGCGGCGGATTTACATACATTTGCGAATGTATGTACCATAGCATGACCATAATTTAAACGCAGCAATGGCTCAACGGTTTGTGATCCATTGACCAATCGATATCGAACAATCGAGGTTGATTTATGAAAAATAACAGAGGGTTAACGCCTCTGGCGGCCGTCCTGATGCTTTCAGGCAGCTTTGCGCTAACAGGATGTGACAATAAGTCTGAGCAGGCTGGTCAACAGCAACAGGCGCCTGAAGTCGGCGTAGTAACATTAAAAAGCGAACCGTTGAAAATTACGACCGAGCTACCGGGCAGAACGTCAGCCTATCGCGTAGCGGAAGTGCGGCCGCAGGTTTCCGGCATTATTTTGAAACGCAACTTCGTTGAAGGCAGCGATATTAAAGCGGGCGAATCGCTTTATCAGATCGATCCGGCGCCTTATCAGGCCGCTTATAACAGCGCCAAAGGCGATTTAGCACAGGCGCAGGCTAATGCGCAAATCGCCGCCGTAACGGTAAAACGCTATCAGCCGCTGCTGGGCACCAAATATATCAGCCAGCAGGATTACGATCAGGCGGTCGCCACGCAGAGCCAGACGGCTGCGGCCGTGGCGGTCGCGAAGGCGAGCCTGGAAACGGCGCGCATTAATCTTGCCTATACCAAAGTGACCTCCCCTATCAGCGGCCGCATCGGTAAATCCGCCGTGACCGAGGGCGCGCTGGTGCAAACCGGCCAGACCACGGCGCTGGCCACCGTGCAGCAGCTCGATCCGATGTATGTCGATGTCACCCAGTCCAGCGATGAATATATGCGCCTGCGCAAGGAGCTGGAGTCTGGTCAGCTGAAACAGACCGACGGTAAAGCGAATGTCACGCTGATGATGCCTGATGGTAGCGAATATAAGCAGCCGGGCACACTGGAATTTTCTGATGTGACCGTCGATGAAACCACCGGCTCCATTACGCTGCGCGCCGTGTTCCCGAATCCTGACCATACTCTGTTGCCGGGCATGTTCGTGCGCGCGCGTCTGGAAGAAGGCACCAACCCGAACGCGATACTGGTGCCGCAGCAGGCGGTGACCCGTACGCCGACCGGTCAGGCGACGGTCATGGTGGTCGATCAGAACAACAAGGTGGCGGTTCGCAACGTGACGGCGCAGCAGGCAATTGGCGACAAATGGCTGGTCACGCAGGGCGTGCAGGCTGGCGATCGCGTGATTTCTGTTGGACTGCAGCGTGCGAAGCCTGGCGTTCAGGTTACGCCGCAGGAAGTGACAGAGGATGCGAAAGCTAATCAACCCTCGCAGCCGCAGTCGCAGTCTGAACAATCTCAGTCTTAAACAGGAGCCACTGATTCATGGCTAAGTTCTTTATCGATCGCCCCATTTTCGCGTGGGTCATCGCCATCATTATTATGCTGGCGGGTGCGCTATCGATTCTTAAGCTGCCGATTGAGCAATATCCCAATGTTGCTCCTGTAGCGATACAGATTAGTGCAAACTACCCCGGCGCCGATGCGAAAACGCTGCAGGATTCGGTCACGCAGGTTATCGAGCAGAATATGAACGGTATCGACGGACTGATGTATATGTCCTCGAACAGTGATTCTTCCGGCTCGCTGCAGTTGACGCTCTCTTTCCAGTCCGGCACTGACGCCGATATCGCCCAGGTGCAGGTGCAGAATAAACTGCAGCTGGCGATGCCGCTGCTGCCGCAGGAAGTGCAGCAGCAGGGTATCCAGGTAGAGAAATCGTCCAGCAGCTTCTTGATGGTCGCCGGCTTCGTGAGTGAGGACGGCAGCATGTCGCAGAACGATATCGCCGACTTCGTCTCTTCTAACATCAAGGATCCCATCAGCCGCACCACCGGCGTTGGCGATACCCAGCTGTTTGGCGCGCAGTATGCGATGCGTATCTGGATGGACCCGCATAAGCTGAATAACTATCAGCTGACGCCGGTCGACGTCGTAAACGCTATCTCCACCCAGAACGCCCAGGTCGCCGCAGGTCAGCTTGGCGGTACGCCGCCGGTGAAAGGCCAGCAGCTTAACGCCTCGATCATTGCGCAAACGCGTCTGACTTCAACGGAAGAGTTCGGTAAAATTTTGCTGAAAGTTAACCCGGATGGCTCGCAGGTACGTCTGCGCGATGTCGCCACTATTGAGCTGGGCGGGGAAAACTACGAGATCATTGCGCGCTTTAACGGACAACCAGCTTCCGGTCTGGGGATCAAACTGGCGACCGGCGCTAACGCGCTGGATACTGCGGATGCGGTAAAAGCAGAGCTGGCACGCCTTTCGCCTACCTTCCCGGCAGGCCTGAAGGTGGTTTACCCTTATGACACCACGCCGTTTGTTAAAATCTCCATTTTCGAGGTGGTGAAAACGCTTTTTGAAGCGATCGTGCTGGTGTTCCTGGTAATGTATCTGTTCCTGCAGAACTTCCGCGCCACGCTGATCCCAACCATTGCAGTGCCGGTGGTGCTGCTGGGTACGTTCGCTATCATTAACGCGTTCGGCTATTCGATAAACACGCTGACGATGTTCGGGATGGTGCTGGCCATCGGCCTGTTGGTGGATGACGCCATCGTCGTGGTGGAAAACGTCGAGCGTGTCATGGCGGAAGAAGGTTTGCCGCCGAAAGAAGCGACGCGCAAATCGATGGACCAGATCCAGGGCGCCCTGGTGGGTATCGCGCTGGTGCTCTCTGCGGTCTTTATCCCGATGGCCTTCTTCGGCGGGTCGACCGGGGTTATCTACCGTCAGTTCTCCATCACCATCGTTTCCGCCATGGTGCTGTCGGTCATCGTCGCGCTGATCCTGACGCCCGCGCTCTGCGCCACCCTGCTTAAGCCGATTAAGCGAGGCGATCACGGCAAGACGACCGGCTTCTTCGGCTGGTTTAACCGCCTGTTCGACAAGAGCACCAACCACTACGTAGACAGCGTGGGGCATATCGTCCGCAGCACTGGTCGTTATCTGCTGATCTACCTGTTTATCGTGGTCGGCATGGCAGTGCTGTTTATGCGTCTCCCTACCTCCTTCCTGCCGGAAGAGGACCAGGGTCTGCTGTTGGCCCAGGCGCAGCTGCCCGCTGGCGCCACGCAGGAGCGTACGCAGAAAGTTCTCGACCAGGTCAGTAATTATTTTCTGACCAAAGAGAAAGCCAGCGTGCAGTCGGTGTTTACGGTTAACGGCTTCGGCTTTGCCGGTCGCGGTCAGAATACCGGTATCGCCTTCGTCAGTCTGAAGCCGTGGGACGAGCGTGGCGGCTCAGAAAACAAGGTGCCCGCAATCGCAGGCCGCGCCATGCAGGCGCTGAGCACCATCAAAGACGCCATGGTTATTCCATTTAACCTGCCGGCAATTATCGAACTGGGTAACGCCACCGGCTTCGACTTTGAACTGATCGACCAGGCGAACCTGGGTCACGATAAGCTGACGCAGGCCCGTAACCAGCTGTTAGGCATGGTGGCGCAGCATCCGGATACCGTTGTCGGCGTACGCCCTAACGGTCTGGAAGATACGCCGCAGTATAAGCTGACGGTGGATCAAGAGAAGGCGCAGGCGCTGGGCGTCTCCATCTCTGATATCAACACGACGCTGGGCGCCGCCTGGGGTGGCTCCTATGTGAACGACTTTATCGATCGCGGTCGTGTGAAGAAAGTGTATGTGATGGGTAAGGCTGATTCTCGTATGCTGCCGGACGATATCAATAAATGGTACGTACGCGCTTCTAACGGGGATATGGTGCCCTTCTCCGCCTTCTCAACGGCGCGCTGGCAATATGGTTCGCCGCGTCTGGAGCGCTATAACGGCTTGCCGTCCATGGAAATTCTGGGTCAGGCCGCGCCGGGACGCAGCTCCGGCGACGCGATGGCGCTGATGGAACAGCTGGCTTCTCAGCTGCCGCAGGGCATCGGCTATGACTGGACGGGCATGTCCTATCAGGAACGCCTTTCCGGCAACCAGGCGCCTGCGTTGTACGCTATCTCTCTCATCGTGGTGTTCCTGTGTCTGGCCGCGCTCTATGAGAGCTGGTCGATTCCGTTCGCCGTAATGTTGGTGGTGCCGCTGGGCGTTATCGGCGCGCTGATCTTCACTACCTTGCGCGGTCTGAGCAACGATGTTTACTTCGTGGTAGGCCTGCTGACAACCATTGGCCTGTCGGCGAAGAACGCCATCCTGATTGTGGAATTCGCCAAGGATCTGATGGAGAAGGAGGGCAAAGGCCTGGTGGAAGCGACGCTGGAAGCGACACGCATGCGTCTGCGTCCCATCCTGATGACCTCACTGGCCTTTATTCTGGGCGTACTGCCGCTGGCTATCAGTACTGGCGCAGGCTCCGGCGCGCAGAATGCGGTAGGTACCGGTGTAATGGGCGGTATGGTTACTGCGACCGTGTTGGCTATCTTCTTTGTGCCGGTCTTCTTCGTGGTGGTTCGCCGCCGCTTCAGCAAGCATAAAGAAGAGCTGGAACAGGGCCATCCTGTTGAACACCAGCACTAAGTAAAACGCATTGATTCAGAGGCCACCATCAGGTGGCCTCTTTTTTTGCAGGCCGTTTGCGGCGTGGCACCTCGTCTGTTCCTTCCCTTTTTCGCATTCTTCTTTCGGTTCACTCTCTGCGGCCCTGCATCGCTGTGATAGCGCCTTCCTCAGAGAGGCATTGCATTGACATGCAGAAAAGTGCATACTAATTGTTATGATATAACATATCAAAAGGAGATCATGATGAAACCAGGTATTCATCCTCACTATCGTACCGTTGTCTTCCATGACACCAGCGTCGATCACTATTTCAAAACCGGCTCAACCATTAAAACCGATCGTACCATCGATATTGATGGCGAAACCTTCCCGTATGTCGCGCTGGATGTCTCCTCCGCTTCGCATCCGCACTATACGGGCAAGCAAAAGGATTACAGCCGTGAAGGCAGCACCGCACGTTTTAATCAGCGCTATGGCCGTTTTCTCGGTAAAGGCCAATAAGGAAGGGTCATGCAGGTACTCAGCTCATTGCGCGCGGCAAAGGCGCGCCATAAAGATTGTAAAGTGGTGCGCCGCCACGGCCGCATCTACGTTATTTGCAAAAGCAATCCACGCTTTAAAGCCGTTCAGGGCAGAAAGAAAAAACGCTAACGCATCACAGGGCCGTAGCCACAACGGCCCTTTTCCCTGTAAAATCTCTCTCAACGCCTCATCATCGGTGACTCGTTAATACCCTTCTTTTCTCAGGGCTATTAAACAGCATGTTTATTATTTGATAAAAATAATTGTATCCGTTTGTGTCGCATATGTTGCCAAAATGCATGTTATGCAGCGGCTAAAACAATAAAATTCAAATAACTAATCAACGCCCGCTGGACGTGAGGTTATACCCTGCTAAGCTTTTCTGAATCAGAGAGATAGGCAGCGCATTAATTAAAGACTTTGGCTTTCTGTCATACTGATTGCTTAAGCAAAGATAAACTCTTCGGAGGGAAAGTGCGTAAAATTATACCGTGCGATATTTTGCAAGCTGAAGAAGATCCGCTAAAATTAAAAAGTATTATTCACCAGAATATTCCCAAAATAGAAAAACTGTTAACCGGCGACTTACAATGGTTTTCTCAAAATGCGCTTTTAGTTCCTGGAACGATAAAAATTATTTCTGTAGAATTGCAACACCATCATCGATATAAAATGCACTATCAGTTCGACTGGAATGTATTCAATCCCTGTCTTGACATTAATCAGACGGAAACCAGCCAGGAAAGCATTGAATTTGAGGTAATTACCGGCGCGCTGGCCTTCGATTTCATTGATAATACGCGCCCTTCCACTGCCGACGAGTTCTGATTCAGTAATACCTTATCTGAAAATAGCAAACATACGTTATATTTACCTTGTCTGATTAACTAACGGCTCTTAATATTAAATGTAGATTACGCTGCTTTTTTCGCTGTTTCACATGCAGACAATGGTCGATGTATGGAGGGAAAAAAGATGGACGAATATTCGCCGAAACGGCATGATATTGCTCAGCTCAATTTCTTGTGTGAAAATCTATACGACGAAAGTATGGCCACACTGGGAGACAGCCACCATGGCTGGGTCAACGATCCTACATCTGCGACCAACATACAGCTGAATGAGCTGATTGAACATATTGCTTCGTTTACCATGAATTACAAAATAAAACATGCTGAAGATGAGGATCTCATCGTTCAGATTGATGACTACCTCGACGATACCTTTATGTTATTCAGTAATTACGGGATTAATGTTCAGGATCTACAACGTTGGCAGCGTTCCGCCCGACGTTTGTTTAATCTTTTCGCAGAAGAGTGCGCTCAGCTCCCTTTACAGCCAAGCCATTCGTTTTAAGCAACCGCTCATTTTATTACGGTTAAACCATGACAGAAAAAATTATGACCAAGACTGACTATCTGATGCGCTTAAGACGCTGCCGATCAATCGATACGCTTGAGCGAGTCATTGAAAAAAATAAATATGAATTGCCTGATGATGAGTTGGCTGTGTTTTATTCTGCGGCCGATCATCGCCTTGCGGAATTAACGATGAATAAACTGTACGATAAAGTACCCGTTTCGGTGTGGAAATACGTTCGTTGAATAAAGGCCTGGATGGAGCGGAAATGGGTGGGGGCCCTGCCAGCTACATCCCGGCACACGCGTTACCTGCTGCGGCTGCTTCCTTCCGGACCTGACCGAGTTCACAAGTTAGCGTTGCGGGAGAACCAACAGGGCCCCCATTGACGTGCTCTGGTTACAGAGCGCAGGCATTATCAATGATGCCTGGCGTAAATGCAAGCCGCCGCCTGGCGACCGTTGTTTTATTAAACAATCCGCCTATTTTCTCTCTTTTCGCCCTTTTCCCTTCTGATACATGCTAACTGTTTCATCATTTTCCATTATTTGCCAGGATAAGACGCACAGCTAAAGCCGGAGCCGTCTATGGAAACTGACTCATTTAAACAGCGTGTTTTGCAGGTTATCGCCGCGATTCCCGCCGGCACCGTCACCACCTATGGCGAAGTGGCGCGACTGGCTGGCGCGCCGCGTGCTGCGCGACAGGTAGGTGGCCTGCTAAAGCGTCTTCCTGCCGACAGTCGTCTGCCGTGGCATCGCATTATTAACCGTCATGGACAAATTTCATTGCAGGGAGACGATCTGCTGCGCCAACGTGACGCGCTGGAAGCGGAAGGCATTGAAATTAGCGATGACGGCAAAGTCGATCTCAGGCGCTATCGCTGGGAGTGGTAGCGGGCCAGCCATGAGCCGACCCGGTTAAAGAAGCTTAGTACTGGGTGGGCGCCGGAATAGATGAAGACGGCGTAACCTGGGTAGGCGAGGTAGAAGGTACGGTAGTAGCCGCACCGCCGCTGCTTTGGGTCGGCATAGCGACTGACGGCACCGGTACCAGCGTCAGGTCCACTTTCGTGCCGCCGCTGTTGATCGCCGGTTTAATCGAATCGGTCATAAACACCACCTTGTTATCGATGGTGATCGCCGCGCTCAAGAGAATGCGCGCGTCCGGCTGAATATCGGCCGGATTAAACGGCAGCGTGTAGTGGAACGGCGCCTGCTTGCCTTCAGTACGCACTACACGCTGGGCCAGTATTTTAGCCGGCGCATTAGCCAGTGAAGCATCCGACAGCGTAACCGTTAACGCGGCGTCCGGCGGCAGAGCGATTTTTTGCCGAATATAGATAGAGCCGCTTACGTTAGGCTGAGCAATCACCGGCTGACCGGTGTTTTCGGCGCCCGGTACAGGTACGGGAATATTTGCGCTTTTATCAGCACAACCTGCGAGGGCAACGGCCAGCGCTGCTCCGCTCATGACATGCCAGAATTTCATTGATATCTTCTCCTTCTGATCCAATGTGGTATCGGCGACAAGTTGGCCGAAACAGCTAAAAACGCTGTATGTGCTTAATTCTGGCACAGGTTTAGCTATTTTGCCTGGCATCAACCCTTTTCCTTTTTTGCCTCAGGCCGGAAGTAAGAACAGCGGTTGCAGGCGCTGGTCGGATCTCGCAAACTACAGCGGTAACCTTATCGAGGAACGACCCATGAGCCAGGCACTGCAAAATTTACTGAATCTGTTACAACTGGAAAAGCTTGAGGAAGGCCTGTTTCGAGGCCAGAGCGAAGATTTGGGCCTGCGTCAGGTCTTCGGCGGACAAGTTGTTGGCCAGGCGCTGCATGCGGCTAAACAGACCGTGCCGGTTGAACGCAATATTCACTCTTTTCACAGCTACTTTTTGCGTCCCGGCGACAGTCAGAAAGCAATTATCTATGATGTGGAAACCCTGCGGGACGGCCATAGCTTCAGCGCCCGTCGCGTCGCGGCGATTCAGAACGGGCAGCCGATTTTTTACATGACCGCCTCTTTCCAGGCGCCGGAGCCAGGCTTTGAACATCAGAAAACGATGCCGCAGGTGAAAGGCCCGGAGGGGCTGCCCAGCGAGACCGAGATCGCGCATCAGCTGGCGGCGCATCTGCCCGAAAAAGTAAAAGCTAAATTTCTGGCTGAAAAGCCGTTGGAAATACGCCCCGTTACCTTCCACAACCCGCTCAAGGGGCACGTCGATCAGCCGACGCGTCAGGTCTGGCTGCGCGCGAACGGCCCGATGCCCGACGATGCGCGCGCGCACCAATATCTGCTGGGCTATGCCTCCGATCTTAATTTCCTTCCGGTTGCGCTTCAGCCGCATGGCAAAGGATTTTTGGAGCCGGGCATGCAGGTTGCTACGATAGACCACTCTATGTGGTTCCATCGCAAGGTCGACCTGAATCAGTGGTTGCTGTACAGCGTGGAAAGCACCTCCGCCTCCAGCGCGCGCGGCTTTGTGCGCGGCGAATTCTATACCCAGGATGGCGTGCTGGTGGCTTCAACGGTGCAGGAAGGCGTCATGCGCCAGCGTAGCTAACGCATAAAAGTAGCTAACGCATAAAAAAGGACGCTGCCGAAAGCAGCGTCCTGTTCTTTAAGCCCGACGCTTACTGGTTATAGGCGTTTTCGCCATGGCTGTTGACGTCAAGTCCTTCGCGCTCCTGTTCTTCCGGCACGCGCAGGCCTACCAGCATATCCGCCACTTTAAAGCCGATAAACGCCACCACGCCGGTCCAGATGATAGTCAGCGCCACGCTCAACAGCTGGACCCATACCTGATGCCCCATGGTGACGCCTTCCGCATAGCCGACGCCGCCCAGCGAGCCTGAAGCGAAGACGCCGGTGAGGATACAACCGATAATGCCGCACACGCCGTGAACGCCGAAAACATCGCACGGATCGTCAACGCGCAGCCATTTTTTCAGCGTCGTCACACCCCAGATACCTGCCAGACCGCCAATCAGGCCGATAAACAGCGCACCGCCCACGCCAACGTAGCCACAGGCGGGCGTGATGGCGACCAGGCCAGCGATAAAGCCGGAGCTGGCGCCCAGTAGAGACGGCTTGCCGCGCAGCGCCCACTCACCAAAGGTCCAGGAAAGCACAGCGCCGGCCGTGGCAACGACGGTATTTAAAAAGGCCAGCGCCGCAATTTCGTTTGCCGCCGCCGCAGACCCTGCATTAAAGCCAAACCAGCCGACATAAAGGATCGCCGTACCGGTAAACACCATCGGCAGGTTGTGCGGTTTAAACGCCTCTTTGCCGAAGCCTGTGCGTTTACCCACCAGATACGCGCCCACCAGCCCGGCGACCGCCGCATTGATATGCACTACCGTGCCGCCAGCGAAATCAAGCGCGCCATCCTTCGCCAGGAAACCGCCCGCCCAGACCATATGCGCGATCGGCAGGTAGGCCAACGTCAGCCAGATAAAGACAAAGATGAGCACAGCGGAGAAGCGGATGCGTTCCGCAATCGAACCGACAATCAGTCCGACGGTAATACAGGCGAAGGAGGCCTGGAAAACCACATGGATATATTGATAGAACGTGCCGGTCAGCGCGGTCAGGCTGATATTTTTCAGCATCACCCAGTTAAGGCCGCCGAAAAAATCGTTGCCTTCGCTGAAGGCCAGCGAGTAGCCATACACTACCCACAGCACGCAGACCATGGCAAAGGTCACCGCCACTTGCGTCAGTAGCGACAGCACGTTTTTACCGCGAATCAGACCACCGTAAAACAGCGCGATCCCTGGAATCGTCATAAACAGCACCAGTGCGGTGCAAATCATCATAAAGGCGTTGTCCGCCTTATCGGCAACGGCCGGAGCCGCCATCGCCAGCGATGGTGTCAGCGCCGCACCCGTCAGGATTTTGGTCATTAATTTGTTCATTTTATTTCATCCCATCACAAGATAAAGAGTCCGGGCTTAAAGAGCGGCTTCGTCGGTTTCACCGGTACGAATACGGATAACGCGCTGAAGCTCTGCCACAAAAATCTTGCCGTCGCCGATTTTGCCGGTGTAGGCGGCCTTACTGATGACATCAACAACTTCATCCAGCTGGTCGTCAGCGATCGCTACGTCGATTTTGACCTTAGGCAGAAAATTGACGCTGTATTCCGCACCGCGATAGAGCTCCGCATGGCCTTTTTGTCGGCCGAATCCTTTGACCTCAGTTACGGTTAATCCCTGAATACCAATAGAAGAAAGCGCCTCGCGCACATCCTCCAGTTTGAATGGTTTGATGACTACGGTAACCAGCTTCATACGCTCCCCTCACCAGAATAAGATTCGTTTCTCACCCGACACCTCGTGACTAAAGCAAAGGCTGTGCCAGGTATGGAAAAGGTGACGGCAGGCGCGCGCGGCGTCTGGAGAAGGCAAGAAAGAAGGCGATAAATGAAAAAGAAGTGAGGATCAAAGAAAAAACGCACCATAAAGGTGCGTCACGGTCAATTAACGTGCATCCATACGGATAATTCCGATAAATGCGCCAGAAAAAGGTGCAAACCCATTTCAGACGCTTTCCGGTGCGCCCGCCTCCAGCACGCTGCCCGCCTGCTGCAACTGATACATCTGCCAGTAGCGGCCCTGCTGCGCCAGTAGCTGATGGTGAGTGCCGCGCTCCACCGCCCGACCGCGATGCAGCACCAGAATGGTATCGGCCTCGGTAATGGTGGAAAGGCGGTGCGCAATCACCACCAGCGTGGTCTTTTTCCTCACCTCGCGCAGCGCGCGTTGAATCGCCTGTTCAGTGCCGGAATCGATATTGGCCGTCGCCTCATCCAGAATCAGGATTTGCGGTTCAGCCACCAGCACGCGCGCCAGCGCCAGCAGCTGCTTCTGCCCAACGGAAAGATTATTGCCCTGCTCTCCCAGGCGCGTATAAATTCCGTCGGTGAGACTACGCGCCAGCTCCGCCAGCTGAACGGTTTCCAGCGCCTGCCACACTGCCTGTTCACTGATGTCGCGTCCCAGCGTCACGTTAGCGAAAAAGCTGTCCGCCAGCACCACCGGGTCCTGCTGAACCATCGCCACGCCCTGCCGCAGCGCCTCATGGCTCAGCTGATTCAGCGGTCGGCCATCGAGATGAATCGTTCCCTGTTTCACCGGGTAGTAGCCCATCAGCAGGCTGGCCAGCGTGCTTTTTCCGCTGCCGGTATGCCCGACCAGCGCGACAAAACTGCGCGACGGCGCCGCCAGCGAAATATCTTCCAGTACGTTGCGCCCTTCATGATAGGCGAAACTCAGACGTTCGATATCGATGCGGCCGCTCTGTAGCGGCTGCCGGTCGCTGCCGTAATGCTGGCGCGGCGCATCCATCAGCTCGAAAATGCGCTCTCCGGCTACGACCGCCTGTTGCAGCATTGACTGCTGGGTGGTCAGCTCAATCAGCGGCTCATTAAGCCTTCCCAGATAGCTGATGAAGGCGTAAAGCACGCCCACCTCAAATACACCTTCAGAAGAGAAACTGAACAGCAGCAGCAGCCCACAGAGGATCGCTGCGGAAAACAGGCTCAGCAGCGGACGCAGCAGAAAGCCATCCAGCCTCAATGTCTCCATGCGCGCCAGATAGTGCGATCGACTGGCCTCCCCCATGCGCTCGCCGAAGCGCGCCTGCTGGCGGAACTGCTGAATAACGCTCATGCCGTTGATGACTTCATTAAAGCCGTTATTGATATCCGCCAGGTAGCTGCGCACGCGCCGCACAATCGGCGTGCTGTAGCGCTGATAGATAAACATCACGGTCAACACCAGCGGGAAAATCACCACCGCCACCAGCGCCATGCGCCAGTCCAGGCTAAACATGGCGACCAGCATCGCGCCGATCAGCGCCGCGCTGCGCAGCACCGTCGCCACCACCGTCACCCATAAATCTTTAATTACCTCGGTGTCGTTGGTGACGCGTGAAATGATCTGCCCAACCGGTTGAGTGTCGAACGCGCTGAGCGGCTGGCGCAACGCCGCATCCATCACGTCGGCGCGCAGACGCTGCACAACGCCGACCGCCGCCTGATTAAACAGCAGCGCCTGCCAGTAGTGCAGCAGCGCCGCCAGCGCCTGCAGAAAAATAAAGGCGAATGCCAGCCCGACGGCCAGGCCCACCGGCATGTTGTGACGGGCCACCAGACGATCGATAAAATAACCGATCAGTACCGGCCCCAGCACTTCCGCCGCCGCCGCGATCCAGAGCATCAGTACCGCCAGCGTCAGCGCCTTACGCCACGGCTTGCCGTAGGAAAGCAGCCGCTTTAGCGTGGGCCAGAGTTTTTTGCTGTCAGCCACGGCTCTTCTCCTTACTGCGATTATCCTCATCCTCGGTCAGTGCCGCCTCAAGCTGCTGGTAGCGATACATATCGCTGTACCAGCCCTTTTGCTGCGCCAGCGCGTTATGATCGCCGCGCTGCGCCACGACACCATGCTGCATCACCAGAATTTCAGTGGCTTCGGTCAGCGCGGACAGGCGATGCGCGCTGATGATCACTGTGCGTCCCTCGCCCCAGCGACGTAAATTGTGCAGGATCTGATGTTCGGTGCGGCCATCCACTGCCGAAAGCGCATCGTCAAGGATCAAGATCTCGGCGTTCAACAGCAGCGCGCGCGCAATGGAAATGCGCTGTTTCTGCCCGCCGGAGAGCATCACCCCGCGCTCGCCTACTTCGGTATCGTAGCCCTGCGGCAGCCGCAGAATATCTTCGTGGACGCTCGCCAGCATCGCCGCCCGCTCAATCTCTTCGCGGCTGGCGTTAGGCCGCCCCAGCGCGATATTGTTGGCGACGGTGTCGGAAAAAAGAAACGGCGTCTGATTGACGACTGCCAGCCGACCGCGCCAGCTGTCGATGCGCAGCTGGGTCAGCGGAATATTGTGATAGCGAATATCGCCCTGCGCGATATCGAAATGGCGCTGTATCAGGCTTAACAGCGTGCTTTTACCCGCGCCGGTCGGCCCACACAATCCCAGCATCTGCCCCGGCTTCAACTGGAAATTAAGATTGCACAGCGCAGGCTGCTGGCTGCCGGGATAGCTGAACTCGCGGATCGCCACCTGCAGCACGCCGCGTCCTTCCGGCAAAACTTTGCTGCCATCTTCCACCGCCGGCGCCTCGTTAAGCAGCGCGCGGATGCGGCTCCAGGCTGCGCTGCCGCGTTCGACAATATTAAACATCCACGCCAGCGCCAGCATCGGCCAAATCATCAGGCCCAGATACATCACAAAGCTGGTCAGCTGGCCGAGCGTCATCTGATCATGCCAGACCAGCCAGCTGCCGCCGCCGATAGCCAGCAGGTTCGACAGACCGATCGCGATATAAATCGTAGGATCGAAGCGCGCGTCGACGCGCGCGACGCGCAGGTTTTTCTCACCGGCGTCGGTGGCGATATCAGCAAACTGTTGAGACTGATGCGTCTCCAGACCAAACGCCTTTACCATACGAATGCTGGAGAGGCTCTCCTGCGCCTGATCGTTCAGCGAGGAAAAGGCCGCCTGCGCCAGTTTAAAGCGCTGATGCAGCTGATCGCCGTAGCGCTTGATCACCATCGCCATCACCGGCATCGGCACCAGCGCCAGCAGCGTAAGCTGCCAGCTGATCTGCGTACTCATCACAATCAGCACCGCGCAGCCCATCACCAGCGAGTCTACCAGCGTCAATACCCCTTCGCCGGCCGCGAAGACCACGCGGTCAACATCGTTGGTTGCGCGCGCGATCAGATCGCCGGTGCGGTGACGCAGGTAGAATTCCGGGTGCTGTCGACTGAGCTGGCGATAGAAATCTTCCCGCAGCTCCACCGCCAGCTTATAAGAAGCGCCAAACAGCAAGACGCGCCAGACGTAGCGCAGCAGGTAAACCACCAGCGCGGTAAACAGCATAATGCCGACCCACATCAGAACGGCGCCGCTGCTCAGGCGATGCTGGGTGACGCCATCGACAATCACGCCGACGATTTTCGGCGGCAGCAGCTGCAAAATGGCAATAATGATCAGTAAGGATACCGCGCCGAGGTAACGTCGCCACTCGCGGAGGAAATACCAACTTAACTGGCTAAACAATCGCACAAAAAATTGTCCTGCATGGTTAATTGATGCGCCTGAAAAGGCTGCGGAGAAGATCAGGATTCAACAGGCAACGCCGTCGTATATTTTATCTCTTCCATAGCAAAACTTGAGGTTACGTCGATCAGACCGCTGACGCCGTTGACCAGACGTTTATAAAAGGCGTCATATTGCTTCATATCGGCGACCTGAATGCGTAACAGATAATCATACTCGCCCGCCATGCGATAGAACGCCATCACTTCCGGCAGGCTTTGCACGACGCCGACAAATTCCTGATACCACTGACGGTTGTGCTGCTGGGTTTTGATCAGCATAAAGGCGGTAAGCGACAGCCCCAGCTTTTCTCCATCGAGGAGCGCCACGCGTCCGCGGATAATACCGTCATCTTCCAGCTTTTTCAGCCGCTTCCAGCAGGGCGTGGTGGTGAGATTAACCGCATCCGCCAGCGCCTGTAATGATAGCGTACAGTCCTGCTGCAACAGCGCCAGCAGTTTACGATCCGTTTTATCCAGCATCGCCCCTCCAGAGAAAATATTGCTACAAAAGGCGCATTGTACAGTAAATAAAGCAAACTTTTTTTCCTGTGAATGCCTTAATCTTATTGGGCTGAGCCATAAGAGGAAAATCAACATGAGCCGTGAATGGGTGAATTATGCGATCAACGAGATCAACGCCGATTTTCAGCGTTCCGCCGAAACGCATCTGATTCGTTTCTCTCTGCCCACCTTTCCGGGCATCTGGTTTTATCTCAAAGATGAAAGCACCCACCCAACCGGCAGCCTGAAACATCGCCTGGCCCGTTCTCTGTTTCTTTACGGCCTGTGCAATGGCTGGATCAAACAGGGCAGGCCGGTAATCGAGGCCTCCTCAGGCAGCACCGCCGTTTCCGAAGCCTATTTCGCCCGGCTGCTTGGTCTGCCGTTTATTGCCGTCATGCCCGCCAGCACCGCGCGCCGCAAAGTCGAACAGATCGCCTTTTATGGCGGACGAAGTCATTTCGTGCAGGACCCCTGCGTCATTTACGAAGAATCGGAACGGCTGGCGCGCGATCTCAACGGCCACTTTATGGATCAGTTTACCTATGCCGAACGCGCCACCGACTGGCGCGGCAATAACAATATCGCCGACAGCATTTTCCGCCAGATGGCCAGCGAGCCTTTTCCGGTGCCGGATACTATCGTAATGGGCGCGGGCACCGGTGGCACCTCCGCCACGATCGGCCGCTATTTGCGCTATCAGAGCCATGCGACGCGCCTGCTGGTGGTCGATCCTGAAAATTCAGTGTTTCACGATTACTGGCATACGCGCGACGCTGGCCTGCGCAGCGCTCGCGGCAGTGGCATCGAAGGCATCGGGCGGCCTCGCGTCGAACCTTCGTTTATTCCCGACGTTATTGACGAGGTCATGCGCGTACCTGACGCCGCGTCTGCCGCGGCCATGCACTATCTGGCGCAGATCCTCGGCAGAAAAGTGGGGCCGTCCACCGGCACCAACTTCTGGGGAGCGATACGGGCGGCGCAGCGCATGCGACAGCAAAGCCGTAAAGGCGCCGTCGTCACTCTGCTGTGCGACAGCGGCGAGCGCTATCTCGACACCTGGTACGATGCCGAATGGGTCGCTGAGCGCGTCGGCGATCTGACGCCCTGGCTGGAGCAGATGCAATAACGGTTTCCGCCATCTCCTTCTCTGTCGCCCAGGAACAATGAATGCCGGACTGTTTTTCTTCTTTGTCCGAAAGTACCATAAGCGCCAGTAAGATAATCAAGGTGAACAAATGAAACGTGCAGTAGTGGTTTTCAGCGGCGGACAGGATTCCACAACCTGTCTGATTCAGGCACTGGCGCAGTACGATGAAGTGCATTGCGTGACCTTTGATTACGGTCAGCGTCATCGTCAGGAAATTGACGTGGCGCGCAAGCTCTCCGCTCAGCTTGGCGCACGCGCCCATAAGGTGCTGGACGTAACGCTGCTGAATGAACTGGCAATCAGCAGCCTGACGCGCGATAACATTCCGGTGCCGGACTATGACGCCAACGCGACTGGCCTGCCCAGTACCTTTGTGCCAGGACGCAATATCCTCTTTCTGACGCTGGCCTCTATTTACGCTTATCAGGTAGAAGCGGAAGCGGTGATTACCGGCGTTTGCGAAACGGACTTCTCTGGCTACCCTGACTGCCGCGATGAATTCGTTAAAGCGTTAAACCACGCGGTGGAGCTTGGCATGGCCAGAGCGGTGCGTTTTGAAACGCCGCTGATGTGGCTCAACAAAGCGGAAACCTGGGCGCTGGCCGACTACTGGCAGCAACTGCCGCTGGTGCGCCAGCAGACGCTGACCTGCTACAACGGCATTCAGGGAGACGGCTGCGGCGAGTGCGCCGCCTGCCATCTGCGCGCCAACGGATTGAAAAGCTATCAGGACGATATGCCTGGCGTTATGCAGAGCATGAAGCAGAAAACCGGCCTGCGCTAAGCCTGCTGGCCATGAAACAGCCGGGATTTTCCCGGCTGTTTTTGTTTATACAAGACGCTGTTTGCCAAAACGCCCTTTCCTCTCCATTGACTCTTTCTGCCGCGATACCGCCGCCATGCGTGACTGACCGGATTCCGCCACGCAAACGTCTTGTTCTCACTCCAGCAGCGTTTCCATACGCGCGCGCAGATCGCCTTCCAGAGGCAGCGTTTTTTGCGTCCGTAGATCGATACAGACAAAGGTTAATGCTGCATCGGCGACGGGCGTTCCATCTCCTTCCAGCAGCACCTCCTGCTGAATAACGCCGCTTTTGCCGTTGAGTTGCTCCAGTCGGCTTCTGACGATTAATACGTCGCCCAGCAATGCTGGTCTGCGGTAATTGATATTGATATTCACCACGACAAAAGCCAGCTTGTTTTCCATTAGCCAGTGAAACGCGCCTGCCTGTTCCAGCCATTCCCAACGCGCTTCCTCAAGGAATTCCAGGTAGCGCGCGTTATTAACGTGTTGATAAACATCCAGATGATAACCACGAACTTTTATCAGAGTCTGCATAGCGCGGGTGCCTTATTGTTGTAAGAGATCACACCATCTGGTATGACCTCTTAGAGATTAGCAGCCGTTCGGTGCGACTGAAATGAGAACGGCCAGCGCTGGGAACAGGATCACAATTTAAGCCGCGGCAGGTTGCGTTCTACCAGCGCGCTGCCGATGCCTGGCACCTCTTTAAGCTGCTCCAGCTCGGTAAAGGCGCCGAACTGATCGCGGTAGCTGACAATCGCCTCCGCCTTTTTGATGCCGATGCCGTTCATTGCCGCCGCCAGCTCCTGAGCCGAAGCCGTATTAATGCTGACCGCGCCATCGGCGGCGGGCGGGCTGACGACGCTGACGGCCGCTGCCTCGCCGGTTTCTGCCGCCGAAACGGGCAGCGACCAGCAGGATGCGCCCAGGGATAATGATAAACAGAGCGCCGAAAGGGTGTTTTTATTCATGCTGATTTCTCCTTGTGTGTAACAGCAGGAGCAACGGTAGCGGCGCGCTTTTATGAATACAAAAGGCAAAGTCCAGATGTGGAAAAGGCCGCGAAAGCGGCCTTTTGGTTTGCAGTGGCTTGCATTGATTTTGCGCGGCTTACTGCAGTTGTACCGCAGCGCCGTATTTGATTTTCGCCTCTTTGCGCAGATTGCTCAGCAGCGCATCAAAGGCGATCTGCGCGTTGTTCTGGGCAATGCCCTGCGCCATCGCTTTTTTCTGCGCGTCCGGCAGATTCCCGGCCTTCACTTCATCCAGCGCCAGCAGCACGACGTTGCCCTGCATATCTTCGCTGGTGCCGTAAACCGGTTTGCCCGCCTGCGGCTGCGGCAATGCAAAAACCGCCTGCACGCTGGCGTCCTGATCGTTACGGGTCAGCGTTTTCGCTTCACCAAACTTCAGGCCCGCCGCCGTCAGCGCATCCTGTTTGCCCGCTTTCAGCTCGGCAAGGATCTTCTCCGCCTGCGCTTTGGCTTCCTGCAACGCTTTGTTGTGCTTCAGCGTATCGGCGATCTGCGTTTTTACCTCATCCAGCGTTTTTACCGTTTCCGGTTTATGTTCGTTGATACGAAGAATAAACGCCCGGTCGCCGTCGACGGTAATCATATCGGAATTGCTGCCCGGCGTACCGTTCGCGCCCAGCAGGCTGCCATTAAAGATCGCCTCTTCCACCGGCTTGAAGTTCAGCGCTTCCGGCACGCTATCACGACTGAACCAGTCGGTTTCCACCGCTTTCACGCCCGCCGCCTGCTCTGCGCTGGCTAACGATGCGTTATCGTTGCTGGCCGCGTCGCTGACTTTCTGCTGCAATTTATAGTAAGCGTCGAGCGCTTTCTCCTGCTTCACTTTGTCCGCGATGGTGTCATGCACCTCAGCCAGCGGCTTAACCTGCTCCGGCTGGATATCATCAAGACGCACAATCAGGAAACCAACGGATGATTTCACAACGCCTGACAGCTGACCTTTGCTGGTCAGGTTAGCCTCTTTCAGTTCGTCCGGCGTGGTGGCAGGCTCCAGCCAGCCCATATCGCCGCCCTTGCGCGCGGAGATCGGATCGATCGATTTCGCTTTCGCCAGCGCGGCGAAATCACCGCCCTGCTTCAGTTGATCCAGCACCGCCTGCGCGTCCGCTTCGCTTTTCAACTGGATAACGCTGTAGCGATTACGCTGCGGCTGAACGTAATCCGCCTTATGCTGATCGTACCAGCTCTGAATATCCGCTTCGCTGGCCGACTGCTGCATGCTGGCCGCGTCCAGTTTCAGATAGCTGACACGGAACTGCTCCGGCGTCAGGAAGCTGTTTTTATGCTGGGCGTAGTAGTTTTTAATTTCATCGTCGCTGACCTGCTGTTTCGCCGCCAGCGCATCCACGCTCAGGGTGGCCTGACGCACTACGCGCTGTTGAGAAACCAGCGCCGCCAGCGCATCGGTCTCGCCGCTCAGGGTAAAATCGGTGCCGGCGATAGCGGAAATCAGCTGTTGCGTGGTCAGCTGCTTACGCAGCGCTTCCGCATACTGATCGGCGGAAAACCCCATGCTGTTGATGATGCCGAGATATTTGGCGTTATCGAATTTACCGTCGGTCTGGAAGGCCGGCTGGCTGAAGATCGCCTGTTTGATCTGCTCATCGCTGATCGCCAGTTTCAGATCTTTCGCGTACTGGTCGAGCAGCATTTCATCCACCAGCTGGGAAAGCGCTTGCTGACGCATCTGCTGCATGTAGCCTTCGTTACCTGCCAGCTGAGAGAACTGTTCGCCCAGCATCTGCTGCTGGCGGCTGCGCTCGTTGTTGAAGGCGCGATCGAGCTGCGCGCGGCTGATCTCCTGGCCGTTCACTTTCGCCGCGTAGTCGCCGCTGCCGCCAATCAGATAGTTGCCGACCCCGGTCAGCACAAATGACAGGATAATCAGTCCCAGAATAATCTTGAGCACGACATGGTTCGACGCCGCGCGTAAATTGTCCATCATGGTATGACAACACTCCGCTGTAGTGTGAATGTAAACCTCACGCTGGCGCCCCATCCTTGCAGGCGTGCGCGTTGCTGCTTTTCAGGTCGACATTATCGACCATGCTCTGACATTCGCTGCTGGCGTTTGTCACGCAACAGGATAAAAAAAGGCACATCAATTGCCTGATGTGCCCGTATGTTACATGAGAACGCATTGTCAGTCCTCACTCCACCGAAGAAAATGCCGCAATGGAGTCCGACTGTAAATCAGTTCACCGCGTCTTTCAGCGCTTTACCGGCACGGAAGCCCGGTACTTTACTTGCCGGAATGGTAATTTCTTTACCTGTCTGAGGGTTACGGCCGGTGCGCTCAGAGCGCTCGCGTACCGAGAAGGTGCCAAAGCCAACCAGTGCTACTTCCTCGCCTGATTTCAGAGAATCAGAAACAGAACCAATAAAAGCATCTAAAACACGTCCAGCTGCCGCTTTAGAAATATCAGCGTCTGCGGCAATCTTGTCGATCAATTGTGACTTATTCACTCTATTCATCCCCTCTTTTATTATTCACTATCGCGGCGGCTTCCAGCCAGCCGCGAACGCGCAGCCAGTTATATCAAGGTTGTTGAGCCGAAACAACGGGAATCCTCTTGGTCGCTGCTTCAACAGCCCTCTAAATTAGCGGCACAAAAAAAAGCTGGCAAGTCTGATTTGACTTGCCAGCTGCGCTTTTTAAATGATTTTGTCGTAAATCACTATTTTGCGGTAGCGACCTGCATGCCGTACGGCGCATTTTGCAGGGCCAGCGCCAGCACATCTTCGATACGCTTAACCGGATGGACATCCAGATCCGCCAGCACGTTTTCTGGAATCTCTTCCAGATCGCGTTTGTTTTCATCCGGGATCACAACGGTTTTAATACCGCCGCGATGTGCCGCCAGCAGTTTCTCCTTCAGGCCGCCGATAGGCAATACCTGACCGCGCAGCGTGATCTCGCCAGTCATGGCGACATCGGCGCGCACCGGGTTGCCCGTCAGGCAGGAGACCAGCGCCGTGCACATGGCGATACCGGCGCTTGGGCCATCTTTCGGCGTCGCGCCTTCCGGCACGTGAACGTGAATATCACGTTTCTCATAGAAATCGCCGTTGATGCCCAGCTTCTCCGCACGCGCGCGCACTACGGTCAACGCCGCCTGAATCGACTCCTGCATCACCTCGCCCAGCGAGCCGGTGTAGGTCAGTTTGCCTTTGCCCGGCACACAGGCGGTTTCGATGGTCAGCAGATCGCCGCCGACTTCGGTCCACGCCAGGCCGGTCACCTGGCCTACGCGGTTTTCGCTATCGGCGCGGCCGTAGTCGAAACGCTGTACACCGAGGAAATCTTTCAGGTTATCGCCGTTAATGTCGATGCGCTTCAGATCTTTATTCAGCAGCAGCGCTTTCACCGCCTTACGGCACAGCTTCGACAGTTCACGCTCAAGGCTACGCACGCCTGCTTCGCGCGTATAGTAGCGAATGATACCGACAATCGCGCTGTCATCAACGCTGATTTCATTCTCTTTCAGCGCGTTACGCTCAATCTGTTTCGGCAGCAGATGCTGTTTCGCAATGTTCAGTTTTTCATCTTCGGTATAGCCGGAGAGACGAATCACTTCCATACGGTCCAGCAGCGGCGCCGGGATGTTCATCGAGTTAGAGGTCGCGACAAACATCACGTCGGAGAGATCGTAATCCACTTCCAGATAGTGATCGTTGAACGCCACGTTCTGTTCTGGATCAAGCACCTCCAGCAGCGCGGAAGCCGGATCGCCGCGCATGTCGGATGACATTTTGTCGATCTCATCCAGCAGGAACAGCGGGTTTTTCACGCCGACCTTCGCCATCTTCTGAATCAGCTTGCCCGGCATTGAACCGATATAGGTGCGGCGGTGGCCGCGGATTTCCGCTTCGTCGCGCACGCCGCCCAGCGCCATACGCACATATTTGCGTCCGGTCGCTTTGGCGATGGACTGTCCCAGCGAGGTTTTACCCACGCCCGGCGGCCCCACCAGGCACAGAATCGGCCCTTTGATTTTATTTACGCGGCTCTGGACCGCCAGATATTCCAGGATGCGATCTTTAACTCGCTCCAGGCCGTAATGGTCGCGGTCCAGCGTTTCCTGCGCTTTACGCAGGTCTTTTTTCACCTTGCTGCGCTCGTTCCATGGCACCTGAACCATCCATTCGATGTAGCCGCGCACGACCGTCGCTTCCGCAGACATCGGCGACATCATTTTCAGCTTCTGCAGCTCGGCTTCCGCTTTTTCGCGCGCCTCTTTCGGCATTTTGGACGCTTCGATTTTACGCTTCAGCGCTTCATATTCGTCCGGCGCGTCATCCATTTCGCCCAGCTCTTTCTGAATCGCCTTCATCTGCTCATTCAGATAGTATTCGCGCTGGCTTTTTTCCATCTGTTTTTTGACGCGGTTACGGATGCGTTTCTCAACCTGCAGCAGGTCAATCTCCGACTCCATCATCGCCATCAGATATTCCAGACGTTCATTAATGTCGGACATTTCCAGCACGGACTGCTTATCCGCCAGCTTAAGCGGCATATGCGCAGCCACGGTATCGGCCAGACGCGCGGCGTCGTCAATGCTGTTCAGCGAGGTCAGTACCTCAGGAGGAATTTTTTTATTGAGTTTGATATAGCCTTCAAACTGATTGATAGCCGTACGAACCAGCACTTCCTGCTCGCGCTCTTCAATCTCCGGCGATACCAGATATTCCGCCTGTGCGGAAAAGTGCTCGCCATTGTCGGCAAGCTGGGTAATGCGTGCGCGCTGCAACCCTTCCACCAGCACTTTTACCGTGCCGTCCGGCAGCTTCAGCATCTGCAAAATAGAGGAAACGGTCCCTACAGAGAAGAGATCGTTAATGCCAGGTTCATCCGTTGAAGCCTCTTTCTGTGCGACCAGCATGATCTTTTTATCATGATCCATTGCGGCTTCGAGGCACCGAATCGATTTTTCCCGACCAACAAACAACGGAATTACCATGTGCGGATAAACCACTACGTCGCGCAACGGCAACACAGGGATTTCAATGCGTTCAGAACGCTCAGGATTCATAGAGCTCTCTCTTAGTTTAAAGTCCGCCAGGTGATGGGTACCGCATAGTGCAGGCTATGTGCCAGGGAACCCACAGGTATTTGAGTATATGGGGATGTTTGCCAGACATTCAATGTCAGTAGCGTGAGAAAAACAAAAGGGGGACAAATTCCCCCTTTTATTGACTAACTTGCTGGTTGCGTTGACGAATTATTCGCCAGATGCCTGCTGCGCTTCGTGCTTGCCGTAGATCAGCATCGGTTTTGACTGCCCTTCGATGACGGACTCGTCAATCACCACTTTTTCCACGTCGTCCATAGAGGGCAGGTCGTACATGGTGTCCAGCAGCGCCGCTTCAACGATGGAGCGCAGACCGCGCGCGCCCGTTTTACGCGACATCGCTTTCTGGGCGATCGCCGTCAGCGCTTCGTCACGGAACTCCAGCTCCACGCCTTCCAGGTTAAACAGCGCCTGATACTGCTTGGTCAGGGCGTTTTTCGGCTCGCGCAGAATCTGGATCAGCGCTTCTTCGCTCAGCTCGCTGAGCGTCGCCACGACCGGCAGACGACCAATAAACTCAGGAATCAGACCAAATTTGATCAGATCTTCCGGCTCGACCTGCTCCAGCAGCTCGCCTTCGGTCGCCTTCTGCGATTTCCCTTTTACCGTCGCGCCGAAACCAATGCCGGAGCCGGTTTCTACACGCTGGGAAATCACCTTATCCAGGCCGGCGAAAGCGCCACCGCAGATAAACAGAATTTTCGAGGTATCAACCTGCAAAAATTCCTGCTGCGGATGCTTGCGTCCGCCCTGCGGCGGAACGGCCGCGACGGTGCCTTCGATCAGTTTCAGCAGCGCCTGCTGCACGCCTTCGCCAGAAACGTCACGCGTAATCGACGGGTTGTCCGACTTACGGGAGATTTTGTCAATCTCATCGATATAGACAATGCCGCGCTGCGCTTTCTGCACGTCATAGTCACATTTCTGCAGCAGTTTCTGGATAATATTCTCGACATCTTCACCCACATAGCCCGCTTCGGTCAGCGTCGTCGCGTCGGCCATAGTGAAAGGCACGTCAAGCAACCGCGCCAAGGTTTCCGCCAACAGGGTTTTACCGCTACCGGTCGGACCAATCAGCAGAATATTACTTTTGCCCAGCTCGATGCCGTTGCTGGTGTCGCCGTTGCGCAGGCGTTTGTAGTGATTGTAGACCGCCACCGCCAGCACTTTTTTCGCCCTTTCCTGACCGATAACGTAATCGTCAAGATGTTGGCGGATCTCGTGCGGGGTCGGCAACGCGCTGCGTTCACGATGCGGCGCAACTTCTTTGATCTCTTCGCGAATGATGTCATTGCATAAATCAACACACTCGTCGCAGATATACACTGACGGCCCGGCAATCAGTTTGCGCACTTCATGCTGGCTTTTACCGCAAAAAGAGCAGTACAGCAGCTTTCCTGAACCGTCTTTGCGCTTATCTGTCATCAGCTAACCTCTTCTTTTATCTTCGTCCGCACTGTATGCGGCGATGGCAGCCAGTCTGACTGCCCTCATTCGTGCCACTCTTCACCCGTTATCCGCTCTAACTATAGCGCATGCTGCGGGATGGAGTCTTATTGGCGATGCGTAAGTATGGAATCGACTAAACCATACTCTACTGCCTCACTCGCCGAGAGGAAACGATCTCGCTCGGTGTCACGCTCGATTTGTTCAAGCGATTTGCCGGTATGTTCCGCCATCAGCTCATTCATGCGCTGTTTCACTTTCAGAATTTCACGCGCATGAATTTCAATATCGGTCGCCTGGCCCTGATAACCGCCCAGCGGCTGGTGGATCATCACGCGGGAATTAGGCAGGCAGTGGCGTTTGCCTTTGGTTCCCGCCGTCAGCAGGAACGCGCCCATTGAACAGGCCTGCCCCATACAGATGGTGCTGACGTCCGGCTTGATAAACTTCATCGTGTCATAAATCGACATCCCGGCGGTGATCACGCCACCTGGGGAGTTGATATACAGATAGATATCTTTCTCAGGGTTTTCCGCTTCCAGAAACAGCATCTGGGCGACGATCAGGTTCGCCATATGATCTTCAACCTGACCGGTAAGGAAAATGATGCGCTCTTTTAACAGGCGGGAATAGATGTCGTAAGAACGCTCGCCGCGCGAGGTTTGTTCGACCACCATGGGCACCAGCGCCATCTGAGGTGCGGAAAATTCACGTTCGCCATTGTATGACATTACCGTCTCCTGGATAAATTTCATTGGCACTGTACCGATTCTACTTAAGTGAGAACATGAAAACCACGCTTCACGCTGCCACTCTCCGACGCTACCCGGACGGTTAATCAGCCAGCCTTACATTCTTCAAGATACTCGAAAAGCTATCTGGGGGCGTGCCCCCGCTGTTTCAAGCATAACAACGTTTTCTTCAATCGCTAACCAGGAATAATATGATACCGGATATTCTGGCGCTTAATTAGCCAAACAGGCGCACAAAAAGACATTTTTGGAAACGATAAATAAAAAGCCCGCTCCTTACGGCAGCGGGCTTTCAGCAGACAAAGCGTGAAAATCAGGCCATAGAGGTCTGGTTCATCAGATCCTGGAATTTTGTGGCTTTCTCAGTCACTTTCGCTTTTTCCAGCACCGCTTCAACCGCCTGCTCTTCCAGAGCGACGTTGCGCATGTTGTTCATCAGCTCATTGTTTTTGCTGTAGAACTCGATAACTTCCTGCGGATCTTCATACGCGGAAGCCATTTCTTCGATCAGGGTTTTTACGCGCTCTTCGTCGGCTTTCAGGTCGTTGGTGCGAATCACTTCGCCCAGCAGCAGACCCACGACAACGCGGCGTTTCGCCTGCTCTTCAAACAGCTCACGCGGCAGCTCCAGCGCCTGCTTCTCGTTACCGCCGAAACGCTGGGCAGCCTGACGACGCAGCACGTCGATTTCGCTGTCGATCAGCGCGGAAGGCACGTCGATCTCGTTCGCTTTCACCAGACCGTCGATCGCCTGCGTTTTAACACGGTTGCGCACCGCGCCTTTCAGCTCGCGCTCCATGTTTTTACGCACTTCAGCGCGCAGACCGGCAACGGAGCCATCTTCCACGCCGAAACGCTTGATGAACTCTTCGGTCAGTTCCGGCAGCTCGCGCTCTTCAACTTTCTTCAGCACGATAGCGAACTTCGCGTCTTTACCCTTCAGGTTTTCCGCGTGGTAATCTTCCGGGAATTTCACGTCGATGGTGAATTCTTCACCCGCTTTGTGACCCACGACGCCGTCTTCAAAGCCTGGGATCATGCGGCCCTGGCCCATCGCCAGAACGAAATCAGAGGCTTTGCCGCCTTCAAACTCTTCGCCGTCTACGGAACCAGAGAAATCGATGGTAACGCGATCTTCAGCGGCCGCTTCGCCTTCTTTCTCTTTCCAGGTCGCCTGCTGCTTGCGCAGCGTGTCCAGCATGGCGTCCACATCTTCGTCAGTCACTTCAACGATCGGTTTTTCAACCTCGATGGTGTCCAGACCTTTCAGCTCAACTTCCGGGTAAACTTCAAACTCAACGGAGTAAGTAAAGTCTTCGCCCTGCTTATATTCGCCCGGCACGTAGTTCGGCGCGCCGGCCGGATTGATTTTCTCTTTGATGATGGCGTCAACAAAGTTGCGCTGCATCAGGTCGCCCAGCACATCCTGGCGAACAGAGGCGCCGTAACGCTGAGCCACTACGCTCATCGGCACTTTGCCCTTACGGAAACCGTCGATACGGACTTTCTTCGCTACTTCGACCAGCTCTTTTTTCACAGCGTTCTCGATGCTGTCAGCAGCGACAGTAATCGTAACGCGACGGCCCAGGCCCTGAGTGGTTTCTACTGAAACTTGCATCTTGTTACCTCAAAAAATCACGAGCTCGGTCAACTTCAGATAGCGCACGCTGTCATCGCCTGCGCTATCCAACAACCGGGACGGCCTCTGATGAAGAACCCATTCCCTGTTACCAGAAGCGTCCCGAAGCAATTCCGGAAAAATAGACGCCGCATTATAGCGGCATCATTTTACCGCGTCGAGAACGCAAACCGGGCACCGACCCGCAGTTTGGCGGAAAATAAGCGGAAAACGCGCAAACGCAGCCGCGAAAAGTCAAAAATTCAGATAAAAAAAACGGCCCGCAGGCCGTTTCGTTAAAACCATTCAGTGAGGTTCAGACCAGCATGCCGGCGCCGCGGCAGTTAGGCGAGGCCAGTACGGTATCCTGCAACCCTTCCCACTCCTTCAGGGTATAGGTATGCAGCGCCAGCGCATGAACGCTGCCCGCCAGCTCTTCGCTCAGCGTGCTGTAAATGGCACGATGACGCATCAGAAAGCGCTGGTTGGCAAAGCTGTCGCTGACGATCACCACTTTAAAATGGCTCTCCGATCCCGCAGGCACATTATGACGATAACTCTCATCATGAACTTCCAGGTGAACCGGTTGAAATGCCGTTCTTAACTTTTCTTCTATTTGTTCGCGAATCATGACTTCCACTCCTCTACGGCAGAGAGCTACGCCTCATCTCTTTAAATATTAGTCGGTTTTCACCCGTTTCCCTGCATAAGGCGAAAAAAACTGTCCCGCTTGTTACTTTATCAACGCCGCCGTCGCAACAGGCTCAGCGGCGTGCTCCCCTTAACCCCGATGAAAAAACAAGCAGGATGATGAATTTACGCGCCGTCAGGGCTTTTTTCACAGAGAGGCGATGATATGATGGCCGCTGTTTTGTCAGCAATATCCTTCAGACCTATGAGAAAATAAGCATGCTAAAAAAACTCCTTTTCCCCCTGCTGGCTGCCTTTATTCTGGCTGGCTGTGCCACCAACAGCAATACGCTTGATGTACAGCCGACGATTCAGCTTCCCCAACAGGACCCTGGCCTGATGGGCGTAACGGTCAGCATTAACGGTGCCGACCAACGCGCCGACCAGGCGCTGGCGAAAGTCACCCGCGACAACCAGCTGGTGACCCTGACGCCGAGCCGCGACCTGCGTTTTCTGCTGCAGGAAGTGCTGGAGAAACAGATGACCGCGCGCGGTTATATGGTCGGCCCGAACGGCGCGGTCGATCTGCAGATCGTGGTTAACAATCTTTATGCCGACGTGACTCAGGGCAACCTGCGTTACAGCATCACCACCAAGGCGGATATTTCCATTATCGCCAGCGCGAAAAATGGCAATAAACAGGTGAAAAACTATCGTCAGACCTACAGCATCGAAGGGGCGTTCAACGCCACTAACGATAAAATCACTAAAGCGGTCAACGCAACGCTGAGCGACGTTATCAGCGATATGGCGCAGGACACCAGCGTCAGCGCCTTTATCAAGCAGAACGCACGTTAATCATCTTTAACGGCCCGGCAGGATCGCCGGGCCTGTCTACACAAAAAGGCAGTTATGGATAATTCACTCTTGCGTATTTTCACTCAGCGCAACGCGGCAGTTTTGCTGCTGCTGGGTTTCGCCTCCGGCCTTCCCCTTGCGCTGACTTCCGGCACGCTGCAGGCATGGATGACCGTAGAGGGCGTGGATCTTAAAACCATCGGCTTTTTCTCGCTGGTTGGACAGGCCTATGTTTTTAAGTTTCTCTGGTCGCCGTTGATGGACCGCTATACGCCGCCTTTCCTGGGCCGGCGTCGCGGCTGGCTTCTTCTCACTCAGCTGCTGCTTATTGGCGGTATCGCGCTGATGGGCTGTATGGAGCCAGCGCGTCATTTAACGCTACTGGCGGCGCTGGCGGTGCTGATCGCCTTCTGCTCCGCATCGCAGGATATTGTCTTCGACGCCTGGAAAACCGATATTCTGTCGCCGGAAGAGCGCGGCAGCGGTGCGGCGATTACCGTGCTGGGTTATCGCCTGGCGATGCTGGTTTCCGGCGGGCTGGCGCTGTGGCTGGCGGATCGCTACCTGGGCTGGCAGGCGACCTATTGGCTGATGGCGCTGATGATGCTGCCGGGCCTGATCGCCACGCTGTTGGCGCGCGAGCCCGGCGATACGATCGCGCGCCCGCACACGCTGGAAGAAGCGGTCATCGCGCCGCTGCGTGATTTCTTTAATCGCGACAATGCCTGGCTGATGCTCTCGTTGATTGTACTTTATAAGCTGGGCGACGCTTTCGCCGCCAGCCTGACCACCACCTTCCTGATACGCGGCGTCGGCTTTTCCGCGGGCGACGTCGGGCTGGTCAATAAATCGCTCGGGCTGCTGGCCACCATTATCGGCGCGCTGTACGGCGGGATGCTGATGCAGCGCCTGAGCCTGTTTCGGGCGCTGATGCTGTTCGGCATTCTGCAGGCGCTTTCTAACCTCGCCTGGTGGCTGCTTTCGGTCACGCCGCCCCATATGTGGAGCATGGCGAGCGCGGTGTTCGCGGAAAATCTGTGCGGCGGCATGGGCACCGCCGCGTTTGTCGCGCTATTAATGAGCCTCTGCAATCGCTCATTTTCCGCCACGCAGTTCGCGCTGCTTTCCGCGCTGTCGGCGGTGGGCCGCGTTTATGTCGGTCCGGCGGCGGGCTGGCTGGTGGAACTCTGGGGATGGCCCACCTTTTATGCATTCTCGGTAGCCGCTGCGCTGCCGGGACTGTTGCTGCTGGCCGCCGGTAAAAACAGCCTGCAACAGTCGCAGGAGGCGCAGCGCTTCGCCCTGCGTCGCCGCTGGGCATCCGGTTATCGCTGGGCGCTGCGCCTGTTGGCGGGCGGCGCCGCGCTGTTAGCGCTCTGGCTGCTCGCGCTGGCGCTGAACGCCAGCGGCCTGGTTGCGCTGTCGTTGCCGCTCTATGCGTTATTTAACACAGGATGCATCGTCATGCTGCTTGGGATATTTACCGGCACGCTGCTCGACTATCTGGCGCAGCGCGAAGCGGCCTAAGCCAAATAAAACCGGACGGCGAAAATAAATTGTCGTCCGGTGGTGAAAATAATCTCCGCATGTAAATTATATTGTCCGACCCAGTCCAAAAAATTATCCAGCCGGTTTAACAATCCCTGTCTAATATTAAAAAACGGTGCGTAATTATTTATGTTTAATAATCATCACCTAAATGATGCAAAATTGTTAAACTATTGAGGCTTGATTACGTTGTTTAGATTCATCCCTTCCTATAGACGATTAGAGTCATCTTTTTTCGTTATATTAACCCAAATACCTGCCCTCATTAATAATTTGTTACCTTCCGCAACAGATGTGACACCCTTGGCAAAAGGTGTCAACACTGTTCTGACACGTTCTTAAGCTGGTTTACACTGCATAAACCTTCCCGTAAAATGCCGCCACACTTAAACGACAATAGAGCCCTTGTCATTGAGGTCGTTAAATGAGACTCAGGAAATACAATAAAAGTTTGGGGATTTTGTCATTAATTGCAGGCACTTTATTGTTAAGTGGCTGTGACAGTGCGTTGTTAAATCCCAAAGGACAGATTGCAATGGAGCAACGTTCGCTGATACTGACAGCCTTTGGCTTGATGTTGATCGTCGTTATACCCGCAATTCTGATGGCCGTGGTGTTCGCATGGAAATATCGTGCGTCCAACACGAATGCAAAATACAGCCCTAACTGGTCCCACTCCAATAAAGTGGAAGCGGTGGTCTGGACCGTTCCGATCCTAATCATTCTCTTCCTTGGCGTGTTGACCTGGAAATCGACCCACGCTCTGGAGCCAGGCAAGCCTATCGCTTCTGACGTGAAACCGGTTGAGATCGAAGTTGTGGCGTTGGACTGGAAATGGCTGTTCATCTATCCGGAACAGGGTATTGCGACGGTTAACGAAATTGCGTTCCCGAAAGGCACCCCGGTGAATTTCAGGATCACCTCTAACTCCGTCATGAACTCCTTCTTCATTCCGACCCTTGGCAGCCAGATCTACGCCATGGCTGGGATGCAGACCAAACTGCACCTGATCGCCAACGAGCCGGGAACCTTTAAAGGTATCTCGTCCAACTTTAGCGGCCGCGGTTTCTCAGGAATGAAGTTCCAGGCGATTGCCACCCCCGATCAGGCAGGTTTTGAGCAGTGGGTAGCGAAAGTCAAACAGGCACCGAATACCTTAACCACCATGGATGAATTCGAGAAACTGGCAGCGCCAAGCGAAAATCATCCGGTTGAGTATTTCTCCAACGCGAATCCTGAATTGTTCAAGCAGGTTATTGAAAAATTCAAGATGAGCCACGGGAAGATGGACATGTCAGGTCATGAAGGCATGGACATGAGTGAAGCCTCTCACGCGGGAGCCGAGGAATAATACGATGTTCGGAAAATTAACACTGGATGCAGTGCCGTATCATGAACCCATTATCATGATTACGGTGGCCGCCATCATTCTTGGTGGTCTGGCCCTTGTCGCTGCGCTGACTTACTTCGGTAAGTGGAAATACTTGTGGACGGAATGGCTGACCTCAGTCGACCACAAAAAGCTGGGTATCATGTATGTGATCCTGGCATTCGTCATGCTGCTGCGTGGCTTTGCCGACGCCATCATGATGCGCGGCCAGCAGATGCTGGCTTCTGCCGGGGAAGCAGGCTTCCTGCCGCCTCATCACTACGATCAGATCTTTACCGCCCACGGCGTTATCATGATCTTCTTCGTAGCGATGCCGTTCGTTGTTGGTCTGATGAACATTGCTGTTCCTCTGCAGATCGGCGCGCGCGACGTGGCGTTCCCTTTCCTTAACAACCTGAGCTTCTGGTTCACCGCCGTTGGCGTGATCCTGGTTAACCTCTCTCTGGGCGTGGGTGAATTCGCGCAGACCGGTTGGCTGGCTTATCCGCCGCTGTCGGGGGCTGAATACAGTCCGGGCGTAGGGGTTGATTACTGGATCTGGAGTTTGCAGCTTTCCGGTATCGGTACGACATTAACAGGTATTAACTTCTTCGTTACTATCCTGAAAATGCGTGCGCCGGGCATGACCATGTTCAAAATGCCGGTGTTCACCTGGGCGTCTCTGTGTACTAACGTGCTGATCATCGCTTCGTTCCCGGTGCTGACCGTCACGCTGGCGTTGCTGACCCTTGACCGTTATCTGGGCTTCCATTTCTTTACCAATGATATGGGCGGCAACATGATGATGTATGTCAACCTGATTTGGGTATGGGGCCACCCGGAAGTATACATTCTGGTTCTGCCGGTCTTCGGCGTGTTCTCAGAAGTGGTTGCGACGTTCTCGAAAAAACGCCTGTTTGGCTACACCTCTCTGGTGTGGGCGACCGTGGTGATTACCGTACTGTCCTTTATCGTTTGGCTGCACCACTTCTTCACTATGGGTGCGGGCGCGAACGTTAACGCCTTCTTCGGCATTATGACGATGATTATCGCCATCCCGACCGGCGTTAAGATCTTTAACTGGCTGTTCACCATGTACCAGGGCCGCATTCAGATGCACTCTGCCATGCTGTGGACCGTAGGCTTCCTGGTCACCTTCTCCGTAGGTGGTATGACCGGTGTTCTGCTGGCGGTTCCGGGTGCCGACTTCGTTCTGCACAACAGTCTGTTCCTGATCGCGCACTTCCATAACGTAATTATCGGTGGTGTGGTGTTCGGTTGTATGGCTGGCGTAACCTACTGGTTCCCGAAAGCGTTTGGCTTCACCCTGAACGAAACCTGGGGTAAACGCGCCTTCTGGTTCTGGATTATCGGCTTCTTCGTTGCCTTTATGCCGCTGTACGCGCTGGGCTTTATGGGTATGACCCGTCGTCTGAGCCAGGATATCGATCCGCAGTTCCATCCGCTGCTGGTTGTAGCCGCCGTTGGTGTTGGCCTGATCGCGCTGGGTATTCTCTGCCAGCTGATCATGTTCTGGGTATCTGTACGTGACCGTCACGAAAACCGCGATCTGACCGGTGACCCGTGGGGCGGCCGTACGCTGGAGTGGTCAACTTCCTCTCCGCCGCCGTTCTATAACTTCGCAGTGGTTCCGCACATCAACGAGCGCGATGCCTTCTGGGAAATGAAAGAAAAAGGCGAGGCGTACAAGCAGCCTGCGCATTACGAAGAGATCCATATGCCGAAAAACAGCGGTGCAGGTCTGATTATCGCCCTGTTCGCCACGGTCTTTGGTTTCGCCGCCATCTGGCACATCTGGTGGCTGCTGGGTCTGTCTTTTGTCGCGATGATTGTGAGCTGGATCGTTAAAAGCTTCGACGAAGATGTTGATTACTATGTTCCGGTCAAACAGATCGAAGAAATTGAAAATCAGCACTTCAAAGACATCAGCAAAGCAGGTCTGAAATAATGGCACAAACACTGTCTAAACAGCACGACGCTCATGCGGAGCATGGGCATCACGATGCAGGAGCCAATAAAATCTTTGGTTTCTGGATCTACCTGATGAGTGACTGCATTATCTTCGCAACGCTGTTTGCGACCTATGCGGTTATGGTCAACAACACTGCCGGTGGCCCGGCAGGTAAAGACATCTTCGAACTGCCGTTTGTACTGGCCGAAACCGCGCTGCTGCTGTTGAGCTCCATTACTTACGGTATGGCCGTTATCGGCATGAACAACGGCAGCAAAGGCGCGGTTAACCGCTGGCTGGCGCTGACCTTCCTGTTCGGTCTCGGCTTTATCGCGATGGAAATCTATGAGTTCCATCATCTGATCGCGGAAGGCTTTGGTCCGGATCGTAGCGGCTTCCTGTCCGGCTTCTTTACGCTGGTCGGCACCCACGGTCTGCACGTTACCTCCGGTCTGATCTGGATGCTGGTGCTGATGTTCCAGCTGGCGAAAAACGGCCTGACCGAGACCAACCGCACCCGCGTTATGTGCCTGAGCCTGTTTTGGCACTTCCTGGATGTGGTCTGGATCTGCGTATTTACCATTGTCTATCTGATGGGGGTCATGTAATGAGTCATTCTGCTAACCAACATGGCGTCACTCCTCACAGTAGCGTGAAGTCTTACATGATCGGCTTCATCCTCTCTGTCATCCTGACGGGCATCCCGTTCTGGATGGTAATGGATGGCGGCGCTTCGCATGGCACCATTCTCAGCGTGGTTCTGGTGTGCGCGGTAGTTCAGGTGCTGGTTCACCTGGGCTTCTTCCTGCACTTAGATACCAAATCTGAAGGCGGCTGGAATATGGTGGCGATTGTCTTTGCCGCCATCATTATCCTGATTGTCGTCGTCGGCTCGCTGTGGATCATGTGGAACCTCAACTACAACATGATGATGTCCCACTAAAGAGTCGTACGTGATGATTAAGCAATACCTGCAAGTAACAAAACCAGGAATTATTTTCGGGAATTTAATTTCTGTTATCGGGGGTTTTCTGCTGGCGTCAAAAGGCAGCATTGATTACACCCTGTTTCTCACCGCCCTCGTTGGTGTTTCACTGGTGGTCGCATCAGGTTGTGTTTACAACAACTTTATCGACCGCGACATCGACAGAAAAATGGAGAGAACCAAGAATCGAGTGCTGGTTAAAGGCCTCATCTCTCCGAAAGTAAGCCTGGTTTATGCAACCGCATTAGGTATTGCTGGCTTTGCGTTGCTGTATTTCGGAGCTAACCCGCTGGCCATGTGGCTGGCGGTGATGGGCTTCGTGGTATACGTCGGCATTTACAGCCTCTACATGAAGCGTAAATCAGTCTACGGTACGTTGATCGGCAGTCTTTCCGGCGCTGCGCCGCCGGTCATTGGCTACTGTGCGGTGACTAACGAGTTTGATGCTGGCGCGCTGATCCTGTTGGCTATCTTTAGCCTGTGGCAGATGCCGCATTCCTATGCGATTGCGATCTTCCGCTTTAAAGATTACCAGGCAGCGAACATTCCGGTTTTGCCGGTGGTAAAAGGCATTTCCGTGGCGAAGAATCATATTACGCTCTACATTCTGGCGTTTATGATCGCTACGCTGATGCTGTCACTGGGCGGCTACGCTGGCTACAAATATCTGGTGGTTGCGGCGGCAGTCAGCGTGTGGTGGCTGGGCATGGCGCTTTCAGGTTACAAAACCTCAAACGATCGCGTTTGGGCACGTAAGCTGTTTGTGTTCTCCATCGTCGCCATTACCGCGCTGAGCGTGATGATGTCGGTGGACTTTATGGCCCCGGCTTCACAGAACCTACTGACCTACGTACGTTAACCGCAAGCTACATCATCAAGGGCGCTTCGTGCGCCCTTTCTTTTTGTTACGACTGCTTAAAAACTTCTGTTTTACCCGCCCTGCCCCGCTCCTTAAAATATTGTCAGTGATAAGACTGAGGTTGTAATGAACGATAATAAAATGACACCGGTTGAACTGCGAGCAACCTGGGGTTTAGGCACCGTTTTCTCGTTACGCATGCTGGGCATGTTTATGGTCCTGCCCGTGCTAACGACCTATGGCATGGCGTTGCAGGGCGCCAGCGAATCGCTGATTGGCCTGGCCATCGGCATTTATGGCCTGGCGCAGGCGATTTTTCAGATTCCGTTCGGCCTGCTCTCCGATCGCATCGGCCGCAAGCCGCTGATCGTCGGCGGCCTGCTGGTTTTTGTGCTGGGCAGCGTGATCGCCGCCAGCACCACCTCTATCTGGGGTGTCATTCTCGGCCGCGCGCTGCAGGGCTCCGGCGCTATCGCTGCCGCGGTAATGGCACTGCTTTCCGATTTGACCCGCGAGCAGAATCGCACCAAGGCGATGGCGTTTATCGGCATCAGCTTTGGCATTACTTTCGCCATCGCCATGGTGCTGGGGCCGATTATCACTCATGCTTTCGGCCTGCATGCGCTGTTCTGGATGATTGCGATTCTGGCCAGCTGCGGCATTGTCATTACGCTGCTGGTGGTGCCTAACGCGCCGCATCATATGCTGAACCGCGAATCGGGCATGGTGAAAGGCAGTATTCGTGAAGTGCTAATGCAGCCGCGCCTGCTGAAGCTCAATATTGGCATTCTCTGCCTGCATATTCTGTTGATGTCGAGCTTCGTCGCCCTGCCCGGCCAGTTTGAACAGGCAGGCTTCCCGGCGGAGCAGCACTGGAAGGTTTACCTGGTGACCATGCTGGTGGCTTTTGTCGCCGTCGTGCCTTTCATTATCTATGCCGAAGTCAAACGGCGCATGAAACGGGTATTTATCTCCTGCGTCGCGCTGATCCTGATCGCAGAAATTGTACTGTGGGGTTCCGGCAACCATTTCTGGACCCTGGCGATTGGCGTACAGCTCTTTTTTCTCGCCTTCAATCTGATGGAGGCGATTTTGCCGTCGCTGATCAGTAAAGAGTCGCCGGCGGGCTATAAGGGCACCGCGATGGGCATCTACTCCACAAGCCAGTTTCTCGGCGTGGCGATCGGCGGCAGTCTCGGCGGCTGGGTGTTCGACAGCTTTGACGCACAGACGGTGTTCTTATTAGGCGCCGTGGTAGCGACGCTGTGGCTGTTGCTCAGCACCACGATGCAGGAGCCGCCGTACGTCAGCAGCCTTCGCATCGTGCTGGACGACAACGCGCTTAACGACGCGCGTCTGGAACAGAAGCTGAAGGCGCAGCCGGGCGTTTCATCGGTATTTATCGTGCCGGAAGAGCGCAGCGCCTACGTTAAAATCGACAGCAAGGTGACCAGTCGGGTTGAACTGGAGGCGTTGATCGCCAGCGCCTGAGGGTCATATATCGCCAGCGCCGCACGGTGCAGCCTTCAGACAAGGACATGGCTCCCGCGCAGGAAGACCAGTCCGATCGTAAAGACGCAAAAACGTCATCCCTGACGGCTCGGCCCGCGCCATCCCTGGCGTGGGACGCTTTACTCCCCGGCCTGGTCTTCCTGCGCCTTAAGTTTCAGTGCAGTCTGAAGGCCGCATTCCGCCGCGGCGGGAATTAATCGCGGAAGTTTTTAAACTGGAACGGCTGCCCCAGGTTGCCGCCGCGAATCAGCGCAATGGCGCTTTGCAGATCGTCGCGCGATTTGCCGTTCACGCGCACCTCTTCGCCCTGAATCTGCGGCTGCACCTTGATTTTGCTCTCTTTAATCAGCTTGACGATTTTTTTCGCCATATCGGCCTCAATGCCCTGCTTCATCTTGAGATCGAGGCTCCAGTTTTTCCCGCTATGTTCAATCTGCTCCGGCACGTCCAGCGCCGCGCCTTCAATGCCGCGCTTGAGTAGTTTTTCCCGCAGGATATCCACCAGCTGCTTCACCTGAAAATCGGACTCGGTGGTCACTTTGATGGTTTGCGCTTTTTCATTCAGCTCGATGCTGGCGCTAACGTTGCGAAAATCGAAGCGGGTTGAAAGTTCGCGGTTGGCGTTTTCAACGGCGTTTCGCACTTCCTGCATGTCGATTTCAGAAACGATATCGAAAGATGGCATAATTTTTTCTCCAGACTCCAACGTGACATGCATAATACCTGCTTGTGTACGGCAAAGAAAACAGCCCATATGCACAGCTATACTCAATTAACTCGCCGGTAAGCGCCCGCGGGAGGACGCATGAAAATTACGGTGCTCGGATGCGGCGCGCTGGGTCAGCTTTGGCTGGCCGCGCTCGATCGACAGGGACATGAGGTTCAGGGTTGGCTACGCGTACCTCAGCCTTACTGTTCGGTTAACCTTATCGATACCGAGGGGTCCGCGATCAATAAAACCTTTATCGCCAACGATCCGCTGTTTCTCGGTAGCAGCGATCTGCTGCTGGTCACGCTTAAGGCCTGGCAGATCTCAGGCGCCATCAAAAATATTCAAACGTTGCTGCCGGCCCAGTGTCCCATCCTGCTGCTGCATAACGGCATGGGCACGCTGGAGGAGCTGCGCGGTTTAACCCAGCCCCTGCTGCGCGGCGTCACGACGCATGCGGCAAAACGCGACGGCACGGTCATTGTCCATGTCGCCAGCGGCATCACCCATATCGGCCCCGGTTCGCCGGAAAGCGCCGCGCAGAGCGATCTGGCGGAAACGCTGCATCAGGCGTTGCCGGATGTCGCCTGGCACAACGACGTATTGGCCGCCTGCTGGCAAAAGCTGGCGGTAAACTGCGTCATCAATCCGCTCAGCGCGCTGCACGACTGTCTGAACGGAGATCTGGTCGCCTGGCCGGAGGAGATTACTCGTTTGTGCGATGAGGTCGCGACGGTGATGGCGCGCGAAGGGGTGCATACCAGCGCGCAGCAGCTGCGGGACTATGTTTATGCGGTTATCTCCAGCACCGCGCAGAATGTTTCGTCGATGCTGCAGGACGTGCGCGCCCAGCGCCGCACGGAAATTGACTATATCACCGGCTATTTACTGCAACGGGCGCGGGCGCAGGGCATTGCCGTCCCTGAAAATACCCGGCTGTACGAACTGATTAAGCGAAAGGAGCAAAATTATGAGCGCGAACGTATCGGCGCTGGTCTGCCTGGCACATGGCACTGAAGAGATCGAAGCGGTGACCGTGATCGATCTGCTGGTGCGCGCCGGTATTACGGTGACCACGGCCAGCGTTAACGGCGACGGCGATCGGCAGATTGTCTGCTCGCGCGGCGTGAAGCTGCTGGCGGATGCGCGGCTGGTGGACGTGGCGGACAACGATTATGACGCCATCGTGCTGCCGGGCGGTCTGAAAGGCGCGGAAGCGTTCCGCGACAGTCCGCTGCTGGTGGAAGCGGTGCAGCAGTTTCATCTGTCGGGCCGCATCGTGGCGGCGATCTGCGCCGCCGCAGGCACGGTGCTGGTGCCGCACGACCTGTTTCCCATCGGCAATATGACCGGCTTTCCCGGCCTGAAAGAGACCATCCCGGAAGATAAGTGGGTGGAAAAGCGCGTGGTCTGGGACCCGCGCGTTAATCTGCTGACCAGCCAGGGGCCCGGCACCGCGATGGACTTTGCGCTGAAGCTTATCGACCTGCTGGTGGGAAAAGAGAAAGCAGCGGAGGTCGCCTCGCAGCTGGTGCTCGCGGCGGGCATTTACGACTATCGCGAATAAGCGAAACGCCGATGGCGTAGGATAAAAAAGGCCAGTCTGACGGCTGGCCTGATTAATGCAGGTTACGGGCGATAGACCTTCACATTCTTAAAGCCCTGCTCATGCAGGTAGAGCGCCTGCAAACGGCTCATCACGCCGCGATCGCAGTAAAGCAGCCAGGTTTTGCTCTGATCGAGGTCGCCAAACTGGGTGCCGAGCTTATAAAACGGCAGCGAGGTCACTTCAATGCCGTCGACCTTCAGCGGCTTATCTTCCTGCTCGTCCAGTGAACGAATATCCAACAGCGCATCGTTGGCGGAGAAAGAGGCGACGGTTTCTACTTCGGTTACCTCCTCCTGCGTCTGCTCGGCGATCGTGCGGATATCGACATTGGTCGCCTCCTGCACTACCCGATCCAGTACCGTAAAATCGAAGTTTTCCTCTTCCGCTTCGATCTTCGCCTTCACCGCTTTTACCGTCGGGCTTTTGGAAATCACCCCGCAATACTCCGGCATGGTGCGGGCGAAATCTTCCGTACCGATCTTACGCGCCAGATTGATGATATGTTCTTTGTCGTGTGAAATCAGCGGACGCAGAATCAGCGTATCGGAGGCGTTATCGATCAGTCGCAGGTTGGTCAGCGTCTGGCTGGAAACCTGGCCCAGCGCTTCGCCGGTAACCAGCGCCTGCACGCCGTAGCGCTCGGCGATCTGCGAAGCGGCGCGCACCATCATGCGCTTCAACACCACGCCCATCTGACCGTCGTCTACCTTTTCCAGAATCTCCGCGACTACCGGCTCGAAATTGATAGCGACGAAACGCACGCGGTGCGAGCGGCCAAAACGATTCCACAGATAGTGCGCCACCTGACGCACGCCGATCTCATGCGCGGCGCCGCCCAGGTTAAAGAAGCAGTAGTGTACGCGGCAGCCGCGGCGCATCAGCATATAGCTGGAAACGCCCGAGTCGAAGCCGCCGGAAATCAGTGACAACACATCTTCCTGCGTGCCGATCGGGAAGCCGCCCAATCCTTCATAGCGACCGGTCACCAACAGCAGGCGATCGTTTTCGATCTCCAGACTCACCGTGACCTGCGGGTTCGAGAGATTCACCTGCGCGCTGGCGATATGCTGATTCAGGCCGCCGCCGACGTAACGCTCCACATCCTGCGAGCTGAACGGGTGCTGCCCGCGACGCTTCACGCGTACGCAAAAGGTTTTCCCTTCCAGCCGCTCGCGGTTGACCGCCATCGCCTGTTCAAAAATATTATGCATATCGGTCCAGACGCGATCTTCCACCGCCAGGACATGATGAATGCCGGGAATGCGCGTCAGCTCATCAATAAAGGTTTCACGCAGGCTTTCATCTTTAGAACGGACTTCGATGTGGTCCCAGTGACGCACGACAGCCAGCGTCTCATCAAGATCTTTTAATACGTTGCGAATATTCCCCGTAAGGATTTTGATAAAGCGCAAACGCACCGACTGACTCTTGATGGTGATTTCGGGAAACAATTTAATGATAAACTTCATGACAGCGCAGCTCTGAGACAATTAAGTGCTAAAAAAGGCAGCACTTAACTGATAAAATCAATGAATTGCAAAGTAACTAGTGTCCTTTGCTTCCGAGGCGCGACAGTATATCACCTTTGTCTGCGGGCTGCCTGTTTTACTGCCATGCTCTATCATTATTTTGCTAATCATTTCGAGTCGGCTACCATGTCCGATTGCTATAAGATAAAAAACCTGTGAGCCAAAAATCACTATGCCAAAAAAAGCCGAACAGCCGATCAGTTTTGAAACTTCCCTGCAGCAGCTGGAACAGATAGTCACCCGTCTGGAAAGCGGCGATCTGCCGCTGGAAGAGGCGCTGAACGAGTTTGAGCGCGGCGTGCAACTGGCCAGGGTAGGACAAAAAACGCTGCAGCAGGCGGAGCAGCGCGTGCAGATCCTGCTTAACGATGATAAAGACGCTGCCCTGACGCCTTTCACGCCGGACGCTGAATAATGGATTTCGCTCAATTACTCGCCCACTATCATGAACGGGTGAACGGCGCGCTGGCGCGCTTTATTTCTCCCCTGCCCTTTCAGAGTTCTCCTCTGGTTAATGCTATGCAATATGGGGCATTATTGGGCGGTAAAAGACTGCGCCCTTTTTGCTAAAGCTCCTTGAACATACTCACTGATTTTTGTTGTCGGCGATATGCTGCGCGTTGATGCAGAGAGCCTTGATGCCCCCGCCGCCGCCGTTGAATGCATCCACGCCTATTCATTAATTCATGATGACCTTCCCGCCATGGATGATGATAGCCTGCGTCGTGGGCAACCTACCTGCCATATAAAATTTGGCGAGGATACCGCTATCCTGGCGGGCGACGCGTTGCAAACGCTGGCCTTTTCCATTCTTGCCGATGCGCCGATGCGCAACGTACAGCCGCAGGATCGCATCGCGATGATTTCCGAGCTGGCTCAGGCCAGCGGCGTGGCTGGCATGTGCGGCGGTCAGGCGCTGGATCTGGCGGCTGAAGGAGAGCAGATCGACCTGACGGCGCTGGAAGCGATTCATCGTCATAAAACCGGCGCCCTGATTCGATCTGCGGTACGGCTTGGCGCGCTGGCGGCAGGCGAACGCGGGCGTCATGCGCTGCCGCTGCTTGACCGCTATGCGAACGCTATTGGGCTGGCTTTCCAGGTGCAGGACGACATCCTCGACGTGGTAGGCGACACCGCCGTCACCGGTAAACAGCAGGGCGCCGACCAGCAGCTGGGAAAAAGCACCTACCCGGCGTTAATGGGGCTGGATAACGCCCGTCAGAAGGCCCAGGCGCTGTATCAGGAAGCGCTGGATGCGTTGGATCAACTGACCGCGCTTTCCCTGGATACGACCACGCTGCGTGCTCTGGCAAGCTTCGTAATCGAACGTGATAAATAACCTCCACGATGAGTCTCTGATGAGTTTTGATACTGCAAAATACCCGACGCTGGCGCTTGCCGATTCCGTGCAAGAACTACGTCAACTGCCAAAAGAGAAACTGCCCGCGCTGTGTGATGAGCTGCGTCAGTACCTTCTGGACAGCGTAAGCCGCTCCAGCGGTCATTTTGCCTCCGGCCTCGGCGTGGTTGAACTGACCGTAGCACTACACTATGTCTATAACACCCCGTTCGACCATCTGGTCTGGGACGTGGGTCATCAGGCCTACCCGCATAAAATTCTGACCGGCCGCCGCGATCGCATCGGCACTATCCGGCAGAAAGGCGGCCTGCACCCCTTCCCGTGGCGCGCCGAGAGCGAGTATGACGTGCTGAGCGTCGGCCACTCCTCTACTTCTATCAGCGCGGGCCTCGGTATGGCGGCCGCCGGCAAAGAGGGCAAAGGCCGCCGCACCGCCTGCATTATCGGCGACGGCGCGATCACCGCCGGCATGGCGTTCGAGGCGATGAACCACGCCGGGGATATCAAGGCCGACCTGCTGGTGATCCTGAATGACAATGAAATGTCGATTTCAGAAAACGTCGGCGCGCTGAACAATCGTCTGGCGCAGATCCTCTCCGGCAAAACCTATGCGCGTCTGCGCGAGGGCGGCAAAAAAGTGCTGACCGGCCTGCCGCCGATTAAAGAGCTGGTGCGTCGCACTGAAGAGCACCTGAAAGGCATGGTGGTGCCGGGCACGCTGTTCGAGGAGCTGGGCTTTAACTATATCGGTCCGGTGGACGGACACGACGTGCTGACGCTGGTGCATACGCTGAGCAACATGCGCGACCTGAAAGGTCCGCAGTTCCTGCATATCATGACGAAAAAGGGCAAAGGCTATGCGCCGGCGGAAAACGATCCGATCGCCTGGCATGCGGTGCCGAAGTTCGATCCCGCCAGCGGCGCGCTGCCGAAAAGCGCGGGCGGCCTGCCGAGCTACTCCACTATCTTCGGCAACTGGCTGTGTGAAACCGCCGCGGGCGACGATAAGCTGATGGCGGTGACGCCAGCGATGCGTGAAGGCTCCGGCATGGTCGGCTTTTCACGCCAGTATCCGGGACAATATTTCGACGTTGCCATCGCCGAACAGCATGCGGTTACCTTCGCCGCCGGGCTGGCGATCGGCGGCTACAAGCCGGTAGTGGCGATCTACTCCACTTTCCTGCAGCGCGCCTACGATCAGCTGATCCATGACGTCGCTATTCAGCAGTTGCCGGTGCTGTTCGCTATCGATCGCGGCGGCATCGTCGGCGCCGACGGGCAAACCCATCAGGGCGCCTTCGACCTCGCTTTCCTGCGCTGCATTCCGGGCATGGTGATCATGACGCCCAGCGACGAAAACGAATGCCGCCAGATGCTCTACACCGGCTATCACTATCAGGACGGTCCGAGCGCGGTGCGCTATCCGCGCGGCACCGGCACCGGAGCAACGCTGGAACCGCTGGCCTCGCTGCCGCTGGGCAAAGGCGTGGTGAAACGTCAGGGCGAAAAGCTGGCGATCCTGAACTTCGGCACGCTGCTGCCGGAAGCGCGGGCGGCGGCGGAAGCGCTGAACGCCACGCTGGTGGATATGCGTTTCGTGAAGCCGCTGGATGAGTCGCTGGTGCTGGAGATGGCAGCCAGCCATGAAGCGCTGGTGACGCTGGAAGAAGGCGCGATTAAAGGCGGCGCTGGCAGCGGCGTTAACGAGCTGCTGATGGCGAAGCGCGTGCTGGCGCCGGTGCTGAATCTCGGCCTGCCGGATGAGTTTATCCCGCAGGGCACCCAGGAAGAGATCCGTCATGACTACCAGCTTGACGCCGTCGGCATTCAGCAGCAGATCGAGCGCTGGCTGGCGCAGTAATCGCCTGTCCGGTACGCGTCACTTCGCCGCTATGCTGACTGGCGCTGCAAATGCTCAGCCGCCAGTTAGCTAAAAGCGAACAGCCGCAACACAGTAAAAAGCCAGGCGTTATGCCTGGCTTTGTTTTTTGCAGCCTTTTATTCGCACGCCACGCGTCGGCCCTTTCCTGTATTGCTACCACATCCCTCTTCGCTCTCCGCCTGCGCATGACAAGCATGCTGCCCTACGAAGCATCGGAGTCGCAATAAGCCAGCCGGCGTTTCAGACGCGAAGCGTCCCTGCTCTCTCCCACGCGCCTTCCTTTTGGTAAAGCCAGTACGGGCGCAGAAGCAACTCTCTTCAGCATGCAACCATCTCGCGCTGACGATAATGGATACCGTTTCCGAGTATAATAGGCGTTCTGAATGGCCCTCGAATGTCTCATGACGAAATTCTCATGATAAAAGTTCTTATTATTATTCCTGAAGGCGGCATGCTGTTTGAGGCCGCGGGGATTGCTGAAATTTTATCGCATGCCAGCCGCACCGGTCGGTTTACAGGCGGCGGAGAAGCCTACCAGGTGAGCATAACGGCGGGTAAAAGCAACACGGCGGTAAAAGGCTTTTCAGGCATTCGCCTCTCGGTTAATCATCACCTTTCCGATCTCAGCGTAAACGCGGGTTGGGACACGATAATTGTGACCGGTCGGGGTATGGATAAGGATGAACGTCGTCTGATAGCAAACTGGCTCAGGCAAGCTGAGCCTTATGCGCGTCGGGTGGTATCCATATGCGGTGGTTCATTGCTACTGGCTGAAAGTGGATTGCTGGACGGGCGCAAGGCAACCACGCATTGGCAGCTTCTGGATGTACTTAAAACCGGTTTTCCCAACGTAAAGGTGGATGAGGATTCTATTTATACCCGTGACGGTAAAATATGGACCTCGGCAGGCGTTAGCGCGGGATTCGATCTTACGCTGGCTCTGATTGAAGAAGATTACGGCTTTCAGCATGCACGTAGCGTTGCTCAGGATATGGTTATGTTCCTGAAGCGTCCCGGAGGGCAATCACAATTTAGCCGGTATGTGGTTAATCAGGCCGTTCAGCCTGGGCCCGTGCGCGATCTTCAGGTCTGGATACTGGAAAACCTTGCTGAAAATCTGACGATTGATTCTCTTGCCAGTCGAGTTTCGATGAGCCCGCGCAATTTCGTCCGCGTATTTACCCGCGAAACCGGCACCACCCCGGCAAAGTATGTTGAGGCTGCGCGACTGGATGCGGCAAGAGCGCTGCTTGAACAAAGCCCGTTAAGAATAGAGCAGGTAGCGACCATAACCGGTTTCAAAAATGTGCTGAAGATGCGCCGCGCCTTTGAGCGTGGACTGAAATTAACGCCTTCCGAGTACCGCCAACGCTTCGGCGCGGAAAAGTTGTCCTGAAATGATGCCAGAATGTCCTGCTCTTATTTTTCGGCGCGCTTAAGCTGAACTGACAATGCAGCAATATTCCCTTTCACGGCGTGCTGAAATCGGCGGCAGGAGAATAATGATGGCTATAGAGCGCTTTACGATTGATATTCCGCAATCACAGCTTGATGATCTCAACCTCAGGCTTAAAAATACCCGGTGGCCTTGCTGGCCAGTTGAAGAAACCTGGGGGAAAGGCACACCGGTAAATTTTATGAAGCCGCTAGTGGAATACTGGCGAGAAGCATTTAACTGGCGTAAGCAGGAAGCCGAATTAAATCGTTTTGCTCATTACCGTAGCGAAGTAGATGGGTACCCTATCCATTTTATTCACATGCGAGGAAAAGGCCCCTCGCCTGTTCCCCTGATTCTTACGCATGGCTGGCCTGACTCATTTATACGTTATCAAAGGATTATCCCGCGGTTAACCGATCCAGCCCGCTTCGGCGGGAGCCCGGAAGAGGCTTTTGATGTTATCGTTCCCTCTATTCCAGGATTTGGTTTTTCTTCCTGTCCGCAGCCTGAAGGGCTCAATAACGCCCAGGTAGCCAGCCTGTGGCTAACGCTTATGACAGACATCCTCGGATACGAAAAATTTTATGCCGCTGGCGGCGACCTGGGTTCAGGCGTAACCCGTTACCTGGCAGCATTCTACCCTGAGCGCCTTACCGCAATACATCTTACGGATATCGGCATCGTAAGAGATTTGATGGCGCATGCGGAACCGGAAACGCTGACGGAAGAAGAACAGGCATATCGCCGCTCGGCGATTCGATGGATCAGCCAGGAAGGTGGCTATATGTCCATACAAGCCACCAAACCTCGTACCCTGGCCTTCGGGCTTAATGATTCGCCAGCCGGCCTTGCCGCATGGATAGTTGAAAAATTCGGGTCGTGGAGCGGTTGCGATGAAGCCCTGTTCAGCCGCTTCAGCAGGGATGACATCCTGACCAATATTTCGTTGTACTGGTTCACCGGCTCGCCAGCAATGTCCAACAATATCTATTATGAAAACCTCCATTCGCTTCCCCCGCTGCAAAAAAGCGAGGTGCCAACAGGCATAGCCTGTTTCCCTGCCGATGTTCTGCCGCCGCCGCGAAGCTGGGCAGAAAAAAATTACAATATCTGTCGCTGGAGAGACATGCCTCGCGGCGGTCATTTTGCCGCCATGGAAGAACCTGAGCTCTATGCGGAAGAACTCATCGCTTTTTTTCGTGACTACAGAAAATCGTTTTAGAAACAGAAGAGTAAATAGCGGGAACAGATTATCAGAAGCATCCAGGCAGGATGTCAGTAACGGGTATGCGACGAGCAGGATTCGCCGCATACCTTCATCAAAATAGCGGCCAGTGCAGACCCATCCACCACAGCAGCACGGCGGAAAGAATGCCGGCGATAATATCATCCACCATAATTCCCATGCCGCCATGCACGTTGCGATCGAACCAGCGGATCGGCCAGGGTTTCCACATATCCAGTATGCGGAAAATCACGAAACCGGCCAGCACCCATTGCCAGGTCATTGCCGGAATCGCCATCAGCGTGATCCACATACCGATAAACTCATCCCAGACGATGCTGCCGTGATCGTGAACGCCCATATCTTTCGCCGTGCGATGGCAAAGATAGACGCCGATACAGATGCCGAACATCACCAGCAGAGAATAGATATCCGGCGGCAGAAAGGCCATCAGCCACCAGAACGGAATTGCTGCCAGCGATCCCATGGTGCCCGGCACATAAGGGCTTAAGCCGCTGCCGAAGCCGGTCGCCAGTAGATGCCACGGGTTGCTCAGGCGCAGGCGGCTTTTCGCCAAATCTTTATCGCGCGTCAAAGTGATCAAATCCTTTCAGATTGAGTGTCGTCGGCTTCCCGTCCTGTAACAGCACCAACCCTTCCGACTCTGGCCCCAGTTGGCCGATGCAGGTATAGGGCACGCCAAGATGCCCCAACGCCACATCCAGCGCGCCGCGGTTAATCTCCGGCACGGTAAAGCAGAGCTCGTAATCTTCGCCGCCGCTTAACGCCCAGCGCAGCGCCTGCTCGCTGTCAAAATGATCGCGCAGCACGGTGGAGAGCGGCAGCGCGTCAAGGTTAACGCGGGCGCCGCACTCGCTGGCTTTAAGGATGTGGCCTAAATCGGATACCAGCCCGTCGGAGATGTCGATGGCCGCGCTGGCGAGGTTGCGCAGCGCCTGGCCCTGCAAAATACGCGGCATGGGACGCAGATGGCGTTTAATCAGCGCCTCGTGCGCCGCCGGATCGGTAATGCGCATGCGATGCTGCAACAGCGCCAGGCCCGCCGCGCTGTCGCCCAGCGTGCCGGTAACGTAGATCCAGTCGCCCGGCCGCGCGCCGCTGCGTCGCAGCGCCCTGCCCGCAGGCACCAGGCCGTGAATGCCCAGCGTCAGGCTGCGCGGCCCACGCGTGGTGTCGCCGCCGATCAGCTGCATATCGTAATAATCCAGCAGTTCAAACAGGCTGTCGCTGAAGGCTTTCAGCCACGTCTCGTCCACGTCCGGCAAAGTTAGCGCCAGCGTCAGCCAGGCGGGATCGGCGCCCATAGCAGCCAGATCGCTCAGGTTGACCGCCAGCGCTTTATAACCGAGATCGGCAGGATGAATGTCGCGCAGGAAGTGGATACCTTCCACCAGCGTATCGGTACTGATGGCCAGGGTCTGCTTTTCCGGCACGTTTAATAATGCGCAGTCGTCGCCGATACCCTTTTCCACATCGCGACGTGAGCTTGTCACGCGATTAAAATAACGCGCGATCAGTTCAAATTCGCCACATGACATAATGAATTTCCGCTAAACCTGAATGAAAAAGGCCGGATATTCTCCGGCCTCGATAGATTATTTCTTGTTGGGGCGGATTTGCGGAGCGGCTTTGTCCAGCACGCCGTTAACAAACTTATGGCTGTCTTCAGCGCCAAATACTTTTGCCAGCTCAATACCTTCGTTGATGGCCACTTTATAGGGCACATCGCTACGCTTGCTCAGTTCATACAGAGAAACGCGCAGGATAGCTTTTTCCACCTGTCCCAGCTCTTCCAGCTGGCGCGACAGGTAAGGCTTCATCAGACCGTCAAGGTATGCGCTGTTGGTCGCAACGCCAGCCAGTAGCTCGCGGAAATAGTTGATATCAACGTCTTTGACATCCTGTTCCGCGAGAAACTGATATTCAATATCAGCAATGTCATTATGGGACAACTGCCAGGAATAAAGCGCCTGGACAGCACACTCACGGGCGCGGCGACGAGCAGCAGGTTTCACAAAAATCCCCTTACAAAAATCAGGCTTTAATGGCTTTCAATACGTTAATCATTTCGAGCGCGGTCAGTGCGGCTTCCGCACCTTTGTTGCCCGCTTTCGTGCCGGCGCGTTCAATCGCCTGCTCGATATTTTCCGTGGTCAGGACGCCGAAGGCGACCGGAATGTCGCTGTTCATCGCGACGCTGGCAAGGCCAGAGCTGGCTTCGCCGGCAACATATTCGAAGTGCGCGGTGCCGCCACGGATCACGGTGCCTAAGGCAATAACCGCGTCGTGCTTGCCGGCATTGGCGACGGCGCGCGCCGTCATCGGTAATTCATAGGCGCCCGGCACCCAGATAACGGTGATATTTTCATCTTTCACCTGACCGATGCGTTTCAGTGCGTCGATCGCGCCATCCAGCAGGCTCTCATTAATGAAGTTGTTGAAACGCGCGATAATGATGGCGACTTTCGCCTCTGGCGTGGCAACAGCAGCTTCGATAATTTTCATAGTTTTCCTTTCAGGGTTCTGATTGGCCCCGCAGGGGGGCGGATTCTATCATACTCTTTCGCACTCTGCTTCCGCTTTTCCGCAGGGCGCTAAACCGGTCGGAGCGTCAGGCGCAGATCGGGACCCACCTGCACTGCCTCGCTAAAGCGAAAGGCTGGCGCATCCTGTAAACGCGCCAGGCCCGGCAACGCGCACAGGCCGCGCGCGCCGTCGCCCAATAATTTCGGCGCCAGATAAACGATCAGCTCGTCCACCACGCCTGCTGTCAGCAGTGCGCCCGCCAGCTGCGCGCCCGCCTCTACCCACACGTGGTTAATCTGCTGCTTGCCCAGCAGCATCATCAGCGACACCAGATCAACGCGGCCGTCGCGCGCCGGCACGCGCAGCTGTCGCGCCGTCGGCGGCCACGGCTGGCTCTCATCGGCCTCAAGGCGCGCCAGCCAGGTCTCGCCCGGCTGATGCAGCAACCGATGCTGCGGCGTCACGCGGTTCTGGCTGTCGATCACCACCCGCACCGGCTGGCGTAAATTCTCCTGCGGATAGTCCGCCTGAATCCGTTCGCCCAGCTCGTCCCAGCGCACCGTCAGCGCCGGGTCGTCCGCCAGCACGGTCGCGCTGCTGCTGAGGATCGCCGAACTCTGCGCGCGCAGGCGCTGCACGTCACGTCGCGCCTGCGGCGAAGTTATCCACTGGCTCTCGCCGCTGGCCATCGCCGTACGGCCATCCAGCGACGCGCCTAATTTTAGCTGCACGAAGGGAAAGCCGGTGCGCATCCGTTTCAAAAAGCCGCGGTTCAGCGCTTCCGCTTCCGCCATCATCATGCCGTGGCTGACGTTGATGCCCGCCTGTTGCAGGCGATAAAGACCGCGGCCGGCCACTTCAGGATTCGGGTCCTGCATCGCCGCCACCACGCGGCTTATCCCGGCAGCGATCAGCGCGTCGCAGCAGGGCGGCGTGCGTCCATGATGGCTGCATGGCTCCAGCGTCACGTAGGCGGTGGCGCCCCGCGCGCGGTCGCCCGCCATGCGCAGCGCATGCACCTCAGCGTGCGGTTCGCCGGCGCGCTGATGCCACCCTTCGCCGACGATAACGCCGTCGCGCACGATCACGCAGCCGACGTTGGGATTAGGCGTCGTCGTAAAACGACCGCGCCGCGCAAGCTCCAGCGCGCGCGCCATAAACTCTTCATCACGCATGGCTTAATCCTGTAAACGGGCGATCTCTTCGCCGAATTCGCGAATATCTTCAAAGCTGCGGTAAACGGAGGCGAAGCGTATATAGGCGACCTTATCGAGCTTTTTCAACTCGTCCATCACCAGGTTGCCGATCATTTTACTGGGGATTTCGCGCTCGCCGGTGGCGCGCAGCTGCGTTTTGATATGGCTGATGGCGTTTTCAACCGCGTCTGAACTCACGGGACGCTTCTCCAGCGCCTTCACCATGCCGCTGCGCAGCTTATCTTCATTGAAGGGTTCGCGAACATCGTTGCTTTTGATCACGCGCGGCATTACCAGTTCCGCCACTTCAAAGGTGGTAAAACGTTCATGACAGTCCAGGCACTGACGACGACGGCGTACTGAAGTGCCTTCGCCGACCAGACGGGAATCAATCACTTTGGTATCCACAGCGGAACAGAATGGGCAATGCATGACGTATCCTGATTCTTCACGAAATTAAACCTTAGTGTACCCTGAAGCCCCTGACAACCAAAGCCTCGGCGGGTGGTCAGCGCATTTTTCTGCGCGTCCGGACACGTCCTGCCGCCCTTTTCGCCCTCCTGCGCGCTTTCGCCTAAGCTTATGGGAGTAAACGCATTAAAAGGAGAACGAAGATGAGAAAAGGGCTTTTCCTGCTGCCGTTGCTGAGCGCCGCGCTGCTGAACGGCTGCGCCGCGCCGCCGTCCGCCAGCACACAGGCGCTGCATAGCGAAGTTGGCCAGCTGAACCAACAGGTCTCGCAGCTTACGCGTCAGGCCAGCGCGCTGGAGCTGCAAAACCAGCTTAACAGCCACTCAACCCAGGGCGCCTGGCTGTTGCCTGCCGCCAGCACCCGCGTCGAGCTGCAAAGCCTCGCCGGTCCGCTGATGCTGTCGCTGACGCGCATCGAGCCGGAAGCCAGCGGCACGCGCGCCCTGCTTACGCTGCGCGCCGCCGGCGACAGGCCGCTGCAGAACCTGCGGATGCAGGTGGAATGGGGCGAGCTGGACGCCGCCACCGGCAAACCGCTCAGCACTGGCGCGCTGTCGCAAACCATTGAAGTGCGCAATGCCCTGCTGCCGAAAAGCGAGCAGCCAGTACCGCTGCGCCTGAGCGGGCTGCCGCCGGAACAGCTGGGTTACGTGCGGGTGCATGACATCGAGCCGCTGACGCCCGCGCCGAACAGCGCGCCCGCTGTCAAACAAAACGGGGCGGCTTCTTCTGCGCAGCCGTAATCTGAGGCGATGCCTTGCCTCTGGCGCAATAAAAAAGGCCGCTTGCGCGGCCTTTTTATTACGGCTGAGTAGAGATTACGGCAGAATCGAAGGCTGATCGGCACCCTCTTTTTCCACTTTCTGCTGCAGCATATGCTCTCGCTTCATACCCAGTTTCAGCGCCAGCGCCGAAGCTACGTAGATTGAAGAGACAGTACCAATGGAAACGCCGATCAGCATGGTCAGTGAGAAGCCTTCCAGCAGCGCGCCGCCAAAGATGAAGAGCATCAGCACCACCACCAGCGTCGTCGCCGAGGTCATGATGGTACGACTCAGCGTCTGCGTCAGCGAGACGTTGACGATCTCATACGGCGTGCCGCGACGGATCTTACGGAAGTTTTCGCGGATACGGTCGGAGACCACAATACTGTCGTTCAGCGAGTAGCCGATAACCGACATCAACGAGGCGATGATGGTTAAGTCGATCTCGATATGAAACAGCGACAGGATGCCGAGCGTGATGATCACGTCGTGCGCCAGCGCCAGTACCGCGCCGAGCGCCAGACGCCACTCGAAACGGAAGCCGACGTAAATCAGGATAGAGATCAGCGCCACCAGCAGCGCCATGCCGCCCGCCTGCGCCAGATCGCTGCCGACGCTGGGGCCGACGAACTCAATGCGCTTCACGGTGGCGTTCTGACCCGCCGCCTGGTTAATTACCGAGACGACCTTGTTGCCCAGCTCCTGACCCGCGTTACCGGCGTTCGGCGACAGACGCACCATCACGTCGCGACTGCTGCCGAAGTTCTGCACCTGCGGTTCGACGAAGCCCGATTTTTCCAGCGAACCGCGCAGCGTATCGAGGTCGGCCGGCTGCTCCAGCGTAATCTCAATCACGGTGCCGCCGGTGAAGTCGAGCCCCCAGTTGAAGCCGCGCACGCCCATGATGATCACCGACGCGATCAGCAGCAGCCCCGAAAGGGTAAAGGCCAGCGTATCCCAGCGCATAAAGTCATGGACTTTACGGCCATAGTTTAATTGTTCAACACTATATTGCTGTGCCACAACCTACTCCTCAGATAGACAGCTTGTTGATGCGTTTGCCGCCATACAACAGGTTAACAATGGCACGCGTACCGACAATCGCCGTGAACATCGAGGTGCCCACGCCAATCGCGGTGGTGATGGCGAAGCCCTTAATGGAGCCGGTGCCGACCGCATAAAGAATAATGGCGGTAATCAGCGTGGTGACGTTGGCGTCAATGATACTGGAGAACGCGCCTTTATAGCCTTCATGAATCGCCTGCTGAACGGTGCGCCCATTCTTCAGCTCCTCTTTAATACGCTCGTTTATTAACACGTTCGCATCGACGGCGACCGCCAGTGTCAGCACAATTCCCGCGATGCCGGGCATCGTCAGGGTGGCGCCAGGCAGCAGCGACATAATGCCGACAATCAGGACCAGGTTGGCGACCAGCGCGGTGGTGGCGATAACGCCGAACTTTTTATAGTAAACCACCATAAAGACGATGGAGGCGATCAGCCCCCACAGGCACGCTTCCAGCCCCTGCGTAATGTTCTGCTGACCCATGGTCGGACCGATGGTGCGTTCTTCAACAATCTGAATCGGCGCAATCAGCGCGCCGGCGCGCAGCAGCAGAGAAAGCTGGCGCGCTTCATTCGGGTTATTGATGCCGGTGATGCGGAAGCTGTTGCCCAGACGCGACTGAATGTTCGCCACGTTGATCACTTCTTCCTGTTTCACCAGAATCGCACGGCCGTTGGCGTCTTTTTTGCCGCTGTCTTTATATTCGACAAACAGCGTCGCCATCGGCTTGCCGATGTTGTCTTTGGTGAAGGTCGACATCATGTTGCCGCCCGCGCTGTCGAGCGAGATGTTAACCTGCGGCTGATTGTATTCGTCAGTGCTGGAGGTGGAGTCGGTGATATGGTCACCGGTCAGGATCACGCGTTTGTACAGCACGACCGGCTGCCCTTCGCGCGTCTGCTTCACTTCAGAATCGCCCGGCACGCGGCCTTTGGCGGCGGCGTTAGCGTCAACGATGGTATTTACCAGACGGAATTCCAGCGTCGCGGTCGCGCCCAAAATCTCTTTCGCGCGCGCGGTGTCTTGAATGCCCGGCAGTTCAACCACGATGCGGTCGGAACCCTGACGCTGCACCAGCGGCTCGGCGACGCCCAGCTGGTTGACGCGGTTACGCAGGATGTTGATGTTCTGCTGAACTGCATATTCGCGCGCTTCACGCAGACGCTCATCGCTCATGACGGCGCGCAGCGCGTTATCGCCGCGGCTGTTGATCACCAGGTCGCGATGACGGGTCGTCAGGTAGCTGACGGCGTTGTCGCGCGCGGCGGCGTCGCGGAACAGGATCTCCACGCCGTAGTTATCAATCTTGCGCACGTTGGTGTAAGGAATGCCTTTATCGCGCAGGTCGCTGCGCAGGCTGTCGGTATTCTGCTCCTGCAGCTTGCCGAGCGCGGTGTCCATATCGACTTCCATCAGGAAGTGAACGCCGCCGCGCAGGTCAAGGCCGAGCTTCATCGGCTGCGCCGCCAGCATTTCCAGCCACTTAGGCGTGGCCGGGGCGAGGTTAAGCGCCACGACATAATCTTCGCCCAGCGTCTTCATCAGCGCTTCACGGGCGCGCAGCTGTACATCCGTATTGGCGAAACGCGCCAGAATGGCGCCCTGCTCCAGCGCAATGGATTTGCTCTGGATATGCTCTTGTTTTAATACATTTTGGATCTGGTCCAGCGTTTGCTCACTGGCGGCGCTTCCGCGCGCGCCAGTGATCTGAACGGCCGGATCCTCTCCATACAGGTTAGGAAGTGCATACAGCAGACCGACGGCAAGCACCACGATCAGCATAATGTATTTCCACAAAGGATAACGGTTTAACACGGCAGTTCCCTTAGGGAAAACAAATAATTACAGCGCCTTCATCGTACCTTTCGGCAGGACGGCAGCCACGAAATCACGTTTGATAACCACTTCATTGTTATCGTTCAGGGCAATAGCGATATAGCCGGTGTCCGCCACTTTCGTCACGCGACCTACCAGACCGCCGGTGGTCAACACCTCATCGCCTTTGGAGATGGAATCCATCAGCTTTTTATGCTCTTTCGCACGCTTCTGCTGCGGACGCAGGATCATGAAATAGAAAATCAGGCCAAAAACTACCAGCATAATCACCAGAGAGTACGGGCTCCCCTGAGACGGTGCGCCAGCTGCTGCCACTGCGTCAGAAATGAAAAAACTCATCAACTTTCCCTCATTGTTTAATTATCAAACGTTTAATGGCGGAACCGCTTTACCCTTCCGCGTGTAGAAGTCACTGACGAAGCGCTCTAATTTACCTTCTTCAATGGCCTTGCGTAAACCCGCCATCACGCGTTGGTAGTAACGCAGGTTATGAATGGTATTCAAACGCGCGCCCAATATTTCGTTACAACGGTCGAGATGGTGCAAGTAGGCGCGGCTGTAATTGCGACAGGTGTAGCAATCACACTCGGCGTCCAGCGGCGAGGTGTCATCTTTATGTTTGGCGTTGCGGATTTTCACCACGCCGTCCGTGACAAACAGATGGCCGTTGCGCGCATTGCGCGTCGGCATTACGCAGTCGAACATATCGATGCCGCGACGCACGCCTTCGACCAGGTCTTCCGGCTTGCCGACGCCCATCAGATAACGGGGTTTATCTTCCGGGATCTGCGGGCAGACATGCTCCAGAATACGGTGCATATCTTCTTTCGGTTCGCCGACCGCCAGGCCGCCCACAGCGTAACCATCAAAGCCGATCTCCACCAGCCCTTTGACAGAGACATCACGTAAATCTTCGTAAACGCTGCCCTGAATAATGCCGAACAGCGCATTTTTATTGCCCAGCTTATCGAAGTGATCGCGGCTGCGTTTCGCCCAGCGCAGCGACATCTCCATCGAGCGTTTGGCATAGTCCCAGTCCGCCGGGTATGGCGTGCACTCATCAAAGATCATCACAATGTCCGATCCGAGATCGTACTGGATCTCCATCGATTTTTCGGGATCGAGGAAGATCGCGTCGCCGTTAATCGGATTGCGGAAATGCACGCCCGCCTCGGTGATCTTGCGAATGTCGCCCAGGCTGAAGACCTGGAAGCCGCCGGAATCGGTCAGAATCGGCCCGTGCCACTGCATGAAATCGTGCAGGTCGCCATGCAGCTTCATGATCTCCTGCCCCGGACGCAGCCAGAGGTGGAAAGTGTTGCCCAGCAGGATCTGCGCGCCGGTCTCTTTGACTTCTTCCGGCGTCATGCCTTTTACCGTGCCGTAGGTGCCCACCGGCATAAAGGCCGGCGTTTCCACTACGCCGCGATCGAAAACCAGACGGCCACGACGCGCGCGGCCATCTTTTGTATCAAGTTCAAATTTCACGTTGCCTCCACCAGAGAAACAGTCTGATGCACAGTTAATATGACGGCGCCGCCGCTGCGGCGCCGGCTAATCAGACGCCGACTTTTTCATTCGGTGCCTGAGGATTACGGGTAATGAACATCGCATCGCCGTAGCTGAAAAAGCGATACTGCTGCGCCACCGCCTCGCGATAGGCGTTCATGGTATGGCGATAGCCAGCGAAGGCGGACACCAGCATGATCAGCGTCGATTCCGGCAGATGGAAATTGGTGATCAGCGCATCGATCACCTGATAGTGATAGCCGGGATAGATAAAAATCTGGGTATCGTCGAAGAATGGCGCGATCAGGGCGTCCTGCGCCGCCTGCGCCGCGCTTTCCAGCGAACGCACCGAGGTCGTGCCGACGGCCACCACGCGATTGCCGCGCGCTTTACAGGCCAGCACCGCATCCACCACTTCCTGCGGCACTTCCGCGTATTCGGAGTGCATGATGTGATCTTCGATGCTGTCGACGCGCACCGGCTGGAACGTGCCGGCGCCGACGTGCAGCGTAACAAACGCCATCTCGATCCCTTTTTCACGCAGCGCCGCCAGCAGCGGCTCGTCGAAGTGCAGACCGGCGGTGGGCGCGGCGACCGCGCCCGGCTTCTGGCTGTAGACCGTCTGATAGAGCTCGCGATCCGCCTCTTCGTCAGGACGATCGATATAGGGCGGCAGCGGCATATGGCCGATGGCGTTCAGAATATCGAGTACGCTACGTTCATCGTCAAAGACGATTTCAAACAGCGCGTCATGCCGCGCCACCATCGTGGCGCGTACGCTTTCATCATCGCCGAACAGCAGCGCCGCGCCCGGCTTCGGCGCTTTCGAGGCGCGCACGTGCGCCAGCACGCGCTTGTCATCCAGCATGCGCTCCACCAGCATCTCGATCTTGCCGCCGCTGGCTTTGCGCCCGTAAACACGGGCCGGAATAACGCGGGTGTTGTTAAATACCAGCAAATCGCCGGGATTCAGCTTATCAAGCACATCGGTGAACACGCCGTGGCTTAAGGCGCCATCGGGGCCATTCAGCGACAGCAGCCGACATCCGCTACGCTGGGGCTGCGGATAGTGGGCAATCAACGACTCAGGTAATTCAAAAGAAAAATCGGCAACGCGCATGCTAAATGTCTTACGGATAACAAACAGGCGGCATAGTCTAGCGGAAAAGCGACAAATTCTGAACTGTTACCCGGTAACCATTCTGTTAGCGTATACTGCCTGGATGAACTTTCTTGCGCATCTTCATCTGGCCTCCCTGGCCGACAGCTCACTGCCAGGCAATCTGATGGCAGATTATGTGCGCGGCGATCCGCTTCCGCACTGGCCTGCGGATATCGCCGCCGGCATCGCCCTGCACCGCCGACTGGACGCCCTGACCGACTCGCTGCCGGAGGTGCTGAGCGCCAAGCGTCTGTTTCGCGACGTCACGCGGCGCGTCGCGCCGATTACGCTGGACGTCGTCTGGGATCATTTCCTGTCGCGCCACTGGGATCGAATAACTCCCTCGCAGCCGCTGCCGCAGTTCCTTGCGCAGGCGCGCGCGCAGATCGAACCGATGCTGTCGCAGTCGCCCGAAGGCTTCCAGCGGCTTAATAGCTATCTGTGGCGCGAACGCTGGATGGAGCGCTACGCCGACGCCGATTATCTGCAACAGGTGCTGCGCGGCATGGCGGCGCGACGTCCGCGCCTGGCGGCGCTCGCCGACTCCTGGCTCGATTTCCATGACAACTACGCCGCGCTCGAAACCCTGTTCTGGCAGTTCTATCCGCGTCTGATGACGCGCGCCGCTGAGCAGCAGCTTTAGCCCCCGACGATCCGTCAGTTTACGATATCCCTCTCCGCAGGGCTTTGATAGACTTGCCCTGCGATAAGCCGTTAGAACGGCGCGCCCGTTTCACTGCTTTATGCCTTATCAGGATTAGCGACATCTCAGGGAGAAATCATGCAACACCAGATCCTTTACTGGCTGCGTCATTTTGACGTGCCTTACGCCACCCCGCTTTCGTTAGCCGCCGTCGTCGCGGTAATTTTACTGATTTCCGTTATCGCCCATCTTATACTGCACCGCGCCGTGCTGCCGATGCTGCGACGCCGCGCCTACGGCTCCAGCCAGCAGTGGCCGAAATCGTTAATCGACAATCATCTGTTTAACCGCTTCGCGCTGCTGCTGCAGGGCGTACTGCTGAATATTCAGACCAGCCTGTTTCTGCACAGCAGCGAGCCGCTGTATGCGGTGCTGCTGGTTATCTCACAGGTCTGGATGATGCTGTTCACCCTGCTGATGCTCTTTTCGCTGCTGGATATTCTGCTGGAGCTTTCCGCCGACAGCGCGCTGGCGCGCCAGCTGCCGCTGCGCGGCATTTTCCAGAGCATCAAGCTGGTGGCGGCGATCTTGTTCGCCATCATGATGATTTCGGTGCTGTTGGGTAAATCGCCGCTGGTGTTGATTACCGGTCTGGGTGCGATGACGGCGGTGCTGATGCTGGTGTTTAAAGATCCGATTCTGGGTCTGGTGGCAGGCATTCAGCTCTCTGCCAACGATATGCTGAAAATCAACGACTGGCTGGATATGCCGAAATATGGCGCGGACGGCGCGGTAATCGATATTGGCCTGACGACGGTAAAAGTGCGCAACTGGGATAATACTATCACCACGATTCCCACCTACGCGCTGATCGCTGACTCGTTTAAAAACTGGCGCGGCATGTCGGAGTCGGGTGGACGTCGCATCAAGCGCAGCCTTAATATTGATACCACCAGCATTCATTTTCTCAGCGAAGAGGAGCTGGCGGCATTGCAGCGCGCGCAGCTGCTGACGCCCTATATCACGCAGAAAAAGGAAGAGATCTCTCGCCACAACGCTGAACTGGCATGCGATCTCACCACGCCGCTGAACGGACGACACCTGACCAATATCGGCACCTTCCGCGCCTGGCTGGAAGCCTGGCTGCGAAGCCATCCGCATATTCATCAGAATATGACGCTGATGGTGCGCCAGCTGGCACCGGGTTCGGACGGCCTGCCGCTGGAGGTGTATGCCTTTACCAATACGACGGTCTGGCTTGAATATGAACGCATTCAGTCAGATATCTTCGACCATATTTACGCCGTGCTGCCAGCCTTCGGCCTGCGCGTGCATCAAACGCCAACCGGGCATGACCTAAAATCTTTCGCCGGCCTTACAGCAGATAAAGCGGTGCGCTAACGTCGCGCTGTATTCTTTTTAAATAAAATGGCCCTGGATATACTGGGGCCATTAATAAACAGAATGCGCCTGAGTTTTTTCTGTTTTTCCCCCATGCGGGTTGGAAACCATTGCAATAAAGCTTAGTCTTCTCGTGATATTTTTAAGTCAAATTTACAGTGAGCAATTTTTTGCGGCGCTTTCACCTTGATTTAAATGAAATAATAATAACTTCACTTGCTCATCCATTACAGATCTTAAAAACACTGTCAGGATGGCTTTATGAATCAACAAAATGCACTAAAGTGGCGGGCGGATATTGATGGCCTGCGCGCGCTGGCGATTCTGCTGGTAGTCGGATTTCATGCGGGCATCGCGCCATTAAGCGGTGGTTTTATCGGCGTTGACGCCTTTTTCGTGATTTCCGGTTTTCTGATCGGCGGCATTATTAATAAAGAAATCGGTCAGGGCGTTTTTAGTTTTAAAAATTTCTATATTCGGCGAATTCGGCGTATTGCCCCGGCGCTGTTCTTTATGATGGCCGTTATTTTCGCCCTCTGTTATCTCCTTTTATCCCCGCTGGAATTCCGCGATCTCACTAAATATGGCACCTTCGTTTTCCTCTCTTTGCCTAACGTCGCGTTATTAAAAGGCAGCGACTACTTCAGCAGCTCAGCCGATTTAAATCCGCTGTTGATGACCTGGTCGCTGGGAATTGAAGAGCAATTCTACTTTATTCTGCCTTTTATTCTGCTGTTGGCCAGCCGCCGACGCTGGTCGGCGAAGACTGTTATCTGGACATTGTCGCTGCTGTCGCTGGTCGCCAGTATTATCCTGACGCCGGTAAATGTGAAAAACGCCTTTTACCTGCTGCATACCCGCGCCTGGGAACTGGGTGCAGGCGTGCTGCTGGCGCTTTATCTGCCACAGCCCGTCGGCGGCAAAGCGGCGAACAGCCTGACGCTTAGCGGCCTGCTATTGTTGATATTGCCCGCGATGCTGCTGGAGAAAGGCAACAGCTTTCCCGGTTTTTTAGCCTTGCTGCCGGTACTGGGCGCGGTGCTGCTGCTGGCGGCGCGAGGCTCCATCAGCCGCTGGCTGCTGGAAAACCGCCCAATGCGTTATATCGGTAAAGTATCCTATTCATGGTATCTCTGGCACTGGCCGTTACTCAGCATCGCCCGCATCTGCAGCGATCGTCCTCTGAACGTCACACAGGCGCTGGTCATCTGCGCCCTGGCTTTCGCCGTGGCGGCCCTCTCCTGGCATTGGGTGGAACAGCCCTTTCGTCGGCCCAGCGGCAGCGACCGTAAGGTCATCGCTGGCTACTGCCTGATTTCCAGCGTGGCGGCCGTCGCATTCTTTTCGGCCTATATGATGGGCGGACTGAAATATCGTATGAACGATCTGGTGAACGAGGGTGAAAAGTATAAAATTACGGCGCAAAGCAACCCCTGCCTGCGCGACTATGGAACCAGTACGCCTTCTTGCAATAAATTGTGCCTGCCGGATACCTCCACGCCGGGCGTTGCGCTGCTCGGCGACAGCCATGCGGCCGCGTTGCGCAGCGCGGTGGCGCAATATGCATTGAAGAAACATAAGCCTTTGCTGCAAATTACTAAAGCATCCTGCCCTTTCCTGGCTGGCGTTACCCGCTACGTCTCCGATCACCCGAACCATGCGCGGCAATGTCAGCAGTTTAATGAGGCGGCAATGAATATTGCGCTAAGCGATAAAGTCGATGAGGTCATCATCTCCGCCTACTGGACGTCCGGCATCAGTATCCTTCCTGGTTTTGGTTACCGCGATATCGCCGGGAATATCGACGATAACTACGTCGCCTTCAATCAGGGGATGGAGCAGGCCATTGCCCGCCTGCAGGCGGCAGGTAAAAAAATCACCATCATCGAAGATGTGCCTAATCTTGATGTCGATCCGCTGCGCCTGCATAACAACCGCAATATTCCGCTGCGTAAGGAATTGAATCAGTTTCTGACACGCTGGAACGGCATGCCAATGCCAGGCGACCGCACCCACCTGTTCCATCTGCCGGAGCTTAAGATGGAGCGCATGTTAACCGCCTGGCGCGATCGCGGCGTGAAGGTGGTGTCGATAAAAGAAAATCTCTGTTCGACGGAGGGATGCCTTATCTCCAGAGATAATATGCCGCTCTATTATGACGCTAATCACCTGACCGAGCTGGGCAGCAACATCGCGCTGGGCGACCGGCTCTGATACAGAAAACAGAGCGTTGATCCACGCTTCCACGGGCACAAAAAAAGCCGCATCGCTGCGGCTTTTTTATGGAGCAAATTAACGACGTCGCATCATCAGCTTATAGCCTGCCAGCAGCAGCACTATCCAGATGGCGCCGACGTAGAGCGACACGCGCGTATCCGGGAAATAACCAATCAGGCCGATAATAAAGAGCAGGAACAGCACGCCGAATGCGGCGGTATAGCGGCCGCCCGGCATAGCGAACTTTAGCGCTTTCTCCTGCTGCTTGTTCAGCGTTCGACGGAAGGCGATCTGCGAGCACAGGATCATAATCCATACCCAGACGGTGGCGAAAGTCGCCAGCGAAGCGATCACCAGAAACACTTTTTCCGGCATCAGGTAGTTAAGATAAACCGCCACCAGCATCGCCAGCATCATCACTACGACCGTTACCCACGGAATGCCGCGATCCGACACTTTCATAAACATCTTCGGCGCATGGCCCTGCTGCGCCATGCCGTGCAGCATGCGTCCCACGCCGAACACGTCGCTGTTGATTGCCGACAGCGAGGCGGTCAGCACCACGAAGTTCAGAATCGACGCCGCCGCCGCGATGCCTAAATGCTGGAAGGTCAGTACAAACGGACTGCCCTGCGTGCCTACCTGATTCCAGGGATAGATTGACATAATCACAAACAGCGTGCCGACGTAAAACACCAGGATACGCCACGGCACCGAGTTGATGGCGCGCGGAATCGATTTTTCCGGGTCTTCCGCTTCACCGGCGGTAATGCCGATAATTTCAATGCCGCCGTAGGCGAACATCACCATTTGCAGCGACAGCAGCATGCCGACGACGCCGTGGGCGAAGAAGCCGCCGTTGGTCCAGAGATTATGGATGCCGGTCGGCTCGCCGCCATTGCCGATGCCCCAGATAATCATCCCTAAGCCCGCCGCGATCATGATGATGATGGTGGCGACCTTAAAGAACGAGAACCAGAACTCCACTTCACCGAAAGCTTTGACGCTCATCAGATTGATGCCGCCGATTACCAGCACTACGCTCAGCACCCAAATCCAGTGCGGCACTTCCGGGAACCAGACGCCCATATAGATGCCGAACGCCGTCACGTCAGCAATGGCGACAAAACAGTAGGTCCAGCCGGTGATATAGCCCGCCATCGGACCGAGGTAATCCTGTGCGTAGCGCGAGAAGGAACTGGACTGTGGATTGTTGACGGACATCTCGCCCAGCGCGCGCATGATGATATAGGCTACCGCGCCGCCGATAATATAGGCCAGCAGCACGCTCGGCCCGGCCATTTTTATTGCATCGGCAGAACCGTAAAACAGTCCGGTACCAATCGCCGACCCCAGCGCCATAAAACGGATATGGCGTGTGCTCAATCCCCGTTTGAGCTTATTGGTTTCTTGCATAGTGACATCTTACCTGTGGAAATGAAAAACCACGGGCAAGCCCGTGGTTAAACTGAATGAATCAGGTTTAATGATGCGCCCTGACCTGTTGCTGGCCCATCAGGCGGTCGGCGATCGCCGCAATAAGCAGCATGACCAGCGAAGGCGGCAGCCAGGCAAGTCCCTGTTCGGCCAGCGGCAGGTGCTGGCTAATGGCGGGCAACGCATCTTTAAAGCCGGTGCTTTTAATCGCGTCGATGATACCAAATACCAGGCTAACAAGCATGGTCGGCGCAACGATACGCGTGGTTTTGTTCCACCAGCTCAGGGTAAAACTCAAAACAACCAGGACGATGCAGGGCGGATAGATCGCCGTCAGCACCGGAATGGAGATCTGAATCAGGTGGCTCAGGCCGAGGTTGGAGACCACCATCGAGAACAGGCCGAGGATAAACACCAGCGTTTTATAGGAAAACGGCAGGTATTGCGCGAAGAACTCAGCGCAGGCGCAGGTCAGGCCGACTGCCGTCACCATGCAGGCGATGAAGATCAGCGCGGCGAGGAAGAAGCTGCCCATGCCGCCAAAGGTATGCTGCACATAGGCGTGCAGGATCGCGGCGCCGTTGGCGTTCTGATCGGCCAGCGAACCGCTGCCCGCGCCCAGCTTAAACAGGCTCAGGTAGACCAGCGTCAGGCCGACGCCAGCGATCAGACCCGCCAGAATGGTGTAGCGCGTCAACAGACTCGCCTCTTCCACGCCGCGGGAACGCGCGGCGTTGACGATAACGATGCCGAAGACCAGCGCGCCCAGCGTATCCATAGTGAGATAGCCGTTAACGAAGCCGCTGGAGAACGCCGCATTCTGATAGGCGTCGGTCGCGGTGATCGGGCTGCCCGCCGGCCACAGCAGCGCGGCAATACCCAGCACCACCAGCGCGAAAATTTTCAGCGGCGCGAGAATATGACCAACGGTATCCAGCAGTTTGCCCGGATAGAGCGATACGCCAATCACCAGCGCAAAGTAGACCAGGCTGTAAACCAGCAGCGGCAGCGCGCCGTCGCCGGTCAGCGGCGCAATGCCGATCTCAAACGAAACGGTGGCGGTACGCGGTGTGGCGAACAGCGGTCCCACGGCGAGATAGCAGACCGTCGCCAGCAGCACGCCGGCCGCTTTGCCGATCGGGGTGCTGAGCGCGTCGATGCCGCCGCCCACGCGCGCCAGCGCGATGACCGTTATCACGGGCAGACCGACTGCGGTTACCAGGAAACCAAGCGCCGCAATCCAGACATGCTCGCCTGACTGCAAACCAACCATAGGAGGGAAGATAATATTGCCTGCGCCGACAAACAGGGCGAACGTCATAAAGCCCAGCGCAATGATGTCTTTCGACGTTAAACGATGTGTCATAGAACTGTATTGCCTGCTACTGATGTTGCGGTGGATGTTGTGTTAAGGCTTACCGCACCCTCTCTGCGCTACAAATGCTGGCGACTCAGGCAATTACCTGAATTTATGCTGATTCACGACGCCAGGCGCAGGTGATTTGAGCTGATTTTGTTCTTTTCACAGAGGGAAACCGCGATAAGGGGCATAAGTAAAACGTTTATAGCGGAGAAAGGCAATACAGGATCGGAAAAGCAGAACGATATAACGAATATAGATTTCAGACCAGAGAATCACTTCAAATTATGACTAAAGGACATTACATGATGTGACTTTTTTTTCGCCAGCCCGGCGTTATTTTCTTCATTTAATCCTGGCCGCATGCACAAAAGGCGCGTTTTCACGCGCCTGTCTGCACAAATTTACGCCAGTTACCAGACGTTTTTCGCGATATCCACCACCAGGCGCAGTTTTTCCCACTGCTGCGCCTCGCTCAGATTGTTCCCCTCTTCCGTCGAGGCGAAACCGCACTGCGGGCTGAGGCAGATCTGATTGATATCGACATACTGCGCCGCTTCGGCGATACGCGCCTTCACGGTTTGCGGATCTTCCAGCGCGCCCTCTTTGGTGGTGATCAGGCCCAGCACCACCTGCTGATGGCCCGGCTTGATATAGCGCAGCGGTTCGAAGCCGCCGGAACGCTCATTGTCATATTCAAGGAAGAACGCATCGATGTTGACGCCGCCGAACAGGATCTCCGCCACCGGCTCATAACCGCCTTCGGAAATCCAGGTCGAGCGGAAGTTGCCGCGGCAAACATGCAGCCCGACGGTCAGATCGGCCGGCTTGCCTTCCAGCGCCTTATTCAGCACGCGCGCATAGGTCTGCGCCAGCTCGTCCGGGTTGTCGCCGCGCTCACGAATCTGACGTTTCTGATCTTCCGAGCAAAGATAGGCCCAGACGGTATCGTCGAGCTGCAGATAGCGGCAGCCCGCATCATAGAATGCTTTGATGGCGTCGCGGTAAGTCTGCGCCAGGTCGTCGAAATAGTCCGCCAGATCGGGATAGACTTCAGCGTCGATCATTTTACGGCCGCCGCGGAAATGCAGCACGCTTGGGCTGGGGATAGTCATTTTCGCCACTGCGTCGCCGCTGATACTGTTCAGGTAGCGGAAATCTTCCAGCATCGGATGGTCGCCGAAGCCGAGCTTGCCGGTAACGCGCACGCCGCGCGCTTTGGTTTGAATGCCGTTGAACTGAATGCCCTGCTCCGCCTCATAGCGTTCTACGCCCTGTAAGCCATCGAAGAAATCGAAGTGCCACCAGGCGCGGCGGAATTCGCCGTCGGTCACGACCTGTAATCCGGCAGCCAGCTGCTGCTCAACGACATGGCGGATCTCTTCATCTTCCACGCGGCGCAGCGCGGCAGCGTCAATCTCGCCCGCGGCAAACTGCTCGCGGGCGCGCTTGATGGCGGCCGGACGTAAAAAGCTGCCAACCACGTCGGCGCGGAAAGGGGCGGTTGTTCTTTGCATGACGTTCAACTCCTGTTACGAGGCGATGATCCCGCCCCGTTGATTTACCGGTGAAATAGTTTCAGACTCTGATTTTTAAGACTTCTGGATGTCTATATGTCTGAAAGCAGACTCTCATGACTTTTAGCAGGCGGCAAGGGAAGAAATTTCATGAGTCATGAATAATATTCATGTTAACAGGTGAAACGCCTGTAAAAACGCCTTTAGGGCAATGCGAACAGGCTGACATCATGAGAAACGGTCATAAGACGTTGAATCTCCCTCAGACGCGCCGGAAAAAAGTAAAACAGCGGAGCGATATTTCTGCCGCAGACGAGAGGAAAACATACTCCTGCACTACGGTGACGAAGCCAGCGACAAAAGCGTAACGCCCCGCGTCAAAAACGACGACGCAAGCGCATCATCAGAGATGCAACAGCGCTTTCGCCTCAGCAATCTGCCGATCGGAAAGCGGCAGGTAGCCCGCCTGACTGACCAGCGCCTGTCCTTCCGGCGACAGCACCTGACGCAGAAACGCGGCGGTCAGCGGCTCCGGCGCCTTGCCCGGCGGCTTATTGA
>OKNF01000013.1_pt1 | contig 89223 bp, 85 predicted proteins | sample 1613121 | NCBI WGS metagenome assembly OKNF01 (sample SAMN04436838, study PRJEB24849) | human gut metagenome | biome: human gut; feature: NICU; material: stool | host: Homo sapiens | place: USA: Saint Louis, MO | collected 2011-09-08
TGAAAACCAGTATTATCAACGGCTCGGAAGTGTCTAGATTATCCGTGGCGATTCAGGCGGGTGTAGTTGGTGTATCTACCACAAATTTAAGCGTACTAAACTTTGTTTTAAGTTTGTTATAACTATCTCCATCTCCATGTTTTAACGCGTTGATTGCAAGATAACAATTATAGAAATCTTCTTTTAATGCATGTTCACCTGCCTGTTCGAGGATCAACTCAGCCTCTCTGAAACCATTTTTGCATCCAATCCAACGTTGTAGGTGCGCTTCAAAAATTGAAAACATTCCTACCGCATGAATCATCCTTTGTAGGTTTAGCGCCTGGAGTGTTTTGACAGGGGGGGTTGAACCTGTATCGTCCAGAATCTTTTGTGCTTTTTCAGAAACTTCATTTATCATGCCTAACGAATAATAAGTGCATCTATATGCAAGTTCGTAAAATTTGTGCATTTTTAGCCTCTCTATGTATGAGTAATGTCCGCTTCTGGCACAAAGCAGACCTTAATGCAGAGCAGATTATCAGCTCAATGTGTCAGTTCAGATAACCCTTTGTATCACATCTCACACAATGCACACTGCTGCATATCAACTTTTGTTCATGGCAACCTCTTGGTATGAACGCACAACTCACCGAAATCATGCGCCTTATCACCAACCTGATCCGCACCGGCATTGTGTCGGACGTGGACCGGGACAACTGGCTGTGCCGGGTGAAAACAGGCGACCTTGAAACCAACTGGATTAACTGGCTGACCCTGCGCGCCGGCAGCACACGCACGTGGTGGGCGCCCACCGTGGGGGAACAGGTTGTTCTGCTGTGTCTCGGCGGCAATCTGGAAACCGCCTTTGCGCTGCCCGCCATTTATTCCGATACCTTCCCGCCACCGTCCGATTCAGACGAGGGCAGCGTGACCGAATACCCGGACGGCGGCTGGTTTGAATATGACCCGGCCAGGCATCGCTGGCTGATTAAAGGCGTGCAGAACGTGGTGATAGAGGGGGCCGAAAATATGGAGCTGAACACGAAGCGCTTTGCGCTTAACGCTGACCAGGCACAAATCAACGCGGAAATGACCATTAACGGCGGCGTGACGCAGAGCGGCGGCGCCATGAGTTCTAACGGCGTCATTGTGGACGATCATGATCACGGCGGCGTTGAACGTGGCAGCAGCAGAACGGACGGGCCGAAATGACAATGTATCGCGGCATGAACCAGCAGACCGGCAGGGCGCTGACGGACACCGACCATATCCGGCAGTCGGTCCGCGACATTCTGGTAACCCCGCAGGGCAGCCGCATTGCCCGGCGGGAATATGGCTCGATGCTGTTTGCCCTGATGGACCAGCCGCAGAACGATGCGCTGAACCTGCAGCTGATGGCCGCCATCTACGCCGCGCTGAGCCGCTGGGAACCGCGTATCAGGCTCAGTGCCCTGCAGGTCAGCCACAACTATGACGGCTCCCTGCAGGTGGAGTTAACCGGGCAGCGTGCGGACGGTTCGCCGCTGGCCATGAACGTCTCAACGGGAGGAAACAGTGGCGGTAATTGACCTTTCACAGCTGCCCGCGCCGGAAGTGGTGGAGGTGCCGGACTTTGAAACGCTGCTGGCGGAACGCAGGGCGGCGTTTATCGCGCTGCATCCGGCCGATGAGCAGGAAGCGGTGGAGCGCACGCTGGCGCTGGAGTCTGAACCGGTGGTTAAGCTGCTGCAGGAAAATGCCTACCGGGAAATCCTGCTGCGCCAGCGCATCAACGAAGCCGCGCAGGCTGTGATGGTGGCCTACGCGCTCGGCAGCGATCTGGACCAGCTGGCGGCGAATTACAACCTGAAGCGTCTGACCATTACCCCGGCGGACCCGGAGGCTATCCCGCCGGTTGAAGCGGAGATGGAAACGGACGATGACCTGCGCCTGCGCGTGCCGGATGCGTTTGAAGGGCTGAGCGTGGCCGGGCCAAAGGCGGCCTATGAGTTTTACGCCAAAAGTGCGGACGGGCGTGTGGCGGACGTATCAGCAACCAGCCCGGCACCGGCGGAGGTGTTAATTACCGTACTGAGCCGGGAAGGGGACGGCACGGCACCGGCTGACCTGCTGACTGTCGTGAACAGCGCGCTGAATGACGAAAGCGTGCGCCCGGTGGCGGACCGCGTGACGGTGCAGGGTGCTGAGATATTCCCCTACCGTGTGGAGGCCAGGCTGCACCTGTTTGACGGCGTGGTGGCCGCTCCCTGCCTGGATGCCGCTAACGCGGCGCTGGCCGCCTACCTGAAAGAGCAGGCGAAGCTGGGGCGCAGCGTACGGCAGGACTCTTACGGGGCAGTGCTGCGCGTGGCTGGCGTGGACTGGGTGGAAATGGTCGAACCGGCCCGCGACATCATCATGGACCGCACGCAGGCAGGTTACTGCACCGGCACGCTGATAACGGTGGCGGGTGACGCTGCAGGGGGAACGGTATGAGCCTGAATAACAGTCTGTTACCGCCGGGTTCGTCTGCCACTGAGCGCAGGCTGACCGCTGCCTGCAGCGATCTGTCCGGGCTGAAGGTGCCGCTGCGTGAACTGTGGAACCCGGCAACCTGCCCGGTAAAGTTTTTGCCGTACCTCGCCTGGGCATTTTCGGTGGACCGCTGGGATGAGAGCTGGGCGGAGAGCGTCAAGCGCAAGGTGGTACAGGATGCGTTTTACATCCATCAGCATAAGGGAACCATCAGCGCGGTGCGCCGTGTGGTGGAGCCGTTCGGCTTTCTTATCCGCGTTATTGAATGGTGGCAGAACGGCGAGGCGCCCGGCACCTTCCGGCTGGATATTGGCGTGCAGGACCAGGGCATTACGGAGGAAACCTATCAGGAGCTGGAGCGCCTGATAAGCGATGCCCGCCCGTGCAGCCGTCACCTGCTGGGCATGTCTATCAACCTGCAGGTGAGCGGCGAAACCGTTATGGCTGCAGGCAGTTATGACGGTGACGATCTCACTGTTTACCCGTACACACCTGAACTGATTACCGTCAGCGGACCGCTTTATGGCGGCGCGGCGATCCATGTTATTGACCTGATGGAAGTGGGACCATGACACAAAAATATTATGCAATCGTAACCAATCTCGGCGCCGCAAAGATTGCCAACGCCGCCGCGCTGGGCACAAAGCTGAACATTACCCAGATGGCCGTGGGTGACGGCGACGGCTCACTGCCCACGCCGAACGCCAGCCAGACCCGGCTGGTTAACGAAGTGCGCCGCGCTGCGATTAACTCCCTGAGCGTGGACGCGGCCAACGCCAGCCAGATTATTGCTGAGCAGGTTATCCCGGAAACAGAAGGCGGTTTCTGGATTCGGGAAATGGGGCTGTTCGATGCAGAGGGGACGCTGATTGCGGTCTGTAACACGCCGGAAACCTACAAGCCCGCGCTGCAGGAGGGCAGCGGCCGCACACAGACCGTGCGCATGATCCTGATTGTAAACAGCACCGATGCCATCACGCTGAAGATTGACCCGTCCGTGGTACTGGCAACACGGAAGTATGTGGATGACAAAGCGATAGAGGTGCGGGCCTATGCTGACAGCCTGATGGCGAAACATCTTGCTGCCGCCGATCCGCATTCGCAGTATGCGCCAAAGGTCAGCCCGACCTTTACCGGTACGCCAAAAGCCCCGACGCCTGCAGCGGGCAACAATTCCACGCAGCTGGCAACCACAGCATTTGTATCCGCTGCGCTTTCTGCGCTGGCCGGTGCGGCACCTGCCGCGCTCGATACGCTGAAAGAGCTGGCTGATGCGCTGGGCAATGACCCGCATTTTTCTGCCACTGTTCTTAACCAGTTAGCCGGGAAAATGGATATAGCGAAAAACGGCAGCGATATCGCAGACGTGGCTGCGTTTCTCAAAAATCTTGGTTTAGGCGAGGCGGCAAAAAGGGATGTTGGTACAGGACTGAATCAAATCCCGGATATGAGCAGCTTTGGCGGAAAGAGAGGCGGTGCATGGTATAAACAACACCCGTCCGGCCTGATAGAGGTGGGCGGTTCAGTTGGTGTAAATGGTTCGGCCCAGACGCAAAAAATTACGGTTAATTATCCTATCCCGTTTCCGAGTATTTGCCTGGGTATCTGGTTTTCATTTCAGACTGAAGACCCCAGTCAGCGGTTTTGCGGAATATACGATCGTTCTTCCAGTTTGTCGTCGTTTGTTGCATCCGTGATGACGCCTACGTTGAATACTATTTATTTCCGGGCCATAGGATATTAGATGGCATTTAAACGTTGGTTTAGGCGAAGCAGCAAAACGGAATGTCGGAAGTGATATAAATCAAATCCCTGACATGAGCGCTTTTTCATCCGGTCTCTCAAGAACCGGCTGGCAGAAGATAGCGGGAGGATTAATTTTGCAGTGGGGATATGCCCCTGTTCCGGCTGGAAGCGCAACGGGGAAAGTACAGTTTCCTGTAGTATTTCCGAAAGATATTTTTGCCATCCTTGTTACTGATACCGGTGCTGCATGTCTTTCATACGGAACTACTGACCGAAACAACGCAGGATTTACTGTAGCGCGACTTACCAGCACGTCGAATGGTAGCGTCAACGGCTTTTATTTGGCGCTCGGAATATAACGTTACTTTACTGCCATAGGCTATAAAAATAAAATCGTCTTGTTGTTTGGTACATGGCACAACAGTAATTCATTAAAACTAAAGTAAAGTGAATTTAGAATATGGCTTTATATTTATTGGAGGATGTCTAATGAGTTACTGGTTTAGCCCTGAACACAATGCTTTTTACCCCAAAGCCCTTGAAAATGTATACAAGAGTGCAGGGACGCTCCCAAGTGATTTAAAAGATGTAAGTGACGATCTTTTTATGGAATATTCCGGGATGCCACCTGCTGGAAAAATACGGGTTTCTGATAATGAAGGCTTCCCATGCTGGGCTGACATGCCTGTTCCTGAAGTGTCTGAAAATGAATTAAAAGCACAAGCCAGAAAGTTACGTGATGACTTTATATTATCAACAGATCGGATGTTAGTTGTGGACTATACAATTAATGATATCTCTCTGTCTGATGAACAGCGCGAAGAATTGTTAAAAGTTCGTGCCAGCTTCAAAACCTGGCCTAATGATGATGGATGGCCGAAAATCGCGCTGCCAGAAATCCCTTCATGGATTTTGATTGAGGCAGTTGATAATGGCTATGTGGTTCCTGTATGGCCCAATTAATATAAAAAAGCCCGAAAGGGCTTTTTTATTCATTAATACTAACTAGTATCCTACAGCAAACCAGTGAACCGCCCGCGTAAATAATTCAGCATTTCCATTTGTAACCTTTCCGACAATAATCGTGGTCTGGGAATTACTTACAGGCGTAACATTTGCCATTGATAAATAACTGATACCAGCCTCAAGCGTCGTGTTTGGTATGGCAAAAAAACATTTAACATTATTTGGAAATACGACAGGATAATTAACTTTATAAGTTGAACTACCGGACGCGTACCCCCATTGAAAAATAACTCCCTTCTCAATTCCAGATATATTAACAGGGATTATTAGCCATCCATTTCCACCTGTCATGCTTGCTTCTGCAGCACTCATCTTTGCCGCTTCGCCTAAACCAACCCAAAACCGAAAGAAATCCCTGGCACTGAAAAGCGCCAGGCTGGCACACTCCACGCCATTTATGCGAGGTTTACCGTGCTGATTGGCTACATCAGGGTGTCAACAAATGACCAGAACACTGATTTGCAGCGTAACGCGCTGCAGAGCGCAAATTGTGAACTGATTTTTGAAGACAGAATAAGCGGGAAAAAGTCGGACAGGCCGGGACTTAAAAAGGCGCTGCGCTGCCTGCAGGAGGGCGACACACTGGTGGTGTGGAAACTGGATCGGCTTGGCCGGAGTATGCGCCATCTCGTCATGCTGACTGAGGAACTGCGCGAAAAAGGAATAAACTTCCGCAGCCTGACCGACAGTATTGATACCAGCACACCGATGGGCCGTTTTTTCTTTCATGTGATGGGCGCTCTGGCGGAAATGGAGCGCGAGCTGATTGTGGAGCGTACCCGTGCCGGTCTGGCGGCGGCGCGTGAAAAAGGCCGTATAGGCGGGCGCCGCAGGATAATGACAGAAGAGGTAACCGAAAGAGCCAGGCGGATGTTACGTAACGGTGCGACCCTGCATCAGGTGGCGCTGGTTCTGGATGTTTCGGTTAAGACACTGTATCGCTACATCCCGGCAGCTGAGCAAAAGGAACTGAAAAAAAGCCAGTCGTCCGTTGTGTCAGACCTCATACAACAGCAAGGGCGTGAATCAACCGGAGCCACGTAACACCATAGCAAAACCCCTTAACCGGAGATTTGCTACATGGCAGACGATTATCATCACGGCGTGCGCGTTACGGAAATTAACGAAGGCACCCGCACCATTTCAACGGTAAGTACCGCGATTGTGGGCATGGTCTGTACCGCAGACGATGCCGACGCGGCAACCTTCCCGCTGAATACCCCCGTTTTACTCACCGACGTGCTGACCGCCAGCGGCAAAGCCGGAGAGTCAGGCACGCTGGCCCGTTCGCTCGATGCGATCGGCGACCAGGCCAAACCGGTGACCGTGGTCGTGCGCGTGGCGCAGGGCGAAACCGAAGCGGAAACCACGTCCAACATCATCGGCGGCGTGACCGCAGACGGCAAACGCACCGGCATGAAAGCGCTGCTGACCGCGCAGGCCAAATGCGGCGTTAAGCCGCGCATCCTCGGCGTGCCCGGACACGACACGCAGGCGGTGGCAACGGAGCTGTTATCCGTGGCGCAGAGCCTGCGCGGCTTTGCCTATCTCTCTGCTTACGGCTGTAAGACCGTGGAAGAGGCGATCGCCTATCGCGCCAACTTCAGCCAGCGCGAAGGGATGCTTATCTGGCCGGATTTCATCAACTTTGACACCGTGCTGAACGCGGACGCCACGGCTTATGCCACCGCCCGTGCGCTCGGCCTGCGTGCAAAAATAGACCAGCAGACCGGCTGGCACAAAACCCTGTCCAACGTGGGCGTGAACGGCGTCACCGGCATTTCCGCAGACGTCTTCTGGGACCTGCAGGACCCGGCAACGGATGCGGGCCTGCTGAACCAGAACGACGTCACCACGCTGATCCGCCAGGACGGCTTCCGCTTCTGGGGTTCCCGCTGCCTGAGCGACGATCCGTTGTTTGCGTTTGAGAACTACACCCGCACCGCGCAGGTGCTGATGGACACCATGGCGGAGGCGCAGATGTGGGCGGTGGACGGTGCCCTGAATCCGTCGCTGGCCCGCGACATTATCGAAAGCATTCGCGCAAAACTGCGCAGCCTGGTCAGCCAGGGCTATCTCATTGGCGCCGACTGCTGGCTGGATGAGAGCGTGAACGACAAGGACACGCTCAAGGCGGGCAAACTCACCATTGACTATGACTACACGCCGGTGCCGCCGCTGGAAAACCTGATGCTGCGCCAGCGCATCACGGACCAGTATCTGGTGAATTTTGCCAGCCAGGTCAGCGCGTAAGGAGAAAAACAGATGGCATTACCCCGCAAGCTGAAGCACCTGAACCTGTTTAACGACGGGAACAACTGGATGGGTATCGTGGAGTCGCTGACCATGCCGAAGTTTACCCGCAAGTTTGAAAAATATCGTGGCGGCGGGATGCCGGGCGCGGTGGACATTGATATGGGGCTGGATGACGGCGCGCTGGACACCGAATTTTCCATCGGCGGCACGGAGCTGCTGCTGTTCAAGCAGATGGGCGCCGCTACGGCGGATGCCATTCAGCTGCGCTTTACCGGCTCCATTCAGACGGACAGCACCGGTGAGGTGCAGGCGGTGGAGCTGATCGTTCGTGGCCGCCACAAGGAGGTGGACTCCGGCGAGTGGAAAACCGGTGAGAGCAACAGCACCAAAGTGTCCGGCACCAACAGCTACGCGAAGCTGACCATTAACGGCGAGGTGCTGTACGAGGTTGACCTGGTGAACATGGTTGAAATCGTGGGCGGCACGGATCTGATGGAAAAACACAAAAGCGCCCTTGGCCTCTGATAACCCCGGCAGGGTAAGCCCTGCCGCTGCATAACGTATTTTTCAGGACATAAAACGATGACAGAGATTAAAAACGACGCCGCGCTGCAGCCGCAGCAGAAAACCGTCACCCTGGACACGCCGGTAACGCGTGGAAAAGAGCAAATCACCAGCGTGACCCTGCGCAAGCCGCAGTCCGGCGCACTGCGCGGCACCCGCCTGCAGGCGCTGATGGATATGGACGTGAACGCGATGATGACGGTTATCCCGCGCATCAGCCAGCCCGCGCTGCAGCCGCATGAGATTGCCGAAATGGACCCTGCCGACCTGCTTTCGCTGTCGGTGGAGGTGGTCACTTTTTTGTTGCCGAAGTCGGTGCTGTCGGATTTCCCGACGAACTGACGGTGGATGACCTGGTGGCGGACATCGCCACCATTTTTCACTGGCCGCCGTCCGTCACTGACGTGATGCCGCTTACCGAAGTGCTGGAGTGGCGGCATAAAGCGATATTGCGAAGCGGAGCCGGTGACGATGAGTGACACAAACCTGCGGCTGCAGGTGGTTTTAAACGCGGTGGATAAAATCACCCGTCCTTTCCGAAACGCGCAGGCCGGTTCTAAGGAGCTGGCCGCCGCGCTGAAAGCCAGTAAAGACACCCTGAAATCCCTGAACGAGCAGGCCGGAAAAATCGACGGGTTCCGCAAAACCCGGTCACAGCTTGCCATCACTGAAAAAAATCTGGCCGCAGCCCGACAGGAAGCTGCCGCGCTGGCGACACAGTTTGCCGCCACCAACCGCCCCACGGCGCAGCAGGCCCGGCTGCTGGAGCAGGCCAAAAACCGCGCCAGTGAGCTGCAGCAGAAATATAACGGGCTGCGCCTGTCCGTGCAGCGCCAGCGTGAGGCGCTGAACGCCGCCGGTATCGATACAAAACAGCTGAGCGCAGCGCAGCGCCGCCTGAAAACCGACGCGGAAGCCGCCAGCGGTGCCCTTGAACGCCAGCAGGCGGCGCTGAAAAAGCTGGGCGAACGGCAGCAGAAGCTGAACGCCATCCGGGCGCGCCGGGAGAAAACGCAGGAACTGCGCAATAACCTTGCCGGGAACGGCGCCGGTATGGTGGCGTCCGGTGTGGCTGCGGGCATGACGATGATGGCCCCGGTCAGCGCCTACGCACAGTCGGAGGACGCCGCCACGCAGCTGGCCGCCTCCATGATGGGGCCGGGGGCGAAGGTCGCGTCGGAGTTTGAAAAAATAAACCGGCTGGCCGTCAGTCTGGGCGACAGGCTGCCCGGCACCACGGCGGACTTCCAGAACATGATGACCATGCTGCGCCGTCAGGGAATGTCCGCGCAGTCCATCCTGGGCGGGCTGGGTGAAGCCACCGCCTATCTGGGCGTGCAGCTGAAGATGGCGCCCACGGAGGCAGCGGAGTTTGCCGCCAAGCTGCAGGACGCCACGCAGACCTCGGAAAAAGACATGATGGCGCTGACCGACATCATCCAGAAAGGCTTCTACGCCGGGGTGGATTCGGAAAACATGCTGCAGGGCTTTGCCAAAATCGGCAGCGCGATGGACATCATCAAGATGAAAGGGCTGGATGCGGCAAAAGCCTTTGCGCCGCTGCTGGTTATGGCGGACCAGCAGGGTATGGACGGCGGCTCGGCGGGGAACGCCTACCGCAAGGTGCTGCAGGCCATGATGGACACTAAAAAAATCGGGAGCGTGAACAAGGACCTGAAGGGCACCGGCGTGAAGTTCGACTTCACCAACGGCAGGGGCGAGTTTGCCGGGATCGAAAAGATGTATGCGCAGCTGGACCAGCTGAAAACGCTGAGTACGGAAAAGCGCCTGCGGACGCTCAAGGATATGTTCGGGGACGATGCGGAAACCCTGCAGGTCCTTAACAACATGATCACCAAAGGGCTGGCAGGTTATAAGGAAACGGCGGCCAAGCTGGAGAGCCAGGCGTCGCTGCGTGAGCGCGTGGACGCCTCACTGAAAACGCTGGGCAACAAATGGGACGCCGCCAGCGGCTCATTCACCAATGCCATGTCCGCGATTGGGGAAACCGTGGCCCCTGACCTGAAACGCCTGGTTGACTGGCTGGGCGAGCTTTCGGGCAGGCTGGGGCAGTTTGTTCAGCAACATCCACAGCTGACCGCTGCGCTGTTCAAACTAGCCGCCGGGTTCGCTGTCGCCATGACGGCCATCGGGGCGCTGTCGCTGGCGGTGGCGTCCATCCTCGGCCCGCTGGCCCTGATGCGCCTGAGCTTCAGTATGCTGGGGCTGAAGGTGCCCGGCGCGTTCGGGCTTATCCGTAATGCGCTGGGCATCGTGGGCAAGGGCGTGCTGTGGCTGGGGCGGCTGATGCTGGCAAACCCGATTCTGGCCGTGGTGGGACTGATTGCGATGGCAGCGCTGTATATCTGGCAGAACTGGGAAACGCTGGGGCCAAAATTTGCGGCGCTGTGGGTCACCATCCGCGATGGTGCAGTTGGCGCATGGAATACCATCACCACCTGGATAAGCACTAAATGGAATGAAATCACTGCAGACCTTAAGGCGCTGCCCGCCCGTTTTCAGGAGGCCGGGGCGCAGATGATTGACGGCCTGATGGCGGGCATTAGCCAGAAATGGGAGGCACTGAAAAGTAAGCTGACGTCGCTGAACAGCTACCTGCCGGACTGGATGAAGCCGGATACCGCAGGCGGCAACGGCCCTGCGGGCAAGCCTGCGGCGCCGAAGAAAACAGGCTTTGCCGGGCTGTTTGACAGCGGCGGGTTTATCCCGTCCGGGCAGTTTGGCGTGGTGGGTGAAAACGGCCCGGAACTGGTAAACGGTCCCGCCCGCATTACCAGCCGCAGGCGTACCGCCGCGCTGGCCGCCACGGCGGCGCTGGCAATGGGCGCTGCTGCCACGCCTGCAACCGCCCGCCCGCTGCATCCGATGAGCCTGCCGGTCAAGTCCGGGGCAGCGGTAAAAGCAGCCAGTGCCGGAAGCAGCCCTGCGTCCGCCGTGAATATTCATGCCCCGATTACCATTGTGCAGCAGCCAGGGCAGAGCGCACAGGACGTGGTGGCGGAGGTGATGCGCCAGCTGGAGGCAAAAGAGCGGCAGGCGCAGGCCCGCGCCCGCAGCAGTTACCGTGACCGGGGAGGATTTGACGAATGATGATGACGCTGGGTTTGTTTGTTTTCATGCTGAAAACGGTGCCGTATCAGGAGCTGCAGTATCAGCGCAGCTGGCGCTTCCCCACCAACAGCCGCGTGGGCCTGCGGCCGTCTGCGCAGTTTCTGGGGCCGGACACCGACACGCTGACGCTGACCGGCACGCTGCTGCCGGAAATTACCGGCGGCAGGCTGTCGCTGTTTGCGCTGGAGCAGATGGCGGAGCTGGGCAAGGCGTGGCCGCTGATTGAGGGCAGCGGCACTATCTTTGGCATGTTCGTGATTGAGAGTCTGAACCAGACGCGGGCTGAATTTTTCAGTAACGGCGCATGCCGACGCATTGAATTCACACTGACGCTGAAACGGGTGGACGAGTCGCTGGGCGAGATGTTCGGCAGCCTGAGTGACCAGCTGGCAACCATGCAAAAAGCCGCGACCGGCGCGGCAGGAAAAGCGGCTGCCGCCGTGGGAGGGCTGTTCCAGTGAGCGCAATACAATGGATAACCGGCACGGCCAGCGCGCCCGCCTTTCGCCTGACGATGGACGGCGCCGACATCACGCAGCGCATCGAAAAGCGGCTGATTAGCCTGACGCTGACGGATAATCGGGGCTTTGAGGCGGACCAGCTGGACATCGAGCTGGACGACGCGGACGGCCAGCTGCAGCTGCCGCGCCGGGGCGTTCAGCTTAATCTGGCGCTGGGCTGGCAGGGCGAGCCGCTGATTTCAAAAGGTTCTTACACCGTGGACGAAATCGAACACACCGGCGCACCGGACAAGCTGGTACTGCGCGCCCGCAGTGCCGATTTCCGCGAAACACTCAATACCCGGCGCGAAAAGTCATGGCACAAAACCACCGTGGGCGACATGGTGAAAGAGATTGCCGCCAGGCACAAGCTGGACCCGGCGCCGGGTGAGGATATGGCAAAGATGGCGATCGATCACCTGGACCAGACCAACGAGTCAGACGCCAGTTTTCTGATGCGCCTGGCGCGGCAGTGCGGGGCTCTGGCCTGCGTGAAGAACGGAAAACTGCTGTTTATCCGGCAGGGGCAGGGCAGGACGGCCAGCGGTAAATCCCTGCCGGTTATCACGCTGACACGTTCGGCGGGCGACAGTCACCGCTTTACCCTGGCGGACCGTGACGCCTACACCGGCGTGATTGCCAGCTGGCTGCATACCCGTGAACCGGCCAAAAAGGAAACCACGAAGGTTAAGCGCAGGCGGAAAAGCACCGCGAAGAAAAAGGAGCCGGAGGCAAAGCAGGGCGATTATCTTATCGGCACGGATGAAAACGTGCTGGTACTGAGCCGGACCTATGCTAACCGCAGCAATGCAGAGCGGGCGGCAAAAATGCAGTGGGAGCGACTGCAGCGCGGCGTGGCTACGTTCTCCATTCAGCTGGCGCGGGGGCGGGCAGATCTCTACACGGAAATGCCCGTGAAGGTCAGCGGTTTCAAAAAGCAGATAGACGGCAGCAGCTGGATTATCACCACGCTGACGCACAGCCTGAGCAGTGACGGTGGGTTTACAACCAGTCTGGATCTGGAAGTGAAGATTGATAGTATCGAAATGAGATGATTACTATCTCAATATGATTTTTTTGTGTATTATCCATCTCAAATGGGAATGGAGTGCGCCGCTATGATGAATTGCCCGCTGTGTGGAAGCGCAGCACATACTCGCAGTAGTTTTCAGGTTTCAAAGACAACGAAGGAACGCTATAACCAGTGCCAGAATATTAATTGCAGCTGTACTTTCAAATCTCACGAAACTGTCGCTGAAATTATCTCGAAACCCGGTACAGTGAAGCCTGTTCCCCCGCATCCGGACCGATCGCCACAGGGCACGCTTTGGTTATAGCCTTTCATCAGAACCCGCTCAGGCGGGTTTTATTTTTGAATAAGCGATTTTATGTATTTATCTGACTCATCCATATTCATAGGACCTAACTTTTTGCATTCCTGGCCGCCGCCGTTAAGCGTTATCTGCTGATCACTTGACGCATTTAACATCACTACCTTTTTTATCAGGGCGGGATTCCACGTCTTGCCAACGTATTGCGTGTCGCATATGCCCCGGAAAAATAGTACGGCCATATCTTCGTTTACGCTGGGCTTCTTAACTGCCATCGACAGAACGCCCTCATCAAGACCGAAAGAACCATGCTGATAGACGTTCATCACTTCTAAAATGGGCTGAGGAATTTCTTCAGCAAAGACGTTAAATGTCATCAGAAGTGAAAGTGCAAAGAGAGTTTTCTTCATGAAAAGGGCCTCTATCGAAGATCCATGCAAAATTTCTGCTGCCATTTTGCTGCCAATGACTGCCGAGACAACAAAAAAGCCACCCTTGCGAGGTGGCTTAAGTGGCTGATTTAACAGCTAAAATTTGGTGGCCCCTGCTGGACTTGAACCAGCGACCAAGCGATTATGAGTCGCCTGCTCTAACCACTGAGCTAAGGGGCCTGTGGGGCGTGATTATAAAGTAACTCGCCTGGGCAATCCAGCTATCGCTTATCGGTTGGCGATTTTTGCAGCAGTTCAATTGCTTGAAAAGCCTTCATTTCTTTGAGTGTCGACAGCGCAACGGGACGTGTCGCAAAAGCCGATGCCTGCGTCAGGCGATCGGTTGCTAAACTATTAAGCATTATGCCAGGCTGACGTACAACAGGAGAGCAGGGATGAGTGATCATGAGATCAAAGATATTATCGCGCCCGGCCTGCGGGTGGTTTTTTGCGGCATCAATCCGGGCAAGTCTTCCGCCCATACCGGTCACCACTTCGCTTATTCAGGAAACCGCTTCTGGAAAACGCTCTGGCTGGCCGGCTTTACCGAGCGCCAGCTCAAACCGGAAGAGGAGTTGCACCTGCTGGATACCCGCTGCGGTATCACCAGGCTGGTGGATCGACCAACAAAAGAGGCCAGCGAGCTGTCGACGGATGAGCTGCGCGAAGGCGGCAAGTCATTGATAGAAAAAATGCTGCATTACCAGCCAGCGGCGCTGGCGGTGTTAGGTAAGGATGCCTACAAAAAGGCGTTTCGTCAGAGCAAAGTGGAGTGGGGCAGGCAGGCTGCCACCATCGGCGAAACGGAAGTCTGGGTGTTGCCCAATCCCAGCGGCCTGAACCGCGCCACGCAGGAAAAGCTGACGGAAGCCTATAAAGAACTGGAAAGCGCGCTGACGCTGCGCGGACGTTAGCCAATAAAAAAGGCTTCCCGGAGGAAGCCTTTTTACGCTATCGATGCGCTTAGTCGTCCAGGAAGCTGCGCAGCACTTCTGAACGGCTTGGATGACGCAGCTTACGCAGCGCCTTCGCCTCGATCTGACGAATACGCTCGCGGGTAACGTCAAACTGTTTGCCTACTTCTTCCAGCGTGTGGTCGGTGTTCATATCGATACCGAAACGCATACGCAGCACCTTCGCTTCACGGGCCGTCAGGCCAGCCAGCACGTCATGCGTGGCGGAACGCAGGCTCTCAGAGGTGGCGGAATCCAGCGGCAGCTCCAGCGTGGTGTCTTCGATAAAATCGCCAAGATGCGAATCTTCATCATCACCAATCGGCGTCTCCATGGAGATCGGCTCTTTAGCGATTTTCAGCACCTTGCGGATTTTATCTTCCGGCATCAGCATACGCTCGGCCAACTCTTCCGGCGTCGGTTCGCGGCCCATCTCCTGCAGCATCTGACGCGAAATACGGTTGAGTTTGTTGATCGTCTCAATCATATGCACCGGAATACGGATGGTGCGCGCCTGATCCGCGATAGAGCGGGTAATCGCCTGACGAATCCACCAGGTCGCATAGGTGGAGAACTTGTAGCCGCGACGGTATTCGAACTTATCTACCGCCTTCATCAGGCCGATGTTGCCTTCCTGAATCAGATCCAGGAATTGCAGGCCGCGGTTGGTGTATTTCTTGGCGATTGAAATCACCAGACGCAGGTTCGCTTCCACCATCTCTTTCTTCGCACGACGCGCTTTCGCCTCGCCGATCGACATACGACGGTTGATATCTTTTACCTGTTCAATCGTCAGGCCGGTCTCTTCCTCGATCTGCATCAGTTTCTGCATGCTGCGCTGCACATCTTCTTCCACGTCGCGCAGTTTTTCAGACCAGGGTTTGTTCATCGCCAGCGCCGCCTGGAACCAGGTTGGGCTGGTCTCATTACCGGTAAACAGGGTAATGAAGTTTTTCTTCGGCATCTTGCACAGTTCGACACACAGTTTCATGATGATGCGCTCTTGCGTACGTACGCGCTCCATCATTTCACGCATGTTGTTGACCAGATAGTCAAACTGCTTCGGCACCAGACGGAACTGCTTAAACACTTCCGACAGTTTCTGGATCTCTTCAATCGCGTCGGCGTGACTGCGGCCTTTCGCCTTGATCGTCAGGCGCGTCGCTTCATACTGATCGCGCAGCTCGATGAATTTTTCACGCGCCAGTTCAGGATCGATGCTGTTGTCGTCATCGCTGCTGTCGCTGTCGTCGTCTTCATCTTCGTCATCTTCATCGGCGCGCTCTTCTTCTGACAGTTCAGAGCCAACGTGGGTAGCAGTCGGCGCCAGATCTTCTTCGGCGTTAGGATCGACGAAGCCGGTAATCAGATCTGACAGGCGTGACTCGCCTGCCTCAACGCGATCGTACTGCTCCAGCAGATAAGTGATCGCTTCCGGGTACTCGGCGACGGAACACTGCACCTGGTTAATGCCGTCTTCGATACGCTTGGCGATGTCGATTTCGCCTTCGCGCGTCAGCAGTTCGACGGTGCCCATCTCACGCATGTACATGCGGACAGGATCGGTTGTGCGTCCAATTTCAGATTCTACGCTGGATAACACCTGAGCTGCCGCTTCAGCCGCATCTTCGTCCGTGTCAGCGCTGTTTTCGTTCAGCATCAGATCATCGGCATCAGGCGCTTCTTCCACCACCTGAATACCCATGTCGTTGATCATCTGGATGATGTCTTCGATCTGATCGGAGTCGACGATATCTTCCGGCAGATGGTCGTTGACCTCGGCATAGGTCAGATAGCCTTGCTCCTTACCACGGGTGACAAGCAGCTTAAGCTGTGACTGCGGGTTTTGCTCCATAAGACGGTATCCACACTTCTGTTAATTTGATTGGTGTCGGGTCAGCCATAAGGGCCAACAATAACAGTTGAAGGCGTTTGGATTATTGCCGCTGCCCTCGTGGCGGCTTTCAGGGTCTGCCTGAGTATATATCGGCACTTAAGCCGCTAAAGTTTGCTGTGAGACTGTCATGCTTATCCGTTTGCGTTCCGGCCTGCGCGTTGCTCCCCCTATTCTGTTTATATCAGGGGACGCCGTGCCGTAAGCGCTGGTAATGTCTCTTGATACCAACGCGATCGCGAATCTATTTCTTTGCCAGCGCCTGGCTTAATGAGCGCACTTCTTCGCGCTCTTCAGGGCTGAGGCCGTGCGTTCTGGAGCGCGCGATCAGCGCTTCCAGACGCTGCTCCAGCGCAGAGTCGTACATTTTCGCCAGAGAATCCTGAAACATCGCCTCTACTTCGTCATCAACAATCATGTGGTTCCATGTTGCGAGCGTTTCAAGGTGCTGGCTAAAATTTGTGCCGCGATATAACTCTAGTAGCTGGCCAGTGGTCAGGCCAGGGTTTGCGTTACAACTCTGCACCAGTTCCATAAAAAGCGGCAATCCTGGCATATTCAGCTGTTCCAGGCCCTGCAACGACGGCACCATGGTCGCCAGATGCGGGTTTTGCACCAGCAGGCCCACCAGAATGCGCATAGTGGTGCGCTTCAGCTGCGGCGCGGCCGGCTGGGCGCCGCTTTCGGCCTGTTTTGGCAGCAGCTTCTCCAGCTGGTTGTCATCCAGAATGCCAAGCATATTGCCCAGTTCCTGACGCAGATAAATGCGCAAGGTTTCGCCGGGGATCTGGCTAATCAACGGCAGCGCCAGCGTGCTAAGACGCGTGCGGCCGTCGCGGGTACTCAGATCGACCTGCGGCAGCAGCGTGTCGAACAGGAAGCTGGAGAGCGGCATCGCCTGCTCCATCCGCGCTTCGAACGCCGCTTTGCCCTCTTTACGAATCAGCGTATCCGGGTCTTCGCCGTCGGGCAGAAACATAAAGCGTAGTTGACGACCGTCATTCATGTAAGGCAATGCGGTCTCTAAAGCACGCCATGCCGCTTCGCGGCCCGCCCGATCGCCGTCGTAACAGCAGATGACGTTGTCCGTACTGCGGAACAGCAGCTGAATATGATCGGCCGTCGTGGAGGTACCCAGCGAAGCGACGGCATAATCAATGCCGAACTGCGCCAGCGCCACTACATCCATATAGCCTTCGACAACCAGCAGCTTCGCCGGTTCAGGATGCTGCTTCTGCGCTTCATACAGGCCATAGAGTTGACGGCCCTTATGGAAAATATCGGTTTCCGGCGAGTTCAGGTACTTGGGTGTGCCGTCGCCCAATACGCGCCCGCCGAAGCCGATAACCCGGCCACGCTTGTCGCGGATAGGGAACATGACGCGATCGCGGAAACGATCGTAACTCCGGCCCTGATCGTTGGTCACCAGCATGCCTGCCTCAATCAGCGACTGACGATCTTCAGGGTTGCGGCCAAAACGCTTCAGAGCGTTATCCCAGCCGGGCGGCGCGAAGCCGATGGCGAAATGCGCAATCACTTCATCGCTTAGCCCGCGCTGATTCAGATAGGCGCGCGCCGCGGTCGCCTGAGACTGGGTAAGCGCCTGCTGATAGAAATCGGCAAGCCCGGTCATAAGCTGATAAAGGCTTTGACGCTGATGGCGTTCCAGCTGGCTGGGACCGCTGCCGGCTTCATAGGGCACTTCCAGCCCGTGCAGCGTGGCCAGCTCTTCAATGCTTTCGACGAACTCCAGACGATCGTAATTCATCAGGAAGTCGATAGCGTTGCCGTGAGCGCCGCAGCCGAAACAGTGATAGAACTGTTTCTCACCGTTAACGGTGAAAGAAGGGGTTTTTTCGTTATGGAAAGGACAGCACGCGTGAAAATTCTTACCCTGTTTTTTCAGCTTAACGCGGGCATCAATAAGATCCACAATGTCCGTGCGGGCAAGTAAGTCACTGATAAATACGCGTGGAATTCGTCCGGCCATAAGCCCCGTTTTCTTCGCTCATAAACGAAAATAAGCCGCGCTTCCTTCCGGAAAGCACGGCCTCTAACTTGACTCTGTCTGCGTTTAACACGCGATGGAAGCGCAAGGCTTCCGAAAGAAATTAGTACAGACGAGTGCGGCGTGCGTTTTCGCGAGCCAGTTTCTTGGCGTGACGCTTAACAGCAGACGCTTTAGCGCGCTTACGTTCGGTAGTCGGTTTTTCATAAAACTCACGACGACGAACTTCAGCCAGAACGCCTGCTTTTTCGCAGGAACGCTTGAAGCGACGCAGTGCTACGTCGAACGGCTCGTTTTCACGTACTTTAATTACCGGCATGTAACTCTCACCTCGATAAATTCGGTCTTTTGCTGACGTCAGCGTCAGCTCATTTCAAAATGGTGCGGAATTTTACAACAATAGCGTCTGCGTTGTAAAGCAACATTGAGCTATGCAAACCAACAGAGCGCTCTGGCGGCTGCCGGATTTTTGCAGGCGAAGGAGTATAGCGTAAAGCGCAACGGGGCGTTCAATATTTTTTCGTTTTTTGCTCATAAAGCAGGCAGGAACCTCACAAAATCGCGCCAGCGCCATCAGGCGCTGTGGTACACTGCGCGCCGCAACAGAGAGGTAAAGCAACCATGCGCGTTCTGGGTATTGAAACATCCTGCGATGAAACCGGCATTGCCATTTATGACGATGAGGCCGGTTTGCTCGCTAATCAACTCTATAGTCAGGTGAAAGTCCATGCCGATTATGGCGGGGTGGTGCCGGAACTGGCTTCACGCGATCACGTGCGTAAAACCGTGCCGCTAATTCAGGCCGCATTGCAGGAGGCGGGTCTGGAAGGCAAGGATATCGACGCGGTCGCCTATACCGCAGGCCCTGGGCTGGTCGGCGCGCTGCTGGTTGGCGCAACCATCGGCCGTTCGCTGGCGTTCGCCTGGCAGGTTCCCGCCGTGCCGGTACATCATATGGAAGGGCATCTGCTGGCGCCGATGCTGGAAGATAATCCGCCGCAGTTTCCGTTCGTTGCGCTGCTGGTCTCCGGCGGCCATACGCAGCTGATCGGCGTGACCGGCATTGGCGAATATACGCTGCTGGGCGAGTCCATCGACGACGCCGCCGGCGAAGCGTTCGATAAAACCGCCAAGCTGCTGGGACTCGACTATCCCGGCGGACCGATGCTTTCCCGTATGGCGCAGCAGGGCACGCCGGGGCGTTTTACCTTCCCGCGCCCGATGACCGACCGACCAGGGCTCGATTTCAGCTTCTCTGGTCTTAAAACGTTCGCGGCCAACACCATTCGTGAGAACAGCGACGATGCGCAAACCCATGCGGATATCGCTCGCGCTTTCGAAGATGCCGTAGTCGATACGCTGGCGATAAAATGTAAGCGTGCCCTGGAGCAGACCGGTTTCAAACGTCTGGTGATGGCGGGCGGCGTCAGCGCCAACCGCACGCTGCGCGCGAAGCTGGCGGAGATGATGCAGGCACGCGGTGGGGAAGTTTTTTACGCCCGTCCTGAATTCTGTACCGACAACGGCGCGATGATCGCTTACGCTGGCATGGTGCGCCTGAAGGGCGGCACGCGCGGCGAGCTTGGCGTTACCGTTCGTCCGCGTTGGCCTTTGGCTGAGCTGCCGGCGATAGCGTAAAAAGGCGTATCGCTAAAAAACGATGCTGTTTTTCTGAGGGGGACAGCATCGTTTACACAGAGAACGGAATTAATTGCCCAGCAGTTTATTCAGCAAGCCCCCGATCAGCGGGATATTGCTAATACCGCCTTCTAACCATGATCCGATCTGCCATCCTACGGCCTCGCCCAGCTGCTGGCCTAAATCAGGGAAATAATCTTTTATATCGATGGTGCCGATAATCGGCAGTTTAATCCCCATTTCCGGTATCATCGTATAAAGCGAATTGCCGATAAAACCTGCTACGTTGCCGGAAACAGTCGCGATAAAGCCGCTACCGGCTACTTCATGGAATTCACTTTGTGTTAGCTCTCTCATTATTAACCTCTTCTTTTCTTCCGGTGGATATTTATCCCGAGATGAAAGGTGTGCCTGCTGCCTGATAAAGATTCAGGTGCAAACCATCGGTGGGACGCCGACAATTTTCGGCGGCGTCAGGGCGTTTTTATTCTTCGCCGCTTACGCTCGCTAAAGGTTGGCTCAGATGAAAAGGGTGCCCTCATTGACGACATAAGCCGCCGAAAATGGCCAGCGGATTAAATGTAACAACCGGAGCAAAAGCGGGGCTGGATTTTCAGTTAATTAAAAGATTCCGCGCCAGAATAACTGGCGGCGCGTGATTGAGCCGATCGGCGAAAAGATTAAGGAGAACAGCAGACGCGCCGGAAACGTCAGGATCGCACCGTGTGAAAACGGAAAGGCGAGACGGGAAAACGATGCGGATTACTTACGCTTCTTTTTCCAGATTTTGCTTTCCTGACCGCGCCACAGACGCTGAATATTATCGTGATGGCGCAGCAGAATCAGGCAGGAGAGCATCGCGACCGGAAAGGTGAACTGCGGCTTGAACCACCAGACGTAGAAGGGGGCGATCAGCGCGCTGACGATGGCGCCCAGCGAGGAATAGCCGCTCAACAGCACCGTCAGTAGCCAGGTGCCGGTCATCAGGCCGGTCAGGTCCCAGCCGATAGGCGCGATGGCGCCAAAGGCGGTCGCCACGCCTTTGCCGCCGCGAAAGCGAAAGAAAACCGGGTAGATATGTCCCAGACAGGCGGCGATGGCGGTCAGGCCAAGGTAAACCGGTGAAACGCCCAATGCATACGCCAGCCAGACGGGCAACATGCCTTTCAACACATCAAACACCAGTACTGCCGCCGCCGCGCCTTTGCCGCCAATGCGTAATACATTGGTCGCGCCGGGGTTTCCTGAGCCGTTATGCCTTGGATCGGGTAGGCCTGCCAGTCGGCAAACCAGAATAGCGCTGGAAATAGATCCGCACAGATACGCGAAAATGATCATACCAAGCGCGATAGCACTCATAACACCGTTCCGTTTTGTAAGGGTCGTTTTATTCTCATCATCTGTGGATAATACGCATAATTCGCCGGGAGTGGTATCCGGTTAACGTAAAAACAGAGACTGCCATCATGGATATCGTATTTATAGAACAGCTGTCGGTGATCACCACTATTGGCGTTTACGACTGGGAACAAACTATCCAGCAAAAGCTGGTTTTCGATGTCGAAATGGCCTGGGATAACCGCCGGGCGGCGGTCAGCGACGATGTTAACGACTGCCTGAGCTACGCTGACGTCGCCAGCGCGATTATCGACCATGTCGGTCAGGGGCGTTTCGCGCTGGTGGAGCGCGTGGCCGAAGAGGTCGCCACGCTGCTGCTGACGCGTTTCGCCTCGCCCTGGGTGCGCATCAAAGTGAGCAAGCCAGGCGCGGTCGCGCAGGCGGCGCAGGTGGGCGTTATTATTGAGCGCGGCACCCGTCAGCGCTAGCAGGAACAATTCTGAAATAGATCCAATGTGATTGCTATCACAATGAAACCGAACCACATTATGGCTGTCATAAAGCAGGCTTGACGCTGAGTTAGCATCTTTTCTGGCGGTTACGTTTCGGACGTCCGCCTTTTTAATGGTTTAAACATTAGGGTAGAGGATATTTGATGGCAGATATTCATCAGCTTTGGGTGGCTGCAATCCTTGGCATTGTTGAGGGACTGACGGAGTTTCTTCCTGTCTCATCCACCGGTCATATGATCATTGTTGGACATCTGCTGGGTTTTGACGGCGATAAAGCGGAAACATTTGAAGTAGTTATCCAGCTCGGTTCCATTCTCGCCGTGGTCGTGATGTTCTGGCGGCGCCTGTTTGGCCTGATCGGTATCCACTTCGGCGAAGTGAAGCATGAAGGGGTAGGTACCGGACATCTTACGCTGATCCATATCCTGCTGGGCATGGTGCCGGCGGTGGTGATTGGCTTACTGCTGCACGATCAAATCAAGTCGCTGTTTAACCCTATCAACGTGATGTATGCGTTGATTGTCGGCGGCGTGCTGCTGCTGGCCGCCGAGTTCCTGAAGCCGAAGCAGCCGAAAGCGCCGGGGATTGACGATATCACTTATCTGCAGGCGTTTATGATCGGCTGCTTTCAGTGTCTGGCGCTTTGGCCTGGCTTCTCCCGTTCTGGCGCCACCATCTCCGGCGGCATGCTGATGGGCGTAAGCCGTTATGCGGCGTCTGAATTTTCGTTTATTCTCGCTGTGCCGATGATGATGGGCGCTACCGTACTCGATCTCTACAAGAGTCGCGGCTTCCTGACGATGGCGGATTTTCCGATGTTCGCCGTGGGCTTTGTCACCGCGTTTATCGTTGCGCTGCTGGCGATCAAACTTTTCCTGCATATCATTAAGCGCATCTCATTTGTGCCGTTTGCCATCTACCGCTTTATCGTGGCGGCCGCGGTTTACATGGTCTTTATGTAACCCTGAAGCAGAACGAAAAAAGGAGGCGCATGCGCCTCCTTTTTTATGCGGTCAACTTCTCTTTATGCCGCAGTAGCCGATGTCGCCGTCACGCGTTTAACGCCGAACGCCAGCTTTTCACCGCATCGCAGCGGCGGCGGCTCAGCTCCTCGCGCACCTGCGCGCCTTTAAAGCCAGCTTCGATAACCGCTTTTGTCGGCACCGCCTGCGCAATACGGAACGCTTCACGCACGTATGCGCCCTGAGGATATGGGTTGCTCTCCCATCCGGCGCGTCCGCGGGCGTCCGCTTCGCTGGTTTGCGCCAGCTGTTCAACGCGCTGCGGTTTGCGCCAGGCATCAATGCGATCGAACAGCGCGATCAGGCGCTCGGCGGGCTGATTTTCAATGGTATGCACCACATCATGAAACTCCGCCACCAGCACCGCGAGATCGCGAATGGTGTTCGGCACGCGCAGACGCTGGCAGATATTTTCCACCAGCGGGACGCCGGCCGGTCCATGTCCGGGATGGCTGGGCCACTTCTCCGGCGGCGTCAATGCTTTGCCGACATCATGGCAAAGCGTGGCGAAACGTACATCGGTCTCCGGCGTCAGCTGTGCCGCAATCGCGACGGTCATCAACGTATGCACGCCAGTATCGATTTCGGGATGCCATTTCGCCGGCGCGGGAACGCCGAACAGGTTATCGATCTCTGGAAACAGCACCGCCAGCGCGCCGCAGTCGCGCAGTACCTGAAAATAGACCTGCGGATTACGCGCGCGCAGCGCATTTTCCGTCTCTTTCCAGACGCGTTCGGCGGTCAGGTGGGCCAGTTCGCCTCCTGCCGCCATCTCGCGCATCAGCGCCATGGTCTCATCGGCGATGCGGAAGCTCAGGTGAGCATAGCGGGCGGCGAAACGCGCCACGCGCAGCACGCGCAGCGGATCTTCGATAAAGGCGTCCGAGACATGACGTAGCAGCCGCTTTTCCAGGTCCTGACGGCCTTGATATGGATCGATGTAGCGGCCTTCTTCATCCTGCGCAATGGCGTTGATGGTGAGATCGCGGCGTTGCAGATCCTGCTCAAGCGTCACGTCCGGCGTAGACCAGGTGACAAAGCCGGTATAGCCGCTGCCCGATTTGCGCTCCGTGCGCGCCAGCGCGTACTCTTCACGGCTTTCAGGGTGAAGAAACACCGGGAAATCGCGTCCTACCTGCTGATAGCCCTGCTCCAGCATCATGTCAGGCGTGGCGCCTACCACTACCCAGTCTTTGTCTTTGACCGGCAGCTTAAGCAGACCATCGCGTACCGCGCCACCGACAAGGTATGTTTTCACTACGGGTCTTCTCCAGAGTTCATTAAATCAATCGTCAGGCGTGCCGGCGCCAGCTTGCCGCACCGGTAAAAAGCGTGTCCTGAATCGTTATTCTGGCACAACAATAGCAGAATTACGGAAACGACAGCAGCAGGGCGGTCAATCACAGCCCTGTTGCCGTCGCGGTACGCATGAAAAACGCGTGGCGGGTTAGTTCATCCAGCGATTATTCTTTTTGCGGCGCGGAATCATATGCGGAAGCAGCAGACCCAGCAGCAGGCCCACGCCCGCCACGCCGCCGCCATACATAAACCATTGCATGATGATGGCGCGCTGTTTGTCATCCAGCTGCACATTGGCGGCGTTCACCTTTTTCTGCGCTACAATCAGCTGGTTTCTCAGCTGCTGGTTTTCATCTTTCAGGCCATTGATAACGCTGTCGCTGGCCGCGACCTTTTTCTGCATATCGGCGGTGCGCTGATTCCAGCTGCTGTCGATATTGGCCAGCTTATCGGTCAGATCTTTAACCTGCTGCTCCAGCTGCGGCACGCGGGTGCGAAGGCTCGGCTCGGCGCTCAGCTGAGCCAGCGGAATCCAGTTGGTTTTGCCTTCCGCATCGCGGATTTGGCCATACTGGCTCTCATTGTTGGTTTGCAGCAGCGTCACCTGCTCGCCGGCGTTCAGCTTGCCGACCAGACGATACTGATCGCCGGGGCCGCTGCGTACCCAGGTGGATAATTCATCGGAAATATAACGTTTCTCTTCGGCCTGGGCGGGAACAGTCACGCTGAAAGTCAGCAAAGTCAGGGCAATAAGGTGTGATTTTTTCATTCGATATCGTTTTTTCATGTGTTTCGGAAAAATTTTAGGGCACAGTCTGGATAGGCCGCGCAAAAATCTGAATGAGAACTATCCTGGTCTCAAACTGATGCGGCAACGCTCGCGAAAGCATAATAAAGCAGAGACAGCAGCAGGTTATCTGCATTACTCTTCGGCTTAATCCTGAAATCTGCGCCAGTGAAAGATTGAATAAGAAATTATGACCATCGAAATCGAATTAAAGTTCATTGCCACGCCGCAGGCGGCGGAACAGCTTGGCGACCAGCTGGCCGCCTGGCCGCATCAATACAGCGCGCCCATCGCGCTGACCAACATCTATTATGAAACGGCGGATAACCAGTTGCGCCGCTGGGATATGGGGCTGCGCATCCGCGGCGTCGGGGAGAAGTATGAGATGACCCTGAAGACGGCCGGACAGACGACGGGCGGCCTGCATCAGCGCCCCGAATACAATGTCGATATCGCCAGGCCTGAACTGGATATCGCCCGTCTGCCAGCGGACGTGTGGCCCGAAGGCTGCGACACGGCTGCGTTGCAGCAGCGGCTGGCGCCGCTGTTCACCAGCCATTTCAGCCGCGAAAGGTGGCTGGTCACCTATGGCGAAAGCGAAGTCGAGGTCGCGCTGGATCGGGGCGAGGTCGAAGCGAACGATTTGCGCGAGCCGCTGCATGAAATCGAGCTGGAGTTGAAGCGCGGCAAGCTGGCGGATGTGCTGGCGCTGGCGGCTGAACTGGCGAAAATGGACGGTCTGCGTCTCGGCAGCCTGAGCAAGGCGGCGCGCGGCTACTGGCTGTCGCAGGGCAAACCGCAGCAGCCGGTGCGTCCGTTGCCGGTTTTGCAGGCCAAACCGAAAGCGACGGTGGAAGAGGGCATGCAGGCGGCGCTGAGCCTGGCGTTGCAGCACTGGCAGTATCATGAGGAGCTGTGGCTGCGTGGCGAACCCGGCGCGCAGCAAGCGGTTCTGGAAGCGCTGGAAACCGTACGGCAGACGTTTTCGCTGTTCGGCGCGCTGGTGCCGCGCAAGGCGAGCAGCCAGCTGCGCCAAAAGTTGACCAGCCTGGCAGAGGCGCTGGAAAAAGAGCGGCTCGACGCGCAGGCTTTCTGCTACAGCTCACCGTGGCTTGATGCGCAGCTCAGCCTTTCCAGCTGGCTGATTAGCGCGGGCTGGCGTCCTTTTGTCGTCGGCAAAAACGCTGACCGAATGCAGGGTTCTTTCAAACGCTTCGCCGATATTATGCTGGGGCGCGTCGCCGCCGATCTGAAAGAAACCTTCGGCACCATCCGTCAGTACAATGAATATCAGGATAAGGCGGTGCGGCTGACGCACCAGCTGCTGGCGGTGCATCTGTTGGCGGGCGCCTATCCGTCGCAGGATGTAGAACGCTGGCTGCAAAGCTGGCAACAGTTGGCGCAGGCCATTCACGCTAACCGCTATAACGAGCTGGATCCGCTGTGCCGCCAGGCGCTGCGGCAGCCAGCTTTCTGGCTTAACGGCAACGTCTGATTGCCTTTCAGGGAGAGGTTATGCTGCCAACATTTACCGGACCGCTGCCAGCGTCGTTGCAGCAGCAGGCAGAAAAAGCGGCGCAGCGGCTGGAACGCCCGCTGACGTCGCTCAGCATTCAACAACAGGCGGTGCTGGCTTTCAGCGATTTTGTCGCCGACAGTCTGTTACAGCACCCGGAATGGTGGCGGCAGCTCACAGAGCTACCGCCGCAGCCCGATGAATGGCGTCATTACGCCGACTGGCTGAACGCGCAGCTCCAACCGGTAAGTGATGAAGCGGCGCTGATGCGGGAGCTGCGTCTGTTTCGACGCCGGATGATGGTGCGCATCGCCTGGATGCAGACCACCGGCGCAAGCAGCACCGAAGCGTCGTTGCAGCAGCTGAGCGCGCTGGCCGAGGCGCTGATTGTCGCGGCGCGCGACTGGCTGTGGCAGGCTTGCTGCGTCGAGTTCGGCACCCCCTGCAATGCGGCGGGAGAGCCGCAGCCGCTGCTGATCCTTGGCATGGGCAAGCTGGGCGGCGGCGAGCTGAACTTCTCTTCTGATATCGATCTGATCTTCGTCTGGCCGGAAAACGGCGCGACCCGCGGCGGTCGACGCGAACTGGATAATGCGCAGTTCTTTACCCGGCTCGGACAGCGCCTGATTAAGGTTCTCGATCAGCCGACGGCGGACGGCTTCGTCTATCGCGTCGATATGCGTCTGCGGCCGTTTGGCGACAGCGGGCCGCTGGTTCTCAGCTTTGCGGCGCTGGAGGATTACTACCAGGAGCAGGGGCGCGACTGGGAGCGCTACGCCATGGTTAAAGCGCGTCTGATGGGCAACAGCGATGACCGCTGGAGCCAGGAGCTGCAACAGATGTTGCGCCCCTTTATCTACCGCCGCTATATCGATTTTAGCGTCATCCAGTCATTGCGCAATATGAAAGGTATGATTGCGCGTGAAGTGCGGCGGCGCGGACTTAAGGACAATATTAAACTCGGCGCTGGCGGCATTCGTGAATGTGAATTTATCGTTCAGGTATTTCAGCTGATTCGCGGCGGACGCGAGCGTACGCTACAGCAGCGCGCGCTGCTGCCGACGCTTTCCGCCATTGAGGCGCTGCATCTGCTGACGCAGCTGCAGGTTAACGCGCTGCGTGAAGCCTATCTCTTTTTACGACGGCTGGAAAACCTGTTGCAAAGCATCGGGGATGAGCAAACGCAGACGCTGCCGGCTGACGCGTTGAATCAGGCGCGCCTTGCCTGGGCGATGGGCTTTGCAAACTGGGATGCGCTGCATCAGGCGCTGGAGCAGCAGATGGCGCAGGTGCGGCTGATCTTCAACGAGCTGATCGGTGAAGATGCGCCGGACGGCGCAGAGGAGAGCGAAAATCAGGAGATGAGCGAGCTTTGGCATGACAAGCTGGAGCAAAGCGAGCTGGATAGCCTGCTGACGCATCTCGACGACGGCGAAAGGAAAAGCGTGTTCCGCACGCTGACGGAGTTCCGGCAGGACGTTGATAAGCGCACCATTGGGCCGCGCGGCAGGCTGGCGCTCGATCAGCTGATGCCGCGTTTGCTGAATGAAGCCTGCGCGCGCGTTGATGCGGACAGCACCCTGCGCCGTTTGATCCCGCTGCTGCTTGGCGTTGTGACGCGTACCACCTACCTCGAACTGTTAACTGAGTCCCCCGGCGCGCTGAAGCAGCTTATCCGCCTGGTCGCGGCCTCGCCGATGATCGCCAGCCAGCTGGCGCGTTATCCGCTGCTGCTGGATGAGCTGCTGGATCCCGCCACGCTCTATCAGCCCACCGCGACCGACGCCTATCGGGACGAGCTGCGGCAGTATCTGTTGCGGATTCCCGAAGAGGATGAGGAGCAGCAGCTGGAGGCGCTGCGTCAGTTTAAGCAGGTACAGCAGTTGCGCATCGCCGCGGCGGATATCGCGGGCACGCTGCCGGTGATGAAAGTCAGCGACCACCTGACGTGGCTGGCCGAGGCGATGATTCAGGCAGTGGTGCAGCAAGCCTGGAATATGATGGTGCAACGCTACGGGCGGCCTTCGCATTTGCAGCAGGATGAACGCGGCTTCGCCGTCGTCGGCTATGGTAAACTCGGCGGCTGGGAGTTAGGCTACAGCTCCGATCTCGACCTGGTGTTTCTGCATAATTGCCCAGCGGATGCCGTCACTGACGGCGAACGCGTTATCGACGGCCGTCAGTTTTATCTTCGCCTGGCGCAGCGCGTCATGCATCTGTTCAGCACCCGCACCTCATCCGGCATCCTGTATGAGGTGGACGCACGCCTGCGGCCTTCCGGCTCTGCCGGGATGCTGGTAAGCACGCTGGAGGCGTTTGAAGAGTATCAGCGTCAGGACGCCTGGACCTGGGAACATCAGGCGCTGGTGCGGGCGCGCATCGTGTATGGCGAACCGGCGCTGAGCCAGCGCTTTGAGGCGATTCGTCGTCAGATCCTTTGCCTGCCGCGCGAGGCGGCGACGCTGCAAACCGAAGTGCGTGAGATGCGCGAAAAAATGTATGCGCACCTGAGCCATAAGCATAAAGGGCGCTGGGACATCAAAGCTGACGAAGGCGGGATTACCGATATTGAGTTTATTACGCAATATCTGGTGCTGCGCTACGCGGCTCAGGAGCCGGGACTGACGGGCTGGTCTGATAATGTGCGCATTCTGGCGCTGCTGGCGCGGCATAACAAAATCACGCCGCAGGAGGCGGATGCGCTAACGCAGGCGTACGTTACGCTGCGCGATGAGCTGCACCATCTGGCGTTGCAGGAGCAAGCGGGACACGTCGCGCCGGGGGCGTTTATGCATGAGCGTCAGATCGTTCAGGAGAGCTGGCGGCGCTGGCTGCAAACCACTCCGGCCGGGGCCTGACGGAACCTTTATGCGCGGCGCGGCGTTTTGACGCAGCTGTGCTATTATCGCGCGCAATATTTTTACTGCAGTCTGGAGTCTCTGTAATGAAAGTGACACTGCCCGAATTTAACCGTGCAGAAGTGCTGGTCGTCGGCGATGTGATGCTGGATCGCTACTGGTATGGCCCCACCAGCCGTATTTCACCTGAAGCGCCGGTGCCGGTGGTCAAAGTAGACAACGTGGAAGAGCGGCCGGGCGGGGCAGCCAACGTGGCGATGAACATCGCGGCGTTAGGCGCGTCGTCACGCCTTGTTGGTCTGACGGGCGTCGATGATGCTGCGCGTGCGCTGGGCGTCAGCCTGCAAAACGTGAACGTGAAGTGCGATTTCGTTGCGCTGTCGACGCATCCTACCATTACCAAACTGCGTATTCTTTCCCGTAACCAGCAGCTGATTCGGCTTGATTTTGAAGAGGGCTTCGAAGACATCGATCCTGAGCCGCTGCATCAGCGCATTGCCGCCGCCCTGCCGCACACGGGCGCGTTGGTGTTGTCCGACTACGCCAAAGGCGCATTAGCCAGCGTTCAGCAGATGATTCAGCTGGCGCGGGCGGCAAATGTGCCGGTGCTGGTGGACCCGAAAGGCACCGATTTTGAACGCTACCGCGGCGCAACGCTGCTGACGCCTAACCTTTCCGAGTTTGAAGCGGTGGTCGGCAAATGTAAGGATGAGGCGCAGATCGTTGAGCGCGGTATGCAGCTGGTGGCTCATTATGAACTCTCCGCGCTGCTGGTAACGCGTTCGGAAAACGGCATGACGCTGTTGCAGCCAGGCAAAGCGCCGCTGCATTTACCGACGCAGGCGCAGGAAGTATATGATGTGACCGGCGCCGGCGACACCGTTATCGGCGTGCTGGCCGCATCGCTGGCGGCGGGCGACGATCTGGAAGCCGCCTGTTTCCTGGCGAACGCCGCGGCAGGCGTGGTGGTCGGCAAGCTGGGCACTTCTACCGTATCGCCCGTGGAGCTGGAAAACGCCATTCATGCGCGTCCCGAAAGCGGTTTCGGCATTATGACCGAAGCGCAGCTGAAAGAGGCGGTAGCGCTGGCGCGTCAGCGCGGCGAAAAAGTGGTGATGACCAACGGCGTTTTCGACATTCTGCACGCCGGTCACGTCTCCTACTTATCCAACGCGCGTAAGTTGGGCGATCGTCTGATCGTGGCGGTCAACAGCGATGCCTCTACCAAACGTCTGAAGGGCGACAGCCGTCCGGTTAACCCGCTGGAAAACCGCATGATTGTTTTAGGCGCGCTGGAGTCGGTCGACTGGGTGGTTTCGTTTGAAGAGGATACGCCGCAGCGGTTGATCGCCAGCATTTTGCCGGATCTGCTGGTGAAAGGCGGCGATTATAAGCCGGAACAGATCGCCGGAAGCGAGGAAGTGTGGGCTAACGGCGGCGAAGTGCGCGTGCTGAACTTTGAAGACGGCATTTCCACAACCAATATCATCAAGCGTATTCGTTCGTAAAATCCGTCGCTGGAAAACACGCCGGCAGGCTCAGGAGATAATACTCAGCCTGCCGGTGCGATTGATTACCGCCGAAGCCTCAACGGATTGTTACTGCGGATCGACCGTTTTAACGCCGTCCGTTGAGGTGGGGGCTGCTGGCGATGTCGGCGGCGCAGAAGCTGACGCGCCCTGGGACGCAGGCGTTAAAGGCGTAGCGGTCGCATTCTGAGGCGCGGCAGGCGTAATGCCGGGCGCCGGGGCCACCGCCGCGGTTGCAGAGGCTGGCGTTGATGGCGTTGACGTTGCGGTTCCGCTCTGACCTTCCAGCGCAGCCAGACGCTGTTCCAGCACGGCCAGCTTTTCACGGGTGCGCAACAGTACCTGCGTCTGCACATCAAACTCTTCGCGGTTTACCAAATCCATGCGCGTCAGCTGCGCCTGCAGGACCTGACGAATTTTCTTCTCAACATCATCGCCAAATTCACGGAGTCCGCGCGGCATAGCGTCATGCACCTGACGAGCGAGTTGTTCAATTTTTTTCGGGTCAATCATGGCGGTTTCCTGGTCGCAACAAAGATAACTTAAGTGTAATGCCTGTCAGGAAAAGGATAAACCTAAAATGGCAGTTGCGGAAAACGGATAAGCATATGCTGCTATTGAGCGTTGCCGCACCTGCCGTTTGGCGCTATAGTAAATTCGCTTATTCTCAGGGCGGGGCGAAATTCCCCACCGGCGGTAAATCAGCATCAGCTGAAAGCCCGCGAGCGCTTCCGGTCTCCCGATCGGAAGGTCAGCAGATCCGGTGTGATTCCGGGGCCGACGGTTAAAGTCCGGATGGGAGAGGATAACGATTCTTGTCGAGCCACAGGCTCGCCTCGCGTTATTTTTATGCACTCCTCAAGCACGCCCTGATTCTGGTAACCACAATATTGATAAGGTTTATTTACCATGAATCAGACGCTACTTTCTGAATTTGGCACGCCGGAACAGCGTGTGGAACGCGCCATCGCCGCATTACGCGAAGGCCGCGGTGTTATGGTGCTGGACGATGAAAATCGTGAAAACGAAGCTGACATGATTTTCGCTGCTGAAACCATGACCGTCGAACAGATGGCACTGACTATCCGCCATGGCAGCGGCATCGTTTGTCTCTGTATTACCGAACAGCGCCGTCAGGAGCTGGATCTGCCGATGATGGTGGAGAATAACACCAGTTCGTTCGGCACCGGCTTTACCGTTACGATTGAGGCGGCGCGCGGCGTCACTACCGGCGTATCGGCTAAAGATCGTCTTACCACGATTCGTACCGCCATTGCTGACAATGCCAAACCCAGCGATCTGAATCGCCCAGGTCACGTATTCCCGTTACGGGCGCGTGAAGGCGGCGTGCTGACGCGCGGCGGCCATACTGAAGCGACCATCGATTTGGTGACGCTGGCAGGATTTAAGCCGGCGGGCGTACTGTGCGAACTGACCAATGATGACGGCACTATGGCCTGCGCGCCGGAAGCGATCGTGTTTGCTAAACAGCACAACATGCCGCTGGTCACCATTGAAGATCTGATCTCATGGCGTCGCAGCCATGAAACCCGTCAGGCGAGCTAACGCCTCCTGCTGCCTGAGCGCGATAAAAAAGCCGGATAATCCCGGCTTTTTTTATTGCTGTTTGATAAGCAGCCTGCACCCGGCCCTGTTTTATCTTTTTGCATAGAAAATGTGGTTGCCAATGGTGGCGGTGCGGGCGAACTCGTTGCGCCAGGCAGGCGTAACGGTTTGATTATGATAATAGGTTGCGCCGTTAGTCACATCAGAAAGCTCGCCGTTGATAATCTGGTGAGCTATCTGTTGTGCCCGTTGCCAGCCTTTGTCAGCATCAGGCGGGTAGCTGAAAGCGCTTTTCGTCAGATGCGTCCATGAAAACTGTTTTGGCGCGTAAACTACCGGGCAAATTTTTGTGATGTCCCAGTTTGCCCGGTTCATGGTTACCGATGCGACCGCGATTTGTCCCTTTAACGGTTCTCCACGCGCTTCATGGTAAATATTCAGAGCCAGACACAGAAGGGCACCTTGAGCCAGCATAATGTTTCCGTCATTGTCCAGGGGTGACGGAAGTGTACGAAGCGGCGGGGAACAAGCATACCAGACAGGTCCTGAAAAATCGCGAATAGCAACTATCCTGTTGATTTATAGTCCTCTGCGTGATTATTTTCAGATTAATAGCATTAGCCGATGCCGCTGCTTTGTAGCAAAGTGAGGCTAAAACCCATCACCGTCATGCCGCACAGCACGCCATAGCTGGGGTTATTGTGCGGATCTATCTCACGCGCCAGCGGCATCAGTTCGTCCACGGACAAGGCCACCATAATGCCGGCCACCGCAGCCATAATCGCCGCAATGACGACCGGCGAGAGAACTGGCCCAAGCACCAAAAACGCCAACAGACCGCCCAGAATCTCCGCCATGCCGGAAATACAGGCCCAGAAAAGCGCGCGCGCCTTCGAGCCGGTCGCGGCATACATCGGGCCCGCTACCGCCAGTCCTTCAGGGATATTATGAATCGCCACCGCTAGCGCGATGCCCAGCCCCAGCTCCAGATCGCTACTGGCGGTGACAAAGGTGGCGACGCCTTCAGGAAAGTTATGCAGGCTAATCCCCAGCGTCAGCAGTATAGCCGTGCGTCGCAGGCTGCGCGGCTTTTGCGCTGCCGTCATCAAATCCTGCGGGTGCTGGTGAGGCAACAGGCGATCAAGCGCGAAGTAGCCGAGCAGGCCCAGTAAAAACATGCTGTAGCCCAGCAGTGGAGACATCCCTTCGGTGTGCAGCGCGGCGGGAAGCATCTCCATTAGAGAAATTAACAACATAATGCCCGCGGCGAACCCCAGGGCAAACGCCAGCATGCGGTTAGAGGGCCTCTGGCCTATCACGCCTAAAAACGCGCCGACAAAGGTCGCAGCGCCGGCCAGAATAGTCAGAAGTAAAGGAACCGACATGGCATACTCCATATGATAATCATTCGTATTAAGACTATTGAAATTCTGACAAAAAGCGAGGGGGTATTGCGTAAAGTTTTGTCTGAATAAAGATCAAAATTATTGAATATGATCGTCATGCTTATCCGCCTGCATCCCGTCTTTGAAGGGCGTAATCTGTGCCCAACGAAACCGATGCAACCATTGAGGATGATATGAGCCATACCCGTATGCCTGCGCTTTTCCTGGGACACGGCAGCCCGATGAACGTGCTGGAAGAAAACCGCTATACCCGGATCTGGCGACAGCTGGGCGCTGCCTTGCCGAAGCCAAAAGCTATCCTGGCGATCTCGGCGCACTGGTATACGCGTGGCGTGGCGGTCACCGTGATGGAAAATCCGCGCACCATCCACGATTTTGGCGGCTTCCCGCAGGCGCTGTTCGATACCCGCTATCCGGCGCCCGGATCGCCCGCTTTAGCGCGGGAGATCGCCGAACGGCTGGCACCGGTCAATGTTCATCTGGATACCGCCTGGGGGCTGGATCACGGCTCGTGGGGCGTGCTGATAAAGATGTATCCCGAAGCGGATATTCCGGTGGTGCAGCTGAGCATTGACGGCACCCGGCCAGCGGTCTGGCATTTCCAGATGGGACAGCAGCTGGCGGCGCTGCGCGATCGCGGCGTGATGCTGGTCGCCAGCGGCAATGTGGTGCACAACCTGCGCATGGCGCGCTGGGAGGAAAGTGCTGAACCGTTGCCGTGGGCAAGCGCATTTGAACGCTACGTACGTGATCACCTGGAGTGGCAGGGCGAGGCCGGGGCGCATCCGCTGGTGAATTTTATGGGGCATGACGGCGCGGCGCTTGCCAATCCTACGCCGGAGCATTATCTGCCGTTGCTCTATATCCTCGGCTCGCGTCAGGCAAATGAGCCGGTAACGGTGCCGGTAGAGGGCATCGAGATGTCTACGTTGAGTATGTTGTCCGTTCAGGTAGGGTAACCGTTGGGATTTGCGGCAAAAGCGGGCAGCAGGGGGCTGCCCGTTAACGCTATTCGATAAAGGCGTGCGGATAGAAACGCGAAAGATCTTGTGTAATCATCGCGCGATCTTCGCGCAGGCCAATGCCGGCGGGTTGATCGTCTACCAGCCAGCTGCCGATCAGCGTATAGCTGTCGCCAAACCGCGCCAGCGGATGGAACTGCTGCACAATCATCCCTTCTTCGCCATAAGGACCGTCGACGCGAGCGATTTCCTGTCCTCGTTCGATAATCCGAATATTGGCCCCTTCGCGTGAAAACAGCGGTTTCACCACATACTTGTCCATCGACGGAACGTTGTCTTCAGCAAAATAAGCTGGCAGTAAATTAGGGTGATTCGGGAACATCTGCCACAACAGCGGCAGCAGCGCCTTATTGGAAAGAATGCTCTTCCATGCGGGCTCCAGCCAGCGCACGCCAGCATCGTTCAGCTTGGTAGAGAAAATCTCACGCAGCATAAACTCCCACGGATAGAGCTTAAACAGGTTGCCGATCACCTGATCGTTGAGATCGGTAAACTGGCCTTTTTCGCCAAGCCCGATGTCATCGATATAGAGAAATTCGCTGGGCAATCCCGCTTCGCTGGCGCAGTCCTGCAGATACTGTACCGTGCCGCGATCCTCTTCGCTGTCGCGATAGCAGGTAAAATGCAGCAGACCAAAACCGTGCTGCTGATGCAGAACGGCGAAGCGATCGATCAGCTTTTCCTGCAGGCTGTTGAACTGATCGCTGCCGGCAGGCAGTTTGCCGGCCTTCAGCTGATCTTCGAGCCACAGCCACTGAAAGAAAGCGGCCTCATACAGCGAGGTAGGCGTATCGGCATTGTTCTCCAGCAGCTTGGCGTCGCCGCTGCCGTCCCAGGCGAGATCGAGGCGCGAGTAAAGCGACGGCTGCGAGGTTTTCCAGGAGGAGCGGACAAAATCCCACGTATGCTTTGGAATGCGGAATTTGGCTAACAGCTCTTCGCTGTTAACCACTTTTTCCACCACCTGCAAACACATCTGATGGAGTTCCGCCGTGGTCTCTTCCAGATAATCTACCTGAGCCAGCGTAAACTGGTAGTAAGCGTCTTCACACCAGTAAGGTTCGTCATACATAGTATGAAAACCAAAGCCGTACTCGGTCGCGCGGGCGCGCCAGTCAGGTCGTTCATCAACAGGAATGCGTTTCATCAGGCTGATTAGCCTCCCATCGAACGGCTGCTGGTGCCGGTGGCGCTGCTGCGCTGCATGGTGGATTGCTTGGCGACGCTTTCGCCAAAGCCGCCGCGGGTAACGGTACGGGTTGTCGCCGGTTTCGGCGCCAGCGCTGTTTTCGGCACCGTCATGGTGCGGCCCGGCGTGGCGGCGCCGTAGTTGCGGCCAGTGGCGTCAACGAACTTGCCGTTCATCGGGCTGGCCGGGTTTTTAGAGCTGAACAACGGCTGCGACGCCATGCCCGCGCCGCCGCCCATCAGGCGACCCATCATATAACCCGCCATCAGCGGCATCCAGAAGCTGCCGCTCTGATGCGCTTCCGCGTTGGTGCCTGCCTGCGTAGGCGCCTGCTGGCACTGATCTTCGCCGAACTCCGCCACGCAGTCCTCGCGCGTCGCATACTTAGGCGCGGTTTTTTCCGCCTCTTTCAACGCGTTGTTATAGGCCGTCGTACACTGTGCGCTCTGGCCCGGGTTCGCTTTGCTGCAATCGTCGGCATTTTGATAAAGGGATACTGTTTCGTCCGCTTGCTCACAGCCGGCCAGCATAAAAACAGCGGTGACCGCCAGCGCCACAGGCGTTAAATGGCGGGCGCGCCAACTCTTACGGAAGGCGTCGAGATGAATATTTTTTGTCCGTTTCATGTGGATAGTCCTCTGCCCAAAGGTAGCGCAAAGGATAGGTTAAACCGGTCTAAAAATGAAGCAATGGACGGCGCTGCGCCTGCATATTTACTTAGCTATACGTTCAAATGGGATGCGGGTTCAGGTAAGCGGGAAAGAAAAGAAAAAAGAGATGTTGCGACCGCTGAATAAGTAAGTTTCAGCGGCCGCATTACGCTATCAATGACGGAACGGATTACCGCTCTGGCGCGCCGCTACCGGCGCCGCGCTTTCAGCGCCTTGATTGTCCGCCGCCTGCATCTGCGTGCCGTGATCGGCCGCCGCGTCCTGCTGCGGATTTTCCGGCGCCACCGTTTCCGGCGAGGTCGGGATCTCTTTGCCGAGGCTGGCGTTCAGCGCCTGCAGATCCTGCTCGTTCAGCGTGCCGAGCGCAGACTTGATGTTCAGCTGATTGATCAGATAGTCATAGCGCGCATCGGAAAGCTGTTGCTTGGCGTTGTAAAGCGTCGTAGTCGCGTCAAGCACGTCGACGATAGTGCGCGTCCCCACCTGATAGCCCGCTTCCATCGCATCCAGAGAGCTCTGCGCGGAAACCACCGCCTGCTTGTAAGCGTCGATGCTGCTGATAGAGGCGTTGATGTTATTAAAGGAGGAGCGCACCGTCTGAACGGTGGAGCGATGCGCGCTTTCCAGCTGCTCGCTGGCGCTGACAAACGCGTACTGCGCCTGCTTCACCTGAGAGTTGACCAGGCCGCCCTGATAAAGCGGCAGGCTGAAGCTCAGGCCCACCTGGTTGTTGCCGGTAATGCTGTCGCTTTGTACGGCGCGGCTGCCGCCATATTTGTTGTTGGACAAATTGGTAGAGGCGTTCAGACCGAGCGTCGGCATATGGCCGGATTCATAATAGCGAATCTGCTCGCGCGCCAGATCCTGCGACAGACGTGCGGACAACAGGTTCAGGTTGCGACTTTCCGCCTCTTTCAGCAGCGCATTAACCGGCTGCGGCTTATCAGTGCGGAAGCGATCGATATTCAGCGACGCCAGCGTCGGATAGTAGTTGCCGGTTACCTGACGCAGCGTTTCCAGCGCGTTGTCCAGCGCATTGCGCGCGGCCACTTCATTCGCCAGCACGTTATCATACTGCGCGCGGGCGTTCTGCACGTCGGTGATCGCCACCAGGCCGACGTTAAAGCGCTGCGTGGTTTGATCGAGCTGGCGGTAGATAGATTGTTTCTGCGCTTCAATATAGGACAGCGAATCGATAGCGCGCAGCACGTTGAAATAGGCGGTGGCGGTATTCAGCATCAGATTCTGCTGGGCAGTCTGATAGGTCACATCCTGGATGCCGGCATTTTTTTCCTGCAGCGTCAGGGCGCGCCATTTGCTCATATCGAAAATGGTCTGCGTTAACTGCAGGGAGCCGCTGGTTGTGTTCGAGTGGGTATCGCTGCTGTCGCGATAGCCGCTGGTATAAGTGTAATCGGCGCCCAGACCTAACTGAGGCAGCAAGGGACTACGGGCTTCATTAATCTTTTCAAATGCCGCGTCTCGGTCAGCTGCGGAACTGCGCAGATCGGGGTTAGTCAGTCGGGCCTGTTGGTAAATTTGCAGCAGGTTCTCCGCCTGACTTGCTACGCTGAAGCCGCCCAGGCTCAGGCCAATAAGTAAAGGGAGCAGTTTCTTCATTTGCATTCCTTGTAGTGCAGCAAAGTTGCTATGGTAGCGCTGACATAAGCGAAAAAAATATGCGCCGATTCTACCAGAGTGTGCCAGATTGATAAGTTGGCTGAACGTGCCATCTTCCGTTAATTTACGTAAATAATTCAGAAAGAACCACCCTTCCGGGCGAAGCGTAATTGAAACAACTCATCGCTATCCCCACTGTAAAGGACACCGACTTTATGGTTGAAAATACAAAATACCCAGTGACTTTCAGCAAAAACGATGTAGAAATTATTGCACGCGAGCCACTCTATGAAGGATTTTTTTCTCTGGTCCGCTATCGTTTCCGTCACCGCCTGTTTAACGGCCAGATGAGCGACGAGGTGGTGCGCGAAGTTTTTGAGCGCGGACACGCCGCAGTCCTGCTACCCTATGATCCCCTGCGCGATGAAGTGGTGCTGATCGAACAGATCCGCATTCCCGCTTATGACACCAGCCCAACGCCCTGGCTACTGGAATTAGTGGCCGGGATCATCGAACCCGGTGAAAGCGTTGAACAGGTAGTGCGTCGCGAAGCGATGGAGGAAGCGGGCCTGAAGGTTGGCCGCGTACAGCCGATGATTAACTACCTGGCGAGTCCGGGTGGCACCAGCGAGCGCCTGTCGGTGCTGGTGGGAGAAGTGGATGCCAGCGTGGCGCAAGGATGCCACGGTCTGGAGGATGAGAATGAGGATATTCTTGTGCATGTGGTGAGCCGCGAACAGGCTTACCGCTGGGTGGAAGAGGGGAAAATTGACAACGCGGCCTCCGTCATCGCCCTGCAATGGCTGATGCTGCACTATGAGAAATTGCGAAAAGAGTGGAATCCAACATGATCAAGCGCTACGTCCCTGATTTTCCCGAAATGATGCGGTTGAGCGAAACGAACTTCGCGCAGCTGCGTCGTTTGCTGCCGCGCGACGATGCAGCGGGGGCCACGGTGACCTATCAGGTAAACGGCGCCAGCTACAGCATTACCGTTAGTGAATCGACACGTTACACCACCCTGGTGGAAATCCGCCAAACCGCGCCCGCCGTCAGCTACTGGAGCCTGCCATCCATGTCTGTCCGGCTCTATCACGACGCGATGGTTGCTGAAGTGTGTTCAACGCAGCAGATCTATCGCTTTAAAGCGCGTTATGATTACCCGAATAAAAAGTTGCATCAGCGTGATGAAAAGCATCAAATCAACCAGTTTCTCGCTGACTGGCTGCGTTATTGTTTGTCGCACGGCGCGATGGCCGTACCGGCCTGGTAAGCTGCGATAACCTTGATATGGCGTAGAGATTAAGGAAACTCTTTGGATAGCCTGCTAAAACTTCCTGTGGTGAGTGGGGCCAGTATCAGGATATTACAAATAACGGACACCCACCTTTTTTCGGGCAGACATGAAACGCTGCTGGGCGTGAATACCTGGGCCAGTTTCAACGCGGTGCTGGACGCCATCGAGGCGGAGCGGCAGCCGATCGACCTGGTTATCGCTACCGGCGATTTGGCGCAGGATCATACGCCTGAGGCTTATCAGCACTTCGCTGAGGGCATTGCGCGCTTACCGGCGCCCTGCGTCTGGCTGCCGGGCAACCACGATTTCCAGCCGACAATGTACGGCGCGCTGGCGCAGTCGGGCATTGCCGAAGCCAAGCAGGTCTTTGTCGGCGAACGCTGGCAGCTGCTGCTGCTCGACAGCCAGGTGGCGGGGGTTCCGCACGGTATGCTCAGCGACTATCAGCTCGACTGGCTGGAAAAAACGCTGGCGCAGACCGCCGATCGCCACACGCTGATCCTGCTGCATCACCATCCCCTGCCGTCAGGCTGTAGCTGGCTGGATCAGCATAGCCTGCGCAACCCGCACGCGCTGGAAGCGATCCTGCAACCTTATCCGCTGGCGAAAACCCTGATTTGCGGCCACATTCATCAGGAGATGGATGTGGACTGGCACGGCCGCCGTCTGCTGGCGACGCCGTCGACCTGCGTGCAGTTCAAGCCGCACTGCACCAATTTTACTATCGACGCCGTCGCGCCGGGCTGGCGCTGGCTGGAGCTGGATGAGGACGGTGCGGTGCGTACCCGGGTGCAACGCCTGGCGAGCCGCGCCTTTACGCCCGATCTGGATTCCGAAGGGTATTGAGTATGGCGACGCTGCTTTATCTGCACGGTTTTAACAGCTCACCCGCCTCGGCGAAGGCGACCTTGTTGCAGCGCTGGCTGGCGACGCATCATCCGCAGGTGACGATGCTGGTGCCGCAGCTCCCGGCTTATCCGGCTGAAGCGGCGCAGCTGCTGGAGGAGATCGTGCTGGCGCGCGCCGGCGAAACGCTGGGGATCGTCGGCTCCTCGCTGGGCGGTTATTACGCCACCTGGCTGTCGCAGTGCTTTATGCTGCCAGCGGTGGTGGTTAACCCGGCGGTGCGCCCGTTCGACCTGCTGCTCAATTATCTTGGCGCCAACGAGAATCCATACACCGGCCAGCAATATGTGTTAGAGTCTCGCCACATTTACGATCTGAAAGTCATGCAGATTGACCCGCTTGAGTCGCCAGATTTGATCTGGCTGCTGCAACAGACAGGCGATGAAGTACTCGATTATCGTCAGGCGCTGGATTACTACCAGGCCTGCCGCCAAACGGTTGAAGAGGGCGGTAATCACGCTTTCACCGGATTCGAACGCTTTTTCCCATCGATTCTCGACTTTATTGGTCTGAATCGCGCCTGACGTCGCGGGATCGTATAACCCTTTTACAGCCACCAATTCAGAACGATACGATGACTCAATCCAGCTATAACGCTGATGCCATTGAGGTACTCAGCGGCCTCGAACCCGTTCGTCGTCGTCCGGGAATGTACACCGATACTTCGCGCCCCAACCATTTGGGCCAGGAAGTGATCGACAACAGCGTTGATGAAGCGTTGGCCGGCCATGCGAAGCGCGTGGAGGTGATACTGCACGCCGATCAGTCACTCGAAGTGATCGATGACGGACGCGGCATGCCGGTGGACATTCACCCGGAAGAAGGCGTGCCGGCGGTTGAGCTGATTCTCTGCCGTCTTCACGCCGGCGGCAAATTCTCTAATAAAAACTACCAGTTCTCCGGCGGCCTGCACGGGGTCGGCATCTCTGTGGTCAACGCCCTGTCGAAGCGCGTGGAAGTCACCGTGCGCCGCAACGGCGAGGTGTATGACATCGCCTTTGAAAACGGCGACAAGGTACAAGATCTGACCGTCACCGGCACGGTCGCGAAGCGCAATACCGGCACCCGCGTCCACTTCTGGCCGGACGGCAGCTTCTTCGACAGCCCGCGCTTCTCCGTATCGCGCCTGTCGCATCTGCTGAAAGCGAAAGCGGTGCTCTGTCCGGGCGTCGAGATTGTTTTTAAAGATAAGGTCAATAATACCGAGCAGCGCTGGTGCTATCAGGATGGTCTGACCGACTACCTGAGCGAGGCGGTGAACGGCCTGATCACCCTGCCAGAAGCGCCGTTCGTCGGCAGCTTTTCCGGCGACGTCGAAGCGGTAGACTGGGCGCTGCTGTGGCTGCCGGAAGGCGGCGAGCTGCTGACGGAAAGCTACGTCAACCTGATCCCGACGATGCAGGGCGGCACGCACGTCAACGGTTTGCGTCAGGGGCTGCTCGACGCGATGCGCGATTTCTGCGAATACCGCAACATTCTGCCGCGCGGCGTGAAGCTGTCGGCGGAAGATATCTGGGATCGCTGCGCCTACGTGCTGTCGGTAAAAATGCAGGACCCGCAGTTTGCCGGCCAGACCAAAGAACGTCTCTCCTCGCGTCAGTGCGCCGCGTTCGTTTCCGGCGTGGTGAAAGACGCCTTCAGCCTGTGGCTGAACCAGAACGTGCAGGCCGCCGAACAGCTGGCGGAGCTGGCTATCGCCAGCGCGCAGCGTCGTATGCGCGCTGCGAAAAAGGTGGTGCGTAAGAAACTGACCAGCGGCCCGGCGCTGCCCGGCAAGCTGGCCGACTGTACCGCGCAGGATCTGAGCAAAACCGAGCTGTTCCTGGTGGAAGGGGACTCCGCAGGCGGCTCCGCCAAACAGGCGCGCGATCGCGAATATCAGGCGATCATGCCGCTGAAAGGCAAGATCCTGAACACCTGGGAAGTTTCGTCGGATGAGGTGCTGGCGTCGCAGGAGGTGCATGACATCTCTGTGGCGATCGGCATCGATCCCGACAGCGAGGATCTCTCTCAGCTACGCTACGGCAAGATCTGTATCCTGGCGGATGCGGATTCCGATGGCCTGCATATCGCCACGCTGCTCTGCGCGCTGTTTGTGCGCCACTTCCGCTCGCTGGTGAAAGGCGGTCACGTCTACGTGGCGATGCCGCCGCTCTACCGCATCGATCTCGGCAAAGAGGTCTGGTACGCGCTGGATGAAGAAGAGAAAGATGGCGTGCTGGAGCAGCTGAAGCGTAAAAAAGGCAAGCCGAACGTACAGCGCTTTAAAGGGCTGGGCGAAATGAACCCGATGCAGCTGCGCGAAACGACGCTCGATCCTAATACGCGTCGCCTGGTGCAGCTGACGATCGATGATGAAGATGTGGAACAAACGCTGGCGGTGATGGATATGCTGCTGGCGAAGAAGCGTTCTGAAGATCGTCGCAACTGGTTGCAAGAGAAAGGGGACAAAGCGGAGATCGAGGTGTAAATTTCGCCGCCGGAGGGCGCGTCCCTCTCCCTGGATTTCATGCCGCACGGCTGAAAAGAGAACCGCCCGACATCTTACGATGGCCGGGCGGTTTTTTATCATGTCAGCGGAACCGGGAAAGGGCTGGCCGCGCGCTTCGGCATCGCCGTCAGCGCGCGGCTGCGTCAGATACCGAAGTCGAAGGCTGTTCCATGACGAAGATCTTCACATCCAGCACATCGTCTTTAATCCGCTCACGGTGGGCTTCCATATGCGGCTGTTGCTGATGCTGTTCCAGATGACGCAGGCTGTCCCAGTACTCCAGCATAAAAATGGAATCGGGCAGGTTCTGCTTCCACGGCACCTGCGCCTGATGGTCGACCAGCGCCTGATATTTGCTACAGCCTTGTTCCTGCAGAACGGTCGGCGTCAGCGCCTGTATCGCCGCCAGCACCGCTTCGCGGCGGCCCGGCTTGACGCAAATCTCAGCTACAACTGTCAGCATAATGTGTCCCTGTAAAATATTCAGAGCGTTAAGTTAAGCAAAAATTTCCGCCAGGTGCGCGCGATAGCGCTCGATATCGCGCGGAATATCAGGCTGTTTGATCACGTCGTTGCAGATAAAGGTCGGCAGCCCTTCCATACCAAGGAACTGGTTCGCTTTGTGGAAGTGCAGATAGAGACCGTCCACGCCGACGCCCTCAAAGAACTGATCGGGATCGGTAAAGGCTTCCAGCGGCGCGTTCCAGGTCAGCGACAGCATATATTTTTTGCCCTGCAGCAGGCCGCCGGAACCATATTTCTTGCTGGCGTCGGAACGGGAGCGCCCATCGCTGGCGTACAGCGAGCCGTGGCCTTCGGTGAACACTTCATCGATATATTTTTTCAGGATCCACGGCTCGCCCATCCACCAGCCCGGCATCTGATAAATCACCACGTCGCTATCAACGTACTTCTGTACTTCTTCTTTAATGTCGTAACCGTCGTCGACGCGGGTTACCTGAACTTCATGGCCCTGATCGCGCAGGAAAGTCTCGGCGACATTCGCCATCGTGTGGTTCAGCTCGCCTTTTGAGTGGGCAAATTGTTTGCCCGCATCAAGGATTAAAATCTTGCTCATTGTTCGTTGCTCCATTGAAAACGCTGCGGGCAGTGTACGCGCGCAGTCGGCAAAGAAAAATGTGCGTTTGATCATAACACTTTTGCGTACAGCGCAATAATCGCCACAAAATGTGCTGTAAAAAGGCATAAAACAGCGGGGTTAAAACAGCGCGTCGGGCGATGACTAATCTGTGACATCGTCGCATCAGATAAGGTACTATCCTCGCCAAACAGATCGCCCTGCGGCGCGCTGCCGCCCGCCGCAACGTGAGGAATCATAATGAGTGACTTGACGCAGGATGGTGCAGAGCGTCTTGCCCTGCATAAATTTACCGAGAATGCGTACCTGAACTATTCCATGTACGTCATCATGGACAGGGCGCTTCCCTATATTGGCGATGGCCTGAAGCCGGTCCAGCGCCGCATTGTCTATGCGATGTCGGAGCTGGGGCTGAACGCCAGCGCGAAATTCAAGAAATCGGCGCGCACCGTCGGCGACGTGCTGGGTAAATATCATCCCCACGGCGACAGCGCCTGCTACGAAGCGATGGTGCTGATGGCGCAGCCGTTCTCCTACCGCTATCCGCTGGTGGATGGTCAGGGGAACTGGGGCGCGCCGGACGATCCGAAATCGTTCGCCGCCATGCGTTATACCGAATCGCGCCTGTCGCGCTACGCCGAAGTGCTGCTGGGCGAGCTGGGGCAGGGCACGGTCGATTTCGTGCCGAACTTCGACGGCACGCTGAACGAGCCGAAGATGCTGCCGGCGCGCCTGCCGAATATTTTGCTGAACGGCACCACCGGCATCGCCGTCGGCATGGCGACCGACATTCCGCCGCACAACCTGCGCGAAGTGGCGAAGGCGACCATCGCGCTGATCGATAATCCTAAAACCACGCTGGACGATCTGCTCGATATCGTACAGGGGCCGGATTTCCCGACCGAAGCGGAAATCATCACCCCGCGCGCCGAGATCCGCAAGATCTACCAGAGCGGCCGCGGATCGGTGCGTCAGCGCGCAGTGTGGAAAAAAGAGGACGGCGAAGTGGTGATCACCGCGCTGCCGCATCAGGTTTCCGGCGCGCGCGTGCTGGAGCAGATCGCCGCCCAGATGCGCAATAAAAAGTTGCCGATGATCGAAGATCTGCGCGATGAGTCAGATCATGAAAACCCGACCCGTCTGGTGCTGGTGCCGCGCTCTAACCGCGTCGATCTCGATCAGGTGATGAACCACCTGTTCGCCACCACCGATCTGGAAAAAAGCTACCGCATCAACCTGAACATGATCGGGCTGGATAATCGTCCGGCGGTGAAAAACCTGCTGGAGATCCTCAGCGAATGGCTGGTGTTCCGCCGCGATACGGTGCGCCGCCGTTTACAGCATCGTCTGGATAAAGTACTGAAGCGCCTGCATATCCTTGAAGGCCTGCTGGTGGCGTTCCTCAATATCGACGAAGTGATTGAGATCATCCGCAGCGAAGATCAGCCGAAGCCGGAGCTGATGTCGCGCTTCGGCATCAGCGAAACCCAGGCGGAAGCGATTCTTGAGTTAAAGCTGCGCCACCTGGCGAAGCTGGAAGAGATGAAAATCCGCGGCGAGCAGAGCGAGCTGGAAAAAGAGCGCGATCAGCTACAGGCGACGCTGGCTTCCGAGCGCCGCATGAACACGCTGCTGAAAAAAGAGCTGCAGGCCGACAGCGAAGCCTACGGCGACGATCGTCGTTCGCCGCTGAACGAGCGCGAAGAGGCGAAGGCGATCAGCGAGAACGAGCTGGTGCCCTCCGAGCCGGTCACTATCGTCCTTTCCCAAATGGGCTGGGTGCGCAGCGCCAAAGGGCACGATATCGATCCGGCCGGGCTGAGCTATAAAGCGGGCGACAGCTATCTGGCGGCCGCGCGCGGCAAGAGCAACCAGCCGGTGGCCTTTATCGACTCTACCGGCCGCAGCTATACGCTGGATCCGACCACGCTGCCGTCGGCGCGCAGCCAGGGCGAGCCGCTGACCGGCAAGCTGACGCCGCCGCCGGGCGCGGTGTTCGAACAGGTACTGATGGAAGCGGACGATCAGCGGCTGCTGATGGCCTCCGACGCGGGCTACGGCTTCGTCTGCACCTTCGCCGATCTGGTGTCGCGCAACCGCGCCGGTAAAACGCTGCTGACGCTGCCGGAAAACGCGAAGGTGATGACGCCGATGGCGATCCATAGCGACGACGATATGCTGCTGGCGATCACCGCCGCTGGCCGTATGCTGATGTTCCCGGTGGGCGATCTGCCGCAGCTGTCGAAAGGCAAAGGCAACAAGATTATCTCCATTCCGTCGGCGCAGGCCGCCAGCGGTGAAGATCGCCTTGCCTGGCTCTATCTGCTGCCGCCGGGCAGCGCCATTACGCTCTACGTCGGCAAACGTAAGCTGACGCTGCGTTCGGAAGAATTGCAAAAATTCCGCGCCGAGCGCGGACGTCGCGGCACGCTGCTGCCGCGTGGCCTGCAACGTATCGACCGCGTTGAAATCGACGCCCCGGCGCGCGCCGTTTCCGACGACAGCGAGGCCTGACAGCAGGCAGGGAAACCGGCGCGCCGCCCAGGCCGCGCGCCGGTGCAATACCGGTGTGTTTTCATATAAAGCCGGTATACTTAGGCGGAAGCCACAATGAGGTCGTTATGCTGGTAATTTTACGTACCCTGATAGTTATTATTTATTCAATTCTGGTTTGTGTATTGGGTTGTATCTGGTGTCTTTTTTCACCGCGAAATCCGCGTCACGTCGCTACCTTCGGCCACCTGTTCGGCGCGCTGGCGCCGCTGTTCGGCGTGAAGGTGGAAGTGCGCAGGCCGGAAGGCGCGGAGCATTACGGCAACGCCATCTATATCGCTAACCATCAGAACAACTACGATATGATTACCGCGGCGAACATCGTTCAGCCGACCACGGTTACGGTAGGGAAAAAAAGCCTGCTGTGGATTCCGTTTTTCGGCCTGCTTTACTGGCTGACGGGCAACCTGCTGATCGATCGCGATAATCGCGCCAAGGCGCACAGCACCATCGCCAAAGTAGTGGACGAGTTTAAAAGAAAGCGCATCTCATTCTGGATGTTCCCGGAAGGCACGCGCAGCCGCGGCCGCGGCCTGCTGCCGTTCAAAACCGGCGCGTTTCATGCGGCGGTGGCGGCGGGCGTGCCGATTATCCCGATCGTCGTCTCCACCACCCATAATAAAATCAAGCTGAACCGCTGGAAAAACGGGCTGGTCATTGTGGAAATGCTGCCGCCGGTTGACGTCGCCGCCTTTGAGAAAGAGTCGGTGCGCAAGCTGGCGACGCACTGTCGCGAGTTGATGCAGGCCAAGCTTAACGAACTGGATGCCGAAGTCGCCGAGCGGGAAGCCAGCGGCAAGTTATAATTCATTCGGGCCGCAGTCGCGGCCCGCACAGCAATCCCTGAACAACAATAAAAACGGACCGCGTCAGCCTGGCGCCACGCGCACCGCTATGGAGTCGTTATGTCTTTCAGTCGACGTCAATTTATACAGGCATCGGGCATAGCCCTGTGCGCGGGCGCGTTGCCGTTCAGCGCGCGGGCGGCAGGCAGCGAAACGCCGTTACCGATCCCGCCGTTGCTGGAATCGCGTCGTGGCCAGCCGCTGTTTCTGACTATGCAGCGCAGCCACTGGTCTTTCTCTGGCGACAGCAACAAGGTGCCGGTTTGGGGCGTCAATGGCCTCTACCTGGGGCCGACGGTGCGCGTCTGGAGCGGCGACGACGTAAAGCTGATTTACAACAACCGGCTGAATGAGCCGGTAGCGATGGGCGTCGGCGGCTTACAGGTGCCGGGCGCCCTGAGCGGCGGCGCGCCGCGCATGATATCGCCGGGCGTTGACTGGGCGCCGGTGCTGCCGGTGCGTCAGCGCGCCGCTACCTGCTGGTATCACGCCACCACGCCCAACCGCATGGCGCAGCACGTTTATAACGGGCTGGCGGGCATGTGGCTGATTGAGGATGAGGTTAGCAAATCGCTGCCGATCCCGAAACACTACGGCGTGGATGACTTTCCGCTGATCATTCAGGACAAACGTCTCGATAACTTCGGCGCGCCGGTCTACAACCCGCCCGAGAACGGCGGACTGGTCGGCGATACGCTGCTGGTCAACGGCGTGCAGAACCCCTTCGTCGAAGTATCGCGCGGCTGGGTGCGCCTGAGGCTGCTGAACGCCTCTAACTGCCGTCGCTATGAAATGATGCTGAGCGACAGCCGTCCGTTTCACGTTATCGCCAGCGACCAGGGTTTCCTGCCTGCGCCGGTGGCGGTGCAGCAGCTGTCACTGGCGCCAGGCGAACGCCGCGAAGTGTTGCTGGATATGTCGCAGGGCGAAGAGGTCTCCATCACTGCTGGCGTAGCGGCGGGCATTATGGATCGCCTGCGCGGCCTGTTCGAACCTTCCAGCATCCTCACCTCCACGCTGATTCTTACGCTGCGTCCTACTGGCCTGCTGCCACTGGTCACTGACAACCTGCCGATGCGTTTGCTGGCCGATCAGATCCTCGACGGCACGCCGGTGCGCACCCGCGAACTGCGTTTAGGCGATGCCCAGCCGGGCATCAACGGCGCGCTGTGGGATATGTCGCGCATCGATATCCAGGCGCAGCAGGGCACCTATGAGCGCTGGATCGTCCATGCCGACACGCCGCAGGCGTTTCATATTCAGGGCGTCATGTTCCTGGTAAAAAGCGTCAACGGCGCGCAGCCGTTCGGCGAAGATCGCGGCTGGAAAGATACCGTCTGGATCGACGGCGAAGTCGAACTGCTGGTGGCCTTTACGCAGCCTTCCTCTGAACATTTTCCCTTCGTCTACTACAGCCAGACGCTGGAAATGGCCGACCGCGGCACGGCGGGGCAGCTGCTGGTGCAGCCGAGCCAGGGCGGCTAACGCCCTGTCTGAACAGGGGAATCGCGCAGACCGACGGCGTTCCCCTGTGATTCGTCAAAAGTGTGTAAAACGCTTCCCACCGCCTCAGACTCCAATTCAAAGCGATTCCAGAGCCAGAACGTCGCCACGAAGCAAAAGCCAGAAAGCTGGCACGAACCAAAGGGTTTTAAAGCGATCTCGATGCCAGAGAGCGGGGAGGCCGGGCAGAGGAGTAAAGCGTCCCGCGCCAGGGATGGCGCGGGCCGAGCAGTCAGGGATGACGAATTTGCGTCTTTACGATCGGTCCGGCCTCCCCGCATACCCACGGACATGACAGCGACGTTTGATCATCAACGACGCGTCTTATCGGACATTCACGGAACGTGCAACGACGTTTGATCATCAACGACGCGTTTTATCGGGCATTCACGGAACGTGCAGTGACGTTTGACCATCGCCGACGCTAAAAAGCCAACGGCTTCTCCGCGAATTCCACCGGACTTATAGCTGCGTTTAATCCGCCGCGACAGTCCGCCTGAAAATCTTAGTTCAGCTCATCCGGGTGCGGGCCCAGACGCGTGCCGCTGTCCATCTTAGCAATCTCGCTGATCTCCGCTTTCTCCAGCCGGAAATCAAACACCTTAAAGTTTTCTTCAATGCGCGACGGCGTTACCGACTTTGGAATCACCACCAGACCGCAATCCAGATGCCAGCGAATCACCACCTGCGCCGGCGTCTTGCCATACTTCTTCGCCAGCTGCTTAATCACATCCTGATCGAACACGCCCTTGCCGCCCTGCGCCAGCGGGCTCCAGGACTCCGTCTGAATCTGGTGCATCGCGTTCCAGGCATGCAGCTCGCGCTGCTGCAACATCGGATGCAGCTCCACCTGATTGATCACCGGCGTCACGCCCGTCTCGTCAATCAGCCGCTTCAGATGCTTCTCCTGAAAATTACAGACGCCGATGCTCTTCGCCAGCCCCTGCTGTTGTAGCTCGATCATCCCTTTCCAGGCTTCAACATAATTATCCTTCTCCGGGCAAGGCCAGTGCATCAAATAGAGATCCACATATTCCAGTTGCAGCTTCTGCAAACTGCTCTCCATCGCCTGCTGCCAGTTCAGCTGATCCTCATTCCACAGCTTAGTCGTCACGAAAATATCGTCGCGTGCGACATCCGTCTGCTGCAGCGCCTGGCCGATGCCTTCCTCATTTTTGTAAATCGCGGCGGTATCGATAGAACGATAACCTACCTCCAGCGCCTTCAGCGCGGCATTACGCGCCTCTTCAATCGTCGCCTGCCAAACGCCCAGCCCCAGCTGCGGCATCATATTGCCGTCACGCAGTTTGATAATCGGTTGGTCTGCCATAACTTCTCCTTACTGGTTAGTTGGACCCGATAACGCTTAAGTCTAGTCGAGATATCCTTTTGCGGCGGCGCCGTCTAAACCCCATTGTCAGAAAGCAGCAGGAAAGGCTCAATGCTTATTTCTACGGGAATCTTGCCTAATCCTGCTGACGGCTGGAGAAATTTCCCAGCAGCGGGCAAACTGCCGATGAGTTCATCACCGAGAGTTAACATCATGGAGCGGGAAACTATCTGCGCCGCCCTGGCGCAAAAAGTGATTCAGCTGCGTCAGAGCGGGCGCGCCGCCTTGCCTGAACTGCCGGAAGTACAGCTGCTTTATGCCGACAGCCTGTGCGGACGCACGCCGGTTATGTACCGGCCCGGCATCGTCATCCTCTTTCAGGGCAAAAAAGTCGGCTACATCGGATCGACCACCTTCAACTACGACGCCAGCAAATACCTGATGCTCACCGTGCCGCTGCCGTTTGAGTGCGAAACCTTCGCCACGCCGGAACAGCCGCTGGCGGGCATCATGCTGCATGTCGATATCCCGAAACTGCAGGATCTGCTGATCGAACTGAACAACGACGACAGCTTCCAGACCAGGCCGCTTAATCAGGGCATCCACTCCGCCTTTCTCTCCGGCGAACTGCTCTGCGCGACGGAGCGGTTGCTCGATGTCATGCAGAAAAACCGCGACGCGCGCGTGCTCGGCCCGCAAATCGTGCGTGAAATACTCTATTACGTCCTCACCGGACCGTGCGGCGGCGCGCTGCTCTCGCTGGTCAGCCGCCATACTCAGTTCAGCCAGATCGCGCGCGCGCTGCGGCGCATCGAAACCAGCTTTACCGATAACCTCAGCGTCGAGTTGCTGGCGGCGGAAGTCAACATGAGCGTCTCAGCGTTTCATCATAACTTCAAGGCGGTCACCAGCACCTCGCCGCTGCAATACCTGAAAAGCTACCGGCTGCACCAGGCGCGCACCATGATGCTTCAGGAAGGCTTAAAGGCCAGCACGGCGGCGATGCGGGTGGGGTATGAAAGCGCTTCGCAGTTTTCGCGCGAGTTTAAACGTTATTTCGGCGTAACGCCGGGAGAGGAGATGACCCGTATGCGGCTGGCGGGATAAGTTCCCGCCAGCCGCATGCGGCTCAGGCGCGCTGACGGCGCTTTTTCCAGATCAGCGCAACGCTGCCGGCAAGGCCAAGGAACAGCAGGGCGACCGGCAGAATAATCAAAATCGCCATTACCTGATCTTCATGACGCTTAATGAAAGGTACCTGGCTAATGCCGTAGCCGAAGGCGATCACGATCGTTACCCACAGCAGGCCGCTCAGCCAGTTAAACAGCTGGAAGCGGCCATTTTGCAGACCGGAAATGCCCGCCATGGTCGGCAGCAGCGTGCGCACGAACGCCAGAAAACGGCCCACCAGCAGCGCCATCAGGCCGTGACGGTTGAACAGATGCCAGGCGCGCTGGTGATACTGCGCAGGCAGGTGCATTAGCCAGCTCTTCACCAGCCGCGTATTGCCGAGCCAGCGCCCCTGTAAATAGCTCAGCCAGCAGCCCAGGCTGGCGGCGGCGGTGAGAATCACTATCGTCGGGATAAAATCCATCACCCCTTTGGCGATCATCGCGCCCGCCAGCAGCAGCAGGCTGTCTCCCGGCAGAAAAGAGGCGGGCAGCAGACCGTTCTCCAGGAACAGCGTAATAAACATAATGCCATAAACGATCCAAACCACGTCTGGATTGGCCAGCGCGGCAAAATCCTGATGCCATAGCGCCTGAACAATCTCATGTATCACACCCATCTGTTTCCTCGTTGACTGTGGTCATCGTTTAAGTGTAACTGCAAATGGCCGTCCCCTTCCCGTCGAGGCGAGCGTAGAGGACGACCGGTTAAGCTTTTGTTTAAGATTAGCGTGCTTTACGCCGCTTATGCCTGAGCAATGCGCGCAAAACCGGCGGCCAGGTCGGCAATCAGATCGTCGACATGCTCCAGGCCAATATGCAGACGCACCAGCGTGCCGCTAAAATCCACGCCATTGACCGGACGGATCGCCGCCAGCTCCTCCGGCTGATTTGCCAGAATTAACGATTCAAAGCCGCCCCACGAGTAGGCCATGCTGAAATGGTGGAAGCCGTCGAGAAAGTGTGCCAGCTTTTCATCGCTCAGTTTTTGTTCCAGCACAAAGGAAAAGAGTCCGCTGCTGCCGCTGAAATCGCGTCGCCACGCCTCATGGCCCGGACACTGCGCCAGCGCCGGATGATTGACGCGCGCGACCTCAGGACGCTGCGCCAGCCAGTTCGCCACCGCCAGCGCGCTCTCTTCATGCTGACGCAGACGCACCGCCAGCGTACGCAGGCCGCGGCTGGTGACGTAGGCGGTATCGGCGTCCACCATCTGCCCCATCAGATAGGAGTTTTCACGCAGCTGTTCCCAGCAGCGCGCGTTGCTCACCGCGGTGCCGATCATTGCATCGGAATGGCCTACCAGATATTTGGTGCCAGCCTGGATCGAAATATCCACGCCGTGATCCAGCGGGCGGAACAGCACGCCTGCGGCCCAGGTATTGTCCAACATAATAATGGCGTCAGGCGCCTTACTGCGCACCGCCTGCACGATCGCCGGCACATCCTGTACCTCCATCGTGATCGAGGCGGGAGATTCGAGAAACACCACTTTGGTATTGGGTCGCACCAGATCGGCGATCTGCGCGCCGAGAGTGTGATCGAAATAGCGCGTGGAGACGTTAAGCTTGCTGAGGATTTTATTGCAGAAATCCTGGGTCGGCTCATAGACCGAACCGGCCATCAGCACCTCGTCGCCCGCTTCGACAAACGCCAGAATCGCGTTGGACACCGCTGCCGCGCCGCACGGATAGAGCGCGCAGCCCGCGCCGCCTTCCAGCTCGCACATCGCGTCCTGTAGTGAAAAGTGGGTCAGGGTGCCGCGGCGGCCGTAGAAAAGCTCGCCCTGCGCCCGGCCTGCGGTGGCGCGTTTCTTATCGGCGACGGTATCAAAAACCAGGGAGGAGGCGCGCTGGATCACGCTGTTGACGGCGCCCTGCGTGTAACGTTTGGTTCTTCCGGCGGCGATGAGTGTGGTTTCAATATTCTTTTTCGACATGCTGCAAGCGGTCCTGCTAACCCGTAGTGATGCTCTAACTTACCACGTTTAACCGGCGGGGGTTGAGACCGTTTTGTCACTATCAGACAGTGGCGGGGAAGCGACGACGGAGGCGCGCATAGCCGCCGTCGTCGCCGAGGCTACATGACGCCCATCATGCGCGGCAGCCATAGAGAGATGGCTGGTATATAGGTAATCATCATCAGCACCACAAACAGCAGACAGTAGAACGGCAGCATCGCCTTCACCACCTGTTCGATCTTCTGTTTGCCCACCGCGCTGGCGACAAACAGCACCGATCCCACCGGCGGCGTAATCAGGCCGATGCCGAGGTTGATCATCATGATCATGCCGAAATGCACCGGATCGACCCCCAGCGCATTGGTGACCGGCAACAGCACCGGCGTCAGGATCAGGATAATCGGCGCCATATCCATCAGCGTGCCGATCACCAGCAGCAGGACGTTGATGCACATCAGAATCACATACTTGTTATCCGACACGCTGGTGAAAAACTCGGTAATCAGCTGCGGCAGCTGCATAAAGGTCATCACCGCGCCGAAACCGGAGGCGAAGGCGATCAGCACCATCACAATGGTGACGGTCTTGATGGTGCGAAACAGCAGGATATGCAGCTGGTTCCACTTAAAGTCGCGGTAGATAAACATGGTGACGAAGAAGGCCCACAGACAGGCGATCGCCGCCGATTCCGAGGCGGTGAAAATACCGGAGAGAATGCCGCCGAGGATAATCACCACGGTGAACAGCCCCCAGAAGGCGTCGAAAAAGATCTTCAGCGCCTGCTGAAAGGGGATGCGTTCGCCGCGCGGATAACCGCGTTTGCGCGCAAAGCCGAGACACATCACCATCAGGCAGAGGCCAAGCAGCAGGCCGGGGAAAATACCGGCGACGAACAGCGATGAAATCGTCACCACGCCGCCGGTGGCCAGCGAATAGATTACCGAGTTATGGCTGGGCGGCGTCAGCACCGCCTGCACCGATCCGCTGGCGGTGACGGCGGCGGCGAAATCGCGCGGATAGCCTTTCTCCTCCATTTGCGGGATCATCACCGAGCCGATAGAGGCGGTATCCGCCACCGACGAGCCGGAGATGGCGCCGAAAAAAGTCGAGGCGACGATATTCACCAGCGACAGGCCGCCGCGAATAAAGCCGACGAAGATATAGGCGAAATTGACCAGCCGTCGGGCGATGCCGCCTTCGGCCATAATTGCGCCCGCGAGAATAAAGAAGGGAATGGTCAACAGCGAAAACTTATTTACCCCGTTAGTGATTTGAATCACCACCGCTTCCAACGGCAGATCGATCCACCAGGCGCCGATAAAAGCGCTCAGGCCCACGGCGAAAGCCACCGGAAAGCCGATCAGCAACAGAACCATCATACTGCCTACTAAGATCAGTGCGTCCATCATAAGCTCCGAATCAGTGGGTGCCACCGAGGCTGACCAGCGGGCGTGCAGACTGATCGCCGCACAGCAGGCGCTCAATCACGAACAGGATCGTCAGCAGCGCGCCGACCGGAATAGGCAAATACATCTGACCAAAGGTCACCGCCGGCAGTGACGCCTGCGGCTGAAGCCACATCGCCTCGCACAGCGCGTAGCTCGCCTGGAAGATAATCACGCACGCCGCCAGCATCAGCAGATCGCTGGCAATCGCGGCGATTTTTTGCCCGCGCGGCGACAGGCGATCGGTAACCATCGATACGCAGATGTGGGTGCCGGCGCGAAAGCCGACCGGTGCGCCGATAAAGGTGAAAATGATCATACAGACGATAGCAACCGGCTCCGGCCAGGAGAGCGCATCGTTAAGCACATAGCGGGCAAAAATGCCGACAGGGATCACCGCGACCATCAGCAACAGCGCAATCGCGGCGATCGTCATGCAGAGCAGATAGACCGCATCCATCAGACGTGAATAGGCAGACATGATTTTTTACCTGGTTAACGGCGCCGCGAGAGGACGCGGCGCGGGAAAAGGTTATTTCACCGCAGCGATTTGCTGCATCAGATCCTGATAGTTCTTGCCGTATTGATCGCGCACCGGCTGGGTGGCTTTGACAAAGTAGTCGCGATCGATCTGTTGGAAGGTCACGCCGCCGGCTTTCATTTTATCCAGCGACTGCTGATTATATTCGGCCCACAGCTTGCGCTCATCTTCCTGTGCCTCTTTGCCCAACTTGCGCAGCAAAGCCTGATCCTCGGCGGAAAGCTTATCCCAGGAACGTTTGGAGAAGAGGATCATCTCCGGCTGGATAAAGTGGCCGGTCAGGGTGTAATACTTCGCCACCGGCATATAGTTATGGGCGACAAAGGTTGGCGGGTTGTTCTCTGTGCCGTCCACGACGCCGGTCTGCATGGCGCTGAACACTTCGCTGACGCCCATCGCCACCGGGTTGGCGCCCATCGCTTTCAGCGTCGCCAGCGAGATGGCGCTGTTCTGTACGCGAATCTTCATCCCTTTCAGATCTTCCGGTTTCGTCACCGGCTTTTTGGTGATCATGTTGCGTACGCCCGCATCGGTCCAGCCGAGAAACACCATGCGGGTATTAGGATCGTTATCGAACTTATCGGTGATCGCTTTGCCGATCTCGCCGTCCAGCACGCTGTGCATATGCGCCTCGTCACGGAAGATATAGGGCAGCGTCAGCACGCTGGTTTCCGGCGCGAGAGTAGACACCGGCGCCAGCGAAACGCGGATCATATCGACTGCGCCGATCTGCACCTGCTGCAACGTCTGTTCTTCATCGCCTAACGTGCCGCCAGCGTAGACGCGCAGCTCAAGCCGACCGTCGGTAGCCTGCTTCAGCTTTTCTCCCATATGTTCAAGCGCGACGACGGTGGGATAACCGGCAGGCTGGACTTCCGCGACCTTCAGCACCTTAGCCGAGGCGGCGGTGGCGGTGAACAGCGCGGTGGAAGCCAGCGCTAACACCAGCAACAGTTTTTTTACTTTCATCATTGTTCTCCTGCGCCTAAAAGATGCCCCGTCACTGGTTGTAGAAGGGTAGAGGTATGCGCCAGCAGGGCTGATTCACTATAGATAAATTGCGCAGGCGGAAAATCAGCGCGCATAAATTGAATGAATTGCATCACAAAATTAAAACGACGTTTTAATAAATTTATACGCAGCGTCACAGTTTAAAAACTAACCGATCACAATTTACTTACCTGCCTGTCGATAAGCGGCGCAGGACGGGGAAATCTTTGTAAATAGTAATGAGAACTACTATCAATTCACCTCTGTTTTGGTATGATCCTGACCTGTTTTGATGAATTCCATTAAGGTTGGAGAAATAGCGTGGTGACCAGTGAGTTGATGCAGACGGATCTCTCCGTCTGGGGCATGTTTGAACATGCGGACATCGTGGTAAAAGCGGTAATGATTGGACTGCTTCTGGCGTCCGTCGTCACCTGGGCCATCTTCTTCGGCAAGTTTACCGAACTGTCCTCGGCACGTCGGCGTCTGAAACAGGAACAGCAGGCGCTGGCGGAAGCGCGTTCGCTGCGCCAGGCGGCGGAGCTGAGCGACGGCTTCCACGCGCGCAGCCTGACGACGCAGCTGCTGCAGGAAGCGCAGAACGAGCTGGCGCTTTCCGCCGGTTCGGAAGATAACGAAGGCATTAAAGAGCGCACCGGCTTCCGTCTGGAGCGCCGTGTCGCCGCCATCAGCCGTCACGCCGGTCGCGGCAACGGCTTCCTCGCTACCATCGGCTCCGTCGCGCCCTTTATCGGCCTGTTCGGCACCGTCTGGGGCATCATGAACAGCTTTATCGGCATCGCCAAAACCCAAACCACTAACCTCGCAGTCGTTGCACCCGGCATTGCGGAAGCACTGCTGGCGACGGCCATCGGCCTGGTGGCGGCGATTCCGGCGGTAGTGATCTACAACGTCTTCGCCCGCATGATCGCCAACTACAAAGCGAGCCTGGGCGATGTGGCCGCGCAGGTGCTGCTGTTGCAGAGCCGCGATCTCGATCTGGCGCGCGGCAACGGCGCGCAGCCGGTACAGAATGCACATAAACTGCGGGTAGGTTAAGCGTTATGGCGATGCGGTTAAATGACGATCTGGACAGCAATGGCGAAATGCATGAAATCAACGTGACGCCGTTTATCGACGTAATGTTGGTGCTGTTGATTATTTTCATGGTGGCCGCGCCGCTGGCGACGGTGGACGTCCGGGTCAACCTTCCCGCCTCCACCAGCGCGCCGCAGCCGCGTCCTGAAAAGCCCGTCTATCTCTCGATTAAAGAAGATAAGCAGATGTACGTCGGCAACGAAGCGGTCTCGAAAGAGAAGCTGATTGAGGTGCTGAACGCGCAGACGGAAGGCAACAAAGAGACCACCATTTTCTTCCAGGCGGATAAGTCGGTGGATTATGAAACGCTGATGAGCGCCATGGATGCCCTGCGCGGCGCAGGCTATCTCAAGATCGGCCTGATGGGTATGGAAACTGCGCAAAAATAGCCGCACGGCGCGCGCTGAAGCATAAAAAAACCGGAGCCTCTGCTCCGGTTTTTTTATCGCTGCCGGTTATCCGTTTTTGTGCAGGGAACGGCTATCACGCTGTGCACAGCGGCAAGAGGGCCCCGGCTTTCTGGCTTAGCCCAGATGTTCGCCGCCGGTGACGCCATGCACTTCTGCCGTCACATAGCTGGATTCCTGCGACGCCAGATAGACATATACGCCTGCCAGCTCGGCTGGCTGTCCGGCGCGCTTCATCGGGGTTTGTTTACCAAACTCCGGCAGTTTCTCCTGCGGCTGGCCGCCTGCCACCTGCAATGCGGTCCAGATCGGGCCGGGCGCGACGCTGTTTACGCGAATGCCTTTTTCCGCCACCTGCTTGGCCAGCGCACGGGTATAGGCCAGAATCGCCGCTTTGGTGGAGGCGTAGTCCAGCAGATGCGGGCTCGGCTGATAGGCCTGAATCGAGGAAGTAGTGATAATTGACGCGCCTTCCGGCAGCAGCGGAATCGCCGCCTGCGTGATCCAGAACAGCGAGAAGACATTGGTTTCGTAGGTTTTACGGAACTGTTCGGTGGTCAGCTCGGCGATATCTTCTACCGCGACCTGTTTACCCGCTACTAGCGCCAGGATATCGAGTCCGCCCAGCTCTTCGTGCGCCTGTTTTACCAGCTGCTTGCTGAATGCCTCATCGCTGATATCGCCTGGAATCAGCACCACTTTGCGACCCGCTTCACGGATATAGTCCGCTACCTGCTCTGCGTCGCGCTGCTCGGCGGGCAGATAGTTAATCGCCACGTCGGCGCCTTCACGGGCATAGGCGATAGCGGCGGCGCGGCCAATACCGGAATCAGCGCCGGTGACCAGCGCTTTGCGGCCTGCCAGACGCTGGCTGCCGCGATAGCTCTGCTCGCCGCAGTCCGGTACGGGCTGCATATCCTGTTGGATGCCGGGGGCGGGCTGACGCTGTTTCGGGTATTCACCGTTGTAATACTGGGTGAGAGGATTTTGCATTTTATTCTGGTCTGCCATGTTTCCTCCTGGTTTCACAAAGAAAATTCACTATCAAGGCTAGGAGAAACGGCGCGCTTGTCGAGACGTGTAACAGACGTTAAAGAACAACCCATTGTTGTAAAAGGAAAATTTAACAAAGGGAAAATGCGAATAAATATGAGCAAATATGAATATCGTACGGTAAATGCGCATGTTGTCAGTGAGGAATGTGTTGTTCGCGCTTCTGTTAAATAATGGCGACTAAGCCAATCTTTTTGTAAATCGAAACAGAGGTTCACTTCATATTATGTCGGGCCGAAACGGGAAAAAACACAAGGAAGCCGGTTTACAATCCACCACACCTTTATAAAAGCCGCCCCGCAACGGAGCCAAATCCATCTGTAGCGTGACCAGCGGCAGCTTCCTCGAAATATATACTTTTATGGTTTTCGGTTACTACGCCAGTGCCAAAACCTTCTTTCCTGACAATAACCCCTTCGCCGCGTTTTTCAGGCCTGCTGGCGGCATTTTCAGCAAAGAGAGAGGAGCGCTCTGACGTCGGCTATCTGAAAATTGTCAACAATGTTATTTTCTTGCGCTGGCGTTGATCGCGCGGATTTTTACGGCTGTAGCTGGCCCTGCCGGATAAGGCGGGTGGCGTAGGGAACGGCTGGTTTTTTGACGCGTATTGACGCGGCACGTAAAAAGTTTCAAAAAATGCTGGCAAGGCTGCCAAAAGAAATAAAAATAAATTTTAATCAATGGTGTCGACTGCCTGCCCGGAAGAAAAAACCTTCATGCGTAGCAGCGTGCGCCAGCGGCGAGGAGTAAAGCGAGGGCAATTTTATTACTCCCGGCAATCTTTTTTATTCATGGACGCGATGATAAGCATTGGTACGAAATTGCCGATAGTTTAGTCAACGGGCCAATTAACCTTGCGCTTTTATTCTTTCAATTTCAGCGTTCCCTGACGGGCGCTAATTCGCAGGAATTTCTATGTTGGCAACCTCTTACGATACGCTCATGGTGGTCGTCTCCATCATCGTCGCTTTCCTCGCCTCCTATACCGCGCTGGATATGGCCGGGCGCGTGGTGACCAGCAGCGGGCTGGCCGCGCGCGTCTGGCTGCTCGGCGGCGGGTTTTCCATGGGTATTGGCATCTGGGCGATGCACTTTATCGGCATGCTGGCGATGAATATGCCGATGATGATGAGTTACAGCGGGCCGCTGACGCTGCTGTCGATGATTATCGCCATCGCCGCCTCGGTCTTTGCGCTATGGATCGTCTGTTACGGTGAGCTGCATGTGATGCGGCTCGGCCTCGGTGCGCTGGTGATGGGCAGCGGCGTCGTGGCGATGCACTATCTCGGCATGGCGGCGCTGATGTTTGAGCCTGGCATCGTCTGGGACTGGCGCTGGATCGCGCTCTCGGTAGTGATTGCGCTGCTGGCGTCGGGCGCTGCGCTCTGGCTGGCGTTCCGGCTGCGGCAGGGGCCTGGGCGTTTGACGCTGCTGCGCGCCGGCGCGGCGGTGGTAATGGGATTCGCCATTGCCGGGATGCATTACACCGGGATGGCCGCCGCCGGTTTTCCCACCTCCAGCTACGCTATGCATCAGGGCGTGAACAGTAACTGGCTGGCGATTTTGGTGGCGGTGGTCACAGTCTCGATTCTCGGCATCACGCTGTTAGTGTCGATGCTTGATGCGCGGCTACAGGCGCGCACCTCTATGCTCGCCTCGTCGCTGGCGGAAGCCAACCGCGAGCTGGCGCAGCTGGCGCTACACGATAACCTGACGCGCCTGCCCAATCGTATCCTGCTGGAAGATCGTCTCGATCAGGCGATTAATAAGGCGACGCGTGAAAACTCTCATTTTGCCCTGATGTTTATGGATCTTGACGGTTTTAAGGCGGTTAATGACGCGTTCGGCCACCATATCGGCGACAGCCTGCTGGTGGCGGTGACCGAGCGCATGACGTCGAACATGACCGGCCATTACACTTTGGCGCGGCTGGGCGGTGATGAATTTGTGCTGCTGACAGAGATGGAAGATCCGAACGACGCCGCCGCCATCGCGGATGCGCTGGTTAAGCTGATAGAAAAGCCCTTTGTGATCTCCCGTTACGAGCTGATGGTGTCGCTCAGCATCGGCATCGCGGTTTATCCGGGCGACGGCATCGATGAGCGCGAGCTAATGTTTAACGCCGACGCCGCCATGTACCACACCAAAAACAACGGACGCAACGGCTACAACTTCTTCCAGCCCTCAATGAATACCATTGCGCAAAGTCAGTTGCAGCTGGTCAACGATCTCTGGCTGGCGCTGGAACGCGATGAGCTGCGGCTGTTTTACCAGCCGAAATATACCGCGCCGAGCGGCCCGATAGTCGGTTTTGAGGCGCTGCTGCGCTGGCAGCATCCGCAGCGCGGCCTGCTGTCGCCCGATGTTTTTTTGCCGCTGGCGGAGAAAAGCGGCCTGATTATTCATGTCGGCAACTGGGTGATCCACGAGGCGTGCCGTCAGCTGCGCAGCTGGCATTTGCAAGGGCATGAAAACTGGTCGGTAGCGGTAAACCTGTCGGCGTTACAGTTTGAACAGAACAGCCTGGTGGAGACGGTGGTGACGGCGCTGGAACAGCACCATATTCCGCCGCATCTGCTAACGCTGGAAGTCACGGAAACCACCGCCATGCGCGACCCGGATGAAAGCGTGCGCATTCTGACCGCGCTGACCGACCTTGGCGTGCGCGCCTCGATTGATGATTTCGGCACCGGCTATTCCAGCCTGCTCTATCTCAAACGCCTGCCCGCCAGCGAGCTGAAAATCGACCGCGCCTTTGTCAACGAACTGCGGGAGAACAGCGGCGACGCCACCATCGTTTCGGCGATTGTGGCGCTGGCGCAGTCGCTCAACCTGAAGGTGGTGGCGGAAGGGGTGGAAACCACCGAACAGCAAACCTTTCTCACCAACCTCGGCTGCAACAGTTTGCAGGGGTATCTGTTAGGCAAACCGATCCCGCCGGATCGCGTGCCTGAACTGAAAGAGTTTGTCTGTAAAGAAAATACCCATCCGGTAGCCTGACGCCGCGCTCCGACCCCGCGCTGATAAACAGGGCGGGGCCCTGTCCCTTATCCGCTGAAGAAACTATAATAGCCGCCAGTTATTATCTAAAGGCCTATAACAGTTCATGGCGAAATATCTTCAGCTGGTGGAGCAAATCCAGGCGCAAATCGACGCCGAAGTGTGGCAGCCAGGTGAAAAACTGCCCTCGCTGCGCGATCAGGTCAGCCTGAGCGGGATGAGTTTAATGACCGTGATGCACGCCTATCAGGTGCTGGAAAGTCAGGGCATTATTGTCTCCCGCCCCCAATCCGGCTACTATGTGGCGCCGCGCGCGGAATTTCTCAGCCAGCCGACCACTCATCAGAAGGTACAGCTGGCGGAAACCGTTGATATCAACGCCTTTATTTTTGACGTGTTACAGGCGTGCCGCGATCCGCTGATCGTTCCGTTCGGCTCCGCCTTTCCCGACCCGGAGCTTTTTCCCCAGCGCCAGCTGATGCGCGCGCTGACCAATGTCTCCCATAGCCTGACGCCGCGCGACGCCATTAACAATCTGCCGCCGGGCAACGAGGCGTTGCGCAAAACGCTGGCGCGTCGCTATGCGCAGCAGGGCATTACCGTATCGCCGGATGAGATTGTCATTACCAACGGCGCGATGGAAGCGTTGAGCCTCAGCCTGCAGGCGGTAACGGAGCCGGGAGACTGGGTAGTGGTGGAGAACCCCACCTTTTATGGCGCGTTGCAGGCGATCGAGCGGCTTAAATTGAAAGCGGTGGCGATCGCTACCGATCCGCAGCACGGCATGGATCTGGACGAGCTGGCGCAGGCGTTAAGGCGCTGGCCGGTAAAAGCCTGCTGGCTGATGACCAACCAGCAAAATCCGGTGGGTTTCACCCTGAGTCGGGAGAAAAAAAGGGCGCTGGTAAAACTGCTGGCGGAGCATCAGGTCGCGCTGATCGAAGATGACGTTTACAGCGAGCTCTGGTTCGGCGCAGATAAGCCGCTGCCGGCGAAAGCCTTCGATCGTCAGGGCGGCGTGCTGCACTGTTCCTCATTCTCTAAAAACCTGGTGGCCGGATTTCGCGTCGGCTGGGTGGCGGCGGGACGACACGCCCAGCGCATTCAGCGTTTGCAGCTGATGAGCACGCTTTCCACCAGCGCGCCGATGCAGCTGGCGTTAGCGAACTATCTCGGCACGCGCAGCTACGACAGTCATCTACGCAAGCTACGTCAGGTGCTGGAGCAGCGTAAAAATCTGGCGCGCCAGTCGCTGAAGCGGCATCTGCCTTACGGCACCCGCATTAACGATTCGCGCGGCGGCTATTTTCTATGGATTGAACTGCCGCGCCAGGTCAACGCGACGCAGCTTTACTACCGCGCGCTGGAGCACAACATCAGCATCGCGCCGGGCAGCATGTTTTCGTCGGGTCAGCAGTATGAGAACTATTTTCGCTTTAATACCGCCTGGCCATGGGATGACGCGCAGGAGGCGGCGGCGGCGATTCTTGGCGGCCTGATCGCCGCCATGATGTAGCGAAGCGCGCGGCCCGTTTCAGGCCAGGCTGCGGTCAGACCGCCGCAGCGGGCTTGTTGCCCCAGGTGAGGTGGTAGACATCATAGAAATCCACTTCGCCTTTCAGCGTCAGCAGTTTATCAATGCCCGCCTTAACGTGTTCAGGCGTGGAGGGATGATTGAGAATGTCGTTCACCGCCGCGTCTGACAGCGTCCGCACGTAATACCATTCGCCGTTGTAGCAGACGCGCAAATCCAGCGTATCAATATCCTCAAAGCGATATTTCGGATTGATATCCAGCAGCATCAGAAAGCTCATCAGCAGTACGAATGCGGTCGCGCCCCAGAAAGCGGGCCAGCCCAGATAGTCGGTTGTAAAGATCAGCGCAACGCAAAGGGCATAGCAAATATACATCGTCAGCCACAGGCCGGGATGGGTCTTCAGAAAATTGAAGCTAAAGCGCGGCTTGTTATCGCGCAGCTCTTCACGATTCAGCGTATCGATTTCACGCAGCAGGATCTGTTTGATGGCATCCATTGTTTTACCTCGGTCATTGAAGCCAACGAGAGCGAAATTAAACCATGAGTGTAGCAAGGATGACAGAAACAGATTTCAGCAAAAAAGCTATAACAGTTTATGCAAAGTGGTAACAAACGGGGACTGGGCGGCAACATCAACCTTAGCCGTATGCGGTGTAAAAAAGCAAATATTCTTCGGTAAGCGGACTCTATTCAGGGAAAGGAAAGGCGAATAAACCCCGTGCTGGCCGGTCAAGAGAAGAATTTGAGTTAAGTCTTATAAATTAATCATTTATGTGACGCAGAAGACATGCTTTCTATTGCAAAGTTATTTACTTTTGCCAAAATCAATTAACATTGCGACTTACAGGAGACGTGATATGTTTTCCTCATCGTGCACCCTTATGGCTATGATGTCCTTCGCGGCCGGTACCCTCTTTGCTGGCACCTCCAGCAACCCGCAGCATCTGATGCTGGCCATGCCTTCCAACGGCGTTCCCAACAACCCGCTACCGCTGATTATCTATCCACGCGTGGCGCCGGGCGATAGTGAAGATATCGCTGCCTGGTTTGAACATCGCTTTAATGAAAGCCATTGGCCGGCACGCTGGCGCGCGCCGATTTTCCCCTATACACATTACCATTCCAACTGCCATGAACTACTGGGCGTCGGTGCTGGCTGGGCGGAAGTGCTGTTTGGCGGCGAGAGTGGACGCATGGTCACGCTGCGGGCTGGCGACGCAGTATTGATCCCGGCGGGCGTCGGACATCAGCAGATTGCGGCCAGTGAAGATTTCTTCACCGTCGGCGCTTATCCGGCAGGCATGACGCCTGATACGCTGCGTGATGACGTCAGTAAAATGGAGCAGGCGCTGGCGAACATCAAACGCGTGCCGCTACCACAGTTCGATCCCATTACGGGCGGAGAAGGCGCGGTCACTGACTTCTGGCATCCCGTGGCGCAGCAAATCTCTCACCAGCAGTAAAACGACGGGCGGGGCGGTTTAACAGACTGCCCGCTGTCGCTAACAAAGAAAGGGCGTGACGTGCGCCATCTTTAAAGGTGCTGGCGTCCGCGATCGCGGCGGAATAAAAAGCTAAACCAGGTAATTTCTTTTAGCGATTTCGTTAATATCAACCACGCTTTTAATGCCCAATTTACGCAATATTTTAATTTTATAGGTGCTGATGGTTTTATTACTCAGGGAAAGCTGCAGGGCTATTTCTTTATTAGAATATCCCGCAGCCAGTTTTCGGAGCACCATCAGCTCGCGGCGGGAAAGGGACATCAGCTTTTCGCTTTCTGGATGAATCGCTTTCGCTTCCAGACTATGGGTATTGGGATAGAATTTAACCCCTTTATCAATGCTGCGAATCGCCTGTAACAGCTGCGACGTGTCGTGACTTTTACAGAGATAGCCGTCAACGCCCAGCAGCTGGCAGCGGTGCATGTGGAAGTCGCTGTCGGAGGCGGTTAATACGATGATTTTCTGCTGTGCGTTGATGCGCTTAAGGCTTTCAATCACCTGCATGCCGTCGCGGCCGGGGATATTGAGATCCATAATCACCACGTCGGGACGATGCAGACCGACATCGGCAATCACCGATGTGCCGTCTTCCGCAACGCCTGCGATAATATAGCCGTTGGCGCGTAAATAGGCTTTAATGCCTGAGCAGACAAAAGGGTGGTCATCAACAATAAATACGCTGCTAATCATAATAAATCCTGCGGAAAATTATAAATCTTATTAATGGAAATAAGGCTTTGCAGAGGGAGAAATTTATACACAGAGTATTATATCCAGACGTAAAATATATCAATGTGAGAATTGTCTCTAATTCGGCCGGGGGAAAAACCGCTTAGCATAGCTATTTTTTTATCGTGCCGGAATGAAAGATTATTTTACGCCAGGAAGGCGATAAGCCTTTCTGTCTTACTGTTAAAGCGCGGCCGTAGCGTTTAAAACCGGAAAATATCCTTTAAACCTGCTAACGATCCTATTTAACCCCCTGCTACAGGGCAGGTAATAAAAGCGCTAAACCGCGTTTAAAACACATTATTGTTTTGCGCTCACCAGCAACGATAGAGTTGCCTTTTTGTGAGCTGACGAAGGATAACCGTAACGACAGGCGCTGCGCGATCCTGCAAATCGTAGGCATATCCGGCGCCGCTCGCCATGAAAAAATCCAGATAAGATCTTGCTTATCTTCATGTTATCAACCCGGCCGCAGTGACGGAAAAGGGCGCGGCGGCGTCCGATGCGGCCTGTACCTCAGAAGCGGTAAACTTCCATTACTCTCAGGCTAACGATCCTGCGCCCTGCTTAATTGATGCATAGCGCTGACAGGCAGAGACTCTTCTCATCGATTTGAGTTAAATCACAAATGAGCCAGGAGGTTAGCCATGTTGCCTGAATCATCATCAGGCCGCGTCTGGGATACCCGTCGCACTGAAAAACAGCGACGCATTGCATCACTCGCTATTCCAGGCAAAGTTCTGCCCACCGACGATTTACCTAATGTCCTTGAAAAACTGATTGCTCCCGGCGACCGCGTGGTGCTGGAGGGGAATAACCAGAAACAGGCCGATTTTCTGTCGCGCATGCTGGCGGAGGTCAACCCGCAGAAGATTCACGATCTGCATATGATTATGCCGAGCGTCAGCCGCAGCGAGCATCTGGATATTTTTGAAAAAGGCATCGCCCGTAAACTCGATTTCTCCTTTTCCGGTACGCAAAGCCTGCGTATTTCCCAACTGCTGGAAGATGGTCAGCTGGAAATCGGCGCGATTCATACCTATATCGAACTCTACGCCCGTCTCTATGTCGATCTCGTGCCGAATGTCGCGCTGGTCGCTGGCTTTAAAGCCGACCGCCAGGGCAATCTCTACACCGGCCCCAGCACCGAAGATACGCCCGCGCTGGTAGAAGCCGCCGCGTTCCGCAACGGCATCGTCATCGCTCAGGTGAACGAGCTGGTGGACGACGTGAATGACCTGCCGCGCGTCGATATCCCTGGTTCCTGGATCGATTACGTGGTGGTCGCCGACCAGCCTTTCTTTATTGAGCCGCTGTTCACCCGCGACCCGCGTCTGATCAAACAGGAGCATGTGTTGATGGCGATGATGGCCATCAAAGGCATCTACGCCGAACATCAGGTGCAGTCCCTGAATCACGGCATCGGCTTTAACACCGCCGCCATCGAGCTGCTGCTGCCGACCTACGGCGAGAAGCTTGGACTCAAGGGCAAAATCTGCCGTCACTGGACGCTCAACCCGCACCCAACGCTGATCCCCGCGATTGAAAGCGGCTGGGTGGAGAGCATCCACAGCTTCGGTAGCGAACTGGGGATGGAAAACTACATCGCCGCACGCCCGGACATCTTCTTTACCGGCCCGGACGGATCGATGCGATCCAACCGCGCCTTCTGCCAGCTGGCCGGTCAGTATGCAGTCGATATGTTTATCGGTTCGACATTGCAGGTCGACGGCTACGCCAACTCCTCTACCGTCACGCGCGGTCGTCTCTCCGGTTTCGGCGGTGCGCCGAACATGGGCCACGATCCCCATGGCCGTCGTCACGCCACCCCAGCCTGGCTGGCGATGATCGACCAGCCCGATCCGCTGGTGCGCGGCCGTAAGCTGGTGGTGCAGATGGTGGAAACCTTCCAGGCGGGCGGCAAACCGACCTTCGTGGAAAAACTCGACGCCATTGACGTAGGCAAAGCCTCCGGCATGCCGTTGGCGCCGGTAATGATCTACGGCGACGACGTGACCCACGTGCTGACGGAAGAAGGCATCGCCTATCTCTATCGCGCGCAGTCGATGGAAGAGCGTCGGGCGATGGTGGCGGCGGTGGCCGGCATCACCGATATCGGCCTCGGCGTTGACGCTAAACGCGTAGAGCAGCTGCGACGCGAAGGCAAAATCGCCTGGCCGGAAGATTTAGGCATTCGCCGCAGCGAAGCGAGCCGTTCCCTGCTGGCCGCAGGCAGCGTCGCGGACCTGGTGGAATGGTCCGGCGGTCTTTACAACCCGCCAGCTAAATTCCGGAGCTGGTAATGGCGACGCAACCGCAACGCTCAGCAGAGCGCGCTGAAAAGCTGGCCCTCCGCCTGGCGGAGCGGGCAAGCGGCGCGCTGATTGACGAAGCGCGCCTGACGCCGAAGCCGGGCCTGGTGGACGGACGCGGCAGCGGGGCGCATCACGACCTGACGCTGGCGCTGATGGAGCGATCCGCTCGCGCGCTGCAACCCACCTTTTACGCGCTGGCGCTAAACAGCTGGCGACGTCCGGCGGATATCGCGCTGCGCCAGCAGGTCGGTCAGCTGGGGCGCGAAGGCGAAGCGCGGATGATGGCGGCCACGCAGGGCGTCAACACCCATCGCGGCGCGATCTGGGCGCTGGGGTTGTTGGTCAGCGCCGCCGCCATGCTCGACGACGAAAGCACGGCGCAGGCGGTATGCCAGACCGCCGCCGCGCTGGCGCGGCTGCCGGACGATCGCGCGCCGCGCACCTTTAGCAAAGGGCTGCGCGCCACGCAGCGTTATCACGTGCCGGGCGCGCGCGAAGAGGCGCAGCAGGCGTTTCCGCATATTGCTCAACTGGCGCTGCCGCAGCTACGGCGCAGCCGCGCGGCGGGCGCGTCGGAAGCGCAGGCGCGACTGGATGCGCTGATGGCGATCATGACCTCGCTGAGCGATACCTGCGTCCTGTCGCGTGCCGGACTGGCTGGCCTGGAGGCGATGCGCCAGGGCGCGCGTCAGGTGCTGAGCGCGGGCGGCTGTGGGACGCCGGAAGGCGAGCAGGCGCTGGCGCGTCTCGACGCCGATATGCTGCGTCTGAACGCCTCGCCGGGCGGCGCGGCGGATCTGCTGGCGGCCACGCTGTTTCTCGATGGTATTTGCTTACCTACAGATTGAGGATGTTATGGAACAAATCACACTTTCTTACCCCGCCACGCGCACCCTGTACGGGCAGGCGCTGGCTGGTGTCGTGGGCTCCGGCGATATGGAAGCCCTGTTTGTCGCCGATCAGGGCGAACGTCTTGAAGTCGATATCACCACTTCCGTGGTTAATTTCGAAGCGCGCTGGCGTGCGCTGTTCGACCGTCTCAGCACGTTGAACGGCCTGCCGTCCGGCAAGCTGACCATTCATGATTTCGGCGCCACGCCGGGCGTCGCGCGAATCCGTATTGAACAGGTATTTGAGGGGGCAAGCGATGCGTAACGACAGCAGTTTTATTGAGCTGCGGGCGCGTGAACGCGCGCGTCTGCTGCTGGACGAAGGATCTTACCGCGAACTGCTCGATCCGTTTGACGGCGTCATGTCGCCCTGGCTGCCGATGCAGGGCATTGTGCCGCAGGCCGATGACGGCATGGTGGTGGCGAAAGGCACCATCGACGGCAAGCCGACGGTGGTGATCGCTATCGAAGGCACCTTCCAGGGCGGCAGCATGGGCGAAGTCTCCGGCGCCAAAATGGCGGCGGCGCTGGAGCTGGCGGCGGAAGATCACCGTCGCGGCGTGCCGACGCAGGCGGTGCTCTGCCTGGAAACCGGCGGCGTGCGCTTACAGGAAGCGAACCTGGGGCTGGCGGCAATTGCCGACATCCACGCCGCCATCGTCGACCTGCGACGCTATACCCCGGTCGTCGGCGTGATTGCCGGCACCGTCGGCTGCTTCGGCGGCATGTCAATCGCGGCCGGACTGTGCAGTTCGCTGATCGTCACCCGCGAAGCGCGCCTGGGTCTGAACGGCCCGCAGGTTATCGAGCAGGAGGCGGGCATCGAAGAGTATGACTCGCGCAACCGGCCCTTTATCTGGAGCATCACCGGCGGCGAGATGCGCTATCGCAGCGGCCTAGCGGACGTGTTGGTGGACGACGGCGTCCATGCGGTGAAACAGGCGGTGAACGCGGCGCTGGCGCGCGGCGTACCGGAACAGCATCGTACCGACGATTACGCACGCATGCTGGCGCGCCTGGAGGCCGTAGACACCAGCCGTCAGGCAGACAGCGAACAGATTCAACAATTTTTTGCGGAGGATTCGCTATGAGTTCAATCAGTCGCGGCGAAACATGGCTGGCGCTGCTGAGTCAGAATGCGCCTCGCTTAGAGGGGCTTTGCCCGTCGGTTCAGGTGGCGGACGCCGACCTGAATGGGGAGAACGTGCGTTACATCGCCGTCGTGCCCGATGAAAACAACCACTTTCCGCGCGCCGCCAACGGCGAGGTCGGTCTGCTGGAAGGCTGGACGCTGGCGAAAGTGGTGCAGGAAACCATCGCCGCCGACGCGCAGGCGGAACGTAAACGCCCAATCGTCGCGGTAATCGACGTGCCGAGCCAGGCCTACGGACGCCGCGAAGAAGCCTTCGGCATCCATCAGGCGCTGGCGGCCTCGGCCGCCGCCTGGGCGCAGGCGCGTCTCGCCGGGCACCCGATTGTCGGGCTGATCGTCGGCAAGGCTATGTCCGGCGCTTTCCTGGCGCACGGTTATCAGGCCAACCGGCTGATCGCCTTTAACGATCCCGGCGTCCTGATTCACGCCATGGGCCAGGCTTCCGCGGCGCGCATTACGCTGCGCAGCGTCGATGCCCTGATGGCGCTCGCCTCAACGGTGCCGCCGATGGCCTATGACGTGAAAAATTATCAGACGCTGGGCCTGCTGGACGAGATGCTGAATATCGCCAAACCGGACGCGCCTGACGACCAGGCGAAACAGCAGGTGACGGAAGCGCTGATCCGCGCCATCGAGGACGCCCGCAACGGCGACCGCAGCCTGCAACACCGTCTGCGCGGTGAAAACCGCCGCAGCTCCGCGCTGGTGCGCGAACGTATGCGCGCGCTCTGGTAATCCATGTTGTTAAGACAAACCTGCCAGGTGGATCGTGATGGGCACTCGCTGCCCATCCATAAAAACAGCCTGTAAAACAATAAACCATCGCACCTGTGCAAACTTTTAATTCATATTTACAGGTGACCTATGACTTATACTATTCTCCACGCGCTCGCCCCTATTTTCGTCATCATGCTGTTGGGCTTTATGGCCGGCAAGGCGAAAATGGTGGATAACAAGAACGTCGCTTTACTCAATATCTTCGTAATGGATTTCGCACTGCCGGCCGCGCTGTTCAGCGCTACTGTTCAGACGCCCTGGAGCGGGATTGTCGAACAGATGCCGCTGGTGGTGGTGCTAACGCTGGCGATGTGGATCGCCTACGCCGCCATCTATTTTCTCTGTATCAAGGTCTTCCATAAGTCGCCGCAGGACGCCGCGGTGTTGACTCTGACGGTGGCGCTGCCGAACTATGCCGCGCTGGGACTGCCGATCCTCGGCAGCGTGCTGGGCGAAAACGCCAGCACCTCGCTCTCGGTGGCGGTTTCTATCGCCTGCGGCTCGGTATTGATGACGCCGTTCTGCCTGCTGATCCTGGAGCGTGAAAAAGCGCGCGAGGCGGGTACGGTGCAGGGATCGTCCCTGACCATGCTGCCGGTGTTGATGTGGCGCTCGGTGAAAAAACCGATTGTCTGGGGACCGCTGCTGGGGGTGGTGTTATCGGCGCTGGGCATTCATATGCCTGACCTGGTGCTGACGGCAATCAGACCGCTGGGCCTGGCCGCTACCGCCGCCGCGCTGTTCCTGACCGGCTTGATCCTGTCGGCGCGCCAGCTGAAGCTGAACGGCGCGGTCGCGCTCTCCAGCGTCACCAAGCTGCTGATTCAGCCGCTGATCGCCTGGGCGCTGGTGCTGGCGTTAGGGTTGCACGGTTCGCTGGCGATCACCTCGATTCTGATGGTGGCGCTCTCCGCCGGCTTCTTCGGCGTGGTGTTTGGCAACCGCTTCGGCGTGCAGTCGCCTGATGCGGAACGACCTTGCTGATAACGTCGGTGCTCTGTATCGTGACGCTGCCTTTATTTATCTCTTTAACCGCAGGAATGTAATTGATGGCGCCGCGTCCCCACGACTTAATCTGGCTGAACGATTCTCAGGCGTTACAGGGCGATCTGCCTGACTGGGTGGCGCTACAGTGGCAGCCTACGCTGCCGCTGGTGGTGCGCCGGGATACCCATCCGGCCGGGCTGATCGCCGTCGGGATTCGCGGTATGGGACGTGAGCGGCGCGCCGCCGCCTGGCTGGACGCGGCGGCGATAATCCGTTTCGTCACGCCGGAATCGCTGGCTGACGTCGGGCTGCTGCTACGTTCGATTTTCGTCTCGCAGCCGCCGGTGCAGGGCGCGATCCTGCTGGCGCAGCAGAGCTGGCCGTGGCAGTGGGGCATTACCGGCAGCTGCGGCTACGCGCTGGCGACCGAGGTGCCGGTGCTGCACAGCGGCAGCGATCTCGACCTGCTGATCCGCGCGCCGCAGCCGCTGGCGCCAACCGCGTTTCAGCGCTGGCAGCAGCAGGTCGACCGCCTGCCGTGCCGCGCGGATACGCAGGTCGAGACGCCCTGCGGCGCGTTCGCCCTCAACGAGTGGCTGCGCGACGGGCGCGCGCTGTTGAAAACCAACCGGGGACCGCAGCTGGTCAGCGATCCCTGGCGGGCTGAGATGGAGGTTTAGGCTAATGAAAGTGTTGTTTATGTTCCCCGGCCAAGGGCCGCAGCGTCCCGGCATGTTGCAGGGATTGCCGTGCGGCGACGAACTGCTGGCGGAAGCGAGCGAGGCGCTCCATGAAGATGTCGCCCGGCTGGACAGCGCCGAAGCGCTGCGGCATACCCGCGCGGTGCAGCTTTGCCTGCTGATCGCGGGCGTCGGTTGGGCGCGCGAGCTGGCGCGTCAGGGATTGCAGCCGGATATGGTCAGCGGCCTGTCGATCGGCGCTTTTCCGGCGGCGGTAACGGCGGGGGCATTGGATTTCGCTAACGCGCTGCGTCTGGTGGCGCTGCGCGGCGAGCTGATGGAGCAGGCTTATCCTTCAGGCTATGGTTTGACCGCGATTACCGGCCTGAGCCAGAGCGATATCGAACCGCTGCTGGGCGACTGCTACCTGGCGAATATTAACGCCGCGCAGCAGATGGTGATCGCCGGCAGCGAAGAGGCGATGCAGCAGGCGGCGCAGCGGGCGGCGGCGCACGGCGCGCAGAAGGTGCATCGGCTGGCGGTCAGCGTGCCTTCCCACTGCGCCTTGCTGAACGAACAGGCGCGGCGGCTGGCGCAGGCTTTCGCTGACGTCACGCTGACGCGCCCGCGCTACGCCTATCTGAGCGGCAGCACTGCCCGTCAGCTGTGGCAGCCGGAGCAGATTGCCGACGACCTGGCGATGAATATGGCGCGCACCGTGCGCTGGCACGAGACGATGGAAGCGGCCAACGAGCGCGATGTCGGCCTGGCGCTGGAGATGCCTCCCGGCGCGGTGCTGACCGGTCTGGCGCGCGAACCGCTGGCGCGCGGCGACGCGCTGTCGCTGGAGCGATCCGGCGTCGCGCTGACGCCGACTTCACGCGCATACATCCGGCCTTCCGCCACCAGCGCCAGCAGATTAGGATCGTGTTCGCGGTTGCGGTCGAAGACGATGGCGATCAGCTGCCGCATCTGATAGGGCTCCGCCAGCGGGATCAGTTGCAGGCTGCTTTCATAAATCCGTCGCATTCTGCCGGGCACCAGCGCATAGCCGACGCCCGCCTGCACCAGGCTCAGCATGGAAAAGATATCGTTAACGCGCATCACGATATTGGCGTCGAAACCGGCAATGCCGAACGCCTCCTGAAAGCCGTGAAAGGTAGCGAACCCCTCCGCCAGCGAAACGAACTTTTGCTGGCGGTAATCGCGCAGATCGGCGCTCGGCCCGTCGCCCAACTGCGCATCCGCCGGCGCCGCCATAAAAATCGTGTCCTCGAACAGCGGCAGCACCTCATGGCGCCGCCGGTCAATCTGGCTGTCGGTGACAGAGAGCAGGATCGCGTCCAGTTCGCCCTGCTGTAGCTTTTCCAGCAGCAGCTGATTTGAACCCATTGTTAAATCCAGCTCCAGATCGGGGCGGCGCAGCTTCATGCCCATAATCAGGCGCGGTACGGTCTCCAGCGTTAGCGAATAGAGCGTGCCGATGCGCATCCGCTTCTGTCCCAGTCCCGCCTTATTGCGCGCTTCGGTAATCCCTTTCGCCATGACATCCACCGCGTCCAGCGCGTATTCCAGCAGCGTATGCGCGGCGGGCAGCGGTTTCAGGTTGCGTCCCTGATGGATAAACAGTGGACAGCGTATATTTTCTTCAAGGGTATGCAGGGCGCGATGCACGCTGACATTGCTCAGGCTCAGCTGTTCAGCGGCGCGGGCGATGTTGCCGCAGGCCATAAAGGCGATAAAGATTTCCAGCTTGCGAAAACTCATGTCGGCGTCGATTTTCATGCAGGCTCCCTGTCTGGTTAAAACATCAGTGAATGCAGGGAAGCATAACCGGTTTAGCGCACAGCGTTTTTGATTTCCTGCGTAGACAAAAGACGCCGCTTCCTTTCCTTGCCCGGCGACAAAACCCTGCCCGCAATCTGGGTTAAGTTATTTAGTTAAGATCATTTCACCTGTAAAGCGCTGAATAATTTGTCACCCTTGCCGATATGCATGGAAAGAAGCCGTCTGCCGAAATGCGTTTGGGCGGACAGATAAGTTTTTCTTTAGCGTAGCGCTGGTCAGCCAGACGCACTACGTCGCCATGTCCAACCAACTCAGACCTCAGTCTGGGCCGCAAGCGGGCAACATGATGAACGAAAACTCAGATAAATATTATCGGCTACTGGTGCAGAGCGTAGTCGATTACGCCATTTATATGATCCATCCCGACGGCACTATCGCCAACTGGAACGTGGGCGCCGAACGGGTAACCGGCTATCTGCCAGAGGAGATCATCGGCAAAAACATCGCCGTGTTTTACAGCGAAAGCGAACGGGCGAAGGGCGTTGCGCTAAAAAACCTTGCCGTCGCCCAGCGCGACGGCCGTTTTGAAATGGAAGGCTGGCGTTACCGCAAAGACGGCAGCGCCTACTGGGCGCTGGTAGTGATCGACGCGATCTATGAAGATCAAGGCGGCATGCTGGGGTTTGCGGTGATTACCCGCGACTGTACCGAACAGCAGGCGCTGCTGCGCCAGGAGCGCGAGCAGGAGCAGAAGTTCCGTCTGCTGGTAGAAGGCGTCACTGACTACGCCATCTATATGCTCGATACCGATGGCATGGTAATGAACTGGAACAGCGGCGCTCAGCGCGCTAAAGGCTATGCCGCAGATGAGATCGTCGGGAAACACTTCTCTACCTTCTACAGCCTGCAAGAGCGCATGGCCTATATTCCGGAAAAGAACCTGCAAACCGCTTTTCGTACCGGCCGCTTCGAAGATAAAGGTTGGCGCTACCGCAAGGACGGCAGCGCGTTCTGGGCGCATGTGGTGATCGACGCCATTCTGGATGACAACGGCAAGCTGCTCGGCTATGCGAAAATTACCCGCGACTGTACCGAACAGCGGGAAATGCAGCGCGAACGGCGCACCCAGGAAGAAAAGTTTCGCCTGCTGGTGGAGAGCGTCACCGATTACGCCATCTATATGCTTGATACCGGCGGCCACGTGGTGAACTGGAACGCCGGCGCCCAGCGCGCAAAGGGCTACGTCACCAGCGAAATTATCGGCCAGCACTTTTCGTTGTTCTACAGCTCGCAGGAGCGGCAGAGCAGAATTCCCGACGCCAATCTCAATATCGCGCGCCGAACCGGGCGGTTTGAAGATCAGGGCTGGCGCTATCGTAAAGACGGCAGCGCGTTCTGGGCGCATGTAGTGATTGACGCCATCCGCGACGAAAGCGGCAAGCTGGTCGGTTTTGCGAAAATCACCCGCGACGTCACCGAACGGCGCGAATATGAGCAGCAGATCCTGCGCGCCAAAGATTTGGCGGAGGCGCAGAGCGAACGCATGACCTCGATGTCGCGATTTCTTGACACCATCATCACCAGCATTCCCTCCTGCGTGCTGGTGGAGGATGCCGTTTCACGCGAAATCCTGCTGGCGAACCGCAAGGCCGAGCAGCTGTTCGGCATGGAAAAAAACAGCATCCACGGCAAAAAGCCGCATGAGTTTATGCCGCCGGAGCTGAGCGATTATTTTAACGCGCTGGCCGATGCGGCGCTGCGCAGCGAAGGCGTCCATCAGAGCGAACGGCAGCTGGTGACCGTTGGCGGCGAGCGCATTCTGCACACCCGCGCGGCGACAGTACGCGGCGGCGATGCGCGCACCCACTATGTCATGCTGATCGTGGACGACGTTACCGATCAGCGCGCCGCCGATGCGCGCATTCACCATATGGCCCATCATGACTACCTGACCAGCCTGCCTAACCGCATTCTGTTCCGCCAGCGGCTGAGCGATGCATTGCGTCAGGATGCGCTGCACGAACGGCAAACCGCCGCGCTTTGTCTCGATCTCGACAACTTTAAGAACGTGAACGACGCGCTGGGTCACCAGATGGGCGATGAGCTGCTGCGCGCTATCGGCAGGCGTCTGCGCGCGGTGCTGCGCGAGCAGGATACGCTGGCGCGCATTGGCGGCGATGAGTTCGCCATCGTGCTGCCGGGCCTCAACAACCGTCAGGAAGCGAGCATGGTAGCGCAGCGGCTGATCGATGTCGTGATGCCGCCGGTCAATGTCGAAGGGCATAACCTGTCGGTGGGGATGAGCATCGGCATCGCCTTCGCCGATGCAGAGCTTTCTTCGCCGGAGCAGCTGCTGCGCTGCGCCGATATGGCGCTGTACGAGGCGAAGCGCAACGGACGCAACCGCTACGAATACTTCACGCTGGAGATGGATGTGCAGGCGCGCACCCGACGCAGCCTGGAGAACGATCTGCGCGAGGCGATCACTGAAAATCAGCTGCGGCTCTATTATCAGCCGATCACCAACAGCGAGCAGAAAGCGATTATCGGCTACGAAGCGCTGATGCGTTGGCATCATCCGGTGAAGGGGCTGATTATGCCGGGCGAGTTTATCGCCATCGCCGAAGAGACCGGGTTGATCCACAGCCTCGGCGCCTGGGCGCTGTATGAAGCGTGCCGCGAAGCAAAAAACTGGCCGGGCGATCAGACGGTGTCGGTTAACCTGTCGCCGGTGCAGTTTAAAAACAGCGCGCTGGTCTCAACGGTGGAGGGCGCGCTGCGCGAGTCGGGGCTGGAGCCGTGGCGGCTGGAGATGGAAATTACCGAATCGGTGTTGCTGGACGATACGCTGGGCAATATTCGCACGCTGCAAAGCCTGAAGGCGTTGGGCGTGCTGATTGCGCTGGATGATTTCGGCACCGGCTACTCATCGCTCAGCTACCTGCGATCCTTCCCGTTCGATAAGATTAAGATCGATAAGTCGTTTATCAGCGATATGAGCGATAGTCGGGAAGCGCTGGCGATCATTCGCGCCATTACCGGCATGAGCCGCAGTCTGGATATTCAGATCACCGCCGAAGGCGTGGAAAGCCGCGAGCAGTTCGACAAGCTGAAAGAGGAGGGGTGTACCCTGTTCCAGGGCTACTTCTTTGGCCGACCGCAGCCCTCTGAGCTACGGCTGACCATGCTGTAAAAAGCCGATCCCGGCGGGCCAGCCGCGCGCCGGGACAGCTTATTCTCAGGCCGTCGGGCCGTGGCTGTCGCCATTCATCTGCGCCAGATCTTTATCGACAAAGAACAGGCTTTTGCCGCTGTCGCCCACCAGCGCCAGCTTATCCAGCACCGATTTAAACAGCTTCTCTTCTTCGTGCTGTTCGGCCACGTACCATTGCAGGAAATGGAAAGTCGAGTAGTCCTGGCTGATCATCGCCGCGTGTGCCAGCTCGTTGATTTTGCGCGTAATCAGCTGCTCATGCTCGTAGGTTTGCTGGAACAGGTCCGCCAGGGAGTTAAAGGAGACCGGCGGCGCGGCGATGCTGCCCAGCACCGGCATGACGCCCGTATCGCTGAGGTAGTCAAACAGGCGCTGCATATGTTCCATCTCTTCACGCGAGTGGGATTTTAAAAACGCCGCCGCGCCTTCAAAGCCTTTGTCGCTGCACCAGGCGCTCATCTGCAAATAGAGATTGGCGGAATAGAACTCCAGATTAAGCTGGTCGTTTAAACGCGCGGTCATTTCATTAGTCAGCATAGCGATTCCTTGTTATTGGCAGGCAAAAGTTCTTTGGCGAATTATGCAGCAAAGCGGCGTAAAGCAACATGCTTTTTTGCGCTTTTTTCGATTTTAATGTTTTGATTTTAAAGATAATTAATTTGTTAACTGAATGCGACTAACTCGCATTTTCAACCGTATTCGCGTCGGCTGAATAGTCATTAATGGCTTTCAATGGGTAATTTGTTACATCATCACTAAATGTCACACTTTTCGCTGCGCATACGCATCTTTCCGCTAGTGCGCAGAGGGGAGCGCTTTATCATGAACGGTAAAAATGAGAATACGTAAAATTGCCGTTTGCTGAATGAATATTCGTGATTTCGTCGCCGAAGAGAAACTGTTTCGCTATCGCGCGCTGACCGCCTTTGGGCTGGTGGTCGTCTGTTTCGCTATTCTGATCGTCAACCTCTGGCATGTGCAGGTGCAGCAGCACCAGTACTATCAGACCCGATCCGACAGCAACGACATCAAAACGATCCCTGTCGCGTCCCGACGCGGCATTATTTACGATCGCAACGGCATCGCGCTGGTGAAAAACATCACCTGGTATGACATTACAGTGATGCCCTGGAAGGTAAAAGATATGGCGGCGCTGTTGCAGGCGCTGACGCCCATTGTCGATCTGACGCCGGAGGAGGCGAACGATTTTCGCCAGGCGTTGCGCCAGAGCAGCCGCTACCGGCCGGTGGTGCTGAAAACCGAACTGACCGAACAAGAAGTGGCGCGCTTTGCGGTGAACCAGTACCGTTTCGACGGCGTGCAGATAGAGAGTTACCAGGACCGGCAGTATCCTTACGGCGCGGCGCTGGCGCACGTCGTCGGCTACGTCTCGAAAATCAACGACCGCGACTATCAGCGCCTCAATGAAGAGGGCGTCGCGGAGAACTACGCCGCCGACCATAACATCGGCAAGCAGGGCATCGAACGCTATTACGAAGCGCAGCTGCATGGCAAAACCGGCTATCAGGAAGTGGAGGTCGATAACCACGGCCGCATTGTGCGGGTGCTGAAAGAGGTGCCGCCGGTCGCCGGCAAAAATATCTACCTGACGCTTGATCTGCATCTGCAACAGTATGTGGAAAGCCAGCTGCGCGGCCAGCGCGCGGCGGTGCTGATTGAAGATCCGCGCGACGGCTCGGTGCTGGCGATGGTCTCCAGCCCCAGCTACGATCCCAACCCGTTTGTGAAGGGCATCAGCTATCGCGCTTATCAGCAGCTGTTGCAGGATAAATCGCTGCCGCTGATCAATCGCGTCACCCAGGGACTTTATCCGCCCGCGTCGACGGTGAAGCCCTATATGGCGATGTCGGCGTTGCTGAGCGGCGTGATCACCCCGCAGACCTCCTTTTATGGCGCGCCTACCTGGACGCTGCCCGGTACTCAGCGGCGCTACCGCGACTGGAAAAAAAGCGGTCACGGCATGCTTGACGTCACCAGGGCTATCGAAGAATCGGCCGATACCTTTTTCTACCAGGTCGCGTGGGAGATGGGCATCGATCGCATCCATCAAATGCTGAGCCAGTTCGGCTATGGTAAATCCACCGGCATCGATCTGCTGGAGGAGTATAACGGCCTGCTGCCGGATCGCGCCTGGAAACAGCGTGTGCACAAGCGCGCCTGGTATCAGGGCGATACGGTGTCGGTCGGCATCGGCCAGGGTTACTGGCTCGCCACGCCGATCCAGATGGTGAAGGCGCTGGACGCGCTGATTAACAATGGACGGGTCGTGACGCCGCATCTGCTCTACGCCACCCGTAAGGGGAAACAGATCACGCGCTGGCAGCCTGCGACGCCGCCGATGCAGATCGCCGATGCGCATTCGCCTTACTGGGCGCTGGTACGCCGCGCGATGTTCGGCATGGCCAACGCGCCAAACGGCACCGGCTATAAATATTTTCACACTGCGCCTTACGGCATCGCGGCAAAAAGCGGCACCTCGCAGGTTTTCAGCCTGAAGCAGAACCAGACCTACAATGCGAAGCTGATCCCCGTGCGGTTGCGCGATCATGTGTTTTACACCGCTTTCGCGCCTTACGAAAAGCCGCGCGTGGCGATCGCGGTGATCCTGGAGAACGGCGGCGGCGAAGGCGTGTCGGCGGCGCCGGTAGTGCGGAATATCCTCGACCACATTTTCCTGCCCGACGAGCAGGAAAATGTGAAGGCGGGTTAGGGGAGTGCGCCCGGCTACTTCTCTTCCAGCGTACGGGCTACATGGCTGATGGCGCTAACCACGTCGGTCGCGCTGTCACGGATTTCGGCAATCAGCTCGCCCGCTTTTTGCGCCAGCGACACGCCGCGATCGGCGCGCTGCAAATTGCTTTCGATACCGCTCAGCGCTTTGCCTGCTAGCTGATGGTTATCACGCACCAGAGTTTCGATTTCACTGGTCGCGCGGTTAATATTGGCCGCCAGCGATCGCACCTCATTCGCCACCACCGCGAAGCTGCGTCCGTGCGCGCCAGCCCGTGCCGCTTCGATCGCCGCGTTCAGCGCCAGCAGGTTGGTCTGGCTGGCGATATTGCGGATGGTCTCCACAATTTGCCCGATTTGATCCGACTGGGCGCTGAGGCTGGAGACGTCGCCAGAGATATCGTGCAGCTCGCCCGCCAGCGCGTTGATGTTCAGTACGCTTTCTTCCACCACGCTTGCGCCGATGCGCGTGCTTTCATCCGTGTGCAGCGCGGTTTGATACGCTTGTTGCGCCGCTTCCCTTTCCTGGCTGTTTTTCTCTACCTGGGCGGTTACATTGGCGGCGAACTTCACAATCTTATAGAGCTGCCCATCCTCATCGAACACCGGGTTATAAGTGGCGCGCAGCCACAGCGTACGGCCCTGCTTATCGATACGATGAAACTGGCCGGAGACAAAATCGCCCTGGTTAAGCTTGTGCCAGAATGCGCGATACTCCTGGCTGTTGCGCAGTTCAGGCGTACAGAACATGCGGTGATGCTGACCGATAACCTCCTCTTCGCGATAGCCGGTAGCCTTCAGGAAGTTGGCGTTCGCCTTCAATACTTCGCCCTCCAGGTTGAAGCTGATGACCGCCATTGAACGATCGATGGCGGCGGTCATGGCGCGTTGCTCCTGCGCATCAAGAATATGCGGGGTGATATCCGACGCCAGCTTGATGATTTTAATGACTTTCCCTTTACGGTTGCGCACCGGCACATAGTTCGCTTCCAGCCAGACCGGACGCCCCTGTTTATCCAGCCGCAAAAACTTGTTGCTGAAGCTTTCGCCGCGTTCCAGACGTTGCCAGAACGCCTGATATTTTGGCGAGCTTACCAGTTCAGCCGGACAGAACATTCGGTGATGCTGCCCCTGAATTTCATCCAGGCGATAGCCCATGCGGCTGAGAAACAGGTCGTTGGCGTTAAGAATAATCCCCGCCGGGGTAAACTCGATGATGGCAATCGCCTTGTTAAGCGCGTTCAGCGTGGCGGAGGCGTTAGCGCACTGCCGCAAAGCGAAGCGTGAAGCGAATCCTGATGTAATAGAACGAAGCATGATGAACCTTTATTGTGTTATGAGGGTTTCATCGTGAGTTATCGACCCGGCTGTTTAAAAGTTAAACGCCGGAGGGGGTGGAAAGGCGCTTTTTACCGATGGTTTTACCGATTGGTGCAAAAGAGCGCAATCAGACAAAATTCGATGAAAAGCATTTGACGACATCGCGGCTTTACGGTTTAATGCGCCCCGTTGCCCGGATAGCTCAGTCGGTAGAGCAGGGGATTGAAAATCCCCGTGTCCTTGGTTCGATTCCGAGTCCGGGCACCACTTATTCAGAGAACCCGCCCAAAAGGCGGGTTTTTGCTTTTCCGGGGCCGGACTCTCCATCGAACTGCGTTCGATTATTCGCCGCCAGCGGCTCACCCCTTCGGGGCCAGCGCGCCAGGCGCGCTGTTCAACGCCTGCGGCGTGAGTCCGAGTCCGGGCACCACTTATTCAGAGAACCCGCCCAAAAGGCGGGTTTTTGCTTTTCCGGGGCCAGACTCTCCATCGAACTATGTTCGATTATTCGCCGCCAGCGGCTCACCCCTTCGGGGCCAGCGCGCCAGGCATGCCGCTGGTGGCGTTGCCGAATATCGCGGCGCTACCGCCAGTAATAAAGCTGCCATACTGCCGGGAATGATCACCGCCAGGCCGATAAGCGGGAAAAGGGCGACACAGCAAAGTTCCGCAATAAAGCTAACCATAAAGCCGGGCAGCACGGCATCAGGCGACTTATCGAACAACATCATTGGGTCTACCGCCCAGCTCGCCCTGAGCTTTATTTTCTATGCCATAGCCTGTAGACGTATAATAGAAAAGACGATTAGAGATTCAGGTTATTATGAATAAGTAGTATGGATTTTTAAAATGGCGCGGAAAGATAAAAATAAAAAGGAAACGGATATAACCTTAAGAGAATTTATCTCTTTTATCTTATTTATTGCCGTCTGGTGGATTTTATATTTTTATACCAGTCTACTGATTAGGGACTGAAGGACGCAGGCTGAAAGGCCGCGCCTTGCCTGAGCGGGTGAGCAGGCATACTACGACAATGCAACGTTAGTCAACCAATAACCCTGTTAAATGCAGGGGTTAATGGGTGCGAAAATAATCCGCTGCCCGCTGCCCGCTGCCCGCTGCCCGCTGCCCGCTGCATAGCGGCCGCTTTATAAGGATTAAGAAACATCTGTTGATCGCGGTTAATATCAGCGGTGATTTTTTGCGCTACAAATAGGCCGTGCCGTGACGTTCGCGTCACGTTGTGATCATCGGGCTATCAGGCAACGCGCTATGTCAGGAAAACGTATTCAGCGAGAAAAGCAAACCATCACCAAAATGATCGACCTGTATGCGTCAGGCTGTCCACAGGCGTCGCCCAATGCGGAAAAATACCAGGCACTTCATCGTTATGCTTTAAAGCGCCTTGACCGCTGCGCCTTCGGCGAAGAGAAGCCCGCCTGTAAACAGTGTCCGATCCACTGCTATCAGCCTGCAAAGCGCGAAGAGATGAAACAGATTATGCGCTGGGCGGGGCCGCGCATGCTCTGGCGTCATCCCATTCTCGCTATTCGCCATCTGATTGACGATCGGCGACCGGTACCGCCGCTGCCGGAAAAGTATCAGCCGAAGCGCAGGCCGCCGCGCGATGAAAACGCGCCTGCGGAAGAGCATTAACAGCGCGGCCCCCAATCGAGACGGGGACCGCTTATGTCCACGCTTATTACAGCGCCGAATCAGAACGCGTTATCAGAACTGGAACTTGATGCCCACCGTACCGCGCGTGTCGCTATACTTGTTTTGGCCTGTCCGCTGACCCACGTCGGCCCAAAGCGCCAGGCGACTGTTGACCTCGCCTTCAGCGCCAATACGCGCTTCCGCCAGATTGCGGCTGCCGATCATTGTGCTGCCTTCGCCGTTCATCTTCACCCCAAAGTCGCGGGTATGATGAATCCAGTTGGCTTCGATGTAGGGACGGAAGCTGTCCGCCACACCGTTTTCCGGCTTGCCCTTCATCCAGACGCGCATGCCCAGCTGCGTCATGACGTTACCGGAACCGGTCATGCTGACGTGCGTTCCCTGATCTTCCCCCAGAGAGTCCGCCTGCACATTCATCCACACCGCCTGACCACGCGGTTCAAGCCAGTAGCTGAACTTTTCCGAGCTGCCGATGGGTAGCGCATAGCCTGCTTCCAGCGAGGCGGTAACGCCATCGGAGCGATACTTCTCCTCGCGCATTTGAGCGCCGGAAACCGAGTTATGGAACCAGCTGTACTGAACCCAGCTGTCGATCCAGGCGCCGGTACGCGTGGCCTCGTCGGCAAACCAGGTTCCGTAGATCCCGACGCTATAGCCATCCGCCTGGCCGCGCGAAGTGTAGCCAGTAATCTCAGACCGTGATTTATTACGGTTATGGCCATAACCCGCCATCAGGCCAAGCCGTCCACCGTCGCGCGCGTTACTGCTCCAGTGCGCTATATCGCCGCCGAGCTGTAATACGTAGCTGTTACTGCGGCTAATCAGCTGGCCGCCTGCCTCTTCGAAACGGCTGTGCGAACCAGTATTGCGCATCCACAGGGTAGTGGAATGACGTTCGCCGGTCGCGTAATCAACATATTCATGCTCTCCCTGGCGGTCATGCAGACGCGTCAGGAACAGGGTATTGACCGCCGCCATGTTGGCGATATAGCTACCGCTTTCCGGGCGATACACTTTGGTATAGTCATAGCGCCCAACCTTACCGCTGTTGCCGTTATCGCCGTTCGCATCGCCGGTATTACTATTGTCGCCGTTCGAAGCGCCGCCATTGCCGTTGTCGCCGTTCGAACCGCCGCTGTTGCCGTTGCCGCCGTTCGAACCGCCGGTATTGCCGTTGCCGCCGTTCGAACCGCCGGTATTGCCATTATCGTTGGCGCCGTCCGAGCCGCCTGTGTTGCCGCTGTCGCCAGCGCCGTTCGAGCCGCCGCTGTTGCCGTTATCGCTGGCGCCGTTATCAGGACTCTCTGGCGCCGGTATCGTGTCATTATTTTCAATATCCGCCAGGCTGTTGCTCAGATACCAGTTTTTGCCTTTCTGCACCAGTGCATAGTCATACAGGCCGATGCCGATGCGTCGATCCTGAATAAACTGCCCTTCGGATACGCCGTTCACCGTGATCAGCTCTATACCCATATCGGTATGATCGCCGTGGCCGTAAATATGATTAAATTTCACCGTCGTGTTACCGCTGGTATTGCCGGTGACAATCATTCGGTCGCTGGGCGAGTCATTATCGCTGTTCAGCGTGACGTTCATCACCAGCGATCCGCCGTTGCCGCTGTAGTCTCCGTTTACCTTCAGCGTTTTAAATTCGGTGCCGGAATCGTTAAGGAAGTTAATGGTGCCGCCGTTGAGCTGCAAATGGGTCAGCGAGGAGCTGCCGGTCATATCCCATACGCTGTTGGCGCCGTTGAGCGCCAGATTGATCGTGCCGCCGTTCAGCGTAGAGGTGGTGCTGTAGAGATAAGCGTTATCTGCCGTGCGCAGATCAATAGATCCATTATCTGCCGTTACCGCCCCCCATGCGCGGACCTGCCGATCGTTTAGCGTGACGTTGCCTCCGTCACGCGCATAAAATGCGGTCGCATTATCCGCGTTGCGCAGATCGCCCAATATCGCGCTGCCGTTCAGATCGATGCGGCTATTGCCTTCGGCGCCGACGTAAGTCAGGGCGCTGGGCAGCGGTGAATCTTCGCTTACGGCGACGGTCAGCTGGCCGTCAACCGTAATGGTTGAAGCGATATCGTCACGGCTATTGCTCGCCGTCAAAAAACGATCGGTTTCGCTAACGTTGGCGTCGCTGGCGAGCGTGAGCCAGGTATCGGTGAGGTGTACGTTTGCGCCGCCCCCGGCCACCACGCCATTAACGCCGTGCGTATTGTTCCGATCCCTGATCAGCATCAGCGAAGCGCCACCCTGCAAATCAATATTCGGCTGGCCTGACGCCGAAGGGCCGCTGGCGGAAATTGCGGTGAGCGCGCCATTGCCTGAAACCGAAAGGTCGGTATAGCCGGCGACGCTAATGCTGCCACCGCAGGCGACTATGCCCTGCACATTCACGTCTCTGCTATCGCTGTTAACCACAACAGAAGATTCATCCATCGCAATATTCTGTCCGATGGCTTCAATGCCCGTTGCATCGTCCGAAGCGATAACATTTACGCCTAAAGCACCAAACTGCATATTGGCGTTCTGGCTGGTATTACAGTCGGCAGCCGATCCGCAGTGAGCGGATACGCCGGTGGCATTACCAGATAAATTATTCAGGGTAACGCGCGTCGTGTCTGAAATATCGATACGTTTATCTTCCGCAGTGCCAGGTGAGGAAATAGCATTGATGCCGTACATCTGCCCCATTGCCTGACCATAAGCATTATCAGTCGCGTTAATATTAAGACCGGCGCCGCGTATTAATCCGCCCGCTTCAGCCGTCACCAGGTTAGGGCTATTTTCACTATTAATATGCGTTCTCTGACCTAAATCGATAGTGCGGCCATAGGCATGGACAATATATTCCGCCTGCTCCGGGGTGATATCGCTGCTGTCGATCGTCAGGCTGCCGTTAACCACAATATTGTCATTACTGAATTTAATCGTTGGCGCAGCAGCCGTACCTGGATGACTGTCAGCAAGAATGGCGGAGACTTTCTCGTCATCACTAATTTCCATGTCGGCCGCGCATACTGACATTGGCAAAAGTGCCATGGCTATTTGAACGGCTATTTTTTTCTCGGTGTTTAAAACAGACATAACGTGCATCCAAAATTTTAATAATAATATTCTTCCCCTTGCCGAAGGTGTTATTTAACAGGCAAGAGATATTCAATATGAATAATCTTCTGAGGCATTCAGAAAAGTGGTTCTGCGAATAATTTATTGAAGTTAAATGTAGTTATCCTTCCTTTTTCTATTAAACCTTTTCTGATAATAAAAGGTCATTACCAGATCTCATCCATAAACCTTAGACACTTTGTGGGTAATGGCAAATTTTTTCTTAAGACTTTTCTTAGTTAGGCGGAGGGCTTGTTGCTGTTGATGGGACGCGCTATGGCAGGAAAAGCTGTTCAGGCAGAAAAGCACGCCAGCGGCAAAATAAGCAATCTGCGTAAGACGGCGCGGGTCAGGCAAGATATAAACGCGCTGGATGGAGCGCAGCAACCCGATGCGGCGGCCCGCGTCGCCGGAAAAGTGCCAGCCGACAAAGAGGATGCCGCGACTAATTGACGCCCCAACCGGTTTGCTGCACCAGGCTGGCGGCCAGCGCCCCTACATCGGCAAAGCCCGACGCCACCGGCCAGACGATCAGGCGTGCGGGATAGTGCCGCACCAGCTGCGGCAGACAGGCGTCGTGGAAGCGTTTCAGATCTTGAAAATAGTCAAGCGTATAGGCGGTTTCGCCTGGCCGCGCGCGCTGCATACAGCTTGCAAAGCACGCCTGCGGATCGCGGTCAATATAGAGCACCACGTCGATGGGCGGGTAATCTTTAAAGCACGCCTTAATCTGGTAGTAGTAATCCATATAGCGGGCGTCAGGGCGCTCGGTTTGCAGGAAGTTGGTCTGACAGAACACCACGTCGCTGTAAAGCGAGCGCTCGATCACATAGTTGCCGTCGGGCAGCGCTTGCAGCAGCCGCTGACGCATGCGGGTAATGTAAAGCTGAAAGCGAATGCGCGCATTGGCGTCGTCAGGGCGGGCGGTGAAATCCTGTAAAAGCGCTAAAAAATGTGGATCGGCGTCCACCGGCTCCACCATCAGCCGCCATGTTTCGCCGGTCAGCGCCGTCAGTTTTTCCGCCAGCGGCCCGACAAGGGTACTTTTACCGGCGGCGATATTGGCCTCAACGGCGACAATTCTCATTCGATGTCCTTCTGCGTGGCGGGTACGGCTTTCTCTTTACTTACGGAATAAACGATAGCGTAAACGGCTGAAAAGATTCCCGGCGGGATGGCGCAGCAGGCGAGGGCGCTCGTTGCTGGCGATCATCTCGTCCACGCCAATTTCTACCATCAGTTCGCTCATCAGCGCAGCATGCTCAACGCTGACGCACTTCTCTACCTGACATTGTAAGTCATCATACCAGGACATAGCGGCTCCTTAGGGTTAGCCTAACAACAGAACAGGGTCTCCACAGATGTCAGTGCAAAGCGTATGCCATAGTTAACGTATTAAAAAATAATAATAAAAAGTCATGGCATGTCTTTTTGACAGAGGCGTTCAGCGTCAAAATGACAGCGCCATGTCGTTATGACGATACGCAGAGCCAGCACGGTTAAGTTTGTTGAAGGTCAACTGCTACACTCGATAGCAGCACTATCTGCGTCGCTAATCACCTATAAAGGACACCACATTATGTCAGAGAATAATTATCAGCCGCCGAAGGTCTGGAAGTGGGATCAGCAGGGCGCCGGCAGCTGGTCGAAAACCAATCGTCCCATCGCGGGCGCCACCCATGACGCCGAACTGCCGGTCGGCAAGCATCCGCTGCAACTCTATTCGATGGGCACGCCGAACGGTCAGAAGGTGACGATCCTGCTGGAGGAGCTGTTGGCGCTGGGCGTGAGCGATGCGGAATATGATGCGCACCTGATCCGCATCGGCGAAGGCGATCAGTTCTCCAGCGGCTTTGTCGAAGTAAACCCCAACTCCAAAATCCCGGCGCTGCTCGACGTATCGGAAAGCCCGGCGGTACGCGTGTTTGAATCAGGCGCTATCCTGCTCTATCTGGCAGAGAAGTTTGGTCACTTCCTGCCGCAGGACCGCGCCGCGCGCACCGAAACGCTCAACTGGCTGTTCTGGTTGCAGGGATCGGCGCCTTACATGGGCGGCGGCTTCGGCCATTTTTATCACTACGCGCCGGAAAAAATTGAATACGCCATTAACCGCTTTGCGATGGAAGCGAAGCGTCAGCTGGATGTGCTGGATCGTCAGCTGGCTCAGCATCGTTATATCGCCGGCGACGAATATACCATCGCTGATATCGCGATCTGGCCGTGGTATGGCGTACTGGCGCAGGGCGGTCTGTACGAAGCGGCGGAGTTCCTCGACGTCAGCGCTTACACCCATTTGCAGCGCTGGGCGAAAGAGATTAGCGAGCGTCCGGCCGTTAAGCGCGGACGCATCGTAAACCGCACCTGGGGCGAACCGTCACAGCAGCTGCGCGAGCGTCACGACGCCTCGGATTTTGAACTGCGCACTGAAGATAAGCTGAGCTAACGCTCAGACGCGGCGGAAAGGCAGCTTTCCGCCCGGTTATTTCGTTTTGCCTCTCTTGCGTTCTCCTTATTTTCTCTTTTTCGATATTCTGTTATTTGTCTGAATAACGGATGCCGTACGGTTATGCTTATCGTCAACTAATAATACGCTGCTATTTAATGAAAATAATAAATATAAATAATGCGTTTAACAGACTGAGCAATAATAATGGCTTCGCTAACGTATTAGTGAAGCCGGGTAATGGTCCCAACTTATTGATAGTGTTTTATGTTCAGATAATGCCCGATGACTTTATCATGCAGCTCCACCGATTTTGAGAACGACAGCGACTTCCGTCCCAGCCGTGCCA
>OKNF01000014.1_pt1 | contig 82576 bp, 68 predicted proteins | sample 1613121 | NCBI WGS metagenome assembly OKNF01 (sample SAMN04436838, study PRJEB24849) | human gut metagenome | biome: human gut; feature: NICU; material: stool | host: Homo sapiens | place: USA: Saint Louis, MO | collected 2011-09-08
TCGCAGCAACTTTTATATCATAACAAACTTTCGTTTGAATGTCAAGAACTTTTTTAAAAAAGTTTTTTTAAGTTGTTTTGCTCGGTTGTTGTTGTCTGTTGTGACAACTTCTATATCTTATCATCTCGTTTGTTATTTGTCAACAACTTTTTTGTTGTTTTTTCAAACTTTTTTCGAGAGATTTGAAACCAAGAATTGTTATTTAATTATTGGTTTCTGAATCGCTCAGCTGTGTGACTCGCCTTGCGACATGTAATAATATACCAAGATTTCAAGCATTGGTCAATCATTATTTTCACTTTTTTTAAACTTTTTTTCAATACCGATTATTATGATTGGTCTAGGTATTTTTGTTCGTTTTTTACCCCCTTTCATCCTTTTTTGACTATAGTTTATTAACTTTTAGCAAAATCTTCTAAATTTATCGTAATATATCAAGGATTTTGTCCTTTTTAGCAATTATTTGTTAAAATATGGAAAAGAGATTTTTTATATATGGAGGAAATGAACGCTTATGAAAATTTTAGTTGCAGATGATGATAAAGAAATTGTAGAACTATTGAGTATTTATATTCATAATGAAGGATACGAAGTCGTGAAAGCTCATGATGGAAAAGAAGCGTTATCCAAATTGCACACAACACCAGATATCGATTTATTAATCTTGGACATTATGATGCCAATCATGGATGGAATGGAAGTAGTGAAAGAACTTCGAAAAGAATCGCAAATTCCAATTATTATGTTAACAGCAAAAACAACCGATATGGATAAAATCAAAGGCTTAGTTGCTGGTGCAGACGATTATGTCACCAAGCCTTTTAATCCTTTAGAAGTAATGGCTCGGGTGAAGTCTATTTTACGTAGAAGCCAAATGCAATTAACCAAAGAAGAACCCGATGAATTAGAAGTCGGCCCATTAATGATTAATAAGGACTCTCACGAAGTCAAAACAATAGAAGGAAAAGAAATTCAATTAACCGCTCTTGAGTTTGGTATCCTCTATCTATTAGCTAGTCATCCAAATCGTGTATTTAGTGCGGATGAAATTTTTGAGCGTGTGTGGCAACAAGAAAGTATTGTTTCTGCTAAAACCGTGATGGTTCACGTCAGTCATTTAAGAGATAAGATTGAAGAAGCAACTGGTGGAGAAAAAGTCATTCAAACAGTGTGGGGAGTTGGATATAAGATCGATGCTCGTTAAACCTAAAAAGATTGAAAAACAAAAACGAATTACCTTAACTTCTAAAGAAATCAGCGAGTTATTAGCAGAAGCAATTGTGACAATTGTTTTATTACTACTATTAAATGTCTCAATTATGTTCCTTTTAGGACAACTACTTAGTGAAAACTCGCCCTTAGCTGGTGTCATCTGGGCCACTAAGGATGCGGTCGCTAAAGAATTAAATACTGATTTGTTTTGGAGCTGGAATAAATTTGTCTTACCCATTTTCTTTTTAGTAGATGCAGCTGTTCTCTATTGGCGCTTAATTCGTCGCTACCACCAAATGCAATTGCGTCATATTATCAGTGAGTTACATTACATCGCTGATGGTAATTACAATCACCGCATTCCGTTTGAATTAAGTGGTGATTTAGCAAAAGTCGTGACGAGTATTAACGGTCTGGTGGATAGTACTGTCGCAGCCATTGAAGATGAACGGCGAATTGAAAAATCAAAAGATGAATTAATTACGAATGTCAGTCATGATATTCGGACACCGTTAACTTCTATTATTGGTTATCTGGGATTGATTGAAGATCGTCAATTTCATAGCCAAGAAGATTTACTGAAATATACGCATACCGCTTACGTCAAAGCGAAACAAATGAAATTATTAGTTGATGATCTTTTTGAATATACAAAAGTCCGTCAACCAAGTGTACCGATTCATACGACGACTTTTGATATGGCACAATTAATTGAACAGCTTGCTGCCGATTTTGAATTGGAAGCGAAAAAGATTAATATGCAAATCCAAGTAAAAGCCAATCCAGCTTCTTTAATGATGGAAGGCGATACAGAAAAACTAGTCCGAGTCTTTAACAACCTTCTTTCAAACGCTTTGAAATATGGCAAAGGCGGCCATCATATTGTGATGGAAGTAGACAAAGTCGGCACCGAAGCAATTATTGCTGTTCGCAATGATGGACCAGCTATCCCTAAACATTCTTTAGATCAGTTGTTTGACCGCTTCTATCGTGTCGAAGAATCCCGATCACAAGAAACAGGGGGTACTGGTTTAGGTCTGGCTATTGCACAAAGTATTGTCGCTTTACATGGTGGATATATTTATGCGAAGTCTGATCAAAAGTGGACTTCCTTTATTATTCATCTACCCTTACAGCGTACCAACAAGAAATCAGAGAGTTAATTGACATCCCTGAACTTTTTCGGTATTCTATAGAAAAGAGAAAACTAAGAGAAAAAGTATTTATGGCACTGAATTCCAGAGAGTTTGCGGGGGTGCGAGCAAACATTCATCTATAAAGAAGTCCGTCTCTTCCAGGTGTCCAGCGAAATAAGTTGGAACGGTCTGCAGCCGTTATCTGCAAATCAAGGGCAGTAACATTACTGAACTTGGGTGGTACCGCGAGATTTCCAGTCATTTCGTCCCAAGAATATTTATTTTTGGGGTGAGATGGCTTTTTTGTTGTTTTCTACAACAGTTATTATTGATTATGTACTAATTTTAAGGAGGAAAAAATATGTTAGATGTAAAAATGATGCGTCAAAATTTTGACGAAGTAAAAGCAAAGCTACAAACCCGTGGTGTGAAAGAAGAAATCTTAGTGGAATTTCTGCGTTTAGATGAAAGTCGCCGTGATTTATTAGTCAAAGTCGAAGAAATGAAAAAATATCGGAACGATGTGTCTGCTGAAATTGCTCAATTAAAACGGAACAAAGAAGATGCAACGGCCAAAATCGCGGAAATGAAAGAAGTCGGCGGCAATATTAAAGCATTAGATGCAGAAATTAACGCTATTGACGAAGAGCTACGTGGGATCACAACTACTTTACCGAACTTGCCAGATGATTCTGTGCCTGTTGGTGCTGGTGAAGAAGAAAATGTAGAAGTACGTCGTTGGAGTGAACCAAGAACTTTTGCTTTTGAACCAAAACCACACTGGGAAGTCGCTGAAAACTTAGGCATTCTAGATTTTGAACGTGGTGCCAAAGTAGCTGGTAGCCGTTTTGTTTATTACAAAGGCTTAGGTGCTCGCTTAGAACGTGCGTTATACAACTTCATGTTAGATTTACATGTTTATGAACATGGCTATACAGAAATGATTACGCCTTATATCGTTAATGACACCGCCATGTTCGGAACTGGCCAATTTCCTAAATTTAAAGAAGATGTCTTCCAATTACAAGATACAGATTTAACGTTAATCCCAACGGCAGAAGTCCCGTTAACTAATTACTACAACAATGAAATTTTAGATGGCAAGGATTTACCGATTTACTTTACGGCCTTGAGCCCTTCTTTCCGTTCTGAAGCTGGTAGCGCTGGTCGTGACACACGAGGATTAATTCGTTTACACCAATTTAATAAAGTCGAAATGGTTAAATTTAGTGATGCAGAGCATTCTTATGAGGAATTAGAAAAAATGACGAATAATGCCGAAGAAATTCTGCAAAAACTGGGATTACCTTACCGTGTCATGGCTCTTTCAACAGGTGACATGGGCTTCTCAGCTGCGAAAACTTATGACTTGGAAGTTTGGATTCCCGCTCAAGAGACATACCGTGAAATCAGTTCATGCTCAAACTGTGAAGATTTCCAAGCGCGCCGTGCGATGATTCGTTACCGTGATGAAAATGATAAAGTCCAATATGCGCATACACTCAATGGTTCTGGTTTAGCCGTGGGACGGACAGTCGCTGCTATTTTAGAAAACTACCAAAACGAGGATGGCTCTGTAACTGTACCAGAAGTCCTAGTTCCTTACATGGGTAACCTAACAGTTATTAAATAAGGGGAAGATGAAGATCGTTGTCTGATATCAGATAACGGCTTTTATTCTACAGAAAAAGGAGCCTGATAAACGGCGGAAACAGAAGCAACTCCTTCATTCTACAGAAAAAGAGGCAGACGTCGAAATGACGTCTGCCTCTTTTAAATTTCAAAAAAATCAGCTTTTATTTTATTGAACAGAATAGTTTGGTGCTTCTTTTGTGATTTGAACGTCATGTGGATGTGATTCTTTCAATCCGTTACCACTCATTTGAACAAATTGTGCTTCTTCACGCAATGCTTTCAGGTCTGCTGCACCGACGTAACCCATCCCTGATTTCAAACCACCGATTAATTGGAAGACAATATCAGAAACGCTTCCTTTGTAAGCAACACGTCCTTCGATTCCTTCTGGCACTAATTTGTTTGCTTCATTGACACTTCCTTGGAAGTAACGATCACTTGATCCTTTTTCCATTGCGCCTAATGAGCCCATGCCACGGTAAGTTTTGAAACGACGGCCTTGATAAATTTCAAATTCGCCTGGAGATTCATCTGTACCTGCTAACATACTTCCTAGCATTACAGCATGTCCACCAGCAGCTAAGGCTTTCACGATATCACCAGAATATTTAATACCGCCATCAGCGATAATTGCTTTACCATATTCTCTAGCTACAGAAGCAGCATCATAAATCGCTGTTAATTGAGGAACACCAACACCAGCAACGACACGTGTTGTACAAATTGAACCAGGTCCAATACCAACTTTGACAACGTCAACGCCGACATCATACAATGCTTTGGTTGCTTCAGCAGTGGCAACATTACCAGCAATTAATGTTGCTTCAGGGAACGTTTCACGAATTTCTTTAATTTTGCGAATAACGCCGGCACTATGGCCATGTGCAGTATCGATAACAATCGCATCGGCACCTGCTTCTAATAATGCTTCCGCACGTTCGAACGTATCACTAGTGACACCGACTGCTGCCGCCACAAGTAAACGACCGTGTTCGTCTTTGGCAGCATTTGGGAATTCAATCACTTTTTCAATGTCTTTAATTGTAATTAAGCCACTTAAGCGACCTGCTTCATCAACGATTGGTAATTTTTCGATTTTATGTTTTTGTAAGATTTTTTCTGCATCTTTTAAAGATGTGCCAACTGGCGCAGTGACTAAATGATCTTTTGTCATGACTTCTTCGATTTTGATTTGGTAGTCCGTTACAAAACGCATATCACGGTTTGTAATAATTCCGACTAATTTACGGTTTTCCATTGTTTCTACAATTGGCACACCGCTAATACGGTAACGACTCATTAATTCTTCTGCATCCGCTACTAAGTTTGTTGGTGTTAGAAAGAATGGATCAATGATAACGCCGCTTTCAGAACGTTTGACTTTACGTACTTCATCTGCTTGTTGGGCGACAGTCATATTTTTATGTACGACACCTAGTCCACCTTGACGAGCCATCGCAATTGCCATATTACTATCTGTAACAGTATCCATACTGGCACTCATCAATGGAATATTTAACTTGATATTTTTAGCTAATTGTACACTCATGTCTACATCATTTGGTAAGACATGGCTTTCTGCAGGGATTAATAGCACATCATCAAATGTAAGACCTTTTTTCGCAAATTTTGTTTCCCAATTTGACATTTTTTTGTCCACTCCTCGACTTAATTTTATATATGAAAATAACAGATAATACTAAGGAAGTCAACTAGATTTGTTTAAATAATCAATGAGGAATAAAGGACAAAATGCCGAAATCGGTTTGTCCTCTATTCAACTCTTCCTAATTAAGGTCCTACTTTCATCGTTGTTCTTTTATCTTGTGTTTCTTTTTTTGTTGTAAAAATCGGCTAAATCCAAAACCGCCAACAGAAAGCAAGGTCATCATTGTCCCTATTTTTTGCACTTTTGTTCTTTGGTAACGGATGTCGACATGTCCTGTACCAGATAAAGAAAGAGCGGCTAAGCCTCCTTGATTGGTTAGGCTCATTTTTTTAGCGCCCGTTTGGTTTTTCATTTGAATCGTGGCTTGATAGCCTAAGTAATAAATAAAAGGAACGGTCACCTTCGCTGATTGCTTCACCACTTGGTAGTCAAATGAAATTTTCCCATAAGGCATTCTAACATTTGTGATGGTTACTTGTTCTGCCGAATAATCAAGTTGTCGTTTTTTCTGTTTCAATAATTCCTGATAATTGATTTCATCTGGCAAATATTCATGGCCCGCACCGATATAAAAAGGCGTTGGTTGCTCATACTCAGCTTTTGTTAACAGGCGTCCTTGTTGTGACTGAATACTTTGATATTGATAAATGCCTAAATTGCTGATGGCAAGGAAAACCAACAAAGCCACAGTCCAAGATTTACGGAAAACGCCCCATTCGTCTTGTGCAATGAAAAAAGCGAGCATTACGGAAAGAATCCCTAAAAACCGCCAAGGAAACTGAATCGTATTTAAAGGCGTGTGGTTCAGCAAGTGCCAAGGAAAAAGCGTGGTAACCATCAATAAGAGTACCAGCGTCAAACCAATAAACCGTTTGTCCTGAATTTTTTTGCTGGCAAGCGAAACCACTGCTACAACAAGCCCCACAAACAAAAGGGTTCCTAGATTCGCTGTTTTCGCGTGAAAAACACTGCTCTTTAAACTATTAATGAAAAGAGAAACAATGGGATAACTTCTTTCGGAAATATAAGTGAGTGGATTGGATGTAACTTTAAACACTTGATTTTTCATTTGTTCAGCAACTGGTAAAAGATAAAAGGCCAGCCAAAGCAGCGTCAGACCTGCAGCCTTCGCTAATGCCCACAGGACCTCCTTTTTAAAAAACTGCTGCCAATAAAACAGAATGTATAACCCAATCCAAATAGAAACCATTTCAATAGAAATAAAGTGAGCCAACCCAATGCCAGTCATCGCCAGCGTTAACAACGGCCAATATTTCGTGGTTCCCTTTCGTAATAAAAACAGGCTCGCTAAGACCAACGGAAAAAAGCTTAGCGCCAAAAATTCTCCTAACGCTTGGCGATTAAACAAGTCTTGCATGCGGTAAATAGATAAGCCATACAAAATGGCAAAGAGATAGCTTCTTTTTTTAGAGAGCGCCATTAATCGGCCTGCGTAATAAGTAAGACTAAATGTTGCCAAGTTTACCGCAAACACAAAAATCGCCATACTAGCGACAAAGGAAATCCCCAGAACACGCAAAAGCGCAGGTAAATAAAGATACGCATCTGGATAAAACAAACTAGAGGCATAGCCATAGCCTCCCAAGAAAAAATAATTGATTTTAGGAAACCAGTCGTTGTTTTTAATTGCTAATGCGAGACCTTCCACCCGATTTTGATGAAAGCGGAAATCACTTGCTCGTAAAAAATTCTCTTGAAAATAGACAAAATAGAGAGAAAGTCCACTTAATAAGAGAAAACTAATAAAAATGAGTAGCCGCTCGTGTTGACGGCACCAAGACTTCACTTGTTGTCCCATAAGAGGCTCCTTTCTTTAGCAAACTTCTGAAAACAGAAACCTGGGACACTAGTTTTTTCGACTAATCCCCCAGGCTTTAACTGTTAAAACGCTCTATTGAGAGAGCGACTTTGCTTGTTGCAGTTTCTGCGTCAGCCGAGCGCATTCACAATTGAGCGCGCGCCGTTTATTGACGTGTCATGAAACTACCTTGAATATTGTATTTTTTCTTGAAGAAATAGCGTGCTACAAAGGCTAACGCACCGATTACTAAAGCAATCATCGGATCTAAAATGGGATTGATTACTGGTGGCAGCATCGCTGAACCAGCGAAAACTGCAATCCACAAGAACATTCCGCCAAATAGAATGGCGGTCGTTTTTAACCAACCAGGACGTTTGCTTTTGTCGCCACCTTGACGATCAAAACGGTAAACATATTTGTGCATTAGATAGAAAACATAACCCCCAGCCATCGCACCTAAGATATATGTGGTTAATCCGAGAGGCTGTGCGGTTCCTTTTGAAAATAGAGACATCGCCGCTAACATGATTGTTAATAAACCAAGCAATAATAAGGTATTGTCGAGCCAAATCATCCAGCCCGCTGGTTCTTTGACTTCTGCTGGTTTATTTAAAATTGCTTCCGTCCGTTCTGAAACAGTGCCAAATAACTGACGGGCTGTTTTACCTGTTTTTTGACCGGCTACTAATTCTGGTAAAATACCGTGTAGAGCCAATGCTAGCTCCTCTTCAGATAAATTAGCCGCTTTTAATGATTTTTTTAAGTCAAAAATGTATTGTTCATTTCTTTTAGTCAAATTCTGTTCTAATTGACGATTCTCAGCCACGATTGCTCGTAATGCTTCTGCTTCCATAGTTGTATCCTCCTCACCCTCATGTAGAGGGAACCTCTTTCTAAACGGCTGAATGGCCTTAAATATGTGGGCTTACCCCAAAACAAATTGCTTGTTGGGCATGGATCTTTTCTTAAACGTTAAAACGGAACAACATAACATCGCCATCTTGAACGACGTAGTCTTTTCCTTCTAAACGAACACGGCCCGCTTCTTTGGCAGCTTGCATATTGCCATATTTATCTAGGTCTTCATAAGAAACTGTTTCCGCACGAATGAAGCCTCGTTCAAAGTCACTGTGGATAATCCCAGCTGCTTGAGGTGCCTTGATTCCCTTACGGAACGTCCACGCACGAACTTCTTGTTCACCAGCTGTAAAGTAGGTAGCTAAGCCTAACAAATCGTACGCCGCACGAATCAATTGATCTAAGCCAGATTGTTCAATGCCCATTGCTTCTAAAAATTCAGCCTTGTCTTCTTCAGAATCCAATTCAGCAATTTCTTCTTCTGCTCGCGCACTAACTACGATTACTTCCGCATTTTCACTGGTTGCAAAATTACGAACTTGTTGTACATACTCATTGTTGTCTGGATCTGCCACTTCATCTTCTGAAACATTTGCTACATAAAGGACCGGCTTTGTGGTTAATAAGAAAAGAGATTTAACAATTTTCTCTTCTTCTGGCGTAAATTCAATCGTACGAGCAGATAAACCTTCTTCTAAAACTGGTTTAATTTTGTCTAAAACAGCTAATTCTTCCACCGCTTCTTTATCTTTTGCTTTCGCCATTTTAGCCACGCGAGTATAGCGCTTATTGATTGAATCTAAATCTGCTAAAATTAGCTCTAAATTAATTGTATCAATGTCTGCTAAAGGATCAACGAAATCCGCATCCCGATTTTGTTCACGCATGATATTTTCGTCATCAAAACAACGAACCACGTGACAGATTGCATCTACTTGACGAATGTGACTTAAAAACTGATTTCCTAGCCCTTCTCCTTTACTGGCACCTTTAACAATTCCGGCGATGTCTGTAAATTCAAACGTTGTGGGAACTGTTTTTTTCGGTTTTACTAGTTCTGTCAAGCGTTGTAAACGGGCATCTGGTACTTCAACCATGCCGACGTTCGGATCAATCGTTGCAAAGGGATAATTTGCAGCTTCTGCTCCTGCTTTTGTAATTGCGTTAAATAGGGTCGATTTACCAACGTTTGGTAAGCCGACAATTCCAGCTGTTAGTGCCATTTGTTTTCCACTCTTTCTCTCAGTCTATTCTCTTTTCTATTAGAGGCATCAAAGCATTAGTCTGCTTTTTTCTCGATTACTTTTTTTAATTTTTTAGTAAAATCACGACGCGGCATCATGACAATATGCCCGCAATTCGTGCACTTGATTTTGATATCAGCGCCCATGCGAATGATTTGCCAACGATTTGCTTGGCAAGCATGCGGCTTTTTCATTTCGACAATATCGCCTAAATCATACATGTTCCAAGCCTTCTTTCTTCTCTTACTTATATAAAAATACCATGATTACAATACCATTTTTTACCGAAACTAGCAAAAGGATTTGTGACTTTCTGTCTTACTTTCTCACTTTCCTTTTTATTCCTCGTCAAAATGAATATCTAAAATATCTAAAATTCTAGCCAAATCCGAAGAGGACAAGTACTCAATTTCAATTTTTCCTTTGCCTTCTTTTTCTTGAATCGCTACGGTTGTCCCAAATTTATCCATTAAGCGGTCTTCACTTTCACGAATATAAATGGGTTTTTCTTTGATGGCTTTTTTCGCTTTTTTGCCCTTTTGGCCTTGTGTTTCGTTTAATTCAGCGACAAGTTGTTCTAATTGTCGAACCGTTAAATTGTCTTTAATACAACGATTAGCTAATGGCAATAGCTGTTCTTTGTTCTTCAAGCCTAATAACGTCCGTGCTTGACCCATTGACATGCTTTGTTTTTGAACCATTGCTTTGACCGCATCTGGTAAGGTTAGCAATCGTAAATAATTGGCAATATACGGGCGACTTTTGCCCAAACGTTCTGCGACTTCCGCTTGTGTTAATTTCAAATTTTTCATTAGCATTTCATAGGCTTCTGCTTCTTCTAGCGGATTTAAATCTTCCCTTTGTAAGTTTTCCAAAACAGCAACTTGCATCATGGATTCTTCATCAAATTCGCGAATAATTGCGGGAATTTTTTCTTTGCCGGCTAATTTAGAAGCCCGGAACCGACGCTCACCTGCAATAATTTCATAGCCTTTAACTGCCGATTTACGAACAATAATCGGTTGAAACACACCGGAATGTAGAATCGAGTTTGCAAGTTCTTGTAAAGAGGTTTCATCAAATGTTTTCCGTGGTTGGTAAGGATTGGGACGAAGTTCGTTTAATAGAATTTCTGTCACTTGTTCGTTCTTAACGTCGACATCTTCTAGCTTTGCGATATCTTGAAACAAGGCATCGATGCCTCTGCCTAAACCTTTGCCTTTATTCATTCTCCAACACTTCCTTTGCTAGTGCTTGATACACTTCGGCACCTTTTGAGCGAATATCATAGTCAATGATTGGTAAACCATGACTTGGTGCTTCGGATAAACGGACATTTCTTGGAATAATCGTGTCATAGACTTTTTCACGGAAATATTTACGGACTTCTTCAACGACTTCGGCACCTAAATTGGTCCGAGCATCGTACATGGTTAACAAGACCCCTTCAATTTTCAATTCAGGGTTAAAATGTTTTTGAACCAAGCGAATCGTATTTAGCAATTGACTCAAGCCTTCTAATGCGTAATATTCACATTGAACAGGAATTAGAATCGAATCACTTGCTGTAAAAGCATTGATTGTTAAATGCCCTAGAGAAGGCGGGCAATCAATTAAAACGAAATCATACATGTCTCTTACTTCATCAATTGCTAATTTCAAGCGCGATTCTCGAGCCATCATTGAAGTTAATTCAATTTCGGCGCCTGCTAATTGAATAGTTGCAGGGACAATATCTAAATTTTCACGGCTGGTATGTTGAACCACGCTAGTGATTGGTTCTTCATTTACAAGGACATCATACACATCGTGTGCGACATCTGGTTTAGGAACACCCATGCCACTGGTAGCATTTCCTTGTGCATCAATGTCGATCAGTAAGACTTTTTTGCCTAAGTTTGCTAAACATGCGCCTAAATTTACAGTGGTCGTTGTTTTACCAACGCCGCCTTTTTGGTTCGCTACAGAAATAATTCGTGTCATGTGTGTGCCTCCATCTTATTTAATCGGTTGTTTATTTGGTAATCCAGGTTTTCTGGGATATTTTTTAGGGGTTTCTTTTTTCTTTTGAATCACGACAATGTGGCGTTCGTCTGCCGTAATCGGCAAAGTAAAACCAACTTCTTTTTGAAATTGACCGCCTAATGTAGCGATTGCAGGTTTTGCTTCATTAATTTCTTCTTCACTTTTCGATGCTTTTAAGGCTAAAAAATAGCCTTCTTTTTTAACTAAGGGTAAACACAGTTCACTTAAAACATTTAATCGTGCAACTGCTCGCGCTGTAACGTAATCAAACGCGCCACGAAATTCTGCTTTTTGACCAAATGTTTCTGCACGATCATGATACAAAGAAACATTAGCCAAACCTAGTTGATTCACCAACTCTGTTAGGAAAGTAATTCGTTTATTTAAAGAGTCAACAATTGTGACATTTAATGAAGGAAAAACAATTTTCAAAGGAATACTTGGAAATCCTGCGCCTGCGCCAACATCACAAATGGCTTTGTCACTGGCAAAGTCTTCAAAGAATGCCAACGAAACAGAATCATAGAAATGTTTCAAATAAACTTCTTTTTCTTCTGTAATGGCTGTTAAATTCATTTTTTCATTCCATTCTACTAGTAAATGGAAATATTGGTCAAATCGTGTCATCTGTTGGTTTGTCAATTCAATGCCTTTTGCGGCTAATAGTTGTCTAAATTCTTCGGGTAGCATAAAGACTCCTTCCTTTTTTGTGAAACAGAAAAATGTTTCACAATCATCTTTTCCTACTTTAACGCAAATAGCAATTTCTTGCAATGCTTTTCGGAAGATTTTTGCCTGAATGATAAAAGAAAAATCCGCCTTTTTATGTGGTAAAAAGTCTCTAGCCACGGGCCAAAATGTTCAATTGGCGGCAACGAAAACCGCCTTTCTCTAAGAGTAAAACAAGCCAATGTTTCACATGAAACATTGGCTTGTTTTACTTACTATAATCATCGCACTTTATTTGTCGTTCTCTGCGGTAGTCGTATTCTTGGATACGGGGACTTAACCAACCTTTTTTGGCTGTTTTTCGTAATTGATGATCAAATCTCCCTGGTGGTGAACTATCTAGTAATTCATGGGTACGATTATTCCGATTTGCATAATTAAACGATTCACCATTCAAGACTTTTTCCTGGTATTCATTGTTTTTGGCCGCTTGATAATAAGCTGGATTACTAATTAATCTGCCTCGCCAGTCTTCAACTAACACATCCCACTGGGTCACAAAGGTCCCTTCTTCATTCAAAATAAACTCACTGTGAAAATTAGGTGTCAATCGTTTCTTATTAATTAAAGAATAAGATGCCCCCTCAGGGTATTTGTTGTGCAAACGAGCAGAGCTTTTTTTCAGCTTCCGCCCACCCATCCCTTGCGGCTTGGCCGCAAAAACATAGCGTTTTAACGCCTGTTCATCGGTGTCCCCTTCTTGTTTAAAAAAATCGCGGATATACGTGATATTTTGACGATCAATATACATTCTTAATTGATGTATCTTTTTCGCTTTCTCTTGATTAAAGCTCCCAAGAAGACCTAACGGATAGGCTTTTTGAACTGTTTTTGCCAACAAATCCCAAAACGTCGCATGCGGTGCAATCGTCTTCGAGAAACGATAAGGTCCTACTAATTGCAACATGCCATGCTGATCCAACACTGCACCTAATTGCCATAACAGTAACGAGAGCTTTTCTTGCGGACGATAAGCCGAAAAGCGAAATAATCGCTCATACGCTGAAGAGCCCACTTCTTCCACTTCAGAAAATAGTTCCGCGACTGCTGTTTTCGCTTGCTCAAGTGGTAAGAAACGCGTGTCTTTTATGGCGCTTTCCACTAACCCATAAACAGCTTGGCGGTCCCAGCCAGCGTCAATCGCCGCCTCTACACCAGCACTCATTGCTTGTTGTAATTCTTGCCAACGTCCCATCTTCTCGCCGCCTTTTTCTATATACTTCTTCTATAATGATAATCCTTTCCCCGCAAAATGCCAACTGCTTTAACGCAAAAAAACAACCCGCCCTTTGGGGAAGGGCGGGCGGAGGAGTTAAAAAATGAAAAAGTGTTTTGTTAGGGTTTTGTTTATCGGGTATGTTTAAATAATAGCCGTTAAATGTGAAGAAACTATGGTAAAAATGCGCCTTCTTTTCAACAAAATTTTGAAAAAGTCTCTTCAGAAATTAAGATTTTTTTGCGAAGTTGCCCACTGGCTACTCCCATTCAACATATTATATATTTAATATCCATAAAATCACAAAAGAAATATACACAATAATGAATATTTATTCAACAGTTAATAAAACAACCAAAAAAGCGAGTGATTTACACTCGCTTTTTCAACTAAATTAAATGATTTTCTCTTAAAATATCACCAATATACGTATCCTCAAATTTCTTCACAAAGTGTTCAACCATTTTGCGTTCTACGAAAGGCATATCCATTTCTGTTAATTTTTTCTTGTCAGATAAATAATAAACAGAGTTTGCTAAGACGCGCAAGTCGTATGCAGAAGCAAACACTTCTGGTACTCCGCGTTCAACCTCTAGCAATTGATAAACAGCTTCCATCGCTGTCCGTACAGAATACTCTGTTGTAAACACCGTATCTCGTTCAGTATCTGCGAAGTTCCCAATGAAAGCAAGATTTTTAGAGCCGTTTGGTACAACTAATGGTCGATCGCCTGGTTCTCTTAACATAAAGTAAGAAGTGATAAACGGCATATAAACCGGAATAGTGGTAGCCGATTCTTCTGAAATACGTTCAATTTCCCCTTCTGGGACCCCTAAATGATAAAGTAACTCTTGCGTAATTTCTTGGCCTGTACATTGTTCGATTGGTTTTTTGATATAATTTCCTGGTTTATTAGAAAGCAATCCATATACCCAAGTTATAGATTGTTGATCATTTTGTTCTTTAAAATGCGGTTGTCTATGCATAGCGAAACTCATCATCCAATTAGAGTCTTTGATAGTAATAATACCACCTGTGACAATTTTTCCTGTGCGTAATTTACGATGTGTTAACCGAGAAAGATACGGTTCAATATCGAAATTTTCCCACGTAATCGTTGCTGAGACAAACCAACTTTCATCTGGTAAATTTTCACAGAAAACTTCTGGGTGCCCAAATTCTGGGGATTGTTTTGCTAAGTTTTTCCAGAGATTCCAACTTCCCCCTAGTTCATGAGTAATTGGTGCTGGTGTATGATGATCTCCTTGCGTCGAACTTTCAGTAATTGAACCATTCGTTACGAAGACTAAATCATTTTCAGTTAAAGGAATTTCTTTGGTTTTGCCCGCTTGTGTCAACAATAATCGCCGAGCAACTTTAGTAGCTCCTTTGATGTCGACTTGGATATCATTGATCGTTGTTTCATATTGAAAGTCTACCCCTTGATTGGTTAAAAATCTTAGTAATGGTTTCACTAACGATTCGTATTGATTGTATTTGGTAAACTTCAAGGCTGTAAAGTCAGGCAAACCTTTGATGTGGTGGATAAAGCGCATGATATAGCGGCGCATTTCAATGGCAGAGTGCCATTTTTCAAAAGCAAACATTGAACACCAATAGATCCAAAAGTTGGATTCAAAAAATTCTTCGCCGAAAACATCTTCAATTTTTTTGCCAATTAATTGATCTTCAGAAGTCATAAATAAATCAACGATTTCTTTTTGTGCTTTTTTGGATAAAGTAAATTGTCCATCATCTGGGACACGTTCGCCACGGTTATGAATAATGCGGCAATTTGAAGAATTCGGATCATCTAAATCTAACCGGTAAAACTCATCTAGGACAGAGGCATCTTCTACTTCTAATGATGGTACCGAACGAAATAGATCCCACAAACACTCGAAATGGTTTTCCATTTCGCGTCCGCCGCGAGTGACAAAGCCATCATGGGGAATAAATTTACCATCTAAAGAACCGCCAGACAGCGTGAGTTCTTCAAAAATGTGAATATTTTCGCCCTTCATTTGACCGTCACGAATTAAGAAAACAGCCGTTGCTAAACCTGCTAGGCCACCACCAACGATGTAGGCACTCTTGTCATCTACACCTTTTGGTTTTCTTGGTCGAGCAAATGCTTCATAATTTCCATTTGTGTATCTCATTCTCGTTTCCTCCTATCATTTGATACCCTCATCATACTGCTACCAAAAAAAATACCCAAAAGATAACCCTTTTTTTTAAGAAATTCTTTGACAAATAAAGAAAATTGTCTAATTTTTAAGCAAGTGAATAATCGTAGATGTTTCATGTGAAACAAAAAAAGAACGAGAAGAAAAATGGCCGCTTTTTCTTCTCATTCTTTTTATGCTAATTCGTTTACCGTTTCTACTCCAAAAACAGCAACCCAATCTTCCTGAAAATCAGTTACTGCTTTTTGAATGGCGGGCATTGCCAAGCCTTGTGTCACGAGTTCTGGTGCGATAGTGACCGCTTGCGCCCCCATTTGACAGGCTTGATTAATTTGTGCCACGTTTTTAAAACTAGCAGCTAAGATCTTACTCTTTGCGTTCGTCCGTTTAATTTCTGCAGCTAAATGCTCAATAACCTTTTGAGAATCAATTGTTAAATTCTCCATCCTATTATAATACGGTGCTAAATAATCTGCACCTGCCGCAATCGCTAGGTAGCCTTGAAATTCTGTATAAATAGCGGTTGCTGTTATCCGATAATTTGCCTGCTTTAGTTGTTTGATGGCTACCAAGCCTGCTTCATTGACTGGGATTTTAATGAATGTTTCTTGGCCTAATTGTTGTACAATGGTTTGGGCATCTTCTAGCATCTCTTCTGTCGTTTGACCGACCACTTGGACGTGCAAACTCGCTTGTCCAATCGTTTTTTTGATTTCTTTCATCTGCGCAAAGAAGTCAATTTTTCCTGCTTGTTTAACAATACTGGGATTAGACGTTACGCCTGCCAGTGGTAAAATTTTCTGATACTTTCGAATAGCCTCAAGATTAATTGTATCTAGCATAAATTCCATCTTTTACGTTCCTCCCTTAAACGATAATTATAGAATAGTGATTGTTGTACCAACAGTTATTTCAGGAATAGCTTTTTCTTCAACATATAATGTACCTGGTAATTCAGGTGTTGTTGCGCCATCAAATTTAATAGTAATGTGACCCAATGTGTCTAAATTAGTTAATACTACCTCGCCTACAGCGGTAATCTGGTAAGTTTGTTCATCAATCACTAACGTTTGCTTGTCCGTAATCGCTTCTGTGACTGGCTGAACCTCAATGTTATAACAATAATCTGCTAAAGCATCTGGTGCATCTTTTCCAAATAAGATGACCATTTTTTCTTCTTTAAATAATTCGGCTTCTGGCCCAATAGACTGAACCTTTGTTGTAAATACTGACATTTCCCATCCTCCAAAAAATTTTTTAACTATACAATCCAAAACTTGCTAACCAAGCAACTAGTACTCGAGGGGCACCATTTAAGAAACGAGAATATAAAACAGAAGGAACCCCGACTTCAACGGTTTCAGCTTCAGCTTCTTCCAAGCCTAAGCCCACGGGAATAAAGTCGCACGCGTTTTGTGTATTAATAGCAAACAATGCTGGTAAGGCTAGTTGTGGCGGAATGTTGCCTTTCCCAATTTCCACACCAATTAACGTACCAATTACTTGGCTGATTACTGCTCCAGGACCTAATAAAGGAGAAAGAAATGGCAGAGAACAAATAAAACCAATAATTGTTAACCCCACAATGTTTCCTGCCAATGGCGCCATGATATTGGCAAAAAATTCACCAATTCCTGAACCTTGAATCACACCAATTAATAAAGAAACAAATGCCATAAACGGAATCACTGTGTTGATCATCGTTTGTACGCCTTCACGGGCTGATTGGTTGAATGTCGCTACAACTTTTCCTGCACCCATACCAATTTTCGCAACAAAACTTTGTTGTTCCGCTTTTTGTTCAGTAATTTTTTTACTTGTATCATATTTAAATTCTGTTTTTTTCGAGGTGGGCTTTTCTGTATCAGCAGCAGCTTCTTCTGATGTCAATGTAATCTGTTTCGGGCCTACAGCGGAAACATAAATTGTCTCATTAATGTATTGTGCTAAGGGACCACTTTTGCCAGTTGGAACAACGTTAATAGTAGGAATTCCTTTTTTAGGATAAATTCCGCAACGAAGAGTGCCTCCACAATCAATAATGGCTAATGCGATTTCATCATCTGGAATCGATGTCTTAAAACCATTGACCGCTTCCATTCCTGTCAATTCTACGATTTTATCAACGATTGCGGGTTTCTCGCCGCCACCTGTAATGTAAATAAATTTATGTTTTTCTTCTGTCGGTGTAATCACTAAGGGCCCACCATAACCGCCATTTCCTTTAACTACCTTAATACTATTGTACGTCATCTCACCTTGCTCCTTTCTAATCCACAGCAATCTCTACTGTTTTACTAAGGGTAATTCCTTGTTGTTTGCAAACATAGGCGGTAGTGAAATCGGTAACCCAACCGCCAATAAAATTCATTAATATCCCTACAAACATATAGCGAATCGCTAGGTCCATCGAATTTAGTCCTAACGTATCAATCCCTTGCGCAATCCCTAACCAAACGAACAATTCACCAGGATTAATATGAGGAAAAACTCCATTACTGGTATGACAAAATTGCGCTTGTGCAGCATAATAGCTAGGTTTATAGTATTCTGGTAAAAATCGTGCCATCGTAAAGGACATTGGATTGCCTAACATAAACGCGGATAAAAAAGGCAGCACTAAATACCGCGTAACAGGATTTTTGGCAGAAAGTTTGGCTACTTTGGTTACTCTTTCTTCTCCTAGAAAAGCAATTAAAGTATTCATAGCTACCATTAACATCAAAACAACAGGTACGATGCTTGTCATCCAAGAAATAAATGTTTCTGCTCCTGTTTGGAAAAGGTGCATAAATCCTTCCGCAAATTTTGTAATATAAGACATTACTCGACACTTCCTTTCAATTTTGTTTGTACTTTATTTTTCCATAATTGCCATTGAATTTTGGCTCCATTAAGCGGCGTTAATGGTTGTGTTTCTTGATAATTGCCAAGCTCAACACGTAAGTAAATTTCTCGTGCATTTTCCATCGCTTGTTGGGTTAATTTATTTTCCTTTTGTACGAGTGGATGGTAATGATCCATATAATGAATATCCTCGTTCACGTACTGAGGTAAGGGATGAAATTTAGCTAGAACAGTGACACCTTGCATCTTTCTAGCGGCTAAGATTTTCCCTTGTGAATCCACAGCAAACAAGATAATCGTGCCTGCTTTTAACTTCCCTGCACGTCGACCAATCGCGACTTTTCCTAATTGTCGCAATTCTTGGTAGTTTTGATTAAAGTGTTTAATCTGTTTCATTCCCATAGCTATCTGAACGAAGTAAGCTGTTAAAAAAAGCGCCCCGAATACGTAGATAAAACTCATATGATAATCCCCTTCCTTTGCATCCACTCTTTAACCGCTAAAACATCTCGTTGCTTCCGTAATTCATTACGTAAACGTTCGTCTCCTGCGATTGTAAACAAGCGGTCATATAGTTGTAGTAACTCTGCTTCAACAGTGGCCGTCAGCTCTTCTGGAATACCCAACAGCAAAATAACATCAACTTTACCTTCTGGTGTAACCAGTGATTCTTCAAAAACCCCAATCGATAAAATAATCGTTGGTAAGGCTTGATTAATTGTATGGGGAAAGGCAATCCCCGATTCAAAAATAGTTGTTTGTTGATCTTCTCTAGTAAAAATTCGTTCGATAAATTGGGGATCTACTAATTTTTCTGCTTCTAAATCAGCAATCATTTTCTGGATATTCGCTCGGTAACCTTGAGTATTCTCTAATAATTGATAGGTCATATGAATATTTTGAGATTCCACGGAACGAATTTCTTTTGCTCTCTGCCACTCATTTCTGAGCCAAGTATCGTTAAATAAATTAGTTAAATGGATCATCGGTGTTTGTGGTCGAATATTTTTTAAGGGAATGGTTGTAAAAATAGCAAAATATTGATTCAATTCTCTTCTCTCTGCCTCTTCTTCAGAAAAATGGGCAATCTGGACGTCTGGACCCAAAACTTTTTCCAATTGCCGCTGAATGATCAAGGCCGTTCCATGACCTGTACTGCAGATTACAGCGATTTCTTTTTTGGCTCCCGCTTCATAGTTCCCTCTCAATGCTAGTTCAAAATACAAAGCGAGATACCCAAATTCAACCGTCGGCACACAACGATTCAACAAACGGCCCAATTCTTGCAAGCCAATTTTGGCTAATTCATAGGCCAAAGGATATTGTCGTTCAATTTCTCCATAAAATAAATCGTGACATTCCACATGAAAAACGAGTCGATTCATCACGTTTCTTAAATGATCTTTCATTTCTGAAAACAAGAAGTCCTCATCAAATTCAACAACAACTGAATGATGAATTTTTTTCATCATTTTTTGAAAATAGTCAGCTAAGAGTCCTTCATCAGCCAATAAAGAATTACGAATATGGTTTGTGTTTATGTTAAAAGGAAAGCTGATAAAGGAACGTTCCCATTGGCTTAACGTTACATTATAGGTTATTTCCAAGTGATACATCAGTTCTTCAATCTGCTCGTTATGACGAACATAATCAACATATTCTGGTGGTAGTTCCGTAATGAGTTTTCCAGCTAAAACACGCTGCAAAACAATTGAAACCACTCTTCGTAAAAGAAAACTATCTTGTTTTGCTAGTCTTGTTTCTTTGATTATTTTTTGTATCATTTGTTTGGTAGTTTCATGAAGAAACTGTTCTTCAAAATATTCTTGGACGTAATTCACATGAAGTAAGCGTAAATCAAACTCTTTTCCTTCTAAATGAATGCCACGGTTTGGCGTGCCTACAACCGCAACCTGCCAAGGAGCAATCAGCTCTTTCATGCGCTTAATGTCTTTATTAACTGTGCCGCGACTAACGGCGAGTTCTTCGGATAAATCATAAGTTGAAATAAATTGATCTTCTTCTATTAATCGTTTGATAATGTAGGAAACACGCTTGCTTGAAGAATTAAAATCAGATTCCCTTTTTAGCCGTCCAGACAAAACCTCTTCAAAACCTTCAAAGTTATTGATTTCTAACTGAAAGAGATTTTCCTTCTGAATAATTTGGGCGATACCGATTAATTCATCATTCAATGTATCAATGTTTTTACGAACTGTTTGAGGACTTGCGGCTAATTTCTCTTGCAATTCCTGTACGCTCATTCCTTTGTGATCAACTAGTAATTTTATTACTTGGTACCATCTATTTACTAGCGTCATTTAGTTTTCCCACCTCTATCCTCTTGTTTTACCTCCAGCTACGTTTGTGGTGATGCCTGTAATATAGCTTGAACGGTCTGATAAATAATAGCATACTAAGTCAGCGACTTCATGGAGTTTTCCGCTACGACCTAATGGAATCGTACTTGTTTTTGAATAACCTGCTCGCAATTGCTCCACAGAAATGTTTCGTGTATAAGCCAATGCTTCTTCGTATGCTAAAGTGCGCAAGCCCGTTTCTTCCATAATGCCTGGCGCAATCCCCACGACACGGACGTTTGATTTTCCTAACTCTTTAGCCCATGAACGTGTATAACTGCTGACCGCTGCTTTCGTTGCAGCGTAGGCGCTTTGCCCTTCGGAGCCTTCTAATCCAGCTTCTGAAGACATATTAATAATGACACCTGCTTGTTTTTGTACAAGAATCCGGCCCACTGCTTGGCTCATTAGGTAGAGCCCTTTTTGATTGATGGCTACAATTTTGTCGAATACCTCATCCGATAATTCATAAGGCCCATGAGGATGATTTTTATCCACCAATAGACGAGGAATATTGATTCCGGCATTATTTACTAGGCCATCTACGGTTCCAAATTTTTCCACCACTTGAGCGACACCAGCTTCTACTTCTGCTCGAGAAGTTACATCGACTTTCACAAAGAGTAAATGCTCATGTTGCGTTTCTGATGCTGAAATATCAAAATTAGCAACATAGACCTCTTGTGCTAACAAGCTTTCAACAATGCTGCGACCAATACCAGATGAGCCTCCTGTAACAATCACTACTTTTCCTTTAATTCCTAACCAATCTGTCATTTGTTCCACTCCTATCATTTGTTTGCGCTTTCAGTATAGGTCAGTTTGTGAAATTATTTAAGACAGTCTTTTTTTGCAGTTTAGAAAAAAAAGTAGACTAATTCAAAACAAAAAAGCAGTTGCTTCTTCACAATCAATCATCCGTGAAGAAGCAACTGCTTCAAATTTTTATTATCCTTGCACTTTCGCGATTTTTCCTTGTTCGATGTAGACCTAAATTGATCTAACAACGAGAATCAAAACGAGTTATATAGAAACAAAAATTTCAATATGACTACATTAGCTAGTCATTTAATATCATATAAAATCAATAAGACGGAGTCAGACACGGAGTCAAAATAAGCCCGCTGAGAACTGAAATCATACAGTTACATAGTACTATGTAATTGTATGATTTTTTATTATAAATAAGCTTAGACAAAAAGAAGATCACTGTCTATAATCATTAGGATATGAATTAGAAACAATCAATTTAATTTATAAAACTAAAGATAACTATACAAGAATCTACATATCTTTAATTCTATTATCAATATGTTGAGCTTCATTTATATCTAGCTTGTATTTTTCAGCAAGTTGTTTATCTAGCAGTGTTATAGGTTTAGACCAATCAATATCTGAATTATTAGAAAAATCTTGAATAGGAACAAATCGGTACGTCTTAGCTGTTGCATCTTGACTTCCTTTTGATAATCCATGCAAATAACGAACAAATTTAGTTTTTAGATATTTTGTCATATTTATAGCCGACTTTTCATCTAACATAAGTTCTGCACCAAGTACTATATAGGTTTCAGTACATATCGAATTGGGTTCTCCAACGATTGCGTTCAAATTATCGTCATTAAGCTCTGTTCCAATATTGTTTGCTCTTGCTGTGTATACCTTCCAAAGGTTAATCCATTCTGTTCGAGTCGCAATATCCTTTCGTTCAACATAACCAATTGTACCTTTTCCATAACACTTTACTGGATCATCAAGACCAAGCGTATCAACATGAAAACGAGAATCTTTGATAAAGTATCCACGAAATCCAAATGGCTTCAGCGGTGAGGTAAAATGGGAGAGCCAATCATCACCGTTTACAGTATAAATCTTGCGCAAAATATCCAGTGCTCTACTGTCGCGTACAAATATATCTACACCTTCAATTTTCATAGATCTCATTACATCATCAATTATCTTGTTATCCTCATATGTTACCACACGTGTTAAATTTTTGTTATTATCATAATCTCTATCCCATAAAAAATAGCAAATTCCTCCTCGAATATTTGTTCGAGGAAAAATATCATCTGGTGTTAACCAATCGTGAAGCTCACGTAAACGCGGGTCATTTAACATCTCGTCACGATAATCCTCTAAACCTTTGCCACCAACATACCACCGACTAGGTGTAATTTGGGTCATATACCTCGGATTTAAATCTTTACCTGCCTTAACGAATTTTTGATAAATAGGACTTGCACTTGCTTGTGCACCTCCATCCATTTCCTGGTAAGGTGGATTCGAAATTATTACATCAAATTTCACTCCGTAAAACGCCTCCTTGATTGAATTAACCCCTTTATCAACCGACTCTTTCAGTTGTTTTGTTAAGTCTTCTACATATACAACATTTGTAGAATAACCTTTATACCCTGCTAAAGTTCGTTCAGTAATAGTTTTTGCCATTGGAGTCTTAGCAATAGCAAAAACATTTTTTTTCAAAACTCGTTCCCATAACTCTATAAGCTCAACACTATTAACTCGTCCAGCTTTTTGATCATTAAGTTTTTCAAAAAGTTTTTGATATAAGCTAGTCGCTACAAACAATGGATAAAGACCTGTTTTAGAATTCATGTCAAGGAAAGTCGTTCTTTCAGTATAAATTTCCTGGGTATTAAAATTATCAACCCATCTGTATACTGGTTGTCCATCTACTGTGTGATTTTGGAAATCTTTATCAAAGAAAGATAAACCACCAAGAGTAGTTATTCCATGCATATTCACAACACGCCAAGGAGTCAGAACTGTTTCTTTATCTGGATTCTTAAATAAGCTGAATAATTCTGCAATCTTTTCTGTACGAGTAATAACATCAAGTTCATCGTAAGACTTCGCCTTCTGACGAATAATGCGCCCAGCCTCTACAAATACTTCACCATCGTAATACTTAATGAATTCTTTAAATTTTTTCTTAGTCAGACCTACAGGCATAAACTCATTCCAAGACTTTTCATCTACTAGATTAATGAACTTATCTATTGTGATATCATCTTTAATATCTATAGCCATTCCGTAAATCATCAACGGAATGCGGATGGATACTCCTCGCAGTATTGAAATCATTTTACTGCGTTGCTCCCTTAACTTCTTAGCTTTTTCGACAGCAGCTTGTTCTTCTGGCGTACGATCTTTTTTCTTTTTTCGTTCACCTTTAGCAACCTTTTCGTATTCCTCATTATTCATACCATTCTCAGAAACTATGAAATCTTTGGAAGTTATTGGTTTACTTGAACCAACAATTTTCTTTAACTCTTCAAATTTTGTAAGATCAACTTGCTCAAGGTTCAATAGATTATCGTTATAAAGAGAAGTATCCTCAAAGCCTGTATTAACTGCCTTTTCTGCATAAGCCTTTTTCAAAGCAGTCAGCATACGATCCACACTAAATTCTCTCATTACATTTCCTTGCTGTCCAAGTATAGGGAAAAAATTAAGCATTTGTTCAAGCTTTTTCTTTTGTTCTAAACTATTTACTTTTCCTTTCTTACTAGTAAGACCCACACTTTCACTCATGATCTTCAATGCACGATCAGGAGCAAAATCAAAAATATAGCAATTTTTTTTCACACCGAGTTCTACATGATTAAAAGGTGTTTGTGCGCGGAATGCAGCTTGCAAGTAAGAAGTAGGACTTTCAGTATTGGAAAGGAAAAACACACCTGTCCATTCTGGTACATTTACTCCTGTGGTCAATTTACGTACCGTTAACGTAATAGTTTTAGTCTTAGCAGGATTATCACCGATTGCATCACGTACTAACTGCAAATCTGAATCATTAGCGTATTTGCTATCTCCAGTTTTTACCACATTTGCAATATTGTACTCTTTGAATACATGATGAGTGGCAAGTACACGTTCAAAAGCATTTGCCTCTTTAACACCTGGCATTAACCATAATGTATGACGAAGATTTTCTCTAAATTCTGGTTTTGAAAAAGGAAAATTAGTTTTAGTATCGTTTGTTGTGATATAATCCAAAAATTTACGAACATCAGTTTCATGAAGAAGCTTTGTCTCATCTTCCTCTCTGACTCTAAAGAATTCACGGAAGTTAAAAGCTTTATTTTCATCGAAATAGTCAAATTTATTAGGAATATTAAAAGTATACATTGATACTTTAGGTAACCCTTCATATGGATTTAATTCATTGGGATGCTCAACACCCCACCGTTCTTTTGCCTCTTGCTCCATTGTATAATCCCAAGTAAAGATATTATCTTCATCATATTTATCAAAAAGATTGAAAGGAGTCCCAGAGAGCTCTAACACTTTTGTATGTTCCTTACGTAACTTAGCTTTTACATTATTTGCTAATTCCGTTTCGTTCCCCTCATGGGCTTCATCAATAATAAGAAGATCCCATTCTATCTCAAGAAACTCATTATTTTTATTACCCTGTTTTCCACCCGCCCATTCAGAACCACGTAAATCTTGAATACTAGCAAAATAAATAAACGGATCGTCAATATCTACAAGTTTTTCAATTCTTTCGCCTTCTTGTTTTGAACCATAGATATAGGAATTGTCAGCAAAGATTTTCTTAAAATCAGTGAACCAGCCATCACTGACTATGGGTCTATGGGTCATTATCAAAACTTTCTTGTATCCACACTCTTTAATTACTTGTAATGCTGTTAAAGTCTTACCAAAACGCATTTTGGCATTCCAAAGCATCTCATCTTTAGCTTTGAAAACCCTTTTTGTTTGATTAATAGCTTCTTTTTGCTCTGGTCTGAAAATGATTTGAAATTCATCAATCTCACCTGCTTGAGAATCTATGCTACTCTTACCCTCTTTAACTGCCCGTATTGCTTCTTTAGCAATATCAACAGTAACTTTAAACCACTCATTTGGTTTACCTGTATCATCTTCACCAATTCTCTGAGGCTTATACCCTGAACGTTTCAACACTTCATGAACATCATGATCTCGAAAAAATTGATTTTTGTTGTTTACCGCTAACTGAGCCCAGTGAAGGACAAATGGTACTCCAGCCGTAGTCATATATTGTTTAATTCGTTTAGTTGCATATTTCCGAAGATAGTCACTATTTGGAGTAAAGTCTGCCTCGTAGTTTTCTGGAACAGAAGCATCACCAATTTTTTCGAGATCTTGGTACATTTTCCATGTACCATTTTCATCTTTAGCGCTTTGAATATAAATAAGTTTTCGGTCAAATGTATTATAAGTTATTACAAACATTTCATCTGTAATCTCTGCCTTTGGATCTAATGACTTATCACCTGACAGACTACGCACAAAAGCTCTAAGCAATACATCAAGAGTAACTAACGATTCGACCGCCTCTGATACAGGAATGATACCGTTCTCGTGAGCGGCAATATTCCCATACTTACGTAGTTTATGAAATAAATCAGCTATAGTTGGCGTGATATAATTTTTATTTTTCAGTTCTCTAAGTACATCTACATAGCTCATATTGGCTTGGTTAATGTTTACATTTGAAGCAATTTTTCGAGCTGCTATCTCAGAGTAACGTCTTGTTCCAATCGCAACTTCATTAGGTATTTGATTTACCATTGCACGATACGTATTTATCGCATCAATCAAATTAGGAATACCAAGAAAATTTTCTAGCTTATCTCCATATTTTGGCAAGTAATCGAAGTATTTTGTTTTAGATTTCATTAATGTTGCCATCGACTTCCTCCATTTCTTCCTTGTATACTTCTGTTATTGGAACTGCAACATACCGTAATACTGGATTATTTGTTCTTTCTTCCACTATCTCATCATCTAATGAAAACAAATCTAATTGTTCAGCAATTACAGGTGTTGAGTATGTCTCCCCTAGATGACGTTTCAAACCAACATAAATATCTTCCAAAGAATATTCCGTCCGATTAACTGTAATTTTTTTTTGACCTTTTCTTAACATCTTCGGTTTCCATTCACTAAAAACTATTGGTTTACCATCAGGTGTCTGTCTAGTTAAAAAATTTCCTTGGTTAATATTTCTGGATATCAATATTTTGGCACTGTCTTGAACTTTTTTCTTCATTGAAGAACCATGTTTTTGAGCTTGTTCAAGATAAAAGTCATTGAATACTTGAAACATATTCATTACGCATGTTTGAGCGTTATCTTCCAGTAGTTCTACACCATATAAAGTAGAAAGAGCTAATAAAGAGTAGTTTTCATATTGTTCCAAAGACTCACTGTATTCACGAGCGACCATAGTCATTTTTCTAGACAAAACTTCTATTAAAAAAGCCCCCTCTCCAGCTGAGGGTTCTAAAAAAGTTTTTTGTAATTCTTCGCAAGCCTCTTTAATTCCTGGCAAATTTAACATATCTTTGACAGTTCTCAGTGGGGTAAAAACCTCTCCATGTTTTTGGACTCTCTTCTTACTCTTAACAAGTCGTTCTTTTACTTCTTTGTTCATTATTATTTCATTCGTCATAAGAAAACATCCACCTTTCCAACATAAAACCCAACACAAGCTTAATGTTTCAATTCTAAACTTCAACTTATTGTACTTCTAATTTTATCATAATTTAAGGTAATATCTAGATTAAATCATAATAAATTACAACTGTTATACCTATTACAAGAATTAGTTTGTTACATTTATATTTACAACTATTTTATACCACTACTTAGTAATAAATATTGTTCTAATTTCTCAATAAACTATTTTTAGCCATAAGATATCTGAAACAGCTAAAACCTTGCCACTACAGTAAAAACTGACTCTATTACCGTTTCATTTCAGATACGATTCATTTAAGCGGATTCCATAAACCGAAAAAAAGAACCTCCAGATAGCTTTTACTAACTGAAGGCTTCCATGCAAAATACGGTCAATCACCAATGGGGTGGGGTTCAATTCAACATCAACACCTCAGTATATGGTATCTCTACATATACACGGTCTTTCTTTGGATAATACTCAATATTTATATTGATAGCACTTCCATTGTCTAACGTAGCTTTAGCCCGGTACGTGTTATCACCATTATCATGAGTGATCGTCACATCATCACATGACCGATTTAAGTTATACTGTTCTTGTAAAATCTGAGTTACCAATGGTTCAGATGACTTCTCTAGTCCAGATGAACCCGTCATTCTTGAAAAAATTATACCTATAATAGCCAATACAACGATACCTATAATGACAAACTTCTTATTCATATTTACTTTATTCAACTTTTTATCTCCTATCTCCAAAATAATTTTCTCTCATCAGTAACTCATTGACATCCCTAAAAGTACACCCAAGATTGCTCCGGCTACCCCTGCTATCATCAAAACCGTACCCATTTTTTCATCTTTATCTCGATATAAGTACCCCATAATAACAGCTACGGCACCAAACGCAACAGGAACGAATACCAACGATACCACCATAGAAACCCAACCAATAATCAAATACAGCTTCCCTGTCTCTTGTCCATGTGCGATTTGTTCCTTCATTTCACTGAGTGTCTGCTCAGTACTTTTCTTTACTATTTCTATTCCGGTTACCTCAACTGTTTCTTGTGATGACCCGCAAAACTGACAATACTTACTTTCATCTGCTATTTCTTTACCACACTTCCTACAATACATGTCTTTCCCTCCTAAAATCGTGTAGTTTCTTATTACCAAACTACACTGCTTTATTAAATACCTCAGAAAACAACTCATTTATTGGTACACTTAACATTTCAGAAAGCATTTTCATTTGATAGGGCTTAGGAATTGTTCTCCCTGTTTGCCATGAACTTATACATTGTTGGGTAACGTTCATCTTTCTGGCTAACTCAGTTTGAGAAAGCCCTATTTCTTCTCTGTATCGGCTGAGGTTACTTGTTTTTTTCATAATTCTCCCTCCTGTTTTCCATTATATACAACAACATGATGTATTTCAACTCATAAAATGCATATAAACTTTAAATATCATTACAAATACAACAAGTTGTTGTAACCTACTGAGAAGGGGGTGTATTAATGAAACAGAAACAATATGCAAAAATCATTAGAGAAAAGCGAAAAGCTCTTGGGTGGACACAAAAAGAATTAGCTGAAAAAATCTTCTCTACACAACAGGCAGTAGCAAGATGGGAAAATTCTGTAACAGAACCTAACCTCGATAGCTTAACAGCTCTTTCTAGAGCCCTAGGAACCCCTGTAAGCCATTTTTTAGAGGAGGTTGCAATTGATTCTGAGGAAGAGTTTTTGACGCTCTATCGCTCTCTTAGCGCTGACGATGCAAGTCGGACAATTAACTATATGAAGCTATTAAAAAGACAAGAAAATGAACGCAATCAGCTATTGAAAGATTGAAAAATAAATAACCCACCGAGCTTTAACGGTGGGTATATTGAGATGAAATAAGCCTAAGAGCTATGAATAAGTCTAAGGCAATACAATTGGCTCTCTTCTCTTCCTTACTCTCTGTCCATCATCTTTTCTTACACTTTTATATTGATAAAGCGGAACTAGCCCAGCTCCTGATAATATCAATTCTTTTATTACTTCATCTATCCCTGCCCCTTTTGCTAGATATATTAAAAAACTACTACTTGCTTTCACATTGTATAGTTTCTTAATATCTTTAGAAGCTCGTTCTAGAGTAAACCCTTGTTTAACAAAGTAGCCTCTATTTTCTATTAAAGCATTTTTCACGCTGTTATACCCAACATTTTGTGAGCGTTCACAAACAGTGTTAATAAGTTCTTTCTCTGTCACTGTATATGTCCCTTTACAAGATGAGCCCTGTAAAATCTTATGTGCTTCAGCCAAAATCGAAATTTTTTTCTTGCTGAGTTCTGATCTGAAATTTTGTGGGAATACTCTTTTAGCCTCTTCTTCATTAAAACACATCTTAACCCAAGCGTAAGAAAAATGTTGATATGTGAAGCGGAATTTTTCCAGAAGTGGGAGGATGTCTTCAGTCAATTTTTTAATCACAGAAGTTGCATCAAAGACATCTAGTAGATAGACATTGCTTCTCTTATAAACAAAGTTCTCACCTTTTTCACATAACGCTTTATCTTTCTTTTGCTTATTCAGATACTCGAGCATATCTATAGGTATATCATCGTCATCTAGTTTTTTTATCAAACCTATAAAAGTCATAAATGACAGTAACTTATTCCATTTACCTACTGAGGAAATACTCTCTTTACCGTAGTAAAAAGACATTTTTTTAGCTAGTTGTTCTCCCGACAAAATACAAGTTACATCTTCCTTACTATCATCAAAAAAATTAACACCAGAAAGCAATTCATCATAGACACGTCGCATTTCCTCTAGACAATTCTTTATTGTCCTGAAAAGCTTATCTTCCATAGATTCAAGAGTGTCAAAAAGGACTTTTGATTCCTCTTTCAATTTTTGAAAATGTGTAGGATACAAGTCTAGGTTCTCTAGTAGCCAATTAAAGGTTTCTACCCGACTATCTTTCTTTAGAATCAGCTTCATAACTCCAATAAAATCTACACTAACACCACAATTACTAGAATGACAGTAAAAAATGGAATGACCATTTTCCCCAGTAAAAATATCAGCAGAGGGATTATGGTCGTCGTGAAACAGACATCTTAAGTTTTTATTTGATTTAAGTAATTTATTCATATCAATGGTTAACAATCTTTCATAAATCTCTTTAAAAGACATTTCAGAGGAATCAAACAAGCAGTCTATAAACCACTGTTTCATTTCTTCTTTATCTTTATTTTTTATCAACTTAACAAAATCGGTTTCATTGACTAATTCATGCTTTCTCTCTGAATCACTTTGATAATTTTTAGAACATGTCATAGGGAAGTCAATCGGATTCTCAGAAATATCTAACGCGTTGTCTTCATTAATTATTATAACTGCATCTGACTTATATCCTCCAAAAAACATTCTATTAGAAGAAGCCACAGACTTATCACACCAAAGTATTTTTTCTTGTAAATAGTTGTAAACATCTTTCATTTCATTATAGTCAGTAATCGCTTCTTTTAAGATAAAGACAATCTTGAATTTTTCTAGATTTTCAGAGTATCGAATACTTTTTTGTATCGCAAACGCAGAATTACAAACTAAATCAATAGATAAAGCCTTTTCTATGCTTAAGTATCTACTATCATCTTTACTCAAATCTACTACATTATTATTTTCATCTTTAACAGTGTTATCGAAGTCCAGAATAATAACTCTAGTTTCTAAAAAGTCTTCATTTTTGTTACCTTTATTCTTTGTCTTACTTGGAATAAATGATAGTGATGAATTTAGTATATCTACAAACTCATCTCTTGTAACTTCTCTATAGTTATTTAAACATCTTTCTCTTATTTTCTTTTTTTTATCGTCTATAACTGGCTTCTCTAATAATTTTTCCTTATCCACATATATTGGAATATTAATCATTGGTATTTCCTCCTTATAAAATTTTGTTAAAGACTAAAACATATAGTAATAAGAACAAACTCTTTATTACTATATGTTTTAGTCTTATTTGTTTACTCAACTTTTATAACGTTCCATGAAACTATCAATATCAGATTTTTTAAATCTAATGACAGTATCAATTTTTATAACAGGTAACCCATATTGAGAAACATATTTTCTAAGCGTTCCTACTGATACACCTAGATATTCACTAGCCTGCTGATAGTCCATATACTCTAGTGTGACTTCAGAAATAATGTCTTCTAGCATAGGCTTTAGCACTGTAATTATCTCTTTCACTTGTTGTTCAACTTGTATAGAAACAATGCTATCAATGATTTGTAGAGACATATTTCCCCCTCCTTTCGTGATTACTTGAACAAATTTTCTAAAAATTATCTTCATATTCTTTGCTCAAAATAAAAGTGTTTTGTTGTTATTAACCGATTAATCAAATAAAAAATGATTATCAGTTCATCGACATACACATAATACCTCAATAAAAAAGGGGTGTCAATAGTTTAATATTTTTTATTTACAACACCCCTTTTTTGGTGTATACTAATTTTAGGAGGTGTGGTCAATATGATAAAACGTCCACCAATTAATTATTTAGAACGAAAAAAAATACTCGGGACAAAAATAAAATCTATAAGAAAAAGTAAGAAATTAACACAACCAGCATTTGGTCTTATGATTAATAATGGTCAATTGATTGACAAAAAAACTGTCTATGAATGGGAGAAAGGAACCTATTTACCAAAACCAGAGCGATTATCTCGAATTGCTGATTTGGGAAATATGAGTATAGAGGAATTAGTTTGTGGCAATGTAGAAGAATATATTTTGGGAATTATTCTTTATAGAGATAGCATTGTACTAGATGGTATAACATTTCCAGATAAAAACCTGTTCCAGCATCTTCGTCAACAGTTCCCACCAGTACACTCTGATTTAGATACATGGCTGGATAGATATTTCAAATTAGAACCAGAGATGCAAGAATTTATTGCTAACAAGACTTGTAATAAAGTTAAAAATGAAAAAATTAGTCTTTTCAATATCTTAAAAATAGAAGAATTATTCATCAATGCTATTGTAGAAGAATTTGACAATGACATTCTTTTCCTCACTAGCAGTATAGAGGAATACCTAGAAATAATGGTAGATGAATGGCTACCTAGTCAATTGGAAGATATGGCTTATCCCGAAGAAGCTGTGACAGAAATTTTTGATAATATAAACAAGCTAGAGCAAACGATTTCATCAATTGGGAAAAAATACACTAAGAAAATTTACCAGAAAAAGGAATAAATTCTTTATTAGAACCCATCCGTACTTAGTTAAAATATTGATTTGAAAGGTGGGGGGATACGATGAGTTGAATCCTTTATAGCTGACAAGCTCTCAGCGGGCTTTTATGGCTTTTTCAAGGAGGAATTATTATTGGCAACTATACAACAGTACAAAAAAAGTGACGGTACCACAGCTTGGCTTTACAAAGTGTATATGGGTAAAGACCCAGTGACAGGTAAAGAAAAACGGACAACACGTAGAGGATTCAAAACAAAAAAAGAAGCCTCTTTAGATTTAGCTCGATTCCAGATAGAAATCGAATCTACTGGAATAAGTCATCACTCTATCAAGACATTTAGTGAGTTATACGATTTATGGATGGACCAACACGTTAAAAATATTCGAAACACAACAGAACAACGGATTAAGAATCACTTCACAAATCAGATTCTTCCCTCTTTTGGAAAAATGAGGTTAGAGGTTATCACTCCTGCCATATGTCAAAAAATACTAACTGAGTGGTCAACGAAGTATCATTCTTATCAGAAAATAAAGAGTTACACTTCACAGGTATTCAATTACGGTATTTTGATTGGTATAATCAAGACCAATCCAATGGAACGTACCATTACACCTAAATCTAACCATAGCTTCAACGAAATAGAAGAAGAGTTTTACACGAAAGAAGAGCTTCGACAATTCTTTGATTGCTTACAAGAATTAAAAGATGACCGTGCTCTAACGTTCTTTAGATTAGCTGCTTATACAGGAGCTAGAAAGGGAGAAATACTGGGGTTGACGTGGAAAGACATCGACTTTGATAAAAAGACTGTACAATTCAATAAAACGCTAGTAGAACTATCTGATGGCTCCCTATGTGTCAATCCTACAAAGACAGAGTCATCTAAGAGAACAATTACAATAGACGACGGGACTTTGACTATTCTTAAGAAGTGGAAACGTACCGTCATAAAAAAGAATCTTTCTCGAGGTATCAGAATCGATAATATAGATGATGTACCTGTTATCAGCACTATTAAAGCAAATAAAAAAAGGGACTTCCTGTATAAGGGCTACCCTAATCATGTAATGAGTAAAGTAGCTAGGAAGTTCCCTGATATGAAAATAATCAAAGTGCATGGCTTTAGAAAAACCCATGCCACATTGCTTTTTGAAGCAGGTGCTCAAGTAAAAGATGTGCAAGATAGATTAGGACATTCTTCATCTAAGACAACCATGGACATCTACATCCAAGTATCGAAAAATCGACAAGAAGAAACAGTTGAATTGTTCGACTCCTACATGAATGCATGATATACGGAGTCAAAAACGGAGTCAGTTGATACGATAAGGATTCATTTATTCTCAAGAATCCGTTCATATCCATTTATTATCCTTGCACTTTCGCGATTTTTCCTTGTTCGATGTAGACCATCAAAATGCTAATGTCAGCGGGGTTCACACCGCTGATACGGCTTGCTTGGGCAATCGTTTCTGGTTGGATTTTTTGTAGTTTTTGTTTTGCTTCTGTAGCCAAGCCGTTAATCGCTTGGTAATCAATGTTTTCTGGAATGCGTTTTGCTTCCATGCGTTTTAGTTTCTCAACTTTTTCCATGGCTTTTTTAATGTAGCCTTCGTACTTGATTTGAATTTCTACTTGTTCAATCACTTTCGGATCGAGCGCCTCTTCAGGTGCGGGAATAAATTGAGCGACTTCTTGATAACTGATTTCTGGGCGTTTCAGAAAATCTCTAGCTAAAATACCATCTTTTAAGCCAGCAGCGCCTTTGGTTTCCAAAAATGCTTGCACTTCTTTGGTTGGTTTAATCCGATGTTTGCCTAAGCGGGCAATTTCCGCTTCAACAGCCGCTTTTTTGACTAGATAGGCGGCATATTGTTCTTCTTTGACTAAGCCAATTTCATGACCCATTTCTGTTAAACGTAAGTCCGCATTGTCATGTCGTAAAATCAAACGATACTCCGCACGTGACGTTAATAAACGATAAGGTTCGTTAGTGCCTTTTGTAACTAAATCGTCAATCATGACGCCAATATAGCCATCACTACGTTTTAAAACAAGAGGCTCTTTGCCTTGAATTTTCAATGCAGCATTAATTCCTGCCATCAAGCCTTGACCAGCAGCTTCTTCGTAGCCACTAGTTCCGTTCGTTTGACCTGCTGTATAAAGATTCTCAATGACCTTTGTTTCTAATGTTGGGCGTAATTGGTGAGGGACTACCACATCGTATTCAATGGCGTAACCTGTACGCATCATTTCTACTTTTTCTAATCCTTCAATAGAATGAAGCATTTCTGTTTGGACATCTTCTGGTAAAGAAGTAGATAAGCCTTGGACGTAAACTTCTTCGGTATTCAACCCTTCTGGTTCCAAGAACAATTGGTGTCTTGGTTTGTCTGCAAAACGAACAATTTTGTCCTCGATGGATGGGCAATACCGAGCGCCCACACCTTCCACAATCCCAGTAAACATTGGGGCGCGGTGTAGATTTTTTTGAATAATTTCATGCGTTGTTTCATTCGTATAAGTTAACCAACAAGGTTCTTGGTTTTGATTGTAGGCACTATCTGGCGTGCTGTAACTAAAGTGGTTGGGTTCTTTATCGCCTGGTTGTTCCTCTGTCACAGAATAATCAATCGTACTTGATTTTACTCGTGGCGGCGTTCCTGTTTTAAAGCGATCGATTTCTAAACCTAATTCTTTTAAATGATTGGCTAAACCAACGGAAGGTTGCGAATTGTTTGGTCCTGATGAATATTTTAATTCACCAATAATAATTTCGCCACGCAAGGCAGTACCGGCAGTAATCACCACTGCTTGACTACGGTATGCGGCACCTGTTGAAGTTACAACACCACGACAAACGCCATCTTCCACGATTAATTCTTCAACAATCCCTTGACGAAGGGTTAAATTTTCTTCTTTTTCAATGGTATGTTTCATTTCTGTCGCATAGGCATGTTTGTCAGCTTGCGCACGCAACGCACGCACTGCTGGACCTTTACCAGTATTTAGCATCCGCATTTGGATGTAGGTTTTATCAATGTTTTTACCCATTTCGCCGCCTAATGCATCGATTTCTCGGACAACGACTCCTTTGGCAGGTCCACCAACAGAAGGGTTACATGGCATAAAAGCAACCATATCTAAATTAATCGTTAAAAGTAACGTTTTAACGCCCATTCGTGCGGCTGCTAAGGCTGCTTCAGAGCCTGCATGTCCAGCACCGACGACAATAACATCATATGATTCTGCTTGATATTGATTCATAAAAAATTCCTCTCTTGTCTTATTTTCCTAAACAAAATTGACTAAATAACTGTGTAATTAATTCATCTTGGACACTATCGCCGACGATTTCCCCTAAATAATCCCAACAACGGGTCATATCAATTTGAACTAAATCGACTGGCATACCTGCTTCGATGCCGTTAATCACTTCTTGTAACGAAAGCGCTGCTTGATCCAGCAAAGCAATATGACGTGTATTAGAAATATAGGTAGCATCTTTTTCGCCTGTTTGGCCGCCAAAGAAAAGATCAGCAATTTTCGCTTCTAACTGGTCTAAGCCTGTGTTTGACAACACCGAAACGGATAAAATTTCTTCTGCAGGGACTAATTCTTGTAATTCGTTAGGATCCAGTTTTGTCGGTAAGTCCATTTTATTTAAAAGAATAACGCGTTTTAAGCCTTTCGTTGCTTCCAACAGTTGACGATCTTCCTCTGTCAATTCTTCGCTTTGATTTAAGACTAACAAAATTAAATCCGAATCTGCTAACGCTTTGCGGCTGCGTTCGACACCAATTCGTTCCACAATGTCTTCTGTTTCGCGAATCCCCGCTGTATCAATTAATTTTAAAGGAACGCCGCGAACGTTAACGTATTCTTCAATGACATCACGTGTCGTTCCAGCAATATCTGTAACGATAGCTTTTTCTTCTCGTAACAGATGGTTTAACAAACTGGATTTCCCGACATTTGGTCGGCCAATAATTGCTGTACTTAGACCTTCTCGCAAAATTTTTCCTTGTTTAGCGGTCGTTAATAATTGTTGAATCTGCGCTTTCACAAATTCGGCTTTTTCTAAAAGTAATTTCGTGGTTAATTCTTCGACATCATCATACTCTGGATAATCGATATTAACTTCTACTTGTGCTAAAGTATTTAAAATTTCTTGTCTTAATGAACGAATTAACGCCGACAAGTTACCATCCAATTGGTTCAATGCAACATTCATCGCTTTATCCGTTTTAGCACGGATTAAGTCCATCACTGCTTCTGCTTGTGAAAGATCCATTCGGCCATTTAGAAAAGCACGTTTTGTAAATTCCCCAGGTTCGGCCATTCGTGCGCCTTCACGTAACAGTAATTGCAGTAATTGGTTCACCACGACAATGCCGCCATGACAGTTAATTTCTACCACGTCTTCTCGTGTAAATGTTTTCGGTGCCCGCATCACAGAAAGCATGACTTCATCAATCAATTGATCGTTTTGCGGATCAACAATATGACCATAATGAATCGTGTGCGTGGGGACTTTAGCTAAATCTTTAGTGCCTGACCGATAAACTTTGTTTGCAATAGCAACTGCTTGCTCGCCACTTAAACGAACAATACTAATCGCACCTTCACCTGGCGGCGTAGAAATCGCCGCAATTGTATCAAATTCCATTGTAGCTGATTGCATAATTAGCTTCCTTTCTTCATAACAACAAAAAAAGCGCCCACTCCTCCTGCATTAAAAATTCAGGTTGGATTTAGCACTTTCACTGCTTGTTCCTTCGATTTTCTGAAAATAGAATAGCACATTTTATTCTATTTGGCAATTTTTCTTCATTAAATGGAACGAGAAAACGTATCATTGAGTGGGGAATTCTCAACAATACGTTTTCTCATCTATAGGAATTAAAGGAGAGAGCTAGTTTTTACGTTTGCGTTTGATGATTCCCATGCTCGCAAGGAGTGCGACAAAGGCGCCAAACAAACTTGTTGTCACGGCTGAAGACTCTTTTTCACCTGTGCTAGGTAAGTAGCCTGTTTTCCCGTGATTTCCAGTGCCATAACTGATGGTACTTAGTTTAGGGTGGTAGCCACTACCATTTGTACCGAGGCCATTGCCTAGTGAACCTAAGCCAGAACCTGTTGTGCCTAAACCAGAACCTCCATTTGGATTTGAACCTGTGTTTGAACCATTCCCATTATTCCCGCCAGTTGCGCCATTGTTTCCTGTATTGCCGTTATTTCCGCCAGTGTTACCATTGCCTCCTCCAGGATTCGTTGGGTCGGCTGGTGTCATGAAGGTTGTAGCCGTACTGTAATGTCCTGCGCCATCGGTAGCTGTCGCAAGTAAACTTTGTTGAGCAGTCGCTTGTCCCGCTGTTAATTGGATAGCGAAGTTGCCTTCAGCATCGGTGGCACCTACAGCAATCACACTTCTTAATAGTCGGTTACTAATTTGAATGATTCGGTTTGGTTCAGCTGTTCCTTTGATGAGGTAGCCGGCTTTAGACGTTCCTAAAACTGAAGAAACAGTTGGTGCCGCAATTTTAATTTCTGGTTCTCCCGTAATATCGGCTGGCGTCATAAATGTGGTTTTAGGACTCACATTTCCTTGTGTATCTGTGGTTAGTACGGTTAATGTTTCTTTTTCTGTTGCTAACCCTGCTGCAATATGAACGGAGAAGGTACCTCCAGTAGTTGTATTGCCACTTGCCAATAATTGTTCACTGCTATTGTAAAATTGAACCGTGACATTTGGATCAGCAGTTCCAGTGACTGTATAGCCATTGGCTTTGTTTCCTTCAACCTTCGTAATAGTTGGCGCCGCTAAAACGACATCCGCTGGAATAACGGCTGTAGCTGGTTGACTTTCATTACCAGCGCCATCTTTGCTAATAATCGTAATCGTTTCTCCTGGTGTCACTACGCCAGCTGGTAGAGTCACCGTATATTGGCCGGTTTCGTTAGCAGTTGTAGCAGCAATGATGGTTCCGTCTGCGTCACGGACATCAATAGTGGTTTTGGGCTCCGCCGTTCCAGTGATTTCGTAACCTTTACCAGAATTTCCGGTAATAGAATCAATGGTTGGTGTGGCTAAGTCGGCTGGTGTAGTTGCTGTAGCTGGCTGACTTTCTTTTCCTGTTGCATTTTTCGCTACGACAGTTATTGTTTCGTTAGCTGAGGCCTTCCCTGGCTCTAAAGTCACTGTGTATTTGCCATCAGTTCCAGTAGTTGCCATGCCAAGGACTGTGCCATCGGCATCACGCACCTCAACTGTTGTACCAACTTCTGCTGCTCCTACTACTTGATAGCCTTTTGTCGTGCTACCAGTGATTTTGTCAACAGTAGGTGTCGTGACTGGTGCATCTGGATCAGCAGGTGTTTTGAAAGCAGTCGGATTACTTTCTTTCCCAGCAGCATCTTTCGCAATGGCAGTTAAGGCTTCGTTAGCTGTTGCTGTGCCCGTCGGAAGAGTGATTGTAAAGGCGCCAGCACCATCAGTCGTTCCCGTAGCAATAACTAAACCTGCTTCATTGTGAATCTCAATGGTGACATTTGGCTCTGCCGTGCCGGTTACTTGATACCCAGTGGCAGTTGTTCCTGTAACAGTCGTTACAGTTGGTGCTGCTACGGTTGCATCTTCAGGGACCGTCACTTCCGTTGGTTGACTTTCATTGCTGTCACCGTCTTTTCCAACAACTGTTAATGTATCACCAGGATTAGCGGCTCCCGCTGGAAGGTCCACAGTAAAGTTTCCTTGATCATCCGTTGTCGTTGTACCAATAATTGTTCCATCTGGGTTCCGTACTTCAATGGTGGTATTAGGGTCCGCCGTCCCAGTGATTTCATAACCAGTTGTTGAATCTCCAGTAATGTCACCAATTGTTGGTGTGGTAACATCAGCGGGTGTCATAGCTGTAGTTGGTTGACTCTCAAGTCCAGTATCATTTTTAGCAACTACATTCACTGTTTGTTTAGCTGTTGCTTTTCCTGAAGCTAACGTCACAGTATATTGGCCAGTCGGTCCAGTTGTTGCGGTGCCTAAAACTGTTCCGTCTGTTGCACGAACTTCAATGGTGGTGCCAAGTTCAGCAGTACCTGTCACTTGATATCCTTGTGTTGTATTCCCAGTAACTTTGTCGACACTTGGCGGTGCCACTACTTCATCTGCTGGTGTTTGGAAGGTTGTCGGTGTACTTGGATTGCCAGCAGGATCTTTGGCTAACGCTGTCAATGTTTCATTCGCATTTGCCGTCCCAGCTGGAAGGTTCACGGCAAAGGAACCAGTCCCATCGGCACTCCCTGTTGCAATCACATTCCCATCTACATCACGAATTTCGATGGTAGCATTCGGATCAGCGGTACCTGTCACCTGATAGCCAGCAACTGAATTACCTGTGACTCCTGTTACAGTTGGTGCTGTAACCGTAGCATCAGCAGGAACAAGGACTTCAGTCGGTTGACTTTCATTTCCCGCGTTATCCTTTCCAATCACTGTTAACGTATCCCCAGGATCGGTCGTTCCCGTTGGTAGCGTTACAGTAAAATCACCATTCGCATCAGAGGTACCTGTACCAATGACTGCCCCAGCTGGATCACGAACTTCGATTGTTGTGTTAGGGTCTGCTGTTCCTGTAATTTCATAACCCGAACCAGAGTTACCTGTGATGTTATCAACTGTTGGTGCAGTGACATCAGCTGGTGTTGTCGCCGTTGCTGGTTGACTTTCCGTGCCACTAGCGTTTTTCGCTACAACGCTCAGCGTTTGATTTGCTGTTGCTTTTCCTGGAGCTAAAGTCACTGTATATTTTCCATCAGTTCCAGTTGTTGCAGTACCAAGGACCGTGCCAGCTGCATCGCGAACCTCAATGGTGGTGCCATCTTCAGCAGTCCCTTTGACCTCATAGCCTTTTGTTGTACTACCTGTTACAGTCTCAACAATTGGCGTCGCCACGGGCGTATTAGGATCCGCTGGCGTTTGGAACGTTGTTGGCGTACTTTCTGTACCGCTGGCGTTTTTCGCTACGGCGGTTAACGTTTCATTGGCGCCTGCTTCACCTGCGGGAATGGTAACTGTAAACACTCCTGTCCCATCGGCGCTCCCTGTACCTATCAAGGTGCCTCCTGCATTTCGGATCTCAACCGTGGTATTGGCATCGGCAGTTCCTTTAACTTCGTAACCTGCCGTTGAATTACCTGTTACTCCTGTGATTGTTGGTGCGGTTACGGTTGCTTCATCCGCTGGCGTTTGGAACGTTGTTGGCGTACTTTCTGTACCGCTGGCGTTTTTCGCTACAGCGGTTAACGTTTCATTGGCGCCTGCTTCACCTGCGGGAACGGTAACTGTAAACGCTCCTGTCCCATCAGCGGTACCTGTGCCTATTACGGTGCCTCCTGCATTTCGGATTTCAACTGTGGCATTGGCATCAGCAGTTCCTTTAACCTCGTAACCTGCCGTTGAATTACCTGTCACTCCTGTGATTGTTGGTGCGGTTACGGTTGCTTCATCCGCTGGCGTTTGGAACGTTGTTGGCGTACTTTCTGTACCGCTGGCGTTTTTCGCTACAGCGGTTAACGTTTCATTGGCGCCTGCTTCACCTGCGGGAACGGTAACTGTAAACGCTCCTGTCCCATCAGCGGTACCTGTGCCTATTACGGTGCCTCCTGCATTTCGGATTTCAACCGTGGCATTGGCATCGGCAGTTCCTTTAATTTCGTAACCTGCTGTTGAATTACCTGTTACTCCTGTGATTGTTGGTGCGGTTACTTCACTAGTAGTGCCTGCAGCAAAATAAATGTTGGATACACCGTCTGCTGTTGCTAATAAATTAACGTCTAAAAGATCTGTTTGAACGACTGTTCCTACAAAACGAGCATCTAAATTATTGGATAAATTTTGAGGTGTTGAAACGGTAGTTGGTAAAGTAACCGTGGTTGTGCCTAGTAAAGAAGCATCCACTAACTCATTTACGCCTGAACCACCAACCGCTAATAAAGGCAAAGCACCTGAAACAGCCACGTTTACCGTGCCTTTGACAGGAAGCAAGGCTGCATTTATAGCTGCGGCGACAAGATTACTTGGGATACTGGTACCTTTTGCCTCCAAAGCTTGAACTGCCGCATTCAAATCTTGTAAGATGTTTGAAACATTTTGGGCTAAAACTAACCCTAAACCATCACTAATCGGTGCACTAATGTATGAGCCGTCAGCTGCTAACGTTTCCGGAGCTGTAAATGAAGCAGCACCTAAGTTTTCAATGTTATTAACTAATTCCAATTGACGATTCACTTCCGTCAGATCAATATCAACACCAGTTAAATTCCCTAACGCTCCACTGGTAATTTGAGTAATGACATTGGTTAAATCATTGGCTGCATTCAAAACGGCGGTCAAAAAAGTAACTTTTGAAAGATCAATCGTGACATTGGTATTGATTGCTGCGCTGCCTGCTGCAGCTACATTTCCTCTTAACTCAGGAGGAACCACTAACACCGCTTGTTTTTGTCCACTAAACACAGCGGAAGCATCTGCTAAAGCGCCACCAGAAACCGTGAAATTAACTGGTTGATTTTGGTTTGCGGCTGTCCAACGATTACTCGTTGAAGTGCCACTGTCATTATTTGACGTAACATTTGATAATAGTTCGATATCCAAGACCGCTGCTGATGCACTGATTGTGCCAGAGGTAACAGCTATACTTACAGGGATTGCTAATGACGTAAATAATAAACCACTTGATATTGCTAAATTAAGCATCTTGCGTTTTGTCCATTTTTTATGCTGACTTTTCCGATTAAAATCCTCAACAATTTTCTTTTTCATCTGATCGTCCCTCTTTTCTTTAAAATAAACGATAAATACCAAGATCATTAGCTTCCCCTAGTTGTTCATCTCCCCCTTTAGCGATTTAAATGGATTTAACACCTGCAGTTTAGTACATTTCCTCAGCTTTTCAAAATATAATGCTGTGAATTTTTATATAAAAATTCATTTGATAACAAACATCCTGGATATGTTAAAAAACTCACTAATTCATTAGTGAGTTATTATACAATGAGAGGAAAATGAGGAAGTTTATACATTTCTCCTCAATCATTAAAGATAAATAAATTATTTTATTATAACTTATCGTTTGATAAATCGATAATTAAATAACGGAAAATTTTTTTATTTTTTTGAGAAATTCCACTATTATTTTTTCTGCTTCTTTGACTGTTTTTATCAATTTTATGGCTGTAAGTCATAAAAACTTTACATCAAAAAAATGACTCTAATATATAACAATTTTTTCTGTTTTTAAGATTTTTTTATGAAATTTTTTATATTAAAAAAATTTCATAAAAAAAGGCGACAGCCGTTTTTGAACGAATGCCGCCTTTTAGATAAACAAAAACCTGATTCTAAAAGAATCAGGTTTAGGAAAAGCAAATCAAGATTCGCTTCAACTGTTTATCATCGTATTTGTATACTCTGATAAGAATGATTTCGTAATAAAATATACTGTGTTTCGTGGTATTTGTCAATCGCTTTCTTGAATTCTCTTGAGACCTTTCCATAGGCATATAAGGTCAAAATAACTGACCAAATCAGCGTTGTAACTATCTTTTTAATTAAGGGGTCAGCCAATTTAATTTCATTAGTTTATCTAAAAACACCACCAAAATTAAAGCATCTGCACTGCCACCAATACTCCAATTTTTTTCTTTGAATAAGTGATTCAATCTTTCTAAACAAAGGGTTCCCCGTAACGTTTGTGTCCCCCCTGAAGCAAAATATTCCTGGATTAACGGTTGATATATTTCAAAAATTTGGACATTTTGACTTCGTTTAATCAAATTCGTATCCTCAACATAGAGCGATAAATAAAGGAGCGTATCAATGAGTTTTTGTTGTTGTGTGCCTTGATGTTTTTGATAATAAGGCACTCCCTGTTCAAAGACAGCGGGATAACCTTGTTGCGCCTCACCACGGATTCCAGTCAAGCCATGCTGAACAAATAGTCGTTCACCCCAAGTTAGTTTTTCTAGCTCATTCGTAGCGAGGTTTTCAAAGTCGGCCAGTAAGTCTTGCGTCATTGTTTGAAGCGTTTGTTGAAACAATTGTAAGGTGCAAGGGGTCTCCCAAATCATTAGACGACCACAGACAGCTAAAAAAATACCTAGAGAAAAAATCGCTCCTTTATGTGTATTGATACCTTCTGTTGCCTCAAACATCGCTCGTTCTGCTTCTAAACCAACTTGTCGAATTGCGCGAAATGTTGCCTCAATCGGCAAATGACGTAGCTCTGTCCCAGCTTGAACGAAGGTTTCAAAATAAGGAGTCAAAACCACACTACTTTCTAAAAAAGTGAAAACATCCATATCTTGATGGGCGCCTGCATCGACTGGATCCACCAAGCCTGGTTTATTTAAACAGGTCACTTCATAGAGTAGTGCCAATTGTGCTTGCTGCGCTAATTTACTCCTTGCTTGCTTTGTCATTGCCTTTTACGTCCCTTCTTCTGCCGTGGTCTTTTCTTGTTTTATATAGTCTAGTACAGCATTAAAAACCGTGTCAACTACGCCGCCATCAAATACATTAGGTATAAATTTTTCTGCTGTGGGTTCTGAAATCATAGCGGCCAAGCTTCGTGCTACTGTCATTTGCAAACCGACATCGACTTTTCTGCCTTTCGCTGCCAATAACCCTTTAAAAAGACCTGGAAAAGCTAAAATGTTGTTCACTTGATTCGGATATTTGGAAGAACCAGTTGCTAATAAACGGACACCATTGGCTTGGGCGAGGGCTGGTTCAATTTCTGGTTTAGGATTTGCTAAAGCAAAGATAATAGGGTCTTGGTTCATTGATTTAATCAGGGCTGGCGTTAGCACATCCGCTTCTGATAAGCCTAAAAAAACATCCTGATTGACGACAGCGGTGGCTAAATCTTTGTTTTCTACTGATGGTTTTATTACCTGTCGAAGCAAAGCACGTTGGTAAGGATTCAATGTCGGGTCTTCTTCTCTTAAAACACCTTGGCGATCTACTAAGGTGAGATGCGTAATTCCCGCTTGAATACATAACTTAGCGGTCGCTACACCAGAAGCACCAACTCCGTTAATCACCACACGCAATTCATTTAAAGGTTTTCCTTTAATTTTAGCTGCGTTAATTAGCCCAGCTAAAACGACGATGGCTGTGCCTTCTTGGTCATCATGATACACAGGAATGTTCAAACGTTGTTGAAGTTTTTCTTCAATTTCAAAACATTTTGGTGCAGAAATATCTTCTAAGTGGATTCCTGCAAAACTATTTTGTAAATTTTCAATTGTTTGAACCATCTCGTCAACTGATTTTTGTTCCAGTGCTAAAGGAATAGCATCGACCCCCGCCAAATTTTTATAAAGTAAAGCTTTGCCTTCAACAATTGGCAAGCCCGCTTGCGTGCCCATATTGCCGAGACCCAGAACAGCTGATCCATCTGTAATAACCGCAATTAACTTACCACTAATGGTCCACTCGCGCGCTAATTCATGATTTTGGGCAATCATTAAACTCAATTCTGCGACACCAGGTGTATACATTTTGGCTAAATCATGATGGTTTAATACCGCTTCTGTTGCTTCAAGACTTAGCACACCAATATTTTTTTGATGAATTGCTAGAACTTCTTCTAACACATTGTCACTTCCTTTCACGGGCTGCCTTTTTTCTATTTGATGAAGCAAGGGTTTGAACAACCGTTATCGTCGCTCAAACCCTTGCTTCTTTATACATTTGCGGAACACTTGCCCGTTCTATTCTGGCAAGTCAAGTTTGACTGTCACTTTCTGTAACGGTACATCGTAAAAAGGATCTTCACGACGTCCTAAAAAGTCTTTTCCTTGTTGCGGGAACATCGCATATAATAGGACATCCTCTTCAGATTTTGCGTATTGTTGGATTTCCTTTTCTAAACTATGCAACTCTGGTTTCAATAAATCCGCTGGTCGACAAGTGATTACCTCTTCATCCCCAATGATTTTTTGCTTAATCTCTTCTGCGATAGGTGCTGGTGATTTGCCATATTCTCCGCGCACATAATCTTTGATTTCATTCGGTATTAAGGAATATCTTTCCCCAGAAATCACATTCATTAAGGCTTGTGTTCCAACCATTTGTGAAAGCGGCGTAACTAGTGGTGGATACCCTAAATCTGCTCTTACTTTAGGTACTTCAGCTAAAACTTCTTCATATTTGTCTTGTAAACCTTGCTCCGTTAATTGACTTAATAAGTTTGATAACATACCACCAGGCACTTGATAAATCAAGGTTTTCGGTTCCGTATCTTTAACTTTAGGGTTTAAAATGCCTTCACTTCTAAAGCGATCACGAATCGGATTGAAATAGTCAGCAATCTCTGTTACTTTTTCCATATTTAAACCTGTTTCAAAGCCTAAATCTTCTAACGCAATGGCTACAGATTCTGTGGCTGGTTGACTCGTACCGCCAGCGAAAGAAGAGATAGCTGTATCGATGATATCCGCACCTGCTTCAGCAACTTTTAAATAGGTCATCTCAGAAATACCACTAGTCGCATGCGTATGCACCTCTAAAGGTAAATCAATGGCATCTTTCATTTTGCTCACTAATTCAAAACCAGTTTGTGGCGTCAAAACGCCTGCCATATCCTTAATACAAATGGAATCCGCTCCTGTTTGACTTAATTCTTTGGCTAATTTTACAAAGTAATCGATGGTATGAATTTCACTCGTAGTATAAGAAATCGCTGCTTGACAGTGTCCGCCAGCTTCTTTTGTTGTTTGAATTGCTGTTTGTAAATTACGGACATCATTCAAGGCATCGAAAATACGAATAATATCAATCCCATTTTCAACTGATTTTTCGACAAAGGCCCGCACCACATCATCAGCGTAATGACGATATCCTAGTAAATTTTGTCCTCGTAATAACATTTGAAGTTTGGTATTTTTAACTTCTTTGCGAATTTGGCGAAGACGTTCCCAAGGATCCTCGTTTAAATAGCGGACACAGGAATCAAACGTTGCCCCGCCCCACATTTCTAATGCATGAAATCCTGCCTCGTCCATTGTTTTAATAATCGGCAGCATATCTGAGGTTGGCATCCGTGTTGCAATTAAACTTTGTTGTCCATCCCGTAGCACCGTTTCTGTAAAACGAATTTTTTTACTCACTTGGCTGCTCCTTTCGTGTCAAAATTATTTCTGTTATTTTTTCTTGCATTGCTTCAAGACTGTGACGTCGATTTCGTCCACAGACTTTCGCCTCTTCTTGGCACATAAAACAGCGCCGTGGTGGCAAGCCTAAATCTCCTCGATGAAGGCTTTTTAGTTCTTTATTTCCCCATAAAACATCTAGGTCCACTAAACGACCATAAGGATGTGTTTCTTCAATTTTGACCATTCTTTGTTTTAACTCTTGCGGGGCTAACGAAACCGCCAAATAATATTCAGGCCCTGTTTTTTCATTCCGGTAAAAATTAACAATCGGTACTTGATCCAGCAATTGTTGCTCGACTTCGTCAATTACTTCTAAAAAAACAGCCGTTAAGGTGGGCGAATTTTTCACTTCTCCAGGAATATTCATTGTGGCAGATAAGAGACTAGCTTCTGGTGCTGTTTCTAACAACTCCTTCTGTGTGGCAGCTCTTTGTTCGCGAGCATCCAACATCTCTAAAAGTGTTACTTTTTCCCCATTAAACATTGCGTACCACATCAATTAGACTACCATCTCGGTATTCAATTAACGCAACAACTTTGTCTCCATATTTAATTGGTTCCGGGGTGCCAACAATGTTGTAGGCTTTGTCTTTCAACTCTTCTAACGTAAACTGAGGAACATCTAAGGTTTTAAAACAATCAATTAAGTCTGTTCTTTTTGGATTGATTGCAATGCCGACTTCTGTTACTACGACATCGACACTCGTACCTGGTGTAACGACTGTATTTACTTGCTCAACGATTGTTGGAATCCGTCCACGAACAAGTGGTGCAATCACTAGACTCATTTTACAAGCCATACTTGTATCGGAATGTCCGCCAGAAGCACCACGGATGACACCATCTGAACCAGTAATGACATTTACATTAAAATCTGTGTCCACTTCTAAAGCAGATAAAATAGCTGTGTCTAATTGATTAATAACCGCCCCTTTGCTAAGCGGTGAGGCATACATATTGGCATCAATTTCATAATGATTGGCATTTTCCCCTAAAGAAATAGCTGATGGATGATCAAAGTCTTGGACGTCAATAATTTTTTCTACTAAGCCTTCTTCCAAAAGTTCCACCATTGCATTCGTAATTCCGCCTAAAGCGAAACTTGCTTTAATGCCATCTTTAAGCATTTGTTCTCTCATGAACCGCGTAACTGCTAGTGAAGAGCCACCTGTTCCTGTTTGGAATGAGAAGCCTTCTTTGTAGTAAGGAGAATGTGTAATTATTTTTGCGGCATATTCAGCAATCAATAATTCTTTAGGATTCTTTGTAAAACGTGTCGCGCCTTTGGCAATTCCATCTGGATCACCAATTGCATCAATTTCTACCACATAATCAACATCTGTTTGTGGAATACTGATAGGGGTATTAGGATATGGTACTAATGTGTCAGTAATGATGACCACTTGATCCGCATATTTTGCATCGACCATCGCATATCCAAGAGAACCACAGGTAGCTTTTCCTTTGGTTCCATTCGCATTTCCATAAGCGTCTGAACTTGGTGCACCTAAGAAAGCTACATCAATATGGATATCGCCTGCTGCTACTGCCCGTGCCCGGCCACCATGTGAACGAATCACCACAGGATTTTCCATGATACCTGCTGAAATAGCGGCGCCTACTTTATCTCTCAAACCTGAAGAAGTAATGTTGGTGACTACTCCATTTTTAATGTGTTCGATCAAAGGTTCATGAACATTTGCAATTGAACTAGGTGCAATCGAAATGTTTTTCAGCCCCATGGCGGCAATCTCGGCTAAAACTAAATTCATCACATAGTCTCCTTCACGGAAATGGTGATGGAAAGAGATGGTCATGCCATCTTTCAACCCTGTTTTTTCAATTGCTTCACGAATACTTCCTAAAAGTTTTGTCTCCCGAGGTTTCACTGGTTTAATTGCTCGGCTCGCTTCTTGATAAGCATCAATGTGTGCTAATTCTCCTTCATAAATGCCATATTGCTCTGCATAAGATTGAGGAATGTCTTTGCCTACTTTATTTACTACCATGTCTATATTTCCTCCTCGGTAATTAATTTAGCCGCCAATGCTAACGCAATGACCCGTTCAGCTCGTTCAACAATTGGTTTATCAACCATTTTTCCATTTACGGAGATAACACCGGAACCTTTTGCTTCGGCTTCCCGAATGCCCCAGATTACTTCCTTAGCATTCTGGATTTCTTTTTCTGTTGGCGCATAAATAGTATTAACTAATGGGATTTGACGAGGGTTAATCACCGATTTCCCATCGAAACCTAGCTGTTTAATCAAACGAACTTCGGCTTCAAAGCCTTCCGTATTGTCTACATCTGAATAGACCGTATCAATAGCTGCAATCCCAGCTGCTCGAGCGGCATGTAAAATCATGCTACGAGCAAAGAATAGTTCTTGGCCATCTGGATGGCGGCGTGTTTTCATATTGGTAACATAGTCTTCGGCGCCTAACGCGATGCCAATCAATCGAGTTGAACTTTTGGCAATCGCGGGCGCATTTAGAACACCTTCAGCCGATTCGATAGCAGCCATCATTTTCGTTGTTCCTACGGGAATGTCATTTTGCTGTTCTACTTCTGTAATGACTGCCTCGACATCAATGATATCTTGGGCTGTTTCTGTTTTTGGTAAACGAATCACATCGACACCAGCTAAGACCATTGCTTCAATATCTTCTGCGCCACCGGCATCTAAAGCATTGATTCGAACAACAATTTCAATATTGCCATAATCGAAAGTTTTCAAAGCAGAATGGACTAAAACACGGGCAGAGTCTTTTTCTTTTAATGAAACTGCATCTTCTAAATCAAACATGATTGAATCTGCCCCATACAAAGGTGCATCTCTTAGCATTGCTGCGTTCGCTCCAGGGACAAACATCATTGTTCTTCTTAAACGTTCCATGAGTCCAACTCCTTCCAATCATACGTTTCTTTTTCAGCGCCTCGATGTAAAACTGTAATCATCCGAGCTTTGATCGTACAATCTAATGCCCCTTTATCAATCGCCTTGACCGCAACGCCTTGGACATCTAAATGTTCCAAAGTTGTCGTAATCACCTGACGAATTTGATTGCCAAATTGTTTTTCGACACTACTTTCTAATTCAATGGTATTTTCTGTTGATTCAATGGGTTGGACGGTAATCATAATATCACTTGATTCTACTGTCCCTGCAGTAGCATTTTTGATAATCTTCACTTTCTTCACCTCATTAGTTTCTTGTGTTCTACTAAGTATTGATAACTTGTTGCTGGTAAAAACTTCTTGAGTGTCTCTTTGTCGCCTTCAGCCATCGCTTTGCGAACTTTCGTCGCACTAATCAGCTCTCCATCACTCGCTAATCGCGGGACAATGGTTAGCGTTATCGTTTGTCCGAAAACTTGTTGCATTGCTTGATTGTAGACAGCGGTCACTTCTGAATAAGGCTCTTCTCCCACATAACGTTGCTGAATTTCAAGTATTGGCGCAATTCTTTCTTTAAATAACGTTGCATCAAGCGTTGCTTGAATTGCAGCTACCTCTAATGGCGCTTTTTCTTTCAAAAAATAGGTAGGAAAAGTCGCAGACGAAACTAAGTAATCTTCTGTAGATAGGACTGTCACATTGGGTAAATGGGCGACCCCTTTTTGCACCATTGCGAAACGTGCTTCTTTTGAAAATAGCGATTTATCTTCAGATAAAACAAACACATAAACGTGCGGACTTTCTTTGGCTGCTTTTTCGACTAAGTACTGATGGCCTTTCGTAAAAGGATTTGCATTCATGACAATGCTACTGGCTGGCCCTGCTTTTTTATGCTGTGTCAGGTAATCAAGATAATCGGCAAAATCTGGTTTGCCTTGCTCCATAAATAGCACCTCTTGATTCGCAACCACTTTTTGAAAGCCTAGCGACTGAAAAATTTGTTCATTTTTTGGTTTTGTATACAAAAAACTGTGTAATTGGTTTTCTTCTCTCAGTTTTTCAAGTAGATGAACCACCAATTGGGTTAACAAATTTTCAGATTGATATTTTTTACAAACGGCCACGCACTTAATCGTTTTGCCTGAAAGCGAGCCAGAGGCGATTAATGCTGTGTCATCATATATGCCAACGGTGTAATCAAGTGCTTCTGTCGTTTGCAATGCGGCTTTTTCCATTAATTCGCGCCAAGCTTGATAAGCTTTTTTATCTTTTTGCAACCAGATTCTTTTCATTGTATATACGCTGCTCACAGCAATAACCTCCTTTATTTTTTAATTGGAAATAATTTTGTTAGTAATTTAGATGCTAGATAAATGATAAATAAAACAACGAAAACGCCGCCCCAACCAAAACCTAACAGTTCAAAAGCAATTTTTAAATCTTCCATGTTAACAGACATGTATTCGTTCTCCTTTCCGTCCTATGTTAAAAAGGCTAATAGTAAGCCACCAGCAATTACAGAAGCGATTTGTCCTGAAACGTTGGCACCAGCAGCATGCATTAAAATAAAGTTTTGTGGGTCTTCATCTGTAGCCATTTTTTGAATGACCCGACTAGACATTGGGAAAGCGGAAATACCCGCAGCACCAATCATTGGATTGATTTTTTCTTTTCTAAATAAATTCAAGAATTTAGCAAAAAGCACGCCGCCGACTGAGTCCATAATAAAGGCGACTAACCCTAAGCCAATAACCATCAACGTATCGACTTTTAAGAACTCTGCATAGTTCATGCTAACGGAAATAGATAGTCCTAGCAAGATACTAATAATATTTACCAATTCATTTTGAGCTGTAATGGATAAGCGGTCCAAAACGCCACATTCTCTTAATAAGTTCCCAAACATTAAGAAACCAACTAATGGTAATGACACCGGCGCAATTAACCCTGCGACAATCGTAATAACAACCGGGAAAAGAATTTTTGCTGTTTGAGAAACTTCACCGGCCCGATAAGTCATACGGATACGACGTTCGGCTTTCGTCGTCACTGCTTTAATCGCTACTGGTTGAATAATCGGAACTAACGCCATGTAGGAGTAAGCGGCAACCATTATGGCCCCCATGTATTTTGAATGTAAGGTATTTGCTACGAAAATAGACGTTGGGCCATCAGCGGCACCAATAATCCCAATCGAAGCAGCATCGTTTAAATCAAAACCTAATAAAACAGCCATAATAACTGTAAAGAAAATCCCAAACTGTGCAGCGGCACCAAACATCAACATAAACGGATTTTGTAACAATGGCCCGAAATCAATCATTGCCCCAATCCCAATAAATAATAATAACGGGAATAATTCTGTTTTTATTCCAAAATCAAAAAGAACATTAAACGGACCTGGCTCGCCGCCAGCGCTCAATACGCCGGAATTAGGAAAGTTCACTAAAATCGTTCCTAAACCCATCGGCACTAAAAGTGTTGGTTCATACTCTTTTTTTATTCCTAAATACATTAATAGTCCACCAATCAGCATCATCACAATGCGTCCTGGTTCTTGGCCCATTCCTATAACACCTTGAATCAGTGTCTCCACACAAATCACTTCCTCTTCTTAAATTAATTCTAGTTAATTGTTATTAATGGTTCCCCTGGGTTCACAATTTGGCCTTGGGTAACATGAATTCCTGTTACCGTACCTGCTTTTCCTGCAACGATTTCATTTTCCATCTTCATTGCTTCTAAAATTAACAATGGTTGGTTCTCAGACACCGTATCACCAACATTGACTAATACTTTTAACACAGTTCCTGGCATTGGCGCAGGCATTGCATCTGCTCCTGCTGGGGCGGCTGGCTGTGCTGCTGGCGCTGGGGCTTCTTCAACAGCAGGGGCTGGTGTTTCTGTCGTAGCAACTGGCGCTGTTGGTTGTGACGCAACAGGTGCTGGTTGTGGGACGCCACCGATTTCTTCCATCTCGACTAAATATTCTTTCCCATCAATTGAAATTTTAAATTTGCGTAACATAATGATCCTCCTCAAGGTTTTGTTTTGAAATTCTTTTGACAACTAGCTGAGACTCTTCTGAAAGCTCTGCAGCTATACTGGCTGCAATAATGGCAACTTCTTTTGCTTCTGGATTTCGTTTTGCGATTTTTTTGATAACAAAACGACTTTCTGGAAACTCTCCTGCTGCGATGGCAGTGGCCACAATACTTACCAATTGATATTCTTTTGGCTCAGCAGGAATATATGCTGGTATATCTATCCATCGCTTTTCCAAGTTATCCGCTTCACGTTGGATAACGCTTTCATTAATCTCGGTATCCTGCGTGTGTTGCTCTTTCTTGAATAAGGACTTAAATAGGCCCATATTGTCTCTCCTTTCACTAATTCTTGGTATACGTTCATTATAGAAAAAACCGTTAAAAAACCTAGTGAAAACACTAGCTCAGATTGTTCTTTTATTGTTTATTTTGTGAAAAAAACTCTGTAAACATTGGTATATAAGCATTTATCAGCCGTTAAGATTCTATTAATATTATATTAAGTTATTAATAAGAATTTGATTGTTGAATTGTTTTTTTGATGTTCTTTTTGTTTTAGGCTATTTATTCTCTGCGAAAGTTTGTATATTCTCACACTATAGACAAACACAAAAAATATTTTTTGTTGTAAACCAGAATACTGTGAAACATTTCTCATGGCTATTCTTTTTTATTAACACCGGTTGTTAACGCTTACAAAAAAGTTCTAAAAAAGAAAGGAAGAAAAACATGTTACTCACTATTTTAGCTTATGGTATGATTATCATCTTTATGTATGTAATCATGAAAAAGAAATTGTCACCGTTTACATCTTTAGTAATTATTCCTCTTATTTTTACTTTGATTGCAATTGCAACTGGAGTAGCGAGTCCGCCACCTGGTGCTGACGGTGTTGTCCCTGAAGTCAACATTGGGAATTTCGTCTTAGATGGGATTTCAACTACTTCAAAAACTGGTATTATGTTATTATTTGCCATTCTTTACTTCTCTATTATGTTGGATGCTGGTTTGTTTGACCCAATCACTAAAAAAATGATTTACTTTGCTAAAGGCGATCCAATGAAAGTCTTGATGGCTACTGCGGTAGTTGCTGCTGCTGTTTCCTTAAACGGAGATGGAACAACTACGACCTTGATTTGCTGTTCTGCGTTTATTCCCATCTACAAAAAACTTAATATGAAATTGATGAATTTAGGTGTGCTTGTTATCTTACAAAACACCATTATGAACTTATTACCTTGGGGCGGTCCAACAGCTCGTGCCATGGCCGTACTAGAAGTTGATGCCGACATTCTTTCTTATTTAGCACCTGGTATGATTTTATCTGTATTGTATGTTATCTTCTTTGTTGCTTATCGTATGGGGAAAAAAGAACGTGCTCGCTTAGGCGTGACAACGCTTACTGATAAAGAATTGGAAGAAATGACTATTGTTAACGATCCTGAGTTATTAGAAATTCGTCGTCCAAAGAATTTTGCGTTCAATGGTATTTTAACGATTGTCTTAATCGGTTGGTTAGTCCTAAGTTCATTCGTTGGTCAATTAGGTTTGCCTTCGTGGATTGAAATGCCACCGTTATTATTATTCCTAGTTGGTACTTGTATCGCTTTAATGATTAACTATCCAAAATTAAAAGATCAAAGCAGCCGTATTAGTGCAAATGCTGGTGATGCTGTGCAAGTAGTTATCTTAGTTTTTGCTGCTGGCGTCTTCATGGGCTTATTCCAAGGTTCTGGTATGGCCAATGCCTTAGCAAATAGCTTTGTTAATATTATTCCAAAACAATTAGCCGGCGCTTGGGGCTTAGTGATTGCGTTCATTTCAGCACCAGGAACATTCTTTATTTCAAACGACGGTTTCTATTTCGGTGTCTTACCAGTCCTAGCAGAAGCTGGACGTTCTTATGGATTTGACAATATGTCTATGGCTTTAGCTTCCTTAATGGGGCAAGCGTTCCACTTATTAAGTCCATTAGTGGCATTTATTTACTTGCTATTACGTTTAACTGGTTTAGATATGGGCCAATGGCAAAAAGAATCGGCAAAATATGCCTTAGGAATTTTCGTTATTTTCGTTGTTACAATTGTTGCTTTAGGTCACATGCCTTTATTTATTCCACAAAATTAAACGTCGTCGCTGAAACCGTAGGAGTGCCTTTTCTCCTCGGTTTTCTTTTCATTTTGTCTTTTCTTGCGTTATATTTTCATTTTTAATATTATATTTATTATCTATAAAAATAATCTATAGGGAGGTGCCTCATATGAATCCAACGGTTGAAGCAGTAAAACGGAACTTAGATTTAACCAGCAGTAAACCTCTAAAAATTTGTACCTATGAAGCCTTTAAAAAAACCATTATTTTAGGGGATATTCCTGCAGGTGAACGGATTAACGAAAAAGAATTTTCCGAGCAATTAAACATTAGTCGGACGCCCATTCGCTTTGCTTTACAAGAATTGGTCAAAGAACAATTGGTGGAACATATACCTATGGTGGGTATCGTGGTTAAAGGGATTAGTATGAAAGATGCTTATGAAATTTATGATATTCGTAAATCTTTGGACACTTTAGCAACCATTAAAGCCATGGAACTCATGACACCAGAAGATTTTGATGAATTGGAAGCCTTACTTCTCGAAGGAGAACAATACAATAAAAATAACCAAGTAGATGACTTACTACAGAACTTTTCAGATTTTAATTCCTTTATTTATACTAAGAGTCAGATGCTACGTTTAAAAAAAATTGTGACTGATCTCCATGCTTACTTAATCTATTTCAGAGATATTGCGATTCGTGCCTCAGAACGTCGTAGTATTGCCCTAGAAGAACATTGGTTAATTTTCCGCGGAATGAAAACAAAGAATATTGACCAGATCACACTTTTAACCCATGAACATCTAAATCGTTCGCTTCAATTTATTTTGAAAGAAATGGAACGTCGGCAAATTGAATAAGCAAAAAAGACCCGCAGTCGCTCGTGCAACTGCGGGCCTTTTTTCATTTTTTTTGTACGCAACCATCTGGCGTAAAGGTATAACCAATGCCCCAAACGGTCCGAAGGTAACAAGGTTCTTTCGGGTTTTCTTCTAATTTACTTCGTAAACGATTAATAAAAACCATAATCGTATTCGCATCGACATCCCCGGTACCCCAAACACTGCTGTAAATTTGTTCTTTAGAGAATACTTGCTCGGGATTCTCCAGAAAAAATTGAATTAATTGAACTTCTTTCGAAGACAATGAAATAGGTAAATCCTTTTTAAATAGTTGATAACGACCATAATCAAAACGGAAATCACCTACCTGTAGCTCTTCTTTTTTATAAACATTCAATTGTTTTCGAATCATTCGAGCTCGATTCAACGAAGCAATCACCTGAGCCTTAAAAACATTCAAGGAAAAAGGTTTCGTTATATAACTATCCACGCCCATTTCCAAGGCTGCAATAATATCCTCTTCTTCTTTTTTGCTACTAAAAAAGATAATTGGCACTAGTGGATATTTCTCTCTAATCATTTGGACTAAGTAGTAACCATCACTGTCATGTTCCAAGTTATCATCTAAAATGAACAAATCAAAGGTAACTCTGGACACGATATCTTTTGTTTTTTCAATTGATTCACTTTGGTAAATAAGAATACCTGTTGATTGTAATGCTTTCCAAATCAAGCGACGAACTGCTGCATCATCATCTACAACCAGTATTTTCTCCGTACGCATACCTGTTGCTCCCCCTACGTCTCTTTACAAAACTTTTTCATTTGAATTTACTACTGGAGTAATTACTGATTATCATAACATAAAAAAAGAAACGAAGACGGCTAAAAAATCATTTAACTGGGAAAGAGCCTGGAACAAAAATCACTTTGGATTTTTGTTCCAGGCTCAAAACCTGATAAACGGCGGGAACAGAACCAACACTACGCGTTGCTCCGATCTCAACAACTTCTAAGAGCTAAAGCTCTAAGAGTTGAAGGTCCTTCGGAAATAAGCCGAAATTGTTGAGAATCACGAAGAACGTAGTGATTCGATGATGAACAATACCTACTTGGTCTCCAAAAATTAAAAAGCAATTTTCGGAAATTCCTTCTTATTTCTCGGAGCTAAACGGTTCCGTCCCGACCTCTGTTTAAAAATACTTCTTAACTGGTTCAACCACTAAATACCGATAAGGTTCATCCCCTTCAGAATGGGTTTTGATTTGCTCATCTTTACTTAGCGTGTGATGGATTTGTTTTCTTTCAAAAGCCGGCATTGGTTCCAAGAAGACTGGCCGCCCAGTGCGTTTGGCTTTTTCCGCGGTGCGTTTCGCTAAACGTTCCAAAATTTCATGACGTTTTTCACGATAATTTCCGACATTCACAACAATCGATAGCTTATTGCTTGCAATGCGGTGAATAAAGACTTGCGCTAAATACTGTAACGCATTTAACACTTTTCCGTGTTTTCCAATTAAGATACCTTGTTTTTCTGTTTCTAAATGGAAGATAATATTGCCATTCTCGCGCGCTATGCGAACCATGGCAGGGGCGTTCAGTTCATTTGAAATATTCGTTAAATACATCGCTAATTCAGTAATAGCAGCTTCGTCTTCCAGATTTTCTAAAGAATGTGTTGATTCCTCTGAGAGACTAGGAATTGCTTCGGTTAATTCCTCAACTGCTTCTTCCACTGCTGTTGCTTCATCGGCAACAACAATATCTTCCACTGTTTCTTCGACCGCTTCTGTGACTTGCTCACTAATCGTTGGTTCCATTGAAATTTGGGCAAGTTTTTTTCCTAGACCTAAAAATCCTTTTTTTCCTTCGTCTAACACATCAATTGTAACATCCTCTTTGGTTAAACCAAGTGCTTGTAAGCCTTTCTGCGTTGCTTCTTCGATTGTATTTCCTTCATAAATCGGCATCTGAACGACCTCCTTTATTTTTTCTTCCCTTTTTTCTTAGGACTTTTTGCTCGTTCAAGCGCTCGCTCCCGTGCTTTGGCTTGACGTTCTGCTTCCTCCCGCTCTTTACGGATTTTGAATGGATTGTTTAATAACAATGTTTGCCCTGTTTGGAAGGCATTTGAGACCACCCAGTAAAGAGATAAACTGCTGGCTAATGAAATCCCCATAAAGAAGATCATCGCTGGCATAACGTAATTCATAATTTTCAGTGAGGCATTTGTTTCTAGTTGGCTCATACTTGAAAGATACGTACTAGCAAACGTAAAGACAGCCGCTAAAATCGGTAAAATTAAATACGGATCCGGCTTATCGAGGCTTAACCACAAGAACGTTCCTTCTTTTAACTCAGGCACGCGTGAAATGGCTTGATACAAAGCCATCATGATTGGTAGTTGAACCAACAGTGGTAAACAGCCAATGTAAGGATTCACATTATTCTCTGCATACAAACGTTGCTGTTCTTCTCGGAATAAGCGTTGTGTTTCAGGATCTTTTGAAGAATATTTTTGTTGCAAGGCCTTTAATTGCGGTTGCAACTCTTGTGTTTTACGCATACTCTTCGTTTGGAAATGCATCAACGGCAATAAAATAATCCGGATGACTAACGTAAATAGGATAATCCCAATTCCGACACTGCCGCCTAATGATAGGAACTTAATCGCTTGGGCAAAATAATAAACAATGTATCGATCCCAAATTCCTGTACTACTTTCACTTACGGGCGCGGTTCCGCAGGCGGATAAAACAAAGACTAAGGTCACTAACCCAGCCATTAATAATAAGCGCTTATACTTCTTCACTACTCAATTCCCTCTCTTACATCTAATATTTTAGCTAAATTTAACACATGTGTTAAATTAGCTTTCACTTCTTCAGACGATAACTTTTCCAATCCTGGACGTGCAATCACGATAAAATCAATTTCTGGAGAGATACGGTCTTTTAATTGAAATAAACTCGCGCGGATTTTCCGCTTCACAGCATTTCTTGTGACCGCGTTTCCAATTTTCTTCCCAACAGAAATCCCCACTCGAAAATGGGCTTGTTGTGGTTTCTCTAAAACGTACACCACGAAACGACGATTTGCACAAGATTGTTTTTTATTAAACACCTGTTGAAATTCTTTTTCTTTCTTGACACGGTAGGACTTTTTCATCGGCATCCCTTTGTTTCTATATTTTTTTACTTCTTAATAATAATAGCATATTTCCGCTCTTTTTTAGTAGCCTTTTCTATAGAATCCTGCTTTCTTTTATTGAAAACAGAAAAAGAACCCTTAGTTATCTTCACATCTTCCAAAAAATTATGGAGATAACTAAGGGTTCTTAGAAATTGACTGTTTAAAAGACCAGACCATCATTAAGCAGAAATAACTTTTCTACCTTTACGACGACGGCTTGCTAATACGCGACGGCCATTTTTAGTGCTCATACGTTTACGGAATCCGTGAACTTTTTGGCGTTTACGTTTGTTTGGTTGATACGTTCTTTTCATGCAATTACACCTCCTGAAATTGTAACTATCCATCAATATATAGACATACTTTGATAGTATAACGAGTAATAGGGTATTTTGTCAATAAAATTTAAGAAATATTTCCTGAGAAAGATTCGTTTCAATTATCCACAAATTAAATTTTCCTGTGAGTAGCTTGTGGATAGTTTTCCACATTTTTTTCTGTTCACAGCCATTTTTCCACTAGTTTTACACAAAAAAACAGCCTGTTAAAAAGTTTTGCACAGGTGTTTTTTTAGCTGTTGATAAGTTCTTGAAACATGATTGTGTCAAGCTTAATTATTCTCAACTTTTTGTGGATAACTCATTCAACAACCACTTTCTTCCGCAAGTGTCGACACCTTGTGGAAAACTTTTTTCACCCTTGTGTACTTTTTTTCCACATTGAACAATTGCTTGTGGAAAAAGTTTTAAAAAAATGCTAAAATCGACTATGCTCATTCTTTTAAGTTATCCACATTTTTTAGATAACCAAAATTTAAACATATAGGAGGTCACTGTATGCCCGACGTGGAAAGTTTTTGGCATAGCCTTGAAGAAGCCTATCAAGCGATTTTGTCGGCGCCAAGTTTTGATGCTTGGATTAAAACCACACGCCCTTTGAAATTAGACAACAATCAATTGTGGCTAGAAGTCCCTTCTGCAGTTCATCGTGATTACTGGGAAAAAAATCTTTCGGCAAAAATTGTCGAAACTGGATTTAAATTGACCGGTGCAGAAGTGATGCCCCATTTTGTTGTTGCCGATGAAAAAGACGCAGCACTGGCACAAGAACTCGAAGAACCTGCCGAAGAAGAAGTTGTTTTTAGTGAACAAAGTAAAAAAGCGATGCTTAATCCTAAGTACACTTTCGACACCTTCGTTATTGGTAAAGGAAACCAAATGGCTCATGCTGCAGCGCTTGTTGTTGCCGAGGATCCTGGTTCGATTTACAATCCCCTTTTCTTCTATGGTGGTGTAGGGTTAGGGAAAACCCATTTGATGCATGCTATTGGTCATCAAATGTTAGTGAATCAACCAGATGCCAAAGTCAAATATGTTAGTAGCGAAACGTTTACGAATGAATTTATCAACTCAATTCAAACAAAGACATCCGAACAATTTCGGAAAGAATATCGCAATGTTGACTTATTATTAGTCGATGATATTCAATTTTTGGCGGAAAAAGAAGCAACATTGGAAGAATTTTTCCATACCTTCAACGATCTTTACAATGAAAATAAACAAATTGTTTTAACAAGTGATCGCCCGCCGAATGATATTCCAAAATTACCTGAACGATTAGTTTCTCGCTTTGCTTGGGGTTTGTCTGTTGATATCACCCCGCCTGATTTAGAAACACGGATTGCAATTTTGCGCAAAAAAGCAGATGCCGAGCGTTTAGAAATTCCGGATGATACACTAAGTTATATCGCTGGTCAAATTGATTCCAACATCCGTGAATTAGAGGGTGCTTTGGTCCGCGTTCAAGCCTTTGCAACTATTAATGGAGAAGATATTACCACTAGTTTAGCGGCGGACGCCTTGAAATCTCTAAAATCAGTTGGTAGTAAAAATCAATTGTCCATTTTACAAATTCAAGAAGAAGTATCCAAATATTATCATGTGCCTCTTAAAGATTTAAAAGGGAAAAAACGGGTGAAAACAATTGTGGTTCCTCGTCAAATCTCAATGTATCTTGCTAGAGAAATGACCGACAATTCCTTGCCAAAAATTGGTGCCGAATTTGGCGGTAAAGATCATACAACGGTGATTCATGCGCACGAAAAGATTCAGCAATTATTGGAAAAAGATCCAGCGATTCAAAAAGAAGTCAGTGAAATTAAAAATTTATTGAACTCTTAGGATGTGGAAAACTAAACAAAAAAGAACAAAGTTATCCACAACTTATACACAAGTGGATAACTTAGTAAAATCAATGCTCTTTTGACTTTTCCACAGAATCAACATGCCCTATTACTTTTATTATTTATTTATATATAATATACAAAACAGTGGCGTACAAAATTAGAACGTATTGAAAATACTTAAAAAGGAGTTTACATTATGAAATTAACGGTCAAACGAAGTGTCTTTTTACAAGAATTACAAACTGTTCAACGAGCAATTTCTTCTAAAACAACGATTCCAATCTTAACAGGTGTTAAAATTGTGTTATCAGAAGATGGCTTATCACTTACTGGGAGTAACGCGGATATTTCAATTGAAAGTTTTTTAAGTAAAGATGATGAAAAAGCTCAAATGACCATTGAACGCACAGGTAGCATCGTTTTACAATCTCGTTTCTTTGGCGAAATTATTCGTAAATTACCAGAAGATATGTTCACAATGGAAGTTCTAGATAACAATCAAGTTGCAATTACTTCAGGAAAAGCTGATTTTACGGTCAATGGATTAGATGCTGATAATTATCCGCACTTACCAGTAATTGATACTCAAAACCAAATGAAATTACCTGTTCATTTATTGACAAAAATTATTAGTGAAACAGGTTTTGCTGTATCGATGCACGAAAGTCGTCCAATTTTAACTGGGGTTCACTTTATTTTAGAAAATCAAAAATTACTTGCCGTTGCGACAGATTCACATCGTTTAAGTCAACGTGTGATCCCGACAGAACAAGCAGTAGAAGACTTTAACATTGTAATTCCAGGAAAAAGTTTAACTGAACTTTCTCGTTCATTAACCAATGAAGAAGAAATGGTTGAAATCAGCATTATGGAAAACCAAGTGCTATTTAAAACAGAAACAATGTACTTCTATTCTCGTTTGTTAGAAGGAAATTATCCTGATACCAACCGTTTAATTCCAACTAGCCATAACACGCAAATTGAATTTTATGTACCAGAATTGCTTTCAGCAATCGAACGTGCCTCTTTACTTTCTCATGAAGGACGTAACAATATTGTTCGCCTTTCAATTTCACCAGATTCTGTTGTTTTATATGGAAATTCACCTGAAATTGGAAAAGTCGAAGAAGCTTTAAACTATGAAAATGTTTCTGGTGAAGCGTTGGATATTTCTTTCAACCCAGATTATATGAAAGATGCGTTGCGAGCGTTTGGCGATATGAATATTACCGTGAAATTCCTTTCTCCAATTCGTCCGTTTACATTGGAGCCAACCGAAACAGAACTAGATTTCATTCAACTAATTACACCGGTTCGTACAAATTAATCATGTTTAAAAAAGACCTTCGGAAAATCACTATGATCGCCGAAGGTTCTTTTTTGTCGTCTATTTAAAGCCGATAAACGCTGCTAGATAAGCTTTTTAAAACTGGAATAGCTTTTACGCTAATGTGATTGTGAATGTTTGAACTATCGTTTGACGAATAAATTCTGCCTTTTTTTTCGTGGATAAAGAAAAAAGCCCTTTAATTTTTCGTTTAAGGGCTGTTCATTTTTTTATGAATATTTCCTAGTGAAAGAAGTTCACGTTGCTTAAAACGACGCTCAGACCTCTACAAGCTACTTTTCTTCATTGCGCGCCCTCTTTGTTTGTTTTTGAGTTACCCTAATTGTTTTTTAGTTAAACGCTACTCGTCATTTCTGCCAAATCAGGCCCCTTTTTTCTCAAGAAAATATCAATTTCCGTTTTAAAATGCTTTTTAAGAGTTTTTTTATCCTAATAATATTTTCGGTCATTTAGAATTAAAATTGCTTAGAATGAAAATTAGACAGATAAATTTGTTTTCTCTTATGAAAAAGGGTATAATATATATGAGAACGTATTAGAAAAAAGAGGGATGCACATTGAAAAAAACGTTTGTTTTAGCAACTGAGTATATAACGCTTGGTCAGTTTCTTAAAGAAATCAACGTCATTGGTAGTGGCGGCCAAGCCAAATGGTATTTGGCAGATAATAGCGTGTTTGTTGATGGCGAGTTGGAAAATCGTCGCGGACGGAAACTTTATGCGGGCATGATGATTGAGATACCTGAAGAAGGTACTTTTTTTATGGTGAAAAACGGAAACGAGTCCGACGATGCGGCTGAATGAGCTGACACTTCAGCATTATCGTAATTATGAAACAGTCAGCTTAGATTTTCCAAAAACGTTAAATCTTTTTTTAGGCGAAAACGCCCAAGGAAAAACCAACTTGTTAGAAAGCATTTATGTTCTAGCAATGACACGAAGTCATCGAACCAGCAATGAAAAAGAATTAATTGGCTGGGAACAAGCAGCAGCTAAAATTAGCGGTGTGGTTGAAAAAAAGACAGGCACCGTGCCGTTGGAAATTTTAATTTCCAACAAAGGACGTAAAACCAAGGTTAACCACATTGAGCAAAAAAGGCTCAGTGCGTACATTGGGCAACTGAATGTTATTTTATTTGCCCCAGAAGATTTATCTTTGGTGAAAGGCTCACCTCAAGTCCGCCGGAAATTTATTGACATGGAACTCGGACAAGTGAGTCCTATTTATCTTTATGATCTTGTCCAATATCAGTCTGTTTTAAAGCAACGGAACCAATACCTAAAACAACTAGCTGAAAAGAAACAAACAGATACTGTTTATCTCGATATTTTGACAGAGCAGCTAGCTGAATTTGGCGGGAAAGTTCTATACGCTCGGTTAGGTTTTCTTAAAAAATTAGAACACTGGGCAAACTTACTCCATCAAAAAATTAGTCATGGACGCGAAACGCTCACCATTGACTACGCATCAAGCATCCCAATTGACAACACGGATCTTTCCTTAGAAGCACTTCAAAATCAATTGCTCCAACAATTAATGAACAATCGTAAGCGTGAATTGTTTAAAGCGAATACTTTTTTAGGCCCTCATCGTGACGATTTGCTATTTATTGTCAATGGTCAAAATGTTCAAACGTATGGCTCACAAGGCCAACAACGAACGACAGCTTTAAGTATTAAATTGGCAGAGATTGATTTGATGCATTCAGAAACAGGAGAATATCCTGTGTTATTACTAGATGATGTCATGAGTGAATTAGATAATGAACGTCAAATTCACTTGTTAGAAACGATTGAAGGCAAAGTTCAAACGTTCTTAACGACAACTAGTTTAGATCACATAAAAGACAAGCTAACAGTTGAACCAGATATTTTTTATGTTCAACAAGGCAAGATAGAAAGGAATTCAGCGACATGACAGAAGAAGAAAAAAACATGAGAGAACGTGCGCAAGAATATGACGCTAGTCAGATTCAAGTTTTGGAGGGCTTAGAAGCTGTCCGGAAACGTCCTGGTATGTACATAGGTTCTACTAGTGGCGAAGGGTTACACCACTTAGTATGGGAAATCGTTGACAACTCTATCGACGAAGCCTTAGCAGGATTTGCTAAATCAATTCAAGTAATTATCGAACCAGACGATAGTATTACTGTTATCGATGATGGTCGTGGAATTCCAGTCGGGATTCAAGCCAAAACAGGTCGCCCAGCTGTGGAAACAGTGTTTACAGTGCTACATGCCGGCGGGAAATTTGGCGGTGGCGGCTATAAAGTATCAGGTGGCTTGCACGGTGTTGGTTCCTCTGTTGTTAATGCTTTATCGACCAGTTTAGATGTTCGTGTTTATAAAGATGGCAAAGTGTATTACCAAGAATATCGTCGTGGTGCGGTTGTTGATGACCTAAAAGTTATCGAAGAAACGGATCGTCACGGAACTACTGTTCACTTTATTCCAGATCCTGAAATTTTTACAGAAACAACCGTTTATGATTTTGATAAATTAGCAACACGGGTTCGTGAATTAGCCTTTTTAAATCGAGGCTTACACATTTCAATTGAAGACCGTCGTGAAGGACAAGAAGATAAAAAAGAGTATCACTATGAAGGCGGGATTAAGAGTTATGTTGAGCATTTAAATGCCAATAAAGACGTTATTTTCCCAGAGCCAATCTTCATTGAGGGAGAGCAACAAGATATTACAGTGGAAGTGTCAATGCAGTATACAGATGGCTACCACTCAAATATTTTAAGTTTTGCCAACAATATTCATACTTATGAAGGCGGAACGCATGAATCTGGTTTTAAAACTTCTTTAACACGTGTGATTAATGACTATGCACGTAAACAAAAATTGATGAAAGAAAACGATGAAAAATTAACTGGGGAAGATGTTCGTGAAGGTTTAACCGCAGTGGTTTCCATCAAACATCCAGATCCTCAATTTGAAGGACAAACGAAAACGAAATTAGGGAACTCAGAAGTACGGACCGTTACGGATCGTTTATTCTCAGAATACTTTACAAAATTCTTAATGGAAAATCCAACAGTCGGCAAACAAATTGTCGAAAAAGGTATGTTGGCCTCAAAAGCTCGTTTAGCCGCTAAAAGAGCCCGTGAAGTCACCCGTCGTAAAGGCGCGTTAGAAATTAGCAACTTGCCAGGGAAGCTGGCTGATTGCTCAAGTAAAGATCCGGAAAAATGCGAATTATTTATCGTCGAAGGAGACTCGGCCGGCGGTTCAGCAAAACAAGGCCGTAGCCGTGAATTCCAAGCCATTTTACCAATTCGTGGGAAAATCTTGAATGTCGAGAAAGCCAGCATGGATAAAATTTTAGCCAATGAAGAAATTCGGTCATTATTTACAGCTATGGGAACAGGCTTCGGCGAAGATTTCGATGTTTCTAAAGCACGTTATCACAAACTAGTGATTATGACCGATGCCGATGTCGATGGTGCGCATATTCGAACGTTGTTATTAACCTTGTTCTATCGCTTCATGCGGCCAATTGTTGAAGCTGGTTATGTGTATATTGCCCAACCACCACTATATGGTGTGAAACAAGGGAAAAACATCACCTACGTTCAACCGGGCAAACATGCTGAAGAGGAACTAGCAAAAGTGTTAGAAGAATTACCTGCTTCACCAAAACCAAGTGTTCAACGTTACAAAGGGTTGGGTGAAATGGATGATCACCAACTTTGGGAAACAACAATGGACCCAGAAAAACGATTAATGGCGCGAGTGAGTGTCGATGATGCCATTGAAGCTGACCAAATTTTTGAAATGCTAATGGGCGATCGTGTGGAACCACGTCGTGCGTTTATCGAAGAAAATGCCCATTACGTGAAAAACTTGGATATTTAATGTGTCGCAACGTTGTAAGAGACGCTAGAACATATATTTAGAGGGGAAAAAATTCATGAGTGAAGAAATTAAAGAAAACATTCAAGACGTCAATCTGACCAGCGAAATGAAAGAATCTTTCATTGACTACGCAATGAGTGTTATCGTAGCCCGCGCGTTACCTGACGTTCGTGACGGTTTAAAACCTGTTCATCGCCGAATCTTATATGGAATGAACGAATTAGGGGTAACCCCTGATAAACCACACAAAAAATCAGCCCGGATTGTTGGGGATGTTATGGGTAAATATCACCCCCATGGGGACAGTGCGATTTACGAATCAATGGTGCGGATGGCACAACCTTTTAGTTATCGGGCTATGTTAGTTGACGGCCACGGAAACTTCGGTTCTGTCGATGGTGACGGCGCTGCCGCTATGCGTTATACCGAAGCACGTATGAGTAAAATTGCTTTAGAAATGCTACGAGATATTAACAAAAATACAGTCGATTTCCAAGGAAACTATGATGATTCAGAACAAGAACCAGTAGTTTTACCTGCTCGTTTTCCAAACTTACTAGTTAACGGAACAACGGGGATTGCGGTGGGGATGGCAACAAATATTCCACCACACAATTTAAGTGAAGTGATTGATGCAACAAGTTTATTGATGGACAATCCTGATGTAACGACGAATGAATTGATGGAAGTGTTACCTGGACCAGATTTTCCAACAGGCGGTTTAGTGATGGGGAAATCAGGGATTCGCCGAGCATATGAAACGGGGAAAGGTTCGATTACAGTTCGTGCAAAAGTTGAATTGACTGAAATGCCGAATGGAAAAGAACGTATTTTAGTAACTGAATTGCCTTATATGGTGAATAAAGCCAAATTAATCGAACGAATTTCTGAATTACACAGAGATAAACGAATTGAAGGAATTACTGATTTGCGGGATGAATCTTCTCGTGAAGGCATGCGGATCGTCATCGATGTTCGTCGAGATGTGAGTGCCTCTGTTGTGTTAAACAACTTATACAAAATGACTGCCTTACAAACATCTTTTGGTTTTAACATGTTAGCCATCGAAAAAGGCGTACCGAAAATTTTAAGCTTGAAACGTATTTTAGAAAATTACGTCGAGCACCAAAAAGAAGTCATTACTCGCCGGACGATTTTTGACAAAAACAAAGCAGAAGCACGGGCGCATATTTTAGAAGGTCTACGAATTGCCTTAGATCATATCGATGAAATCATTGCCATTATCCGTGGATCACAATCAGATGACGAAGCAAAAGCAACGTTAATTGAACGCTTTGAATTTTCAGATCGTCAAGCGCAAGCGATTTTAGATATGCGTTTACGCCGTTTAACAGGCTTAGAACGCGACAAAATTGAAAATGAATATCAAGAGCTATTGAAATTCATTGCGGACTTAGAGGACATTTTAGCCCGCCCAGAACGCGTCATTGAAATCATTAAAACAGAGTTAAATGACGTTCGCACAAAATTTGGTGATGCACGACGCACAGAATTATTAGTAGGTGAAGTCCTAAGTCTTGAAGATGAAGATTTAATCGAAGAAGAAGAAGTCGTGATTACATTAACCAATAACGGCTACATTAAGCGGATGGCAAACTCCGAATTCCGGGCGCAACGCCGCGGCGGACGTGGTGTCCAAGGCATGGGCGTTCATGATGATGATTTCGTGAAAAACCTAGTTTCTTGTTCAACACACGACACGTTATTATTCTTTACGAACACTGGGAAAGTTTACCGAGCAAAAGGTTACGAAATCCCTGAATACGGTAGAACAGCAAAAGGAATTCCAGTAATTAACTTACTGGGAATTGATTCTGCAGAAAAAATTCAAGCGATTATTTCTGTTGAGGGCAAAGCGGAAGCAGGTAAATACTTGTTCTTCACAACCTTAAAAGGAACCGTCAAACGGACAGCCGTAACAGCCTTTTCTAATATCCGTAGTAATGGATTAATCGCCATTAGCTTAAAAGAAGATGATGAGTTAGTTAACGTGGTAACGACTAATGGCAATCAGAAGATGATTATCGGAACACATGCAGGATACTCTGTCACATTTGATGAAAATACTGTACGTGATATGGGCCGGACAGCATCAGGTGTTCGGGGAATCCGTCTCCGCGAAAATGATTATGTGGTCGGTGCAGCGATTCTGGATGAAAACAAAGAAGTCCTAGTCATTACTGAAAATGGTTACGGTAAGCGTACAAAAGCTTCTGAATATCCAGTTAAAGGACGTGGCGGTAAAGGGATTAAGACAGCAAATATCACTGAGAAAAATGGTCCATTAGCTGGTTTAACCACGGTCAATGGTGATGAAGATATCTTATTGATTACGAACAAAGGCGTCATTATCCGCTTTAACGTTGATTCTGTTTCTCAAACAGGACGCGCAACATTAGGGGTTCGTTTAATGAGAATGGAAGATGGTGCCAAAGTGGTAACAATGGCTGTTGTAGAACCAGAAGAAGTGGAAGAAGAAATCGTTGAAGTTGTAGAAACAACAGAAAACGAAACAACATCAGAAACAGAAGAATAACATAAAAAAGTTTCGCCAGTTGGCGAAACTTTTTTATTGGGGCTTTTCAAAACTATTTCTTGCTTTTGTCCATCAATTAGCATATAATTAGAGATTGTGAACTACCTTTTTAGGTATGTTCTCCTTGCTCTTAGCCAACTAAGAGCCTTGAAGTCCATAGGGAGGTGAAAATCAATGAGTCAAGATACGAAGTACGAAATCATGTACATTATTCGTCCGAACATTGATGAAGAAGCAAAAACTGCTTTAGTAGAACGTTTCGACACAATCTTAAAAGATAACGGAGCAGAAGTTATCGAATCTAAAGATTGGGAAAAACGCCGCTTAGCATATGAAATGAACGGATTCCGTGAAGGCATTTATCATATCGTTAATGTTACTTCTCCATCAACAGCTGGCGCAATCAACGAGTTTGATCGTTTAGCAAAAATCAATGACGATATTATCCGTCATATGATCGTGAAGGTAGAAGCATAATTTGTTTCACATGAAACATTTATTGACGAAAGGAGATGTTTTGAATGATTAATAACGTTGTATTAGTCGGAAGATTGACAAAAGATCCTGACTTACGTTACACCGCTAGTGGTTCAGCTGTTGCGACCTTTACACTTGCTGTAAACCGTAACTTTACGAATCAAAATGGTGACCGTGAAGCAGACTTTATCAACTGTGTGATTTGGCGTAAACCCGCAGAAACAATGGCTAATTATGCCCGTAAAGGTACATTATTAGGTGTTGTCGGAAGAATTCAAACTCGTAACTACGAGAACCAACAAGGTCAACGTGTCTACGTAACTGAAGTGGTTTGTGAAAACTTCCAATTGTTAGAATCTCGTTCTGCTTCAGAACAAAGAGGAACTGGCGGCGGTAGCTTTAATAACAACGAAAATGGTTATCAATCACAAAATCGTAGCTTTGGTAATAACAATGCCGGTTCTGGATTTAATAACAACAACAATAGTTTCAATCCATCATCTTCTCAGTCGCAAAACAATAACGGTATGCCTGATTTCGATAAAGATTCTGATCCATTTGGTGGCTCAGGTTCATCTATCGACATTTCAGATGATGATTTACCATTCTAAACGAATTTGATAGGAGGGAACAAGAATGGCACAACAAAGAAGAGGCGGACGTAAACGTCGGAAAGTCGACTACATCGCAGCAAACCACATCGAATACATCGACTATAAAGATACTGAATTGTTAAAACGATTCATTTCAGAACGTGGCAAAATTTTACCACGTCGTGTTACAGGTACTGGCGCTAAAAACCAACGTAAATTAACGATTGCTATTAAACGCGCACGTATCATGGGATTATTACCATTCGTTAGTGACGAACAATAATTTTATGACAATTTCCAGAACCAAAGAGCTTGCTCTTTGGTTCTTTTTTATCTTGACTAGTGTTTCACGTGAAACATAACAAGGTTCGCAGAATGAAGTGTTTTGTGATAAAATAAGGGATGAAATAACTAGTGAATCACCAGAGCAATACGCTCGTTGGAACAAGTCGCCTCAAAGGTCTGCAGAAAGATTGGAGGCAAAAAAATGCAAAAGAAGAGAATTCAAAAAAACGGTTTCTTAATTGTTGTGGGTCTTCTCTTAGTAGAATTTCTCCTCTATTTCTTACTAACAAATAAATGGCTGCTATTGGCGGTAATTATCGCATTAGATATCTTTCTCTTAGTGGTTATTCGGCTGTTGATTAGAGATGTAGAAATTACGAACGTAGAAAAGATTCAAGAAGCAAGTTCCATTGCTGAACAATCGTTGGATTATGTTGTGAATGAAGTACCTGTGGGGATTATTACGTATAACGGGGAAACACGCGCGGTAGAATGGCTTAATCCTTATGCTGCTTCTATTTTTAATAAAGACAATCAGCTAACGTTAACCGCTAGCCAAGTTACGTCTTATTTAGAATTAGCAGAACGAAACCAAGATATTTTTACGATTGACGAAAATACCTATCGCTTTAGCGTCAATAAAGAACAACATACAATTACTTTTGAAGATATCACTAAAGAAAGTAATTTGTATCAAGAAAAAGTCGAAATGCAAACGGCTATTGGCATTGTGTCTGTCGATAATTATGATGATGTCACCGATACAATGGACGAGAAAGAAATTTCTTATTTGAATAGTTTCATTACGACGATGGTTTCTGATTGGATGGACCAATACAAAGTTTTTTATAAGCGAATCAACGCAGAACGTTATTTTTTCATTGCCCAATGGGAAGATATTCAAAAAATGATGGACGAAAAATTTTCTATTTTGGATACGATCCGTAAGGAATCAGCTAATCATGAAGTAGCCATTACGTTAAGCATGGGGATTGCTTATGGGGGGCCAACCTTAGATCAAACCGGGACCACGGCTCAAACAAACCTAGATACAGCTTTAGTACGTGGCGGCGATCAAGTAGTTGTAAAAGAAGCCAAAGATGAAGCGAAGCCGTTATTTTTTGGTGGAAAAACGGCAGTAACGACGAAACGTTCCCAAGTACGTTCTCGCGCAATGAGCATGGCAATTAAGGGAATTATTGCGGAATCTGCTGACATCTATATTATGGGCCATCGTTATCCAGATATGGATGCGTTAGGTTCAGCATTTGGTGTTGCTCGTTTAGCCTCGTTTAATAATCGAAAAGCGTGGATTGTTTTAGATGAAAATGAAATCATTCCCGATGTCAAAAGAGTGTTAGAGGCGATTAAAGAGTACCCAGAATTAGAAGAGCGCATTATTAGTCCTAAAGAGGCCATGAAGCGCAAGAAAGAAAGTAGCTTATTAGTTATGGTAGATTACCATAAACCGTCTCTATCGATCTCACAAGAGCTCTATGAGCGTTTTGATAAAGTAGTAATCATTGATCACCATCGACGAGGAGACGAATTTCCAGCAAAACCCTTGCTTTCTTATATTGAATCTTCTGCCTCTTCTGCTTCAGAATTAGTCACAGAATTGATCGAATACCAAAGTAATAGCGCAAATAAACTGCAGGCCTTTGAAGCAACCATGATGTTGGCGGGAATTGTGGTTGATACGAAAAGTTTCAATACACGAACGACGGCGCGAACATTTGATGTGGCTAGTTATTTACGAACTTGTGGAGCAGACTCATCTTTAGTACAATATCTATTAAGTTCTGATCTTACAAGCTATCTGGAAATGAACAACTTAATCTCTAAAAGCGAATATGTCACAAAAGATACCGTCGTTGTTGCCGGGAGTGAAGACAAAGAATATGATAGTGTCACAGCTGCCAAAACAGCGGACACATTACTTTCTATGGCAGGGATTAATGCAGCATTTGTCATTACCAAGCGGACGGATCAACAGATTGGCATTAGTGCTCGGAGTAATGGTTCAATTAATGTCCAAATTATTATGGAAAATTTAGGTGGTGGCGGTCACTTTACTAATGCGGCAGTACAATTATCAAACGTAACAGTAGCAGAAGTAAAAGAGCAACTACTTGATGTAATTCGTCAAAATATTAATGAAATGTATGAACAGGAGTGAAGGAAATGAAAGTCATTTTTTTACAAGACGTTAAAGGAAAAGGAAAAAAAGGGGACGTAAAAGAAGTGCCAACTGGTTACGCCCAAAACTTTTTAATTAAAAATGGTTATGCGAAAGAAGCCAATAAGGGGAGCATGAGTGCGTTAGCGGGTCAAAAGAAAGCCCAAGAAAAACATGAAGCAGAAGTTTTAGCACAAGCAAAAGAAATGCAAGCCTTTTTAGAAGATGAAAAGACTGTTGTAGAGATCAAGGCAAAAGCTGGAGAAGACAGCCGTTTATTTGGCTCAATTCCTTCAAAACAAATTGCAGAAGCCTTAAACAAACAATACAATGTAAAATTGGATAAACGCAAAATCGAATTAGCCAACCCAATTCGTTCTCTAGGTTACACTAACGTACCAGTCAAACTACATCATGAAGTTACAGCGAAAATTAAGGTTCATGTTATTAGTGAATAAAATATAAAAGTTCCTACTTTTAATTTAAATACGCTCCCAAAGTTAATCTTCAAAATCTGACTTCGGGAGCGTATTTAAATTAGCAAAAATAGTTTATTCTTTCAAGAAACAAGTAGTAGAAGTTTATCAACAGGATGATGATGAGGATATCCAATGCTAGCAAAACCTTTTTATAAACAAGAGATTTCCTTTCAACTTAAAAATGTGAACATAAGAAGAATTAGCCTATGAAAACAAGCTATTCCAGTTCAGCTAAATGAAACTAGGCTATAACCCTACTCAGTATTATGAATGATGCTTTCCATAAAAACACCGACTAGCTTTCACCAATCGATTATTACTTTTACAAATAATTTGAATAATTTATTAATGATATTCTACACTTAATATCCTCATTCTTATCACTGTTTATTTTAAAGAGTAGAATTCTTATTTTATTATATATGTTTTTTATAGTATTTAAGTTAGTATTAAAAGATTTTCTTTGATAAGTGCAAAAAAAGTGTTGACGCTTTCATAAAAATGCCCTATACTTGAGCTAACAAAATATTAGGCGTGTTACTACATAATAGTAGGCATAACCGAGTTGAATCTATCCCTCTAAAAGGGGATGATTTAATTCGGTTTTTTTTGTTAAAAAAATGGAGGCGAAAAAATGGAAGAAAAAATAGTAGCAGAAGAGATCTTAAAAAATGTTGGAGGGGCGCAGAATGTTTCTCACTTGGAACACTGTTCAACCCGACTAAGATTTACATTGGTTGATGACAGTAAAGTAGATAAAGAAGCGATAAAAAATATTCCAGGTGTTTTAGGTGTCACTCAGACTATGCAAACCCAAGTAATTATCGGCAGTGCAGTTATTGAAGTATATCAAGAAGTGGAAAAATTACTTTCGGGTGTTAAAATGGACAAAAATATGAGCCCGAAGAAAAAGCAAAATTGGCAATCGTTTATAGTAGATTTTGTGATTAGTATTTTTCAGCCGCTGATCCCGGCCATTGCAGGTGGAGGAATTTTAAAATCGTTTTTGATGCTGTTAAACTTGATTGGTTTATTGGATAAAACAACGTCTACTTATCAGATTTTGACCTTTGTCGGTGATGCACCCTTATACTTTTTACCGTTACTCGTTGCAATAACTACTGCGAATAAATTAAAGGTGAATAGTTTAGTAGCAGTATCTGCTGTTGGTGGGCTACTACTACCTGGATTGACAGCTATGATTACAGAAGGAACTAATTTGGCAGGATTTCCCATTCAGAATATCAATTATGCATATCAAGTTTTTCCAGCTATTTTATGTGTGATTAGTTACTCGTTTTTAGAGAAATTCTTCACCAAAATCAGCCCTAAGGTAATTAGAAGTTTCTTTGTTCCTATGATGTCTTTATTAATTGTAGTACCATTAACATTACTGGTACTTGGTCCGATTGGGTTTACTTTTGGGCAAGCCTTTGCAAGCGTGATTATGACAATCTTTGCACGGTTTGGTTGGATTGCTGTAGCTTTACTGGCAGCTTTCTTACCGTTCATGGTGGTGACAGGTATGCATAAAGCGATGATCCCTTACGTTATCACTTCCTTAGGCGAGACAGGCAAAGAAATTATTTACAATGCAGCCTTTTTAGCACATAATATCGCAGAGGCTGGGGCTTGTTTTGCAGTTACTATTCGTTCAAAGGATAAAGGCTTGAAAGCAACTGCTATTTCTGCTGGAATTTCTGCTTTATTTGGAATTACTGAGCCAGCTTTATATGGTGTAACGATTTTGCATAAGCGTGTTTTATATGGTGTAATGTTTGGTAGTTTGATTGGTGGCGCAACGCTGGGCATATTAGGTGTTGAAGCGTATGTAGCTGTAGGACCGGGAATAGCTAGTTTGTCAATGTTCATTTCAGAAACACTTCCAAATAATCTTATGTATGCAGTAATCGGTTTAGTGGTTTCTTTTATTGCTTCATTTGTATCGGTATTTATTCTCTGGAAAGAGCCAATCAGTGATAAAAATAAAGAAGATGTAAAATCTAATGAACTAATTTTCAATGCTCCCGTTGAAGGAAAAATCATTCCATTGGCACAGGTAAATGATGATGTATTTGCAAGTAAGATGTTGGGAGATGGCGTGGCAATCATTCCAACAAAGGGTGAATTATATGCACCAATCGCTGGCACAGTTACGATGGTTTATAACACAAAGCATGCATTAGGAATGCAAACAGTTGATGGTACAGAGATTCTCTTTCATATTGGCTTAGACACTGTGAATTTAGATGGAAAGTATTTTGAAAGCTTCGTCAGAGAGGGACAAGCTGTAAGACAGGGAGAATTAATGATTAAATTTAATCTTGAAGAAATTCAGAAAGCTGGATTTGATTCTACAACGATAATTGTAATCACAGAGCCCAAAAATGCTGTGCTTACTATCTTGGGCGATAAGCAGGTTACCAAAGAAGAAAAAATATTTACATTAGAAGGGATAGAAGAAAATGTCATTGCGTAGTAATTTTTTGTGGGGGGGCGCTATTGCTGCAAATCAAGTGGAAGGTGCTTGGAATATAGATAATAAAGGAATGTCTGTAGCAGATGTAGCAACATACAAGCCTAATGTTGATGTGAAAGATTATAAAGCTCATAATACCGTAACAAGTAAAATGATAGAACAAGCAAGAGAAGATTCCGAAATACAATGGTATCCCAAACGAAGAGGAATAGACTTTTATCACAGATATAAAGAAGATATTCGATTGTTTGCAGAAATGGGATTTAAAACATTGCGCATTTCTATCGCTTGGACTCGTCTGTTTCCGAATGGAGAAGAGGAAGAGCCGAATGCAGAAGGAATAGTATTTTATAAAAATGTTTTTAAAGAATTAAAGAAATATGCTATTGAACCAATCGTTACCTTATCTCATTACGAAATGCCATTGGCTTTATCTGAAAAATACAATGGTTGGGTAGCCCGTGAATTGATTGATCTTTTTGTCAAGTATGCGGAAGTTTGTTTTAAGGAGTTTGGTGAATATGTAAAATATTGGCTAACTTTTAATGAGATTGATAGCGTGGGACGACATCCTTTTACAACGGCAGGGATTGTTGAAGACAAATGTATTGACTATTCTTTGGAAGAAGCAATCTATCAGGCACTTCATCATCAATATGTAGCTGCTGCTATTGCAACTAAATTGTGCCATGAACAGATTCCAGAAAGTCAAATGGGTTGTATGTTGACGAAATTAACTACGTATCCGAATACCTGTAAACCGGAGGATGTTTTGCTTTCTTTAGAGAGTAACTTAAACAATTATGCGCATGCAGACATTCAGATTTTTGGTGAGTATCCTGCCTTGTATAAACAACAAATGAAAAATAAAGGAATTATAATAAAAAAAGCCAAAGAAGACGATCAACTATTAAAAGATTATACGGCGGACTATTTAGCCTTCAGTTATTACATGTCAAGGACTGAATCATCTGATTCTTCATTAGAGCGAACAACTGGTAATACGATTATGGGTGTAAAAAATCCTTATCTTCCTTCAACTGATTGGGGTTGGCAAATTGATCCGATGGGGTTAAAAATCTCTCTTATTGAACTTCAAGATCGTTACAATGTGCCATTAATTATTGTTGAGAACGGGGTGGGTGCAAGGGACGAAATCGCAGAAGATGGTCAAATTCATGATAATTATCGTATTAGTTACCTTAGAGAGCATATCAAAGCAATTTTAGAAGCAGTGGAGGCAGGCGTTGATTTATTCGGTTATGCAAGTTGGGCACCGATTGATTTAATCAGTGTCTCTACTTCACAAATGAGTAAGCGGTATGGCTATATTTATGTGGATCAGGATGATCTTGGTAAAGGAACCCTGAAGAGAACCAAAAAGGACTCTTTCTACTGGTATCAACAAGTGATTGCGAGTAATGGTCAAAATTTAGATTAGGAGAATGCAGAATGATTATAAGAAAAATACTAAATCCTAATACTATCTTAGCAGTCGACGAAGATAAAAAAGAGTATGTCTTTTTCGGAAAAGGCATTGGATATAGTCGAAAAATCGGACAAGCGGTTGATGATGAAGAGATTAATCGTGTATTTATTCCTGTAGATAATCGTCAGATTCAAGAATATTTACGCTTGTTTGATTCAATTCCAGCGGTCTATTTTGATATTACTCAGCAAATTATCAAAAAAGCTGAAAAATTGCTGAATACGAAACTGAATACGAGCTTGTTCTTTACATTGAGTGACCATTTAAATTTTTCAATTGAGCGACATAAAAATGGTTTGAATATCTTAAACCGTGTTTTCTGGGAAATCAAAAATTATTACCCAATCGAATTTTCAGTCGGGGAGTATGCATTGAAGTTGCTAAAAAAAGAATTAGGTCAAATACTTCCTCAAGAAGAAGCGGCCAACGTTGCGTTTCATATTATTAATGCACAAACTATCGCTTCATCCACTAGTAAAGGATTAGAATATGCAAAATTGGTCGGTGGGATATCAGATATCGTTAAATATGAACTCAAAATGGATTTTGACCGAGAAGATGTCCATTATCAAAGATTTATTACCCATCTAAAATTTTTTGTAGAGCGATATTACGAAGGAAAAATGATAACAGAAAATGATTCTAGTCTTTTTGAGCAGATTGCACAGCTTTATCCAAAGGCTTTAACAGTAGCTTTCAATGTAAAGGACTACATTGAAATAATAAATGATAATAAAGTTACAAAGGAAGAAGTTGCCTATCTAACAGTTCATATTAATCGATTGATGAGTAATAAAAAATTGAATAATCGATAATCATCTAATATAGAGACAACTGGTTTAAATTGAAAAGTTGTAAGGTAGAGGCTGGTCCATAAGTGGGAATGACTTATGGACCAGCCTCTAAACCTTGAGATAAACGGATGAGGTCGGGACAGAAGTATTTAACTCCGAGAACCAAGTAGGTACTGTTCAACACTCCCAAAGGCTCAAATACACCGAGTAACCGCAGGATCACTTTCTTAGTTCTTCGTGATTCTCAACATTTGGAAGGATTAAGATACGCCGAACACTTGTGTGAGAAAGTCAATTTCGGCTTATTGTTTTCTCGCCAAAGGCTCGTCAAAGTTTTATCCTTGTAAGTTCCAAAGGACCTTCACCAAGTAGGTACGATGATTTCATCTGCTCATGCTTCACAGTGAAACATCGCAACTCTTAGAGTTGTAGCTTCTGTTCCCGCCATTTATCAGTTTTTGAGCGGAGAGTGGAGCAAAAATCCAAAGTGATTTTTGTCCCACGCTCTTTCTTATTTTTAATTGGATTAACAGTTTATCTAGTAGATTCGATTCTCTGACTGTTCTTGAACTGGAAACACTGATTGAAAGGCACATTACTATTTAGCGATAACTTTATTTCTCCACCTTTTCCTAAATATAATTTAAACCAGCCTTTGAATTCTTAATTCTTTGAAAAGGTTAGGATCTGAAAACGATTATTTTTTTATAATAAAAATTATATAACAAATGGAATTATTTTAACAATAATAACAGATGCATAAAGTAATTAATGTATAAATGATAATGAATCATTTTATTAGATTGTTAAGTGGAATTTTTTAGTAAATTACAACTAACTAAGATACTCTTTTTTAAAGGGCTGTGTTAAAATAAAAAGACTATAACTTTGTGGGAGAGAACAGCATGAACGAAATATTACAAGATAGAGTTCCACCGCAAAATATTGAAGCGGAACAAGCCGTTTTAGGTTCTATTTTCTTAGATGCAGATGTGCTAATAGAAGCGATGGAATATGTGGAACCTAAAGATTTCTATCGTCGTAGTCATCAGTTGATTTTCCAAACGATGATGACCTTAAGCGACCGAAATGAAGCGATTGATGTGGTAACAATCAAAGATCGCCTAGAACAAGAGAATTTGTTAGAAGATGTTGGTGGACTAAGTTATCTGTCAGATTTAGCTTTAGCTGTGCCAACAGCTGCCAATGTCATTTATTATGCAAAAATTGTTGAACAAAAATCGTTGCTGCGCAACTTAATCCAAACCGCTACAGAGATTGTAACTAAAGGCTTTGAGCAAGGTGAAGATGTTGAATCTATTTTGGATGATGCAGAACGAAGCATTTTAGAAGTCTCCGAAAAGCGGAATCGTAGTGGCTTTTTATCAATTTCAGATGTTCTAAATACAACTATTGCGAATATTGACCAACTATACCAAAATGATGAAGAGATTACTGGTTTACCTACAGGCTATCAAGCATTGGATAAAATGACTGCCGGCTTGCAAGCGGAAGAGCTAATTATTTTAGCGGCCCGTCCAGCGGTAGGGAAAACCGCTTTTGCATTAAATATTGCCCAAAATGTCGGCACCAAAACAGATAAAGCTGTCGCTATTTTTAGTTTAGAAATGGGGGCAGAATCATTAGTGAACCGGATGCTTTGTGCAGAAGGATCCATTGAGGCCAGCCATTTAAGAACAGGGCAATTATCTGAAGAAGAATGGCAAAACTTAATTATTGCGATGGGTAGTTTGTCCCGTGCGAATATCTATATTGATGACACACCAGGGATTAAAATTACCGAAATTCGTGCGAAATGTCGTAAATTAGCACAAGAAAAAGGCAACTTAGGTCTAATTTTGATCGACTACCTACAATTGATTGAAGGAACTGGAAAAGAGAACCGCCAACAGGAGGTTTCTGATATTTCACGTCAATTAAAAAAATTAGCGAAAGAATTAAAAGTCCCGGTTATCGCTTTGTCACAGCTTTCTCGTGGCGTGGAACAACGTCAAGATAAACGTCCTGTGTTAAGTGATATTCGTGAATCAGGTTCCATTGAGCAAGATGCCGATATCGTTGCCTTTCTTTATCGTGATGATTACTACGATCGTGGTGAAGGAGAAGACGGCGATCATGAGCCACCAGAAGTTGACAATGTTGTAGAAGTCATCATTGAGAAAAACCGTAGTGGTGCGCGTGGAACGGTCGAATTACTTTTCATTAAAGAATATAATAAATTTTCTTCGCTTTCGCCGAGGACAGAATTTTAAAAAACGAACTCATTTTTTGAGTTCGTTTTTTTGCTTATTAAGGGATTAAAATCAGAGAGTAAAACACGAACAATATTCGTATATTTTATTATTTTACAAAAACATAACTAAAAATGTTCGTATTTTTGACAGAAACGCTTTTGATTGTGAAAGAATATTCGATTTTTACCCTTGAAAGGGACTGGTTTTACTGGTACAATGATTCAGGACAAAAAAATTATGAACGAGGTGTTCGAATGTCATCAGTAGTAGTTGTTGGAACGCAATGGGGCGACGAAGGTAAAGGAAAAATTACAGACTTTCTAAGTGAAAACGCAGAAGTGATCGCTCGTTACCAAGGCGGAGATAACGCCGGACATACCATTAAATTCGACGGCGTAACGTATAAATTACATTTAATTCCTTCAGGGATTTTCTATAAAGAAAAAATTAGTGTAATTGGTAACGGCGTAGTTGTGAATCCAAAATCTTTAGTAAAAGAATTAGCTTATTTAAAAGAAAATAATGTTGCCACTGATAATTTACGTATTTCAGATCGTGCCCATGTCATCTTGCCGTATCATATTAAATTGGATCAATTGCAAGAAGATGCGAAAGGTGAAAACAAGATTGGGACAACGATTAAAGGAATTGGCCCAGCCTACATGGATAAAGCAGCACGGGTGGGAATCCGTATCGCTGATTTATTGGATAAAGAAATTTTTGCGGAACGTTTGCAAATTAACTTAGAAGAAAAAAATCGTCAATTCGTTAAAATGTTTGATAGCGAAGCCATTGAATTTGATGATATTTTTGAAGAATACTATGAATACGGACAACAAATTAAACAATATGTTACAGATACTTCGGTTATTTTAAACGATGCATTAGATGCTGGAAAACGGGTTTTATTTGAAGGGGCACAAGGTGTCATGTTGGATATCGATCAAGGAACCTATCCATTTGTTACTTCTTCTAATCCAGTAGCTGGTGGCGTAACTATCGGTAGTGGCGTTGGTCCATCAAAAATTAATAAAGTGGTTGGTGTCTGCAAAGCGTACACTTCACGTGTCGGTGACGGCCCATTCCCAACAGAATTATTTGATGAAACAGGAGAAACCATTCGTCGTGTCGGTAAAGAATACGGAACAACAACAGGACGTCCGCGTCGTGTCGGTTGGTTTGATTCAGTAGTTATGCGTCATTCAAAACGTGTATCAGGGATTACAAACTTGTCATTAAACTCGATTGACGTGTTAAGTGGTTTAGAAACGGTGAAAATTTGTACAGCTTATGAACTTGATGGTGAATTAATTTATCATTATCCAGCAAGCTTGAAAGAATTAAGCCGCTGTAAACCAGTTTATGAAGAATTACCAGGTTGGTCTGAAGATATCACTGGTTGCAAAACTTTAGCCGATTTACCAGCTAATGCTCGTAACTATGTGCATCGGATTTCAGAATTAGTTGGTGTGCGCATTTCAACATTCTCTGTAGGTCCAGACCGTAACCAAACGAACGTTTTAGAAAGCGTTTGGGCACAAATTTAAGCAGATTTTTAAGGGAACGTAAAGGATGGCTTATGCCAGTTCAGCCTTTACGTTCTTTTTTAATTTTATATAAAAATGAAAAACTATGGTAAAATAAAAGAAAACATGAAGGGGGCAATTGTCCGTGAATTATCAATTAGTGACAGATTCTTGTTGTGACTTGCCGTATACATACTTAAAAGAAAACCAAGTACCTTTTATTAGCATGAATATTCAAATTGACGGGAAAGAATATCGCGATGATTTAGGTGAAACGTTTGATTATCAGAACTTCTTAACGGCTATTAAAAATGGAAGTATGCCCACTACCTCTCAAGTTAATGTAGGACGCTACAATGAATTTTTCCGTCCTTTTGTGGAGCAAGGGTTACCGGTGATTTATTTAGCTTTTTCATCTGGGTTAAGTGGCTCTTATCAAAGTGCGTTGCAATCAGTAGAGATGTTAAAAGAAGAGTATGATAATGTAGAAATTCATATTATTGACACAAAAGCAGCTAGCTTAGGTCAAGGGATGTTAGTCCGAGAAGCCATTCGATTACAAACAGATGGTCATTCATTAGGAGAAGTTGTTGCCTATCTTGAAGAGCAAAAAATGAAACTTCACTCGTGGGTAACGGTAGATGATTTAAAACATTTAGAACGTGGCGGACGGATTTCTAAAACAGCGGCAGCACTTGGTGGCTTAATGAACATTAAACCAATTATTCGCGTGGATGCGGCAGGCAAACTAGCATCCGTTGGTAAAACTCGTGGACGAAACAAGTCCTTGCAAAAGATTGCGCAAGAAACGATTCAAGGCATTGTAGAGCCAATGAAACAAACACTATTGATTGCATATGCGGGAACGAAAGATGACGCGGAAAAAGTCAAAGAATTAATTGAAAAAGAAATAGAAGTTAATGAGATACTGATTTATCCTCTAGGACCCACCATTACTAGTCATACTGGAATAGGTTGTATTGCTGTGTTTTCTTTTGGTGAAAAAAGAAAATAAAAAATGAGCCTGGGACAAAAATCACTTTGGATTTTTGTCCCAGGCTTAAAAATTGATAAACGG